>VFQR01000427.1_pt1 | contig 60030 bp, 65 predicted proteins | sample 3512321 | NCBI WGS metagenome assembly VFQR01 (sample SAMN10412374, study PRJNA504923) | tailings metagenome | isolation source: Relicate 3 Philex TSF1 revegetated site | place: Philippines: Tuba, Benguet | collected 2017-08-29 | reverse complement strand
ACGGCATCCTGCTGATCTTCGACGAGGTCATCACCGGCTTCGGCCGCCTCGGCACGCCCTTCGCGGCCGATTATTTCGGCGTCGTTCCAGACATCATGATCACCGCCAAGGGCGTTACCAACGGCGTGATCCCGATGGGCGCCGTCTTCGTGAAAAGCGAGATCCACGACGCCTTCATGAACGGTCCGGAGCATCTCATCGAATTCTTCCACGGCTATACCTACTCGGGGAACCCGATCGCGTCGGCCGCCGGTCTCGCCACGCTCGAGACCTACAAGGAGGAGGGTCTGCTCACCCGCGGCGCCGAACTCGCGCCCTACTGGGAGGACGCGCTCCATTCGCTCAGGGACGCCCCGCACGTCATCGACATCCGCAATATCGGCCTCGTCGGCGCGATCGAACTCCAGCCGATCGCAGGCCAGCCGACGAAGCGTGCCTTCTCGGCCTTCGTCAAGGCCTTCGAGAAGGGCTGCCTGATCCGGACCACCGGTGACATCATCGCGCTTTCGCCGCCGCTCATCATCGAGAAGGCGCAGATCGACGAGTTGATCGACTGCGTTCGAACGGTGCTCGGCGAGGTAGACTGACGCCATGGCGCGGCCGCAGGCGACCCATGCCGTGCTGGTCGACGACGACCGGGTCAGGGTGACGCGCTGGGATTTCGCGCCCGGGGCCGAGACCGGCTGGCATCGCCACGGCATGGACTATGTGATCACGACGGTGACACCATGTTCGATGCTGCTGGAGGAACCCGGCGGAACGAGCCGCACCGTCGACTTCGAGCCGGGCGTCGCCTACAGGCGTGACGAGGGCGTGGAGCACAACGTCGTCAATGCGGGCGCGGCGCCCATGGCCTTCATCGAGATCGAGCTGAAGAACTGAAAGGCGTCGCATGGCCGCTCCGGGCGAAAATCTCCGAATCAATCCCGATCGCTTGTGGGATTCGCTCATGGAGATGGCGAAGATCGGCCCGGGCGTGGCCGGCGGCAACAACCGCCAGACTCTGACGGACGAGGACGGCGAGGGAAGGGCGCTCTTCAGGCGCTGGTGCGAGGAGGCCGGGCTGGAGATGGGGCTCGACCAGATGGGCACGATGTTCGCGCGCCGCGAGGGCACCGACCCCGACGCACTGCCGGTCTATGTCGGCTCCCATCTCGATACCCAGCCCACCGGGGGCAAATATGACGGGGTGCTCGGCGTGCTCGGCGGGCTCGAGGTGATCCGCACGCTCAACGATCTTGGCATCAGGACGCGGCATCCGATCGTCGTGACGAACTGGACGAACGAGGAAGGCGCGCGCTTCGCCCCGGCCATGCTCGCCTCCGGCGTCTTCGCCGGCGTGCACGAACAGGCCTGGGCCTACGATCGCAGGGACGCGAAAGGCAAGCGCTTCGGCGACGAGCTCGAACGCATCGGCTGGAAGGGCGACGAGGAGGTCGGCGCCCGCCGGATGAAGGCCTTCTTCGAACTCCACATCGAGCAGGGCCCTATCCTCGAGGACGAAGGTATCGACATCGGCGTCGTCACCCATGGCCAGGGGCTGAAGTGGCTGCAGGTGACGCTCACCGGCAAGGAAAGCCACACGGGCTCCACCCCGATGCCAAAGCGCCGCAATGCCGGGCTTGGCATGGCCCGCGTCATCGAACTCGTCCACGAGGTCGCGATGGATTACCAGCCGGACGCGGTCGGCGCGGTCGGGCATGTGGAGGTCTACCCCAACTCGCGCAACATCATCGCCGGGCGCACGGTCTTCACCATCGACATCCGGTCGCCCGAAAAGGAGGTGCTGGACGCCATGGACGGACGCATCCGCGAGGGCATCGACCTGATCTGCGAGGCGCTCGACATCGAATACCAGATCGAGCAGGTCGGGCATTTCGACCCTGTCACCTTCGACAAGGATTGCGTCAAGGCGATCCGGGACGCCGCCGAGCGGCTCGGCTACTCGCACCGCAACATCGTGTCGGGGGCGGGCCACGATGCCTGCTGGATCAATCGGGTCGCGCCGACCGCGATGGTGATGTGCCCCTGCGTGGACGGGCTTTCGCACAACGAGGCCGAAGAGATATCGAAGGAGTGGGCGCGCGCGGGCTGCGACGTGCTCTTCCATGCGGTCGTCGAGACGGCGGAGATCGTGGAGTGACGAGCCTTTCTGCCGAAACGACGGATCGAGGCCGATGAGCGATGGACGTCGAGGCACTCCTCCAGGGCGTCATAAGGTTCTCGAACTTCATGACGTCGCGGCTGGTCGTGTCGGGCGTGGTGTTCTACGTGGCTTCGGGCTTCACCGAGATCGGTTCGCGGACGGAGGGGCTTTTGCCGGATGCGGACCTGCTCAACGAAGTGGTCCAGAACTACCAGACGATCTTCGACGTCCTGGGCGTCTCGGATTTCGCGCTGCTTCTCATTTTCTTCCTGTTCCTGACGACCATCCACCTGCTCTACGTCGCCTTCAAGCGGATTGGCGAATACATTCCGCCGGCGATCGTGCCGCTGTCGGGATGGGATGCGATCGACGACGTGACGCTGACCGCCTTCGACATATTGCGCGAGGCGAGGGGCGAGGAGCATACGGACGAGGAGAACCAGCGTCTCTACGAGTTCAAGAAGAAGCTGCGCGAGATCGAGCAGTCCACCGAGGCGGCGTATCACGACGAGATCGCAGGCGTGTCGGCGGCGTACGACATCGCCAAGGCGTTCATCGTCTTCTCGGCGCTGGCGTGGCTGTATGCGCTGGTATCGGGCACCTACACCAACGATCTCACCATCCTCGGCGCGATCCTCGGCATTTCGACGCTGATCGCGCTCTACACCGCCTTCGCGATCTTCCGGGCGAACTACGAGCGGATCGCGCGCCTGCGACGCGACGTCATCCAGCAGTTCCTGGAATTCGCGCGCATCTGGGCGCCGCAGGAATACCAGGCGCGTGTCGAGGCCGCGTGCACGCCGTCGCGCGACCTCAAGCCGGCGGAATTGGAGGTCGTCGTTCCGGTCTACGGCACGCTCGACGAATTGCTGGCGGATTTTCGCCGCCTCATGGCGCGCCGGGGGCGGCGAAAGCTTGCCTCGCGCGGTGGGTCAAGCGATGTGTGAAGGAGCGGGGACAAGGACATGACACTCGCCACGCTTTTTGCCTTCGCCCTCATGGCGGCCCTGCTGGTGGTTTCCCCCGGTCCCAATGGCGTGCTCATCGCCAAGACGGTGCCGACCTCGGGACCGGCCGCGGGCTTCGCCAACATCGCCGGCTTCGTCGCGGCCTTCTTCGTGCATGGCAGTTTCGCGATCTTCGGGCTTTCGCTTCTTCTCCTGCAGTCGGCGCATCTTTTCCTCGCAGTCAAGTTGGCGGGTGCCGCCTACCTGATCTGGATCGGGCTCAAGGCGCTTCGCGAAGCGTGGCGCGGCATGCCGGACGCGCTGGCGAAGATTGCCCCCGCGCGGCGACGCCGGACGATCCTGAAGGCGTTCGGCGAGGGTTTCCTGACCAACGCCCTGAACCCCAAGGTGGCGATGTTCTATGTCGCCGCCTTTCCGCAGTTCATGCCGCAGGACGGCTCCTCGCAGCTTTCCGCCTACCTGCTCGTAGGCGTGCATGCGGCCTTGAACGTCACTTGGTTCGCCCCGATGGTCGTCCTGTTCGACAAGTTCTCGTCGGCCGCCCGAAACGGCCGAATCCAGCGATGGCTCAAGGGTCTGACCGGCATGGTCTTCGTCGCGTTCGGGATCAAGCTGGCCACATTGCGCGCCTGACATTCATCGGAGGATCGTCATGACCAAAGTCATCCGCAACGGCACGATCGTCACCGCCGACCGGACATGGAAGGCGGACGTGCTGATCAAGGGCGGCCGGATCGCGGCCATCGGCGGCGAGTTGCACGGAGACCACGAATACGACGCGACCGGTTGCTACGTCATGCCGGGCGGCATCGACCCGCACACGCATCTGGAAATGCCCTTCATGGGCACCTACTCCGCCGACGATTTCGAATCCGGCACCCGCGCGGCACTTTCCGGCGGTACGACGATGGTCGTCGATTTCTGCCTGCCCGCGCCCGGCCAGTCGCTGCTGGAAGCGTTGCAGATGTGGGACAACAAGACGTCGAAGGCCTGTTCGGACTTCTCCTTCCACATGGCCATCACCTGGTGGGGCGAACAGGTCTTCAACGAGATGGCGGCGGTCGTCGACAAGGGCATAACCTCGTTCAAGCACTTCATGGCCTACAAGGGTGCGCTGATGGTCAACGACGACGAGATGTTCTCGTCGTTCCAGCGCTGCGCGGCGCTCGGAGCGCTCCCGCTCGTCCATGCCGAGAATGGCGACGTGGTGGCGCAGCTCCAGGCCAAGCTGATGGCGGAGGGCAATGACGGGCCGGAGGCCCATGCCTATTCGCGTCCGCCCGAGGTCGAGGGCGAGGCGACCAATCGCGCCATCATGATCGCCGACATGGCGGGCGTACCGCTCTATGTCGTGCATACCTCCTGCGAGCAGGCGCACGAGGCCATCCGCCGCGCGCGGCAGAAGGGCATGCGCGTCTATGGCGAGCCGCTGATCCAGCACCTGGTGCTCGACGAGACCGAGTACTTCAACAAGGACTGGGACCACGCCGCACGCCGCGTCATGAGCCCGCCATTCCGCAACAGGCTGCATCAGGATTCGCTCTGGGCCGGGCTTTCGGCCGGGTCGCTTCAGGTTGTGGCGACCGACCACTGCTCGTTCACCACCGCGCAGAAGCGTACCGGCGTCGGCGACTTCACAAAGATCCCGAACGGCACGGGCGGGCTGGAAGACCGGTTGCCGGTGCTGTGGACGGCCGGGGTGAACACGGGTCGACTGACGATGAACGAGTTCGTTGCGGTCACGTCGACGAACATCGCCAAGATCCTCAACATGTATCCGAAGAAGGGCGCTGTCGTCGAAGGCGCCGATGCGGATCTCATCGTATGGGACCCGAAGAAGAAGAAGACGATCTCCGCGAAGAAGCAGCAGTCGGTGATCGACTACAACGTCTTCGAAGGCTACGAGGTGACCGGCCTTCCGCGCTTCGTCTTCACCCGGGGCGAACTGGCGATCGACGACGGCAAGGTGGAGGCCAGGCCCGGCCAGGGGGCCTTCGTGGCCCGCGAGCCCAGGGGAGCGGTCAACAGGGCGCTGTCGCAATGGAAGGAAGTCGTCGCGCCGCGCAAGGTGGAGCGCACCGGCATTCCCGCAAGCGGGGTCTGATCAGGTACGCCATATCGATGAACGCTCCAGCCAGCCAGATGCAACCAGCCCGTTCCAGCACCGCCGCGGTCGTCGAGGCGCGCGGCCTCGGCCTCACCTTCGAGACCAATGACGGGCCTGTCGTGGCGCTGACGGGTGTCGATCTGTCCATCGACAAGGGCGAGTTCGTCTCCTTCATCGGTCCGTCGGGTTGTGGCAAGACGACGTTCCTGCGTGTCATCGCCGACCTGGAACGACCGACCGCCGGCGAGATCTCCGTCAACGGCATGACCCCGGAGGAGGCGCGCAGGAGCCGCGCCTACGGATACGTCTTCCAGGCGGCGGGCCTCTTCCCCTGGCGAACCATCGAAAAGAACGTCGCGCTGCCGCTGGAGATCATGGGCTATTCGGCAGCGGAAAGGGCATCGCGCGTCAAGCGAACGCTCGACCTCGTCAACCTCACCGGTTTCGAGAAGAAGTTTCCCTGGCAGCTTTCCGGCGGCATGCAGCAGCGCGCCTCGATCGCGCGAGCGCTCGCCTTCGACGCCGATCTCCTGCTCATGGACGAACCGTTCGGCGCGCTGGACGAGATCGTGCGCGATCACCTGAACGAGGAATTGCTGAAGCTCTGGGCCCGGACGGACAAGACGATCTGCTTCGTCACGCATTCGATCCCGGAGGCGGTGTATCTGTCGACCCGCATCGTGGTGATGAGCCCGCGTCCGGGACGCGTGACGGACGTGATCGAATCGCCGCTGCCGAAGGAGCGACCGCTCGACATCCGCGAGAGCCCGGAATTCCTCGAGATCGCGCACCGGGTCCGCGAGGGCCTTCGGGCGGGGCACAGCTATGAGTAGGCTGACCGCCGCTTCACCCGGCCTTCGCGTGTCTCAGTCCACCTTCTCTTCGAGGGAAGAGGAGAAGGCCCACCTTGCCGCTGCGCCTCCTCTCCCCAACGGGGAGAGGGTGGCCGCGAAGCGGCCGGGTGAGGGGGCTGGTTCCAAAGTCAGCAAGCGTTCAGCGGGAGCTACCTCGCGCGCCCGCAATCTCAGGCGGTCAGAGACGGAACCGGAATATCGTCTGTGGGGCGAGCTTCGCAACCGGCACCTGAACGGGCACAAGTTCGTTCGGCAGATGCCGCTTGGGCCGTATGTCGTGGATTTTCTTTGCCGCGAACAATGTCTGATCGTTGAGGTCGACGGCAGTCAGCATGCTGACAGCGTGTCCGACGTTGCACGAGACAATTTTCTGCGTCGGCGTGGCTACTCAACTCTCCGGTTCTGGAACGATGAAATTCTGAGAGAGCGGCGAGCGGTTCTCGATACGATTCTCGCGGCGTTGGAAGGCAGGCTTACCCCCTCACCCGGCCTTCGCTTCGCTCCGGCCACCCTCTCCCCGCCGGGGAGAGGAGCCGCGGCGGCAATCTCGGCGTCCTCCTCTCCCCTCGGGGAGAGGGTGGCCGCGAAGCGGCCGGCTGAGGTGGAAAGAAGGTCCAGCAGGCGACTTTCCCCATGAAAGCCCGCTCGTCCATCCTCCCGATCCTGACCGTCGTGGCGGCGCTGGTGGCGGTCTGGTACGGCTTCGCAGTCTACCTCAACACGCCCTGGCAGATGGACATCTACAAGCGCGGCAACGTCGAATGGACCGCGAGCGATCTCGTGCGCGACACGCTGCACCAGGAGCGGCCGGTCCTGCCGAGCCCGCATCAGGTCGTGGTGGAGCTCTGGAAGACGACGGTGGAGGTTGCGCCGAATTCGCGCCGCAGCCTCGTCTATCACGGCTGGATCACGCTGTCGTCGACCCTGCTCGGCTTCGCGATGGGGACGTTGCTCGGCATCCTGCTTGCCGTCTTCATCGTCCACAACAGGGCGATGGACAAGTCCGTCATGCCATGGGTGATCGCCTCGCAGACGATCCCGATCCTGGCGATCGCGCCGATGATCATCGTCGTGCTCAACGCGGTCGGGCTCACGGGGCTGATCCCCAAGGCGCTCATCTCGACCTACCTCTCCTTCTTCCCGGTGGTCGTGGGCATGGTGAAGGGGCTGCGCTCGCCCGAGCCGATCCAGCTCGACCTGATGCGCACCTACAATTCTTCCGCTGCTCAGACGTTCTGGAAGCTGCGCTGGCCGTCGGCCATGCCCTATCTCTTCACCTCCATGAAGGTGGCGGTGGCGATCAGCCTCGTCGGGGCCATCGTCGGAGAACTGCCGACCGGCGCGGTCGCGGGGCTTGGCGCGCGGCTTCTCGCCGGCTCCTACTACGGCCAGACGATCCAGATCTGGTCGGCGCTCTTCGCGGCCGCGGCCATCGCAGCGACCCTCGTCGCTATCGTCTCTATCGCGCACCGCATGGTGCTGAAGCGCATGGGGATGGCGGCGTGAACGGGGCAATCGCCGGTTTCCTCGTCTTCTGGGCGGCGGCATGGGCGCTCAACGAGTGGCTGGTGCGCCGGAACCCCAAAAGCGTTCTCGCGCAGCGCGGCATCTCCATCGCCGTGCCGGTGATCTTCGGCATCACGCTCCTGGTCATCTGGGAGGGCGTGGTGCGCGGCTTCAACGTGCCCTTCGTGCTCCTGCCGCCGCCCTCGGCGATCTGGTCGCGGATCCTGACTTCGGTGCCGACGCTCTGGGCCGACTTCCAGCAGACCTTCCTCAAGGCCGTGCTGATCGGCTATGCGCTTGGCTGCGGCGCGGGTTTCGTCGCCGCGATCCTCATCGATCGCTCGCCGTTCCTGCAGCGCGGCCTGCTGCCGCTCGGCAACTTCGTCTCGGCGCTCCCGATCATCGGCATCGCCCCGATCATGGTCATGTGGTTCGGCTTCGACTGGCCGTCGAAGGCGGCGGTCGTGATCGTCATGACATTCTTCCCGATGCTGGTGAACACGGTCCAGGGTCTCGCCTCGTCCAGCGCGATCGACCGCGACCTGATGCGCACCTACGCGTCGTCCTACTGGCAGACGCTGTTCAAGCTCCGGCTGCCGGCGGCGGCGCCGTTCATCTTCAATGCGCTGAAGATCAACTCCACGCTGGCGCTCATCGGCGCCATCGTGGCCGAATTCTTCGGCACCCCGATTGTCGGCATGGGCTTCCGTATTTCGACCGAAGTCGGGCGCATGAATGTCGACATGGTCTGGGCGGAAATCGCGGTTGCGGCGCTCGCGGGTTCCGTCTTCTATGGCGTGGTCGCTCTCCTAGAGAGGGTCGCCACGTTCTGGCATCCGTCTGTCCGTGGTGGGTAGACGTACTTCAGAGGGTAGCAACAAATGAGAAAACTCACGGTTTCAATGCTTTCGGCGGCATTCTCGCTCGCCGCCTTCCAGGCGCTCGCCGCTGACGCGGTGACGCTGCAGCTCAAATGGGTCACGCAGGCACAGTTTGCCGGGTACTACGTCGCGGAGGCCAAGGGCTTCTACGACGAAGAGAACCTCGACGTGACGATCAAGCCGGGCGGGCCGGACATCGCCCCTCCGCAGGTGCTGGCCGGCGGCGGTGCCGACGTCATCGTCGACTGGATGCCCTCGGCACTGGCCACCCGCGAGAAGGGCGTGGCGCTCGTCAACATCGCCCAGCCATTCAAGTCGTCGGGCATGATGCTTACCTGCCGCAAGGAAACGGGCATCACCGGTCCCGAGGACTTCAAGGGCAAGACACTCGGCGTTTGGTTCTTCGGCAACGAGTACCCGTTCCTGTCTTGGATGAGCCAGCTCAAGATCCCGACGCAGGGTGGAGCGGACGGGGTGACGGTTCTGAAGCAGGGCTTCAACGTCGATCCGCTGATCCAGAAGCAGGCCGACTGCATCTCGACCATGACCTACAACGAATATTGGCAGGTCATCGACGCGGGCATCCCCGAAAGCGACCTGGTCACGTTCAAATACGAGGATCAGGGCGTCGCGACGCTCGAGGACGGGCTTTACGTGCTGGAGGACAAGCTCCAGGACCCCGCCTTCGTGGACAAGATGGTGCGCTTCGTGCGGGCCTCGATGAAGGGCTGGAAATACGCCGAGGAGAACCCGGACGAAGCCGCGATGATCGTCCTCGACAATGACGAGACCGGCGCGCAGACCGAGACGCACCAGAAGCGCATGATGGGCGAGATCGCCAAGCTGACGGCGGGCTCGAACGGCGCACTTGATCCGGCCGACTACGAGCGGACCGTCAAGTCGCTCCTGTCGGAGGGCTCGGACCCCGTGATCTCCAAGGAGCCGGAAGGCGCCTGGACGCACGACATCACCGACAAGGCGCTGAACTGAGTTCCAGCGGGTCGCGCATAACTCGGAAAAGGGGCGGGCGACCGCCCCTTTTTTCATGCGTTCCGGTCGATCGGCCCGGTCACCCGGCGATGCGCCGGCGTTCTGCATCCCTGAAGCTTCCAGGCGTCGTGCCGGAGTGCCTTCGGAAGAAGCGATTGAAATAGGCGGGATCGGCGAAGCCCAGCGAATAGGCGATGGACTGCACAGGCGTCGGCGTGAAGATCAGGTCGCGGCGCGCCGTCTCGATCACGCGTTGAGCGATCATCGCCGCCACGCTGCGGCCGAAATGGCGGCGCGTGAGCCTGTTGAGATGGGCGGGCGAGACGCCAAGCCTGGCGGCGTAGAAGGATACGGGCCGCTGCTCGCGAAAATGTGCCGAAAGCAGCGTCTCGAAGCGTCGCATTCTTTCGAGACCGGCATCGCTGCGCTCCGTGGTGATGGCAGTGTCGGCGCGCGCGAGCGCGATGAGCGCTGCGATCAGCGTGGCTTCGAGGAGCAGGCCATGCCCCTGGCGCGCGGAGGCGAGTTCGCGGTGGACGAGGCCGATCGCATCGCCGAGCAGCGCGGCCTCGGCAGCGACCTCGCCGAACTCGACGATCCGTATCTCCGCGAGAAATGCGCCGATCATGCGATCGGAGCCCGACGGGGCCTGGAGGCGATCCGCCACCGCCGTCAGGACGAGGCCGTCGATGGCACGGGAGAAGTTGAACCCGTGGACCGCGCCGGGCGGAATGTAGATCGCGCAGGGCGCGGCGAACCGGCGGACGGTGCTGCCTCCCGTCAACTCGCCTTCGCCAGCCGTCAGGTGAAAGATCTGGAACAGGGCCTCGTGGCGATGCGGGTTGATCTCCCAATTGTGCAGGTGCGTACGCTCGGCGATCGTCTCGCAGTGAATCCAGAACTCCCCGGATTCTCCTGATCTTTGACGATAAAGACGATAATTCGGTACGGGCGGAGTTGTCGGGCGATGCGTTGCCATGTTCGAAATGTGCAATCCGTTGCGGGAATTGTCCATTGCACGCGCTCCCGGGTCCGACCAATCTTGCCAAAGATCGGGAGGATCGGAACTTGCGTACCCAGGTCGTCATCATCGGGTCCGGGCCTTCGGGCCTGCTGCTCGGGCAGCTTCTGGCCAATGCCGGCATCGAGAATGTCATCCTCGAGCGGTCCTCGCGTGAACATGTTCTGGCCCGCATCCGCGCCGGCGTCCTGGAAGAAGGGACCTGCCGGTTGCTGGACGAGGCCGGCGCAGGCGAGCGGATGCGACGCGAGGGCCTGCCCCATGACGGGTTCGACCTCGCCTTCGACGGGCGGCGGCATCGCGTCGATCTTCACGCGCTGACCGGCGGCAAGCGCGTCATGGTCTATGGCCAGACGGAAGTGACGCGCGACCTGATGGAGTTGCGCGACAGATCGGGCGCGGACACCTTCTACGAAGCCGCCGAGGTGGAGCCGCACGATTTCGACGAGGGGCGGCCTTACGTGACCTTCGTGCATGACGGCGCTGCGCGGCGCATCGATTGCAACTTCATCGCCGGCTGCGACGGCTTCCACGGCGCCTCGCGCAAGGCGGTCGAGGGCAGGGGGCTTGCGACCTATGAGAGGGTCTATCCGTTCGGCTGGCTGGGGATCGTCGCCGACGTGCCGCCGGTGAGCGAGGAACTGATCTACGCGAACCACGCGCGTGGCTTTGCGCTCTGCTCCATGCGGTCCCACACACGCAGCCGCTACTACGTCCAGTGCCCTCTGGACGACAGCGTCGACGACTGGTCGGACGCGCGGTTCTGGGACGAGATCCGCAGCCGCCTTCCGGAGGCGGTCGGCGCGGCCATGACCACCGGCCCTTCGATCGAAAAGTCCATCGCTCCGCTCAGGTCATTCGTGGCCGAACCGATGCGCTACGGGCGGCTGTTTCTGGTGGGGGATGCAGCGCACATCGTGCCGCCGACCGGCGCCAAGGGGCTGAACCTCGCCGCCAGCGACGTGCACTACCTTTTCGAGGCCCTGCGCGATCACTTCGTCGACCGGTCCGACGCGGGCATTGACGGCTATTCGGCACGGGCGCTGTCGCGCGTCTGGAAGGCGGAGCGCTTCTCATGGTGGATGACCAACACGATGCACAAGTTTCCGGAAGCAGGTGCTTTCGGGCAGAAGATCCAGGAGGCGGAGCTGGACTACCTTTTCCATTCGCGGGCAGCACTCACGTCTCTGGCGGAAAACTACGTCGGCCTGCCATACTGACGGGCAGGACAGGGAGGGCCGGATGAGCAACGCACCAGTTTCGCAGCGACAGATCGAAGGCATGGCGACCCGGCGCGCGGTGCTCGGCGATCCGTGGGTCGACAAGGCGGAGGCGAACCGCACGCCGTTCGACGCGCCGTTCCAGGAGATGCTGACGGAGACCGCGTGGAGCCATGTCTGGTCGCGCGACACGATCACCAAGCGCGAGCGATCGATGCTGACCCTCGCGATCCTGGCATCACTCGGCCATCACGAGGAACTGGCGCTGCACACGCGCGCGACGGTGAATACCGGCGCCTCGCCCGACGACATCCGCGAGGCGCTGCTTCACGTCGCGGTCTATGCCGGCATTCCAGCGGCCAATACCGCGTTCCGCATCGTGAAGGAGGAACTCAGGAAGCTGGACGTGGACGTCGGAGGCAAGCCATGAGGAATGCGAGGCCCGAGACAGGCTCGTTCTTCCAGCGCGACCGGGCCTGGCATCCGCCCGCATTCTCGGCCGGTTACAAGTCCAGCATCGTGCGGTCACCGCAAAAGCCGCTGATCTCTCTGGACAACACGCTGTCGGAGATCACCGGGCCGGTGTTCGGCCATTCGATCCTCGGCGAGAGCGACAACGACCTGATCCATAATTTCGCGAAGCCCGGCGAGAGCGCGATCGGTGAGCGCATCATCGTCTATGGCCGCGTGCTGGACGAGCGCGGCAAAGGCGTTGCGGGCGCGCTGCTCGAATTCTGGCAAGCGAACGCCGGGGGTCGCTACCGGCACAAGAGGGAAGGCTACATCGCCGCGCTCGATCCCAATTTCGGCGGCTGCGGGCGCACGATCACCGACGAGGACGGCGGCTATGCGCTGCGTACGGTCAAGCCCGGGCCGTATCCCTGGCCGAACGGGCCGAACGACTGGCGTCCCGCGCATATTCATTTTTCCGTCTTCGGCCATGGTTTCGCGCAAAGGCTGATCACGCAGATGTATTTCGAGGGCGATCCGATGATCTGGAAGTGTCCGATCGTGAAGACCATCCCCGACAGGGCCGCGATCGAGGGACTGGTCGCCGCGCTGGACATGGAGGCGACGATCCCGATGGACGCCCGCGCCTACCGCTTCGACATCGTGCTGCGGGGCAGGCGCTCGACGCTGTTCGAAAACCGCATGGAGGGGAACTGAGTTGCCGGTCCCGGCGGTTCTGAATGCCGTGAATACAGTGAGTACAGGTATTCAAAAGGATTGGACGATGCCGACCACGATCAGGCTGGAACCGGAACTGGAATCGCGCATCGATGCGCTGGCCAAGCGCACCGGGCGGACGAAGCCTATTATCTGCGCCAGCTTATCGAGAACGGCATCGATGATCTGGAGGATTACTATACGGCCGTGGAGGTTTCCGAACGGATCAAGCGAGGCGAGGAGAGTACGAACCCTCTGGCAGAAGTGATCCGGAAGCTTGGCCTGGACGATTGAACTTTCGACTCGCGCGAACAGGAAACTGCGGAAGCTCGATCGCCAGACGGCACGTCGGATCACGACTTTTCTCCGTGATCGCCTCGCTCCGATGGATAATCCACGACAGCTCTGGAAGACGTTGCATGCCGAGTTTGAAGATTTCTGGTCCTATCGCGTCGGCGACTATCGGTTGCTCTGCGAACTCAGGGACGATGTCCTGGTCGTGCTCGTGGTCAAGATCGGCCACCGGTCGAAGGTATAGCGCTAGGGAAACGAGATGGCTCAACCGCTCAATCGCCTGAAGGAATCCGCCTCGCAGACGGCCGGACCCTATGTCCATATCGGGCTGACGCCCAATTTCTGCGGGATTGGTGGCGTCTATTCCGAAGATCTCGGTACTCGCCTCGTCAACGAGAAGACGAGAGGCGAGCGCATCACGGTCAAGGTACGCGTCTTCGACGGCACGGGCACGGTGCTGAAGGACGCGCTCGTGGAAATCTGGCAGGCCGACGCGGAAGGGCTCTACAACTCCCCGTCGGAAATGCGCGGCACCGCCGACCCCAACTTCGCCGGGTGGGGCAGGGCGGCCACCGGGATGGAGGACGGCGAGGCCGTGTTCGAGACCATCAAGCCGGGGCGCGTGCCCTTCCGCGACGGGCGACCGATGGCGCCGCACATCACATTCTGGATCGTGGCGCGCGGCATCAATATCGGGCTGCACACACGCATGTACTTTCCCGAAGAAGAAGCAGCCAACGCCGAGGACCCCGTGCTTGCCCGGATCGAGCACAAGGTGCGCGTGCCGACACTGGTCGCGCGCAAGGACGGCGACGCCTATCGCTTCGACATCCGTTTGCAAGGGGAAGACGAAACCGTCTTCTTCGACATCTGAGGCCGGCCGTGGCGCCCTTCGACCATCCCTTCCTCGGCGGCCTCCTGGGCGATGCCGAAACTGCGGCGCTGTTTGCGGCCGAGGTGGAGATCGCGCGCATGGTGCGGTTCGAGGCGGCGCTTGCCGAGGCGGAGGCGGCGGAGGGACTCATACCCGCCGACGCTGCCGGGGTGATCGTCGCCACGCTCCGCGACTTCGTGCCGGAAATGGCGGCGCTGGCCGCCGGCACCGCGCGCGACGGCGTCGTGGTGCCGGAACTCGTTCGCCAGCTGCGCCGGGCGGTCGGCGAGCCGCACGGCGCGCATCTCCATCACGGGGCGACGAGCCAGGACGCGATCGACACCGCCGCCACGCTTGCCCTGCTCGATGCGCTGGGTCTCTTCTCCACGCGGCTCGACGCGCTGGAGCAAGCGCTCCAGCAGCTCGCCGGACGCTTCGGCACGACTCGGGTCATGGCGCATACGCGCATGCAGGCGGCAATCGAGGTCCCTGCCGCGCGAAAGATCGACAGCTGGAGCGAGCCGCTGGCGCGGCATCGCCAGCGGCTGGCCAGGATCGCCGAGGAGATCGCGGTGCTTCACCTGGGCGGGGCCGCCGGGACGCTGGACCGGCTCGGTGACCGCGGACCGGCGGTCGCGGAACGTCTCGGCGCGGCGCTCGGCTTGCGCCCGGTCGTCGCGAGGCATTCCGAACGGGACGGTTTTGCCGACGCGGCGGGCCTGCTGTCGCTCATCACCGGAAGCCTCGGAAAGCTCGGGCAGGATGTCGCTCTCGCTGCGCAGTCGGAGACAGGCGAGATCCGGCTGGCCTCCGGCGGCGGCTCATCCGCAATGCCGCACAAGTCCAACCCGGTGAAGGCCGAAATGCTGGTTGCGATGGCGCGGTTCAACGCGACGCTGCTGTCCGGCATGCACCAGGCGCTCGTTCACGAGAACGAGCGATCGGGTGCTGCCTGGACGCTCGAATGGATGCTGCTGCCGCAGATGGCAGTGGCGACGGGCGCAGCGCTCAGAACTGCGCTCGAGCTGGTGCCGGAGATCGCCTTCGCGGGCCGCAAATAGCTCAGACGGCGTTCATCGTCAGGAGCTCGTAGGTCGCGACCTGCTCGCCGTCCTGGTTCGTGACGGACACAGCCCAGCGGACCTCGCCATGATCCTTGCCGCGCGCCGTCTTCTCCTTTGCGGTCAGGCGGACCTTAAGCGCATCGCCCGGCTTCACCGGCTTGGTGAAGCGGAGATGGTCGAGCCCATAGTTTGCGAGCACGGGGCCGGGCGCGGGATCGACGAAGAGGCCGGCCGCGAAGGACAGGATCAGGTAGCCATGGGCGACGCGGCCGCCGAAGAACGGATTTGCCGCCGCCGCCTCCTCGTCCATGTGGGCATAGAAGGTATCGCCGGTGAAGTTGGCGAAATGCTCGATGTCCTCGAGCGTAACCGTGCGCGCCGCCGTCTCCAGCGTGTGGCCGAGTTCCAGTTCGCCGAACTTCATGCGGAACGGATGCGCTGAATTCTCCGGATATGGCGTGCCGGGGGTGAAGCTCCTCGTGATGCCCGTCATCAGCGCCGGGCTCGCCTGCACGGCGGTGCGCTGCATGTAGTGCATCACGCCGCGGATGCCGCCCATCTCCTCCCCGCCGCCGGCGCGGCCGGGCCCTCCGTGGACGAGATGCGGCATCGGCGCGCCGTGCCCCGTCGTCTCCTTGCCTGCATCGCGATCGGCAAAATAGAGACGGCCGTGAAACGCACCTGATTTCTCGACGACTTCGCGGGCAATCTTCGGGTCATGGGTGAAGACGGAGGCGACCAGCGAGCCGGCCCCGCGATTGGCAAGGGCTAGTGCGTGGGACAGGTCGCGATAGCCCATGACCGTCGAGACCGGACCGAAGGCCTCCGTTTCGTGCAGCTTCACCGCGGCGTCCGGGTCGTCGCATGCGAAAAGCATCGGCGCGACGAACGCCCCTCCATCGAGCCCGTCGGGCGCCTTGCCCTCGAAGACGAGCTTCGCCTCGGAGCCTATGATGGCGGCCTTTTCGAGCACGTCCTTTTTCTGGCCGAGGCTTGCGAGCGCGCCCATCTTCGTCGTCTCTGCGCGCGGATCGCCGACCGCGGTCTTCGCGAGCCTGTCGGAAACAGCCTCGATGACTGCCTGCCGGTGCGGCTCCGGAACGAGTATGCGGCGGATGGCGGTGCATTTCTGACCGGCCTTGGCCGTCATTTCGCGATGGACCTCTCGAATGAAGGCGTCGAATTCCGGCGTGCCGGGCGCCGCGTCGGGGCCGAGGATCGACGCATTGAGCGAATCCTGCTCGGCGACGAAGCGGATGGAGTTCTCGAGCAGGTTGCGGTTGCCGCGCAGCATATGCGCGGTCGCGGCCGAGCCGGTGAAGGACACCACGTCCTGGCAGTCCAGCCGGTCCATCAGGTCGCCCAGATTGCCGGCAACGAGCTGGATCGCGCCCTCGGGCAGGATGCCGCTCTCCACCATCATGCGGAAGCAGGCCTCGGTCAGCCAGGCGGTGGCGGAGGCAGGCTTGACGATCGCGGGGACGCCCGCGAGCAGCGTGGGCGACAGCTTCTCCAGCATTCCCCAGACGGGGAAGTTGAAGGCGTTGATGTGGACCGCGACGCCCTGCAGCGAGGTGGCGACGTGCCGGCCGAGGAACGTTCCGGCCTTGCCGAACTGCTCGATCCCGTCCTCCACGTAGATCGTGTCGTCGGGAAGCTCGCGGCGTCCCTTCGAGGAGTAGACGAAGAGCGTGCCGATGCCGCCGTCGATGTCGATCATGGAGTCGAGCTTGGTGGCGCCGGTGTCGTAGGAAAGCTCGTAGAGCTGCTCGCGCCGTTCGTTCAGGTAGGCCGCGAGGGCCTTGAGGAGGCCGGCCCGCTGGTGGAATGTCATGGCCCGCAGCGCCGGCCCCCCGACCTTTCGTGCGTGCTCGCGCATCGCCGCGAAGTTCACGCCGTCGGTGCCGAGCTCGGCAATCTCGCGACCGTCGATCGCGCTCCTGAGCTTCGTCGTACGACCCGAGGGGCCGATCCATTTTCCGCCCGCGTAGCTGGCAAGGGCCATGATGGTCATCGGCGTGTTCCTCCCTGTTCGTTGGTGGCGCCGAGCGGTGGGACACGAACGCGGTCGTGTCAACGCAGGCATCCCGGCTGGCGAAGTATTATTGACCGGCCGGACGGTTTATGCAAGGCTCGGATATCGTGAACCGTTGCGTCAGGGAGGAGCGATGGCCGGCCATCCAGATGAGACCGCGCGGCGCAGCGCGGAGGCGATGTGGGCCAGCGACCGCGCGTCCAGATGGCTCGGTGCGCGCATTGACACGGTCGGGCCGGGCACCGCCACGCTGTCGATGACGGTGGAGGAGCACCACTGCAACGGCCACGACATATGCCACGGCGGCTTCATCTTCACGCTCGCGGATTCGGCCTTCGCCTTCGCGTGCAATTCCTACAACGACCGTGCCGTCGCCCAGCACAACGTGATCTCGTTCATTGCGCCCGGCAGGAAGGGTGACACGCTTACCGCCGTCGCCACGGAGGTCGCGCGGGAAGGGCGCTCGGGCATTTACGACGCGTTGGTGACCAACCAGAACGGGACGCTGATCGCGACCTTCCGCGGCGCCTCGCGCACGATCGGCGGCTACAACTACGATCCGGGGGAGGACCGGCCATGAAGGACCTGGCGCCAAGGCGCGAGGAACTCGATCCGATCGAGATCGCCTCGCGGGACGAGATTTCCGCCCTGCAACTCACGCGGCTCAAATGGTCGCTCGCACATGCCTACGAGAATGTCGCTCACTACAGGAATAGCTTCGACGCGGCGGGCGTCCATCCCGACGACCTGAAGACCCTCGCCGACCTGGGCAAGTTTCCCTTTACCGTGAAGTCCGACCTGCGCGCCAACTATCCGTTCGGCATGTTCGCCGTGCCGCGCGAGAAGGTGGTGCGCGTACACGCGTCGTCCGGCACGACCGGCAAGCCCACCGTCGTCGGCTACACGCGCAACGATCTCGACGTCTGGGCGGACTGCGTCGCGCGCTCGATGCGCGCATCGGGAACGCGGCCGGGCGACATCGTCCATATCGCCTATGGCTACGGCCTCTTCACCGGCGGTCTCGGAGCGCATTACGGCGCGGAACGACTGGGCTGCACGGTGGTGCCGGTCTCGGGCGGCATGACGACGAGGCAGGTCACGCTCATCGAGGATTTCCGCGCCTCCACCATCATGGTGACGCCGTCCTACATGCTGTCCATCCTCGACGAGTACCGCGCGCAGGGTCTGGACCCTCGCGAAAGCCCGCTCCAGGTCGGGATATTCGGCGCCGAGCCGTGGACGAACTCGATGCGGGCAGAGATCGAGCAGGCTTTCGACATGCATGCGGTCGACATCTACGGGTTGTCGGAGGTCATGGGACCGGGCGTGGCGAACGAATGCGTGGAGACCAAGGACGGGCTGCATATCTGGGAAGACCACTTCTATCCCGAGATCATCGACCCGGCGACGGGCCGGCCCGTGGCCGACGGCGAGCAGGGCGAACTCGTCTTCACCTCGCTTACCAAGGAGGCATTCCCGATCATCCGCTATCGGACGCGCGACCTCACGCGCCTCCTGCCTGGAACGGCGCGCTCGATGCGACGGATGGAAAAGATCACCGGCCGCTCGGACGACATGATGATCCTGCGCGGCGTGAACGTCTTCCCGACCCAGATCGAGGAACAGATTCTCACGGTCTCCGGCCTCAGCCCGCATTTCCAGATCGAACTCGTCCGCGAGGACCGGCTCGACGCCATGATCGTCCACGTCGAGGCGCTGCCCGGCCATGTCGAGGAAGACCGGCGCCGTGAAGCGGCCACCGCACTCGTACAGCGCGTCAAGGACGTCGTCGGCGTGTCGGTGGTCGTGAAGGTCGGCGAGCCGGAAAGCGTGGCGCGCAGTCAGGGCAAGGCGCAGCGCATCGTCGACAACCGGCCGAAGGGGGGTTGATGCCCCGCTCGCGCGCACGCGACCACGACGAGAAGCGGCAGGCGATCCTTCACCGCGCGGCGATGCTGTTCTCGCGCGACGGTTACGACCGCGCGTCCATGGCCGGGCTCGCGGCGGAGATGGGAGTCTCCAAGGCGCTGCTCTATCACTACCACGCCTCGAAGGAGGCGCTTCTCGCCGACATCATCGAGAACCACCTTGAGAACCTCGTCGAAACGGTCGAGGCGGCCGACGAGGTCGATGCTTCAGCGGAGGAGCGGCTTCATTTGCTGGTTTCGGCGCTGCTCGATGCATATCGCGATGCCGATGCGGAGCACAGGGTCCAGATCGAGGCTCTCCGCTTCCTGCCCGATGCGGACCAGGAACGTCTGAAGCGGCTCGAACGGCGGCTCGTGGACATCTTTTCGGATGCCGTGCGCGGTCTGGATCCCGCTGCGTTCGAAGGCAGGGCGCCGCTCAAGCCGGTGACGATGGCGCTCTTCGGAATGCTGAACTGGCACTATATGTGGCACCGCGAGGGCGGGCCGGTGAGCCGCGCGCAGTTCGCGCGGCTCGCAAGCGACATCCTGATCGGCGGCGTTCGCAACCTCGGCTGAGGCGTCAGCCGAGAAGGTTCGGCCAGACCTCGATCGCCCCGCGATAGATCATGTCGAGCGACACGTAGAGGATCACGGCCAGGCCGACCCAGGCGATCCAGCGGAAGCGATCGAGCAGCCGGGCGATGAACGATGCCGCGATGCCCATCAGGGCGATCGAGAGCACGAGGCCGACGATCAGCACCGTCGGATGGTCGCGCGCCGCGCCGGCAACGGCCAGCACGTTGTCGAGCGACATCGAGATGTCGGCGATGATGATCTGCGTGGCCGCCTGTCGCAGCGTCTTGCGAGGCGCGCCCTCGGCAACGGCGCCGCTGGCATCGAGATCGCGGCCCGCAAGCGCCTCCTCGGCGGCGTGTTCGGCCGCATGGGACGTCGTGAGTTCGCGGTACATCTTCCAGCAGACCCACAGGAGCAGGATGCCGCCGACCAGCAGGAGGCCGATGATCTGGAGCAGTTGGACCGTAACCGCCGCGAAGGCGATGCGCAGGACCGTGGCGGCGACGATGCCGATGACGATCGCCTTGTTGCGCTGGTGCGCCGGGAGGCCCGCCGCAGCGAGCCCGATGACGATCGCATTGTCGCCCGCAAGGACGAGGTCGATCGCGATCACCTGCAGAAGAGCCGAAAAGCCGGCCGGGGAGGTGATCTCCGCGATGAAATTTTCGATCATGGGAAGCCTTCCGGCAGAACTGCCAATGGTGGCGGGCGACAAGCCCATATGCCAGCACAACCTGACTGTCCATACCGCCGGCGCGCTGGCTCAAACAATCTATGTGTCGGAAAGTTCCGTTGCGTCCCCGTTCAAGGCGACGTGATATGACACGTCTACGCGCGCTCGCTAATTTTTCGCGGCGATCGCCCATCGCTCTTGGAGAAAACGGCCATGCACCGCGACGAAATCGACTTGCTCGTGACCACCATCAACCGCCGGGGATTTCTTGGCGGGGTGTCCGCCCTCGTCGCGGCCGGAATGCTGCCGAAGTCTGTCTTGGCGCAGGCGGCGCCGAAGACGTTCATGTTCGGCGACAACCAGCTCACCGTGCTCAGTGACGGAAATCTCGTCCTGCCGCTCAACGTGCTGGCGCCAGCGGCAACGCCGGAGCAACTTGCGGAAATCGCAGGGCGCCTCGGATGGACGAGCGGTAGTGCCGAGCCGCAGGCCAATATCGCGCTGATCCGGTCGGGAGACGATCTGATCCTGGTCGACAACGGGGCCGGCGCGGGCTTTCAGCCCACTGCCGGCAAGCTCGCCGAGAACATGAAGGCGGCGGGCGTCGATCCTGCGTCGATCACCAAGGTGGTCTTCACCCACGCCCACCCGGATCACATCTGGGGCACGCTATCGGGCGGCGCCCTTTTGTGCCCCAATGCCGCGTACTACGTCGGCGAGACCGAGCACGGCTTCTGGACGAACCCCGACATCTTCAACCAGCTCCCGGCCGACTTCCACGCCTTCGCGCAAGGCGCTCAGCGCGACCTCGGGGCGGTGAAGGACAGGCTGACCCTGCTCAAGGGCGGCGACGAGGTCGTGACGGGCATCGAGGTCATCGACACACCCGGCCATACGCCCGGCCATATCGCGCTGGCCGTTGCCGGCGGCGACGGGCTCATCATCGCCGGCGACGTGACGCCCAACGAGATCGTCTCGCTGGAACATCCCGACTGGGCGTTCGGTTTCGATGCCGTGCCCGACGTGGCGATCCAGTCGCGCAAGGCGCTGATCGACCGGGCGGCGAGCGACGGGTCGATGCTGCTCGGCTATCACTTCGCCTATCCGGGCGTGGGTAAGGCGGAAAGGGACGGCGACGCATATCGCTTCGCCGCCGCAGGCTGACCGCAAGCAGCATGGCGCCAGCCGAGGCGGCCGCTTGCCCCAAGCCCGCCCGCATGCCATTCGATGCCGGATGGAAGTCGGGTCGTCACCATTGAATGCCGCCGAGGCGATCGAGGGCCTCGTCGCGGGCCTTCATGCTTCCGACCGGCCGAGGGTCTGGTCGCTGGTGGTGACGCTGTTCGGCGACGCGATCCTGCCGCGGGGAGGGCGGGCGCCGCTCTCGCTGATCCAGGATGTCATGGGCAGGCTTGGCATCGAGGCAGGCGCGGTGCGTACCGCCATGTCGCGCCTGGCCGCGGATCGCTGGGTGCTGCGCGAGCGCGACGGCCGCAACAGCTTCTATCGGCTGGCGGAGGAGGGGCGTCACGCCTTCGACCTGGCCACGCAGCGGATCTACGCCCCCGGACCTCCCGAATGGGACGGGCGGTGGACCGTCGCGGTGCTGCCGCCGGGAAGCCGGGAGCCCCTACGGGACAAGGCAATGGCCGCCGCGGGCTTCGTCTCGCCGTCACCCAATTGCTGGCTGCGCCCGGAGACCGCCGCCGCGCCGGCGATGGAGACGTTGATCGACGGCGCGCTCTCGCTCGCCGGCACCGCGTTGACGTTGCCGGCCGAGCCCGGCTCCTTCTGGAATCTCGCCGAGATTGACGCGGCCTACGGCAACCTCGCGGACGAATACGGAAGGCTTGCCTGCGTGTTGGAGGGCGAACGACACATCGCCGGGCTGGACGCGCTGGCGGCGCGGCTGCTCGTCAACCACGCGTGGCGCCGCGTCGCGCTGCGTGATCCGGGACTTCCCGCCGCACTGCTGCCGGCGGGCTGGAAGGGGGAGGCTGCGCGGGCCGCCGTCAGGCGCCTCTACGTCGCGCTGACGCCGCCCAGCGAGGCATGGCTCGACGCGGCCGGGCTTCCGCCGGTGGCGGACCCGAAGCGGTTCGTCAATCGTTTCGGCGGAATTCAGTCCTCGAGATAGGCGAAGGACATGGTCGCGGTGACGGCCACGCGCTTGTCTCCGCGCTGGCGCATGTCGACACGCGCATAGGCCATGCGCCGGCCGTTGGACAGGACCTCGACGCGGATGTCTACGGCGCCGGGGTTCAAGGGACGCACGAAGTGGGTCGTCAGGTCGACGGTGGTGCACATGCGGAAGCGGCCATTGAGTGCGGCCAGCGTCACGACCGCGCATGTGTCGGCCGCCGACGCCGTCGCCTGGCCGCAGATCACGCCGCCGCCATGCACGATGCGCGTCGACTCCGGCATCTCGTAGTCGCCGCCGCTCTCGTCGAAGGCCATCGGCTTGAGGCCGAGTTCGACGATCCATGGCGCGAAGTAGGTGCCCAGATCGGCCGTCGCGCGCGTCACCCTGTCGTCCATTCCGAAATCCCCCTCCGCTGTCGTGTTACGAAATATTGCCATCGACGATGATTTTTGTTACATATCCGCCAGGACCGGGATGTGGTAGCATCCGGCCAGGAGGAAAAGCCATGTATAGCCAGGGTTTGATCGGAGCCAAGACGGAGACGACGGAGGACGAGGCATTTCTCGCTGCGTTCCAGGCGCGCATCGACGCGGAGGAGAAGATCGAGCCGAACGACCCTATGCCGGAGGGCTATCGCCGCACGCTGGTCCGGCAGATCGGCCAGCATGCGCATTCCGAGATCGTCGGCATGCTGCCCGAGGGCAACTGGATCACGCGGGCGCCGTCTCTCCGGCGCAAGGCAGCACTTCTGGCCAAGGTGCAGGACGAGGGCGGCCACGGGCTCTATCTGTACTCGGCCGCCGAGACCCTCGGTGTTTCGCGCGAGGAGATGACGGAGGAGCTGCTTTCCGGCAAGGCGAAGTATTCCTCGATCTTCAACTATCCGACGCTCACCTGGGCCGACATAGGCGCGATCGGCTGGCTCGTCGATGGCGCGGCGATCATGAACCAGATTCCGCTGTGCCGCTGTTCCTACGGCCCGTATGCGCGGGCGATGATCCGCGTGTGCAAGGAGGAAAGCTTCCACCAGCGGCAGGGCTACGAGATCATGATGACGCTCGCGCGCGGGACGCCGGAGCAGAAGGAACTGGCGCAGGACGCGCTGAACCGCTGGTGGTGGCCGTCGCTGATGATGTTCGGCCCCCATGACAGCGACAGCCAGCACGGCGACCAGTCCATGAAATGGAAGATCAAGCGCTTCACCAATGACGAGCTCAGGCAGAAATTCGTGGACGCGACCGTGCCGCAGGGCGAGTTCATCGGCCTGAGCTTCCCCGACCCCGAGTTGAAGTGGAACGAGGAACGCCAGTCCTACGACTTCGGCGCGATCGACTGGAACGAGTTCTGGCGGGTGGTCAAGGGCGGCGGGCCCATGAACCGCGAGCGCATCGAGGCGCGGCGCAAGGCATGGGAAGACGGCGCGTGGGTGCGCGAGGCGGCCCTGGCACATGCGGAAAAGCGCCGCGCGCGCAGGGAAGCAGCCCGGATCGCGGCGGAGTGACGACGATGACGAAGAACATGATCCCACTCTGGGAAGTCTTCATCCGGCCGCGCAACGGCCTTTCGCACAAGCATTGCGGCTCGGTGCACGCGGCGGACGAGGTCATGGCGCTGCAGGCTGCCCGCGACGTCTATACGCGACGCGGCGAGGGCGTCTCGATCTGGGTCGTGCCCTCGGCCGCGATCACCGCGTCCGATCCCGAGCATCGCGACGAAAACTTCGAGCCCGCGCTGTCGAAGGTCTATCGGCATCCGACCTTCTACGAGATCCCGGACGAAGTGGGGCACATGTGATGACCACTCCCGACAGGCAGGCCCTGGTCGTCTTCGTCCTGAGGATGGCGGACGATCATCTGATCCTCGGCCATCGGCTTTCCGAATGGTGCGGCCATGCGCCCATGCTCGAGGAAGACCTCGCAATGCCGAACATGGCGCTGGATCTCATCGGCCAGGCGCGCGCGCTCTACCAGCATGCGGCCGTGCTGGAGGGCAGCGGGCGGACGGAGGACGATTTCGCCTATCTCAGGCGCGAGCGGGAATTCGCGAACTGCATGATGGTCGAGCGGCCGAACGGGGACTTCGCCCACACGATGCTGCGGCAGCTCTATTTCGCCGCCTTCATGGAGCCGATGTGGAAGGGCATGCTGGGATCTAGCGACCCGCAGCTCGCCGGCATCGCGGCCAAGGCCGTCAAGGAGGTCGCCTACCACATACGCCACGCGGGCGAGTGGGTGATCCGTCTCGGCGACGGCACCGACGAGAGCGCGTCGAGAATGCGCGAGGCGGTGGACCAGCTCGCGCCCTATCTCGCCGAGCTCTTCGAAAGCGACGCCGTGACGGAGACGATCGCGGAAGCGGGCGTGGCGCCCGATCCCTCGTCGATCAGGCCCGCCTTCGATCGCATCGTCGGCCCGATCTTCGCCGAGGCGGGCCTCGAGCAGATCGAGGTCGCCTATCCCAAGACCGGCGGGCGCAGCGGCATCCACGGCGAGGCGATGGGCTATCTTCTCGCCGACCTGCAGTTCATGCAGAGGGCTTACCCGGGGGCGACGTGGTGAGGGGCGGGCGCGACCTCTCCCTCCCCCTCGAGGGGAGGGTGGCGGCGAAGCCGACGGGTGGGGTCCTTCCCACTGCTCCGATGTATTTCGACGGTAGTGTCGCGGACTTCGACAACGACCCCACCCCGGCGCTTCGCGCCGACCCTCCCCTCGAGGGGGAGGGATTGCCAGCGCACCGCGCCTACCGCGCCGCGGCGGCCGTCCTCGATCCCGAAGTCCCCTGCGTCACCATCGCCGACCTGGGCATCCTTCGTTCGGTCGACATCGTCGACGGCGTGGCGGTGGCGAAGGTCACGCCAACCTATTCGGGCTGTCCGGCCGTGCTCGCCATCGAACTCGCCGTGGAGGCAGCGCTTCGGGATTCAGGCTTCGAAGCGCGCGTCGAACGCGTGATAGCGCCGGCCTGGACGACCGACTGGATTACCGCGCAGGGACGGGAAAAGCTCAGGGCCTACGGCATCGCGCCGCCGGAGCGCGCCTCGTCCTCTATCCGCGCCCTCTTCGCGGACGAAGAAGTCGCCTGTCCGCGATGCGGCTCGGCCCACACATCCAGGCTTTCCGAATTCGGCTCGACCGCCTGCAAGGCGCAGTGGCGGTGCAACGCCTGTCACGAGCCCTTCGACTACTTCAAGTGCATATAGGCGCGCCATGGCACCACGTTTTCACGAACTGACGGTCGCAGGAATAGAGCGCCAGACGCCGGATGCCGTCGCGCTCGCCTTCGACATCCCCGACGGTCTCAAGCGCGACTTCGCCTTCGCGCCCGGCCAGTATCTGACGCTGGCAGCCACGATCGACGGGGAGGACGTGCGCCGATCCTATTCGATCTGCTCGGCTCCGGGCGATCCCACGCTTCGCGTCGGCGTCAAGCGGATCGCGGACGGTCGCTTCTCGGCCTTCGTCAACGAGCGACTGTCGGTCGGCGACACCATACGCGTCATGACCCCCGAGGGCCGCTTCACGCCGAAGCTCGGCGGCGGTGACCGCCAGGACTACATCCTCATCGCCGCGGGTTCGGGCATAACGCCCATGCTTTCGATCGCGCGCACCGTGCTCAGCCATGAGCCGCACAGCACCATCACTCTCATCTACGGTAACCGTTCCTCCGACCAGATCATGTTCCTGGAGGAGATCGAGGATCTCAAGGACCGGCATCTCGGGCGCTTCGTGCTCGTCAACGTGCTGTCGCGCGAGAAGCAGGACGTCGATCTGCTCAACGGGCGCATCGACGGCGCGCGCATACGCGTCTTCGCCGAGCGTGGCCTGATCGATCCCGCAGGCGCCGACGGCATCTTCCTGTGCGGACCTGGCGAGATGATCGACGAGGTCTCTTCGGCACTGAAAGCCCTCGGCGTCGAGGATTCCAGGGTGCGCTACGAGCGCTTCACGCCGTCCGGCGAGGCCCCGAAACCCAGACCCCGGTCGCAGGCCGCCCGGGCGGCCGCCGAGAAGGGCGTGGCGATCGAGGTGATGCTCGACGGCGTCACGCGCGGCTTCGTCATGGGCGAGGGGGACGCCACCGTGCTGGCGGCCGCCCAGCGTGCCGGCATCGAACTGCCCTATTCGTGTGCCGGCGGGATGTGCTGCACCTGCCGGTGCCGGGTCGTCGAGGGCGAGACCGAAATGGCCGTCAACTTCTCGCTCGAGCCTTGGGAGATCGAGGCCGGCTTCACGCTCGCCTGCCAGGCGCGCCCGAACACGGAGCGGCTGGTGCTCGACTTCGACGCGGCGTGATTGGTGCGTCCTTCGAGGCTCGCTCCGCTCGCACCTCAGGATGAGGGCGGTAGTGCCAACGCCGGACTGCAGATGCGTTCGAGACGCGGGAAGCCCCGGTCTCGAAGGGCTGGCCAAGGCGGCGAACCCAGACCTCCCTCATCCTGAGCTGCGAGCGGAGCGAGCCTCGAAGGACGCACAGCGGTCGACTATGCGCCGTTGCGAACCTGCGTGAGCGTCTTCGTCGGCGTGATCGCCTCGGGGTCGAGGTGGACGTCGATGATCGCAGGCTTTCCCGAATTGCGGGCGCGTTCGAAGGCGGGCGCGAATTCCTCCGTCGCCCTGACGGTCTCGCCATGTCCGCCATAGGCGCGGGCAAACGCCGCGAAGTCGGGATTGACCAGCGTGGTGCCGGAAACGCGGCCGGGGTAGTCGCGCTCCTGGTGCATGCGGATCGTGCCGTAGATGCCGTTGTTCAGGATGACCACGACGATCGGCGCGCCATATTGCATGGCCGTGCCGAATTCCTGCCCGTTCATCTGGAAATCACCGTCGCCGGCCCACACGACCACTTCGCGCTCCGGAAACTGCAGTTTCGCCGCCACCCCGGCCGGTACGCCATAGCCCATCGAGCCTGATGTGGGTGCAGTCTGGCCGTTGTACCGGCGGTAGCGGTGGAACCGGTGCATCCAGGTCGCGAAGTTGCCGGCGCCGTTGGCGACGATCACGTCCTCGGGCAGGTTCTCTTCCAGCCACGCCATTATCGGGCCCATTTTGACCGCCCCAGCTCCGTCCCTGGGTGGCGTCGACCATGCGAGGTAGCTGCGGTGCAATTCCGCGGTCCGGCCCGCCCAGCGCGGCGCTTCTTGCGGAGCGGTGTCCGCGAACGCCTCGGCGAACGCCGTGTTTGAGGCGTTGATCGCCAGTTCCGGCCGATAGACGCGACCCAGCTCCTCGGGATCGGGGAAGACGTGCACCAGCCTCTGGTCGGGGTAGGGGCTCTTCAGCAAGGTGTAGTCGGCGGACGGCATCTCGCCGAAGCGGCAGCCGACGAGGATCACGAGGTCGCTGGCCTTGATGTAGGCGGAGAGTTCGGGATTGGCGCCGATGCCGATGTCGCCGGCGTAGCAATCGTGCATCTGGTCGCACAATGTCTGGCGACGGAACGAGCAGCCTACCGGAAGGGACCATCTGCTGATGCCGGCGCATACCTGCTTCACGGCCTTCTCGGACCAGCGCGTGCCGCCGAGGACGAGGAAGGGACGCTCGGCCGCCTCCAGTAGGGCGACCAGGCGCTCCATCTCCGGCATGCCCGGCCTCGTCTCGACCGGCACGAAGGGCAGGGGCGCCAGGGTCTCCACCTCGTCGGTCAGCATGTCCTCGGGCAGGGCGACGACAACCGGGCCGGGCCGGCCGGAGGTGGCCACCGCGAAGGCGCGCGTGACGAGTTCAGGGATGCGGCGCGCATCGTCGATTTCGACGACCCATTTCGCCATCGAGCCGAAGAAGGCGCGGTAGTCCACTTCCTGGAACGCCTCGCGCTCCCTGATGCCGCGCGCCACCTGGCCGACGAACAGGATCAGCGGATTGGAATCCTGCCGTGCTATATGGATGCCGGGCGAGGCGTTGGTTGCGCCCGGACCGCGCGTCACGAAGCAGATTCCCGGCCGCCCCGAAAGCCGCCCCTCGCAGTCGGCCATCATGGCGGCGCCGCCTTCCTGGCGGCAGACGATGTTGCGGATGGAGGAATCGTGCAGCGCGTCAAGCACCGCGAGATAGCTCTCGCCGGGAACGGAATAGATGCGCTCCACGCCGTTGGCCTCGAGGCAGTCTACGATGAGCTGGCCGCCGGTTCTGGTCATTCTTCTTCCTTCAGTCTGTCTAGGGCATCGAGTTCGGCAATCACCTCCGCGGTATGCTCGCCGAGGCGTGGCGAAGGCCGCCCATAAACGCAGGGCGTGGCCGACATGAGCATCGGCGCACGCACCGAGGGCAGCATGTTTCCGTGGCCGTCGTCGAGGTCGAGCCGCATGCCGCGCGCGACCGTCTGCGGGTCGGCGAACATCTGGGCGATGTCGTTGATCGGGGAGGCGGGAACGCCCTTCTCCTCGAGTTTCGCCAGCAGTTCGTCGCGCTTCCAGCCTGCCACCGCGGCCATGATCAGTTCACGCAGCCGCTTGCGATTGGTGACGCGGCCGACATTGTCGGAAAAGTCCGGGTCGGTGGGCACGTGTTCGAGCCCGACGACGCCGCAGAACCGTGCGAACTGGCCGTCATTGCCGACCGCGAGGATGAAGAAGCCGTCGGCGACGGGCAGCACCTCGTAGGGCGCGATGTTCATGTGCGCGTTGCCCATCTGCACCGGCGCCCGGCCCGAGACCAGATAGTTGAGGTTCTGGTTTCCCAGCACGGATATCTGGGTGTCGAAAAGCGCCATGTCGATGAACTGACCCTCGCCGGTCTTTTCTGCATGACGCAGCGCCGCCTGGATGGCGATCACCGAATAGAGGCCGGTGAAGATGTCGGATATGGCGACGCCGGCCTTCTGGGGCTCGCGGCCCGGCTCGCCGGTGATCGACATCATCCCGCCCATGCCCTGGATGATGAAGTCGTAGCCGGCGCGCGGCGCATAGGGGCCGTCCTGGCCGAAGCCGGTGATCGAACAGTAGACGAGCCTCGGATTGACCCGGCGCAGGCTTTCCCAGTCGAGCCCGTACTTCCTCAGGCCGCCGAGCTTGAAGTTCTCTATCAGCACGTCGGCGGTCGCGACGAGGCGGCGGACCTGTTCGGCCCCTTCCGGGGTGGAGAAGTCGACCGCGACCGAGCGTTTTCCCCGGTTCGTCGAATGATAGTAGGCCGAAGAGAGGTTGACCCCGTCATGGCCGTGGACGAAGGGCGGGCCCCATTTGCGCGTGTCGTCGCCACCATCGGGGTTCTCGACCTTGATGACGTCGGCGCCGAGATCGGCGAGAAGTTGTCCAGCCCACGGGCCGGCGAGGATGCGGGCCAGTTCGATGACGCGGATGCCGGAAAGGGGAGGCTGCTTGTGGGAATCCATGACCGTCGTCTAGCGCGCCGACACGGCCCGGTCGAGCCAGGCGAGGAAGTCCGCGGTGATCGCGTCGCGGTTCACCTCGTTGAGCCCTTCGTGGCGGGTGTCCGCATAGACCCTGGCGGACAGTCGCGAAAAGCCCATGACATTCATGCGTCGCTCCAGATGCGAGACGGCCTTGCCGCCATCGGTCGCCGGGTCATGCGCGCCGCCTGCGAGGCTTACGGCGATGTCGCGCGGCAGTCGGCCGAAATTGCGGTCGTCGGCGCCGTAGAAGACCAGGTCGAAGAGATCGCGCCACATGGAAACCGAGGCGTCCCAGCCGCAAAGCGGGTCGGCCACGTATTTGTCGACCTCGGCGGGATCGCGCGACAGCCAGTCGAACTCGGTCCGCCTGTCGGGGACCTTCCTGGCCCAGGCGCGGAAGGTGAGCGCCGGGAGGAGGCGGGAAGGCACGTCGGAGCCGAGCCTGAAGCGCTCCCAGGCGAGCAACCCCTGCGCGACGCGTCCGAGCGCTCCGGCGGAAAAGTTGGCGTTCCAGACGGCCAGCGCGTCCATCGCATCGGGATGGCGCAGAGCCGTGTTCATGGCGATCAGGCCGCCCATGGAATGGCCGAACAGCACCAGCGGCAGGCCGGGCCAGGTCTGACGCGCATGGCGGTTCACTGCCATCATGTCGGCGACGACGCGCTCCGCGCCGCCGCTGCCGGCGAAAACGCCGGCGGGCGCATCGGGAGCGCGCGTGTGGCCATGGCCGCGATGGTCGTGCGCGATCACGTGAAAGCCGTTCGCCGCAAGCGCGGCGGCGAAGCGACCGTAGCGCTCGGCATGCTCGGCCAGCCCGTGAGCGACCTGGACGATTCCGCGCGGCGAACCCCCGGCCTCCCTCACGTAGGCATTGAGCGTCGCGCCCGTGGGCGAGGCGATGTCGAACCGGCTGTCGAATGTCATTTGGCTGGCCTTCGATGAACCCGGCGACTTCGCCCGCCCGGCGCCCAATCGTCAAGCACTTGGCGCCCGAATGACGGGCAGAAGAAGCCGCGCGCGGCTATCTCTTGGGCATTACACAGTTTCGCCGCGCATATGGGCAATCGAGGACTTGCCAAGCCTATTTCCTGACTGTTTCATGACTGCTCCAAGACACTCCAAGGGGAGCGCCTAGCGCCATGATCACACGACGGTTTTTCTCGCTTGCCGCCGCCTCGCTGCTGGCCGGAGCCGCCCTTGTCGGCGGCCAGGTCGGGCCGGCCTCCGCCGAGACCGACATAAAGTTCACGCTCGACTGGAAATTCGAGGGGCCGGCCGCCGGTTTCTTCCTCGCCATCGACAACGGTCACTTCAAGGCCGAGGGCCTGAACGTGACGATCGATTCGGGCGCCGGCTCGGTGGAGGCGATCCCGCGCGTGGCGACCGGCGCCTACCAGATGGGTTTCGGCGACATCAACTCGCTGATCAAGTTCCTCGACGCCGACAAGACCCAGAAGGTCAAGGCGGTGATGGTCGTCTACGAGCGGCCGCCGTTCTCCATCATCGGCCGCAAGAGCCAGGGCGTGACCGAGGACCCGAAGTCGGTCGAGGGCAAGAAGCTCGGCGCGCCGCCGCCGGACGGGGCGTTCGCCCAGTGGAAGGCCTTCGTGCAGGCCGCCGGCATCGATGAATCGAAGGTGACGATCGAGAGCGTCGGCTTCCCCGTGCGCGAGCCCATGCTCGCCCAGGGCCAGGTCGACGGCATCTTCGGCTTCGCGTTCTCGTCGGTGCTGAACCTCAAGGCCCAGGGCGTGCCGGCGGACGACATCTCGATGATCCTGATGGCCGAGAACGGTCTAGACCTCTACGGCAACTCGATCATGGTCAACACCGACTTCGCCGCCCAGAACCCGGACGCGGTGAAAGGCTTCCTGAAGGCACTCGCGAAGGGCTTCGCGGACGCGGTGGCCGACCCGGCCGCGGGCGTCGAGGCGGTCATGAAGCGCAACGACGTCGTCACCAAGGAGATCGAGCTCGAGCGCCTGGAGATGGCCAACGCGCTCAACATCAAGACGCCCTATGTCGTGGAGAACGGCTTCGGCGGCATCGACGAGGCCAAGCTCGCCAAGTCGATCGACTACCTCAAGGTGTCCATGGGCCTCGCCGGCAATGTCGGCCCGGCCGACATATTCGACGCATCCTTCCTGCCGCCCAAGGAGGAGCGGATGCTGCCCTGACGGGATCGACGATGAAGCTCGACCCCATGGCGAAGCCTCTCGTCTCCATCTCCGACGTCGACATGCGCTATGGCGGGCCGGACGGCACGCTGGCGGTAGAAAAGCTCACGCTCGACGTCGGCAAGGGTGAGTTCACGGCCGTCGTCGGACCATCGGGTTGCGGCAAGTCCACGCTCATGAAGCTCGTGACCGGCCTGCACATCCCGCAGAACGGAGTGGTGAGGGTCGCCGGCGAACAGGTGACGAAGCCCGTTTCCATCGTCGGCATGGCGTTCCAGAACCCGACCATGCTGCCGTGGCGCACGACGCTCGACAACATCCTGCTGCCGCTCGAAGTGGTCGAACCCCATCGACGTCGTCTCAAGCGCAACAAGGCGGAGTATGTGGCGGCGGCGGAAAGGCTTCTCGAAACCGTGGGCCTCAAGGGCTTCGGCCAGAAATTCCCCTGGCAGCTTTCGGGCGGCATGCAGCAGCGCGCGAACCTCTGCCGCGCGCTGATCCACGAACCCGAACTCCTGATGCTGGACGAGCCCTTCGGCGCGCTCGACAGCTTCACGCGTGAAGAACTCTGGTGCGTGATACGCGACCTTCACGCGGCCCAAGGCGTTACCATCGTGCTGGTCACGCACGACCTGCGCGAGGCCGTCTTCCTCGCCGACCGGATATTCGTGATGAGCGCCAGGCCAGGCCGCATCATCCGCGAGGCGACCGTACCATTCGCGCGACCGCGCGAGCTCGACATCCTCTACCAGCCCGACTTCAACGACGTCGTGCATGAACTTCGCGGCAACATCGCCGAGGCGAGGAAGGCGGCATGAGCGCGCGGGCGAAGTCGTTCGACTGGGTGAAGGCCGCGCCGTGGCTCTACACTGCGACGCTGTTCATCGGGTGGGAGCTCGTGGTCCGCATATTCGCCCTGCCGCAGTTCATCCTGCCGGCGCCGACGCGGATCGCCGAGGCGATCGTGCAGTTCTGGCCTGCGATCTGGAAGAACTCGCTGCAGACCCTCTACACGACGACGGTCGGCTTCGCGCTGGCCGTGGTCGGCGGCCTGGCGCTGGGCATACTCGTCGGCTGGTCGCGCTTCATCTATGCCGGGCTCTACCCGCTTATGGTCGGCTTCAACGCGATCCCCAAGGTCGCGATCGTGCCGATCCTGGTCATCTGGTTCGGCATCGGCACTGTCCCGGCAATCCTCACCGCCTTCCTGATCGCCTTCTTCCCGATCGTGGTGAACGTCGCCACCGGGCTCGCCACGATCGAGCCGGAGATGGAGGACGTGCTGCGCGCGCTGGGTGCCAAGAAGATGGACATCATGCTGAAGGTCGGCATCCCGCGCTCGATGCCCTATTTCTTCGGTTCGCTGAAGATCGCGATCACGCTCGCCTTCGTCGGTTCGGTCATTGCCGAGACTGTGGCGGCCAATTCCGGGCTTGGCCACATGATGCTCGCGGCCCAGAGCCAGTTCAACGTACCGCTGGTGTGGGCCGGGCTGATGATGCTCGCGATCGAGGGCATCGTGATGTACGCGGCCATGGCCTGGCTCGAGATGCGCATGACCGGCTGGGCGCACCGGAGCCAGATGGCAACCGGTTGAGCCCTGCCGCGTTAAGACCCCCGTCAGCTTTGCAACTTACGTCTTCGTGCGAGCAATCGGGGACACGGGCAGTGAGCGTATACCGGCTTCTCTACGTCAGCGGCAGCAGCCGGCGCCTGAGCGCCGACGATATTGCCTCCATCCTCGTAACCTCTCGGCGCAACAATGAGCGGCGCCAGATAACCGGCATGCTGCTTTATGCCGACGGAGCCTTCCTGCAGGTGCTGGAAGGGGACGAAAAGGTTCTGCGTGCGCTGGTCACGAAGATCCGGGCCGACGACCGCCATCGCAACATCATGGTGCTTTACGAGAACCACGCCGAGCACAGGAGTTTCCCCGACTGGGCGATGGGCTTCAGGGAACTGGATCCGAAGGATGCGCGGGATGGCCGGATATTCGCGGCGACACGGGAGGCGATCGCCGCCAGGATCGATCCTTCGGCGCGCGACGAGCTGGTCGACATGGTGATGGCTTTCGGTCGCGACTTCATCGGCTGAGACGAACGGCATCCGGATCGCGCCTCGCACGAGCGCGAACGCGGCGCACCACGATCACTCCGTAACGAGTTTTCAATCGACGATTGATACCGTCCATGCGGTTCATCCATGGCGGAGCCTTCGCGATGGCATCCTTTCTGGGCGGGCTGTTCGGTTCGAGCGCGCGGCAGACCGCATCGTCGCTGCCGCGGCCCCGCATGCCGCGCCACGAGGAAATATCCGGCGAGCGCTATTTCCAGATCACGGACGGCCACCAGCAACTTTCGGCTCCGCTCACCGACCACGTGCTGTGGACGAAGGAGCACGGGCGGCTCAGGGAACTGCGCCGCGACGCCTATGCGGCGCTGCATCCGCGAGGCTTCCGACCCGAGGACAGCCTCTTCTTCCCGTGGGTCGCCCTGCCCATCGATCCGGCGCATGTGCCGACCGAGCTCGTGATGAAGAAGTCGGCTCCAAAGACTCCGCACGAATACACCACTTACCATCAAGCCATGGTCGTTTCCGATCGCGTCCGGCGCGCGATCGAGGCGACGGACCGGGGCAGGCATGCCTTCTTCCCGTTCGACCTGGTCAGCGCCGACGGCGAGCGCCGGCCCTGCCACTTCGTTCAGGAACTCGAGGCAGTGGACTGCGTCGACCCCGAGCTTTCGGGCATGGCGCCGCAGAGGCGGCAGGATGGCGGCGAATACTGGATCCACCCCGACCCGGTCGACTGGCCGCCGGTCGCGCTCGATATGGATCGCGTCGGCGGGAGGCACTTCTTCTTCGTCACCGGCGCGACCAGCGTGCTGCATTCCCGGTTCATCTCCGGCACGCTTGCCGACATGCTGGGAGATTTCCTGCCGCGCGGCGTCTACCTGCGGCCGTGCCGGGTGACGCGGCGGCTCTGAGGCTCAACGGCTGGGCGGGAGCCCATGCTTCTTTTCCAGATGCCGGATCAGCAGGCGCATGTTTCGCTTGTTGGCCTTGTAGAACACGTCGAAGACCGACCCGACGATCGGGACCGACCCGACCACGGTGTCGACGGCGACGTTGCCGACCATGCGCACCAGCAGATGAGCGGGCGCGCCGTGCTTCGAGGCGTGCCAGATGATCCAGGCGGACACGAGACCGGCAGCGGCGTCGCCGATGCCCGGGACGAGACCCGCGACGGCGTCCACGCCGAAGCGGATGCCGGTCCCCGGAATGCGCCATTGCGAATCCAGCAACCGGGCGATCCGGTCGAGCTCGGCGAGCGACGCGGCATCCTCCGGACGGGCCGGTGGCAGGATTTCCAGACGCTCGTCGGGGATCGTCGTCATTTGCGCAGCACCACCCATATCGCATGGATGATGCCGGGCACGTAGCCGAGAATCGTCAGCAGGATGTTCAGCCAGAAATGCAGCCCGATGCCGACCTGGAGGAACACGCCCAGCGGCGGCAGGATGATGGAAAGCAGGATGCGGACGATGTCCATGCGCGTCGTTCCTCGAATGCGTTGCCGATTGGCGTAACGCGCGAGCGGCGCCGGAGTTCGGCATGGCTTCGCTGCACGTTCAGATGGTGACTGCAAGGCTCGATTGCGAGCGCGCTCAGCCTGCCCTGCGCTGCGGCGCGCCGGCGAACAGCGGATACCCGAGCGCGGTGAGCATCCCGGAGATCTTCATGCTGGCGCGCGGTTGCCGCCTGCGCGGCTTTCGCCTACATGTGCGCCAACGCATTCCTCCCCGTCCGCAATGGAGTCCGACGCGCGCCATGGCACGCCAGTTCATCTATCATATGTCCGGTCTCAACAAGGCCTTCGGTCCCAAGAAGATCCTCGAGAACATCCATCTTTCATTCTATCCCGACGCCAAGATCGGCATTCTCGGCCCCAACGGCGCCGGCAAGTCGACCGTGCTCAAGATCATGGCCGGGATCGACAAGGAATGGACCGGCGAGGCCTGGCTCGCCGACGGCGCGACCGTGGGCTACCTGCCGCAGGAGCCCGAGCTCGATCCCGCGCTCAACGTGCTCGGCAACGTCATGGAGGGGGTGGCGGCCAAGAAGGCGATCCTCGATCGCTACAACGAACTGATGATGGACTATTCCGACGAGACCGCCGAGGAGGCTGCCAAGCTCCAGGACGAGATCGACAGCCAGAATCTGTGGGACCTCGACAGCCAGGTGGAAATGGCCATGGAGGCCCTGCGCTGTCCGCCCGGCGACGCCACGATCGACAATCTGTCCGGCGGCGAGAAGCGCCGGGTCGCGCTCTGCCAGCTTCTCCTGCGCCAACCCGATCTGCTGCTGCTCGACGAGCCGACCAACCATCTCGACGCCGAGACGACCGCATGGCTCGAAAAGCATCTCCGCGACTATCCGGGCTCCGTGCTGATCGTCACCCACGACCGCTACTTCCTCGACAACGTGACCGGCTGGATCCTCGAGCTCGACCGCGGCCGGGGCATCCCCTACGAGGGCAACTACACGGCCTATCTGGAGAAGAAGGCCAAGCGCCTCGCGCAGGAGGGCCGCGAGGAGGACGCGCGGCAGAAGGCGATCGCGCGCGAGCGCGAGTGGATTTCCTCCTCGCCGAAGGCTCGCCAGGCAAAATCCAAGGCGCGGTTCAAGGCCTATGACGAACTCGTCAAGGCAGCGAACGACCGCCGGCCAGGCGATGCGCAGATCGTCATCCCCGCCGGCGAGCGGCTCGGCGACCGCGTCATCGATGCCGAAGACCTGTCGAAGGGCTATGGAGACAAGCTCCTCATCGACGGGCTGGAGTTCAAGCTGCCTCCGGGCGGCATCGTCGGCGTGATCGGCCCCAACGGCGCGGGCAAGACGACGCTGTTCAGGATGATCACGGGGCAGGAAAAGCCCGATGGCGGGCAGATCACCGTCGGCGATACCGTCAAGCTCGGCTATGTCGACCAGAGCCGCGACCATCTCGATCCGAACAGGAGCGTGTGGGAGGAAATCTCCGGCGGCAACGACATCATCAAGCTCGGCAAGCACGAGGTGAATTCGCGCGCCTACTGCTCGGCCTTCAACTTCCGCGGCGGCGACCAGCAGCAGAAGGTGGGCACGCTGTCGGGCGGCCAGCGCAACCGCGTGCACCTGGCGAAGCTGCTCAAGGACGGCGGCAACGTCATCCTGCTGGACGAGCCCACCAACGACCTCGACACCGAGACGCTGGCCGCGCTCGAGGAGGCACTGGAGGCCTTCGCCGGCTGCGCGGTCATCATCAGCCACGACCGCATGTTCCTCGACCGCCTCGCCACCCACATCCTCGCCTTCGAGGGTGAAAGCCACGTCGAATGGTTCGAGGGCAATTTCGAGGACTACGAGAAGGACAAGATCAGACGGCTGGGGCCCGACAGCGTCAATCCGAAGCGGGTGACCTACAAGCGGCTGATGCGGTAGGTTGCGGGCCCGGAACCTTTCGGCCTCCTGCGCATTACGCGCGTGACGGACAATCATGGGGCGTGGTCCGTCAGGCGCGTCTTCCATGAGCGCGATTGACGGTCAATCGGGGGGCTCAAGCCCAGATCAGGCATGCATCGACTGGATTTTCAAAGTCTTTTCCAGGCCCTTCCCGGGCCGCACATGGTGCTCGACCGCAATTTCGACTACGTGGCTGCAAATCCCGCCTACGAGCGGGTCACGATGCGCACGGCCGCGGAACTCGTCGGACGCAACATGTTCGAACTGTTCCCGAATTCCGGGGAAGGCGGGCGGCGGCTCCGCGCCTCGTTCCAACGCGTGTTCGAAACGGGCGAGCCCGACACGCTGGCCTACATCCCGTATGACATTCCCCGCCCGGAAGCGCTCGGCGGCGGAATGGAGCAGCGCTTCTGGACGGCGGCACACATGCCATTGCGTGCGCCGGACGGCGAGGTCATCTACCTGCTGCAGAACACGACCGACGTGACCGAGATCGTGCGCCTGCGCGAGGCGGTGTCGCTGCCCTACCGGGCCGGCGAAGCCGAACTGCTGGAGCGCGCGAAGGAGGCCGAGCACCAGCACAAGACGCTGCTCGACGAAAGCGACGACTTCAGGCGGCTGTTCCAGCTGGCGCCGGGCTTCTTCGCCGTGCTTTCGGGTCCGAGCCACGTCTTCACCTTCGCCAACGACGCCTACATCCGCCTCGTTGGCGGCCGCTCGGTCATCGGCAAGCCCGTGCGCGAGGCGTTGCCCGAGATCGAGAGCCAGGGCTTCCTGGGCATGCTCGATCACGTCTATCGCACCGGGGAAAGGCGCGGCGGGGAGGCCACGCGCGTGATGCTCCAGCAGAGCGAAGGCGAGTTGCCGCGCGAGACGTTCCTGGACTTCTCCTACGACGCGATCCGCGACGTCGACGGAGCGATCAGCGGCATATTCGTCCAGGGCATGGACCGGACCGAATCCGTGCGGGCCATGCAGCGGCAGAAGCTGCTGATGGACGAGTTGAACCACCGCGTGAAGAACACGCTTGCATCCGTACAGTCCATCGCGGCTCAGACCATGCGCTCGGCGCGCAGCGTCGACGATGCCAAGACCGCGTTCGAGGCGCGCATCAGCGCGCTCTCCAAGGCCCACAACCTGTTGAGCGAACGGCAATGGGAAAGCGCCGACCTGGGCAGGATCGTCAACCAGGAACTGACCGCGTTCGGCCCGCAGCGCGCGCGCGTCGAGGGCCCCCGCGTCGTTCTCAATCCCAAGGCGGCCATCGCCATTGCGATGGTGATCCACGAACTGTCGACCAACGCCGCCAAATACGGCGCGCTCTCGGAGACCGGGGGCACGCTGTCGATCTGCTGGAGACTTCAGGGGGCCGGCGACGACGAGCGACTCCTTCTCGACTGGACCGAGCAGGGAGGGCCGGCGGTGGAGAAGCCCGCGCGCTCCGGCTTCGGTTCGCGAATGATCGAACGCGTCACTCGAGGGGAACTCGGCGGAAAGTGCGAATTCCACTTCCGTCCGGAAGGCTTCGCGTGCCAAATCACCATACCATCCGACGTCTACAGCAGGTCCCAACATGCCTTTGCCTGATGGCTCGCATTCACCGAGCAGCTTCACCGTCTTCGTGGTCGAGGACGAGGCTCTCGTTGCACTGAACCTGGAGGACATGCTCGCCGATCTCGGCTGCACGGTCCTCGGCCCGGCCATGAAGATCGAGGCCGCCGAAGGAATGATCGCGGCCGGGATCGACGCCGACCTCGCCATTCTCGACGTCAATATCGGGGGGCGACCGATCTACCCGATCGCCGAGAAGCTGATCGAGCGCAGCATGCCGATCGTCTTCGCGACCGGCTACGGTCGTTCGGGACTTCCCGAGGAGTGGCGCGACAGGCCCGTGCTGCAGAAGCCATATGCGATGGCGGAACTCGCCGAGTGCATTGCACGGTTCTCCGGGCCCGCTTCCCCCGCCTAGCCGCTCGACGCTCCGGCGCCGCGTGGCTAATCTCCTGCCGGGGCGGCCAGTGACGGTCGCATCGGGAGGAAGGCGATGATCGCGGGCATCCACGATCTGCTGGCGGAACGGGCGCGGATGAGCCCCGGGCTCGACGCGCTGGTCGAGCTCTCCTCGTCGCGCCGGCTCGACTATCGCGCCTTCGACGGGCTGGCGCGGCGCATCGCCGCCGCTCTTGCCCTGCGCGTGGCCAAGGGGGACCGGCTGGGTATCCTCGCGGGCAACGGCGTCTGGCATGCGGCGATGCTCTTCGCCGCCGCGCGGCTCGGGGCGGTCCTCGTGCCGCTCAACTGGCGGCTGACGGCGGCGGAACTCGCATACCAGCTTGACGACTGTGCTCCGTCGATCGTCGTGTTCGACGCAGCCAATGCCCATGTCGCAAGAAATCTGGCCGAGGCGCGGCCGGATACCGAATGGATGCCGCTGGACGAGACGGCGGGTAGCGGACCGACGCTGGCCTCTCTCGCAAACGCCGCGCTGCCCGAAGACGCGCCGGTTCGCGAGACGGGTCCCGATGACGGCTTCCTGATCCTCTACACATCCGGAACGACCGGGCGGCCGAAGGGCGCGTTGCATACCCATGGCTCCTCGCTGGCGTGGTGCAGAAGCACCATCGCGAGTTTCGAGGGCCGGCTCGGCGATCGCCAGCTCCTCGTCGCGCCGCAGTTTCACATCGCCGGCATCTGCGTCGTGCTCATGGCGGCGCATCGCGGCGCGGTCGTCGTGATCGCCGGCGGCTTCGATCCCGGCGAGGTCTGGCGCGTCATCGAGGCCGAGCGCATCACCGGCATGTTCGCCGTGCCGACGATGATCAACATGATGCGCGAGCACCCCGACCGCGACCGCTTCCGGCGCGACACGCTGCGCTGGATCATGTGCGGGGCGGCGCCGGTTCCGGTAACGCTCATCGACGCATACGCCGCCATGGGCATCGACATACACCAGGTCTACGGCTCGAGCGAGACGCATGGCGGGATCTGCATCCTGCCTCCGGAACATGCCCGCTCGAAAAAGGGGTCGACTGGCGTGGCGTGCTTCGGGATGGAGGTTCGGGTCGTGGACGCCCAACTCGGCCCGGCCCGCCCCGGAGAGCGCGGCGAGATCGTAACGCGAGGCGCGCACGTGTTCCGAGAATACTGGCGCAATCCCGACGCCACGAGGGACGCGTTCCGCAATGGCTGGTTCCACATCGGCGACATAGGCGAGATGGATGCCGACGGCTTCCTCACCATCCGCGACCGCGCGAAGGACATGATCATCAGCGGAGGCGAGAACGTCTATCCCGCTGAGGTGGAGGACGCATTGATGGGCCATCCCGGCGTCCTGGAAGTGGCGGTCATCGGCCGCGCGGACGAAAAATGGGGGGAGGTGCCGCACGCGATCGTGGTTCGCAGGGCCGGCTGGCAGGGAGACGACGCGGCTCTCTTCGACGAACTCGCCGCGCTCTGCGGTTCGCGCCTTGCCGGCTACAAGCAGCCCAAGGGCTTCGAGGTCATTGCCGAACTGCCCCGCAACGCATCGGGAAAGGTGCTCAAGCATGTGCTTCGCGCGGCACGCCCGGCGGATTGACGCTCCTCCTGGTCCAGATGGTAACGCCATTTTGACGCTTGACGCCGCGAGCGGTGATGTTGCACTGCCACATCCCCATGATATTGGCTGCCCGGGGATGCGCCGGCGCGACGAGCCCACTAAGCTCACGGTGCGACGCATGAAGGGCGCATCGCGAAGGGGCGTCGGGAAGGCCGGGTTTCCTGGAATGTCCGGCCGAGAGTTGCGCGAAAGGGCGCACGGGACGATACGCATATGAATCGCGTCATGATGAGCGGGATCGGCGCCGTGATCCCGGAGCCCTCGATCACCAACGAGCAGTTGGTGGCCAGCTTCAACGCCTGGGTCGATGCCGAGAATCCGAATCGCATGCTGCGCGGGGAGGAGCCGCTGCAGAAGTCCGACGAGGACTTCATCGTCTATGCGTCGGGCGTCAGGAAGCGGCACGTGATCGAGCGCGACGGCATCCTCGACCCGACGCGCATGGCGCCGCGCATCGCGGCGCGCGGCGATGACGAACTCTCTCTGGAGGCCGAATTCGGCGTCAAGTCGGCGCGGCGGGCGCTCGACTACGCCGGCCTCGAAGGCAGCGACATCGACATGGTGATCTGCGCCGCCTCGCATCACCAGCGCCCCTATCCGGCGATAGCGATCGAAATCCAGCATGAGATCGGCGCGCAGGGCACCGGATTCGACATGGGGCTCGGCTGCTCCTCGGCGGGCGCCGCCCTGCACATCGCCGTCAATCTTGTGCGCACGGGCGCGCATCGGCGCGTGCTCGTCGTCACGCCCGAGATCATCACCGGCCACCTGAATTTCCGCGACCGCCAGACGCATTTCATCTTCGGCGACGCCTCTGCCTCGATGATCGTGGAGGCCATGCCCGCCAAGCCCGCCGGGCGGGGCATCTTCGAGGTGCTGGATACGCGGGGCTGGACGCAGTTCTCCAACAACATCCGCACCAATCTCGGCTATCTCAGCCGGACCGCGCAGGAAGACCCGTCCATGATCGACATGGAGGGCAACATGATCAAGCAGGTGGGCAACAAGGTCTTCAAGGAAGTGACCCACGCCGCCCATCGCTTCATCAGCCAGTTCCTCGCCGACCACCAGCTCTCGCCGGCCGACGTGCGGCGCTACTGGCTGCACCAGGCGAACGGCCGGATGAATGCCATGATCCTCAAGCTCGCGCTCGGTCACGATGCCGATTTCGACAGGGCGCCGACGGTTCTCGACCGGCTCGGCAATACTGCCGCGGCGGGCGCCATCGTGGCGCTGGAGGAAAACCACCGCGACCTGCAGGAAGGCGACATCGGTCTTCTCTGCGCCTTCGGCGCCGGCTACTCGATCGGCAGCGCGCTCATGCGACGCATCTGACGGTCGCGTCCTTCAGCACCGTCGATCGCAGACATCAGCACTATTGGCTGGACGCGACCGTGCGGCGCCAGCATTCTTCCGCCTCATGATACCTCGAGGAGAGCCAGAATGCTCGACCCGCTCGCGCGTCGCGACGACGAGATCGAAATCCGCCCGGGCCGCAAGCTGCTCGGCAGGGCGGAGGGCGTCTACGTGGCGCCGTTCGACCATTTCGAGACGCGGGCTGCCGAGGCACTGCAACTGACCTTCGAGGGCATTGCCGGCGACTTTCACGCTGGCATCACGCGGCGATCCGGCGGCCGCGAGCCCTGGTACGCGCGCGGCACCGAAATTCGCAACGAGCGCCAGCTCTCGATCGTCGCACCGGACGAACTCGCCATCGTCGCGCAGAGGATGGGGCTCGGCGAAGTCCGGCCGGAGTGGATAGGCGCCAATCTCCTGATATCCGGCATTCCTCAGCTCTCCATGCTGCCGGCCGGCACGATGCTCTTCTTCCGCGGAGGCGTGACGCTCAAGGTCGATGGCCAGAATTTCCCCTGCCAGATCGCAGGCCGCTCGATCGCGGAGAACGCGCGGATGCCCGATCACACCGCCGGAGCCCTGCTCTTCCCGAAGGTGGCAAGGCGGCTGAGGGGCCTCATTGCCTGGGTCGAGAAGCCGGGCACGATCTCGGCCGGCGAGGACGTGTCCGTCAGGGTGCCGGAGCAGTGGATCTACAGGTAGAGCCGCGGGCCGGCGGCGGGGGCGCTATTCGCCCTCGTCATCGGCATCGAGCAGGCGCGTTGCACGCCAGCGGGTGAGCACGGCGTTCACCTCGTCGACGACGAAGAATCGCGCCGCGTCGCGGTCGTAGCCCTCTTCGAGAAGCGCGTCGTAGGACGTGTGGGCGTGGCGGACATGCGCGACCGTCGCGAGCCACGCCGCGGTCGAGGGAGGGAGCGGCTTGAGATGCGGTGCGCCCGCAGCCTGTCGGATCGCCTCGATGTCGGCATAGGGCGCCATCGGCAGCAGGACCGTGAGTGCCTTTGCGAGCCCGCGTCTGCGGCCCGTCGAGGGCCCGGACTTCACCTTTGGTCCTTGCCGCCGACCGCATCGGCAATCGCGTCGGTCGAGGCGAAATAGGGCTTCACGTCCACGACGGGCGTCCCGTCGATCACGTCGATGCCTTCGATCTCCAGCCTGCCCGAAGCGACGTTCACGCCCAGAAGCCGCGCGATGTGCAGGCCGATCGGATTGGGACGCACAGGCGAGCGCAGCGCGAAGGTGCCGCGCGCGGTCTCCGCGTGACGCGGCTTCTGTACGATCAGGTCGCGCGGCGCGGCGTCGAGCCAGGTCAGGATCGCGACATGGCTGAAGCGCTCCAGCCCGTCCAGTCCGGGGCGGTAGGGAGCGTCGATCTCGATCGCGGCGGGGGCGCCGAGGGATCGCGCGGCTGCCATGTTCTTCGGGCAGTCCTCGCGACGGGTCCAGGGCGACGCGACGCGTCCAATGAAGACGAGACCGGCATCCTTGGCGGAAAGCGCGGGATCGAAATCCAGTCGACGCTCTCCTTCGCGAACTTCGAACATCCCAGCCTCACGCCTTTCCTGCGTCATTTTCTGGCCTGGGCGCGACATGGAGGTTGCATCAATGGCTCGAACGACATAAAGATATCTTTATGTCTGCTGGAGAAATGCCATGCTGAACCGCGCGCCCATCGGCCTCGACGCCATGGTTGATACGATGAAGGCGGCGGCCGAATCCAGCAGGCTTCGCATCCTGTTCCTGCTCACGCGTGGCGACCTGACGGTCTCCGACCTCACGGAGATACTCAACCAGTCCCAGCCGCGGGTGTCGCGTCATCTCAAGCTCCTCCTCGATGCCGGGCTGATCGGGCGCTACCAGGAAGGATCGTGGGCCTTCTTCAGGCTGTCCGACCGCGATCAGGCGCGCGAGTTCGTCTTTGGCGTCGCGGCGCGGATCGATGCGGCGGACCCGCTCGTCGAGCGCGACCTGGAGCGGCTCAAGGCGGTCAAGCTCAGGCGGCAGGCGAGGGCGGCCGAGTATTTCAACGCGAATGCGCGAAGCTGGGACCGTATCCGTTCGCTGCACGCTCCCGAAGCGGCGGTCGAGCAGGCCGTGGTGACACTGGTCGGCGACCGCCCCTTCCAGTCCATGCTCGATCTTGGGACCGGCACCGCGCGACTGCTCGAACTCCTGGCGCCGCTCTACAGGCGCGGCGTGGGGGTCGACATGTCGCGCGAGATGCTCTCGGTGGCACGCGCCAACCTCGACCGCGCCGGTGTCGCGCATGCCCAGGTGCGCCAGGGCGACATCTACGCGCCTCCGGTCGAGCGCGACGGCTTCGATCTCGTCACCATCCATCAGGTACTGCACTATCTGGACGATCCCGGCGCTGCGCTGCGGGAAGCCGCGCGCCTTCTGCGGCCGTCCGGCCGGCTTCTGATCGTGGACTTCGGTCCGCATCAGCTCGAATTCCTGCGTGCCGAGCATGCGCATCTGCGGCTCGGCTTTCCCGATGGCCAGATCGCCGACTGGCTGGCGGAAGCCGGGCTCGACCTCGAGGACAGCATGGATGTGCGTCCCGAAGGCGGGCCGGAAGACAAGCTCACCGTCAAGCTCTGGCTGGCGCGCGACCGCCGCCTCCTCATCGCCGAAACCGCCGAAATCCTCACGGAGACCGCCTGATGTCCGCGCTGCGCCTTTCCCGCCGTCCCGACATCAAGGACCGCGTCCAGGTCTCGTTCGAGTTCTTTCCGCCCAAGAGCGACGAGATGGAGAAAAAGCTCTGGGAGACGGTCACCAGGCTCGAACCGTTGAAGCCGCACTTCGTGTCGGTGACCTATGGCGCTGGCGGATCCACCCGCGAGCGCACGGCGCGCACGGTGAAGCGCATCCTCACGGAGACCACGCTGGTTCCGGCCGCGCACATGACATGCGTCGATGCCACGCGCGACGAGGTGGACGGTGTGGTCGGCGAGTTCGCGGCGATGGGGGTCAAGCGGTTCGTGGCCCTTCGCGGTGACCCGGCCGAGGGCGTGGGAGCGCGCTACAGCCCGCATCCCGACGGCTATTCCAACGGCGCCGAACTGGTCGCGGCGATGCGCGAGGCGGGCGATTTCGACATCTCGGTTTCCGCCTATCCCGAAAAGCACCCCGAAAGCCCCGACTTCGCCACGGACATCGACATGCTCAAGCGCAAGGTCGACAACGGTGCGACGAGGGCGATCACGCAGTTCTTCTTCGAGAACGATACCTACGAGCGCTATGTGGAGCGGGCGCGGCGCGCCGGCATATACGTCCCGATCGTGCCCGGCATACTGCCGGTCCACAACTTCACGCAGGTGGCGAATTTCTCCGCGCGCTGCGGCGCGCATGTGCCAGCGTGGCTCGCCGAGCGCTTCGACGGGCTTTCGCGCGACCCGCAGACCCACGCGCTGGTGGCTGCTGCCGTGGCGGCCGAGCAGGTGCTCGACCTGGTCGAGCGCGGCGTCTCCGACTTCCACTTCTACACGATGAATCGCGCCGACCTCGCCTTCGCGATCTGCCATCTCATCGGCATACGGCCATCGGTCGCGGAAGCTCCGGCTGCGGCCTGAAAACGAGAAAGGCCGGAGCGGGGCCCGGCCTTTCCCTGATTTGTCTGGCGGAGGCTTCCCCTCAGGGAACCACCCCCACGATGAGAGCGCCGATGAAGGCGAACGCAGCACATATCATCAATGCATTGATGGGCCGTGTCAGTCCCATGGCATAGTCTCCTCTGCAGACTATGCCACGAGTGTATGTGAGTTTGGACCACTGGCAAGGCAAATTGATGCTGCATTGCGGCAGGGCTGGGGAATGAGTTTCCAGCAGACGCCGCCATCTCCATTGAAAACGCAAGCGAAACGCCCGATCCGCGGATTCGATAAAAAAAGATTCCGGGATTGAAAGAATTCGTCAGGTGCCCGCCTCGGACGCCGCGATGACGGACTGGAGCCACGCGCCGACAGAAAGCGCCGTGCGGTCGCGGCCAAATCGCGCGATCACCTGAACGCCGAGGGGCATGCCGGCCCTGTCGGAAAGACCGGGGACGTTGACAGATGGGTTTCCGGTGAGCGTCCAGAGCTTGTTGAAGATCGGCGAGCCCGTCGAGCCAAGGCCCTCCGGTGCCGCGCCCGGCGCCGACGGCTCGATGAGCACGTCGAGCGAACTGAAGAGCTCGGTCGCCCTGGCGCGGGCGCGCTTGGCGAGGCCGCGTGCGGCGTCGTAGGCCTCGGGCGCGATGGCCCGGCCGCCCGCGATCGTGCTCCGCAGCTTCTCGCTCATCCGTTCGCCATGGCGGATCCAGTCGTCGGCGAGCGCAAGCCCCGCCTCGAAGTCCTGGATCGTGGCGTGGGCGATGCGGGCATGGGTGAGTTCGGCGGGTTCGTCGACCTCGATCACCTGCGCGCCCGCATCTGCCGCGAGCCGCACCGCGCGGGCGACCGCCGCCTGCATGTCGCCGCTCGCCTCCCCAGCGACAGCGGAACGGTAGAAACCGATCCTGAGCTCTTCCGGCTCAACCGGTTCCACGTCCAGCCGCCGGCCCGTCAGACCTGCAGCGAAGCGCGCGACATCGGCAACGCCGGCCGCGAAAAGACCAACGGTATCAAGGGACCAGGAGAAGGTCTTCATGCCCGTGGCAGGCAGCAGGCGGAAGCTCGGCTTGTAGCCGGCAACGCCGCAGAAAGCGGCAGGCCGGATGACGGACCCGCCCGTCTGCGTGCCGATCGCGGCGGGTATCATGCCGGCGGCTACCGCGGCCGCGGAGCCGGAGGAAGAGCCGCCGGGCGTATGGGTGCGATTGCGCGGGTTGCGGGTACCGGCCGGCGTCAGGAAGGCAAACTCGGTGGTGACGGTCTTGCCGGCGATGCTGCCGCCCGCCGCGCGGACCATGGAGACGATCGCCGCGTCACTGGCGGGGCGGTGGCCCTCGTAGATCGCCGAACCGTAGGCGGTCGGCAGGTCGTGGGTGTCGAAGATGTCCTTGACCCCCACGGCGATGCCGGCAAGCGGTCCGTCGGGGTTCACGGAGGCGAGCGCGGCCTCGCGATCCGCCGTGGCCGCGAAGGCGCCGATCTCCCCGTCCAGCCGGGCGATGGCGTCCATGCTGGATGCGACAGCGTCGCGCGGCGCGATCCTGCCTTCCTTCACGGCATCGACAATCTGGACGACCGACTGCATGGCGACTCCCCCGCTCAGACTTCCGGCGGGCGGAAGCGCGGGTCTTCTATCGCCGCAGGGCGGGGCGCGCGTCAACATGAATGGCCGGCGGCGCTTTGTCCGGGAACGGGCCTTTGTTAGGGTCCGCGCACCGGAGGGAGCGACATGCAACGATTCGACAATGCCCGCGACGCGGCGCTGACCCTGCGCCCCGACGACCCCGTCTACTGCTTCCGGCCGGCGATCCTGCAGGAGGACGCCCGCAATTTCATGTCGATGTTTCCCGGCAAGACGGCCTATGCGGTGAAGACGAACGGCGAGCCCATGGTGCTGAAAGCGCTGGCCGACGCGGGGGTCAGGGCCTTCGACGTCGCTTCGCCGGCGGAGTTCGCGGCCGTGCGGGCGGCCGCGCCCGACGCGGAGATGCTCTACATGCATCCGGTGAAGGCGCAGTCCGACATCCGCCTGGCGCTGGAGGAATATGCGATCCGCGTGATCGCGGTCGACCACGAGGACGAGGTGACGAAGCTGACGCGGGTGGTGCGCGCGCTCGATCTCGACCCCGGCTCGATCACCGTCTTCGTCAGGCTGCAGACCAAGGGGTCGGCCGCCTACGAGCTGTCGAAGAAATTCGGCGCGGGGCCGGCCCACGCGGTGGAACTTCTGCAGCGGCTGGAGCGCACGGGCTACAAGGTCGGCATCTGCTTCCATGTCGGCAGCCAGATCGAAGATCCCGAGACCTACGAGCGGGCGCTGGCCAGTGCGGACTGGGTGCGCAACCGCGCGGGCGTCAAGCTTGCCGGGCTGGACGTCGGCGGCGGCTTTCCGGCCGAGTATGGCCACGACCCCAACCGCAAGGCCCCGGTCATGCCCTCGCTGGAGGAACTGATGGCGCGGCTGCGCGGCGACATCGCCGAATGGGGCTTTGCCGACATGCCGCTGGTGGCCGAGCCGGGCAGGGTGGTGGTGGCGCGCGCCTTTTCGCTGATCGTGCGCGTGCTGCTGCGCAAGGGTCGCCGGCTCTACATAAACGACGGCATCTGGGCCTCGCTGTCGGATTCGTGGACGGGCAAGATCACGCTGCCGGCGCGCTTCATCCCCGATCCCGCGATCCGAAGCCGCAATGGCGAGGAGAAGTCGATCGTCCCTTTCCGGGTCTGCGGGGCGACCTGCGATTCGGTGGACATACTTTCGCGGCCGTTCTGGCTGCCGGAGACGGTCGCTACCGGGGACTGGATCGAGATCGGCCATATCGGCGCCTATTCGCTTTCGCTCAGGACCCGGTTCAACGGCTTCTATCCCGACACGTTCGTGGAGGTGACCACGCCCTTCCATGCGGGCGAGGAGCCGGAAGGGTTCGCCAGCCTCGAGACGATGGCGGGGTAGGGGTAGCACTGCACCTCGTCCTGCGCACTTTCCGACCGACGATCGGACGGCGAGGCGTGGATTCCCGACACTTCCCGCTTCGCTCCGCTCGCGCGCAAGGTCAGGAATGACGGGGGGGGGGAGGGCGGCCAGTCGCCGGCGGTGGAGATTAGGGCAACGCCTTCACAACTGCCGTCATTCCCGGCCGCGTGAGCGAGGAACGAGCGGAGCGTGTCGGGAATCCAGGCCTCGCCGGTCGATCGAAGCGCGGCGTCACGTACGTCTCCGGAACCGGGCCGCCCGCGAGGCGATGCACTCAGTCTTCGGGCACGCCGGCGATGGCGAGGCTTTCGGTCATGCTCTCGTGGCGTTCCGGCAGATAGAAATATTTCCGGCGGTGCTTGTCCAAGGTGTAGTTGGGATCGATCTTGCGGAACTCGGCTATATCGGCCCGTGCCTCCTCGATGCGGCCGAGATTTACGAGAAGGAGCGCGCGCAGCACCAGGAAGCCCGGCAGCATGCCCCTCATGTCGGCGAGAAGCTCCAGCGCGTGCTCCGGCCGGCCCTCCGCCCATAGCGCATAGGCCTTGACCGAGCGAAGATGCGCCTGCCTCGGGTCGTCCGGCGGATAGAGAGCGGCGGCGCGTTCGATCCATTCCAGGGCCAGAGCGGGGCGGCCGGTGATGATCGGAACCTCGGACAGGTAATAGACCATGGTGCCGTCATAGGGCGAGAGCGCCAGTGCCGCCTCGGCATGGACGAGCGCCTGATCGAATTGCCGATCGCCAAGACCGACATATGCGAGGGCCGCATGGGCGACGATCTGGGCCAGCGGCGCGAGGCCACTGTCGGCGATCGCCTCCCTGGCGAGCCTGCCGGCCTCCCTGAAATCTGCCCGCGGCTCGGGGCTGTCGTTCCATCCCCTGCCGTGACGCGCCACATAGAAGGCGGCGAGCAGCGCCTTCAGGGAACTGGCTTCCGGGAACTTCGCCAGGCCTTCCTTCAGCACGGCGATCGCCTGTTCCGTGGTTTCAGGCGTATGCCTGACATCGAGGCCGCTGGCGAGCGCGAAGTAGTCGTATTCCCCCAGCGTGGTGCTGTCCTTGCCCCATGCCTCGCGATGCTTCTCGAGCGCGATCAGCCCGCGCTGCCCGACCAGGGCAGCAACGATCTTTGCCGTCACCTCGTCCTGCAGCGCCCAGGGGTCGGTGCCGGACCGGTCGTAGCGTTCGGCCCAGACGTGCTTGCCGGTGCGCGCGTCGATCAACTGCGCGACGATCCTCATCCTGTCGGCATCCCTGCGCACGCTGCCCTCGAGCACATGCGTGGCGCCCAGTTCCTCGCCGATCCTGCGGATGTCGAGCGATCGCCCCCGGTACTGGAAGCTCGAACTGCGGGCGACGACCTCGAGGTTGGGAATGCGCGCGAGCATGGAGATGATGTCGCCGCTGACGCCATCCGCGAAGTAGGAGAGCTCGGGATTGCCGGTCATGTCGTCGAAGGGAAGCACGGCCAGCGAGGCGTATCTCGAGGCCGCGGTCCGGGGGGCGGCGTCCGGGGTGGCGGCGACCGTTTGGGCCACGTCGGCGGAGCGCGGGAAGCCGAAGCCGAGAAAGCCCACGAAGGAGAGGAGCGCCAGTGCGGCGGCGGCCCATGCGCCCAGCCGCCCCGGGGCGGCAAGGGGCTGCCGCGACGGCGGGGAGACGGCATCGCGCTCAGCAATCGCGTGGGCCACCTGCCGGGACGTCACCCCATCGCCGACCTCCGTGGGTTCGACCGGCGCGGGCACGAAGCGGTAGCCGACACGCGGGATGGTGGCGATCCATTCCCCGCCGTCGGGGGCGGGCCCGAGCGCCTTGCGCAGTGCAGCGACCTGTACCGAGAGATTGGCCTCCTCGACGGTGGCATCGGGCCACGCCGTGTCCATCAGCTCGGCCTTGGTGACGACCTCGCCGCGCCGGTCCAGAAGTGCGTCGAGAAGACGTATGGCGCGCTGGCCGACGGGCAGCGGCTCGCCATCGCGCGTCAGGACGCCGGCCGCGCGATCGAGACGGAATGGGCCGAAGGACACGTAGTGCCGTTCCATGCCTGCAACTATAGCAATTTTGGGAACTATTTGGAGTTTCTTTGCAGGTCTCTCGATACGCGCCGAGATGCATGGCCCCACACTCCGCGTCACTGTCCGCCACGGGCAGTTTGCCAAACGGACCGAGGGAGATCGACATGAGAGCACTACTCGTCGCAGCGACGCTCAGCATGGCCGCGGGCCACGCCTGGGCGCAGCTCGCCATACCCGATGACCTCGTCGACGACGCGCCGGCCGCCGTGGAGGCGGCCAACAAGGCCTATCTGGACGCCTATTCGAAGGGCGACGTCGACGCGCTGGTGACGATGTTCGCGCCCGACGCGATCGTCGTCAGCCCGGTGTCGGGCCAGAGGCTGCAGGGGCGGGACGGCGTGCGCCAGCTCTACGGCCAGTCCGTGGCCTTCACGAAGAGCCGCGAGACCGTGATCAGGGACAGCATGGTGCGCGAATATGGCGACATCGTCATCCAGAACGCCAGGTTCGACACCAGGTTCGTGCTCCAGGACGACCGTGTCTTCGAGACGAGCGGGCGGATTTCGGTGGTCGTCCAGAAGACGACGGAGGGCTGGTTCATCATCGACTATCACCCGGTTTACGACCGGCTGCCGCAGAACTGAGGGAGGACGACATGTCGACAGTGAGAAACGGAATCCTGGCCGCCCTCATGCTTGCGGCTTCCCACGCGCTGGCCGGCGACGGCGAGGCGCCGAAGCTTGCCGGAACGTGGGGGCCGGCCACGGCCGAGATCGGCCGGTCCGATCCGACGGTGCTGGTCTTCGCGCCGACCGGCCGCTTCGCCGCGCTGGTCTCGGGGGAGGAACTCGACGTCGCCCGCGGGTCGTGGAACCTGGGCGAGGATGGCGGGGAGGTGGTTCTCGCCTTCGACGGCCCGTCCGGCGCGCAGGGGCCGGGAACGACCCGCTACCTGCAGATGCTGCTCGTCGGCGACGAACTGCGTCCGTATCCCGGCATGGCGGACCGTTCGCCGATCGCCAGAGCCTCCTGGCGACGGATCGACGAGGTGGTCGTCGGCAGTTCCGACGGGCCGGCTCCGCGGTAGGTCGCCGACCATCGGGGGATCGCCCGCCGCGGGGCCTTTCCCCGATGCCGGCTCGACGCGGGCGGGGCGTCGGGCCGGTTCATCCAGAGCTACCGCGTGTTCGCCTTCAGCCAGTCGCGCCACTGGCGCTCGGTGCCGTTGAAGACGTTGATGTCGGCGTCGCCACGGATGCCGGGTATCTCGCCGGTGCCGGTATACTGCCAGAAGGTGAAGGGGTGCCGGCCGTAGAGGTCGTCGGGATGGGCCGCGACCGAGCGCAGCCAGTAGGGGTAGCCCCTGAAGTCGGCGAGGCCGTTGCGGTCGAAGAAGTCGATGGTGGTGTAGATGATCGGCTTCTTGCCGTAGTGGCGCTCGAGCGCCTCGAGGAAGACGCGCATCTCGGCGCGCACGGTCTCGGGCGGCGGACGGACCCGGCAGGTGGGCGAGAGATGGTTCCACTCCATGTCGAGGACCGGAGGGAGCGAGCCCGCCTCGCGCGGGACGTGGCTGATGAACCAGCGCACCTGCTCGATGGCGGGACGGCAGAAATAGTAGAAATGATAGGCACCGCGCGGAACGCCGGCCTCGCGCGCCTCGCGCCAGTGGCGGTGGAAATAGTCGTCCAGCCGGTCGCCGCCCTCGGTCGCCTTGATGAAGGCGAAGGAGATGCCGGACGCCTTGGCGCGCGGCCAGTCGATCGCGGTCTGATACTTGGAGACGTCCGTGCCGTGCACGGGGTAGGTCCAGGGCGCACGCGAGGCCCAGGGATGCGGCTTGCGGTCGCCGTAGCGCGGATTGCGGGTGGAGACCGTGAAGGCGGCGTCGGCGCGCGCGGACGGCGCGGAGGCTGGCGCCACGTTGGCGAAATCATAGTCGAGCGTCGTGCAGGACGACAGCAGTCCCAGCGCCAACAGGCCAGCAATCAGCCGCATGCGTCGAACTCCCGCGCGCCCCGAATCAATCGTCCCTTCGCGCATCGATGGATAGGGCATGGCGGGCGCGGCGTCACCACATGAGCTCACCGTCGATGTCGCGCGATCACCGAGCGTGACCGACACCGTGCGTTGATTTTTCCGCCACGCCAATCCAAAGCTCATCCAAGAGAACCGGCGGATGCCGGCGCGAACGGGGCGAGGGGCAGTGCGTTGCGGACAGTCGTGAAGTTGTTGAAATGGATGCTGGCGCTCGTCGTGCTCGCCGTCCTGGCGGGGCTCGCCTGGCTCTACGTCTCTCCGCCGGCGCTGCTCAGGGGCGGCGCCAACTACGCGGCCAAGACGGTGTGCTCCAACGTCTTCATCGCCGGGCGCGACCCGAGCGACGTGCTGGCGCTGGACATACACGCACCGGCCGCCCATCCGGTGCTCGACCTCATAACGGCGCGCGTCGACCAGGAGAGCGGCATCGTGCGGGCGGGACTGCTCGGCATCTTCGGCAAGGGCCTCGCGGTTGCGCGCGCCGGCACGGGCTGCGCCTCGGTGCCCGACGGCGACATCGCGCGGGCCAGGCAGTACCAGACGACGCCGCCGCCGCTCCAGTCGCGCGGGGCGTCGCCGGCAGACGAGCTCTGGCCGGCCGGCGCGGGCGTGGAGCCTTCGGCCGATCCGAGGATCGCCGAAATCCTGGACGATCCCGAAATGACCGGACCGGGAATGCGGGCCGTCGTGGTCGTGCAGGGCGGGCGCATCATCGCGGAGCGCTATGGCGAGGGCTTCAACGTGGAGCGGCCGCTGCTCGGCTGGTCCATGACCAAGACCGTGACGGCCGCCATCATCGGCACGCTGGTGGCCGACGGGCGGCTGTCGCTCGACAAGGCGGGGCTGTTCGCGGAATGGGCAGGCGACGAACGCGCCTCGATCTCCATCGCCGACCTTCTCGCGATGTCGAGCGGGCTGGAATTCCAGGAGGATTACGGATCGGTCACGGATACGACGCGCATGCTCTTCCTCGAACCCGACATGGCGGCGTTCGCGCGCGAAAAGCCGCTCGTCGGGCCGGTCTCCCAGACCTTCAGCTATTCCAGCGGCACGAGCGTGCTGCTGTCGCGGATATGGGAGGAGGCGATCGGCGAACGCGTGACTGCGCTGTCGTGGCCGCGCGAGGCGCTTTTCGGGCCGCTTGGCATGGACAGCGCCGTGCTGGAGGCCGATGCGCGCGGCACCTTCGTGGGCTCGTCCTTCATGTATGCCAGCGCGCAGGACTGGGCGCGCTTCGGCCAGCTTCTGCTGAATGGCGGGGTGTGGAACGACAGGCGCATCCTGCCGGAAGGCTTCGTCAACTGGATGCGCGAGCCCGCGCCGGCCTCGAACGGACAGTATGGCCGCGGGCATCTGTGGCTGCGCGGTCCGCGCGACGGCGCGCCGCGGGGCGAGAACGCGGATGCCGGGTTCGACCTGCCCGACGACATATTCTGGGTGAGCGGCTATGAGGGCCAGTCGATGGCCATCGTCCCCTCGCTCGACCTTCTCGTGGTGCGCATGGGGCTGACGCCGGCGCGGCTGGCATACCGACCGCAGAAGATGGTCGAGGCGCTGGCACGCGCCTTCGAATAGGCTCAGGCTGGCAGGCGCAGGATGGCGTGCACCGCATAGCCGCGGAAAGGCTTTTCGACCGAAAGGCTTGCGCCGGTCCGTTCGGATTCCGATTCAAGAGCGGCGCGGAGCCCGTCGCGCGGGGTGACGTGGAACCGGGCCAGCCAGGCGCGCAAGCCCGTGCGGAACCAGCCGGGAAGGCCGGACTGGTCGCCGAAATCCACGACATGAAGCGCGCCAGCCGGGGCCAGCGCGTCCATTCCCGCCCGCACGGCGCCCTGCCAGTCGGGGATCATGGAAAGCGCATAGGAGATGAACACCCGGTCGAAGCGGACGACGCCGAACAGATCGCGGGGGTCGAAAGCTGTCGCGTCGCCCCGGGCAAGCCGCACACGCGCGTGCAGGCCCTGGCGGGCGAGGCTGGACGCGGCCGTCTCCAGCATGGCGGCCGAGATGTCGAGCCCGGCGAGGCGGGCACCGGGATGGAGCGTCGCCGCGCGCGCAAGGTTGCGGCCGGTCCCGCAGCCGAGCTCCAGCACCGTGCCGCCGGGCGGAACGTCGAGCCCCTCGATCATGTGGTCGCGGCCGAGCAGGTAGAATTTGCGGGTCGCGTCGTAGAAGTGGCGCTGGAAGCCGTAGACGCCATCCATGAGGGCTGCGTGGTCGCGGCGCCCGGCGTCGGCGGTCATGGGTCATCCCTCACGTAGAGATGGAAACCGCCATAGATCGCCGAACGGTCGCGCGCGGTGAAGGCACGGGACGCGGCCGCCTCGTAGCGCCAGCGAGCGAGGATGCCGGCGGGCACGCGGCCGGGCAGCAGCGAAGGCTCGGCCGCCGTGCGGAACACGACGCGGGCGCCGGGCGCGGCGGTGCGGGTGATCTGCGTCCAGAGTGCCGTCAGTTGCGCGTCATCCATCCAGTCCTGCGCGTCGAGAAGCACATAACGGTCGACGGAGCCGGCAGGCTTGGCGGCCAGAAGCTCCGTGAAGCCCAGGTGGTGGGCCGTAACTCGGCCGGCGGCGGCCCGGATCGTCGGGAAATGGGCGGCCTGCAGGTAGAGCGGCAGGGCGCCTTCCTCCTGACGGGGATAGCGCCGCGCGAATGCCTGCCAGGCGAAATAATTGTCGGCGAGATCGAAATGACAGGCGAGCTTCTCGAGCCGGGCCCTGAGGACTGCCGCCATGCCGCCGCGTCCGGCCTCCAGCAGCGCGTCGTACTGGGCGGGCGGAATGCCAAGGCCGAAGAGCGATGCCCGGCTGGACGTGACGAAGCGGATCAGGGGCCGGTCGAAGAGCGGCGCGAGGCGCTCCTCGAAGAAGGCGCGCTGGTCGCGGCGCGAGCGCGCAAGCACGAGTTCGGAAGGATCGACGCCGTGGAGCCGGGCAACGCGGTGGCCGAGCGCGATGCAGAGACCCAGCAGACCGCCATGGTAGAAGTTTCGCTCGAAGGCTGCGATGCGGCGGCGGCCGAGAAGGTCGCGGCGCTGCCAGTGGCGCCGGGTCGCCACGTCGAGCGCGGGCGCGACGAAACGGTCGAAGGCGGCGCCGTTGTGGCGGTTTCCGGGCTCGGCGAAAAAGCGCAGAAAGTCGGCGTGGGAGGGCAGGGCGCCGATGGCTGCGAGCTTGAGCTTCAGCAGCGCCAGATGGGAAGGGTTGAGGTCGACCGCGTCGACATGGGCCGGCTGGCGCGTGAGATAGGCGAGGGCGTTGCAGCCGCCGGACGAGATGGTGACGACCCGGTGCCCGGCGCCGAGCTGCATCGCCTCGATGTCGATCTCGGGGTCCTCCCAGATCTGCGGGTAGACGAGACCGGAAAAGAGCAGCGTGAAGAGGCGTTCGGTGAGGCCGGCCCTCGACAGCGGGCGGTGCCTGTGCACCGCCTGCCTGAGGCGGGCGTTGCGGCCAAGGCGGATGTCGGCGGAGAGGTCGGTCATGGCGCGGCGAATCCCCCGTTGGGTTTCGCCAAGCGCCTACGCCCCGCCGGTGACAGGCGGGTGACGCGGCGGTGACGCCGTGTGACGGGTGGTGCCGGGGGAAGGGTGGTCGTCCGTCGCGGCACGGATGCTCCGCGACGGACGATCGTCGTTGCGACGGCCTAGTTGGCCGCGAAGCAGTAGAACAGGCCGTCGCCTCCGGTGCCGCGCAGCGCCTCCTGGCCGCAGCCGCGCGAGGGGTGCGAGGAGTTCCACGATTTGGCGGCAGCGGACTCGTCGAGCCCCATCCGGTCGTGGTGGCCGACCATGGCGCTGCCCTCGCCGGATGCCGTCCAGTTCTCGCAGGTGGCCTCGTGCGCCGTTCCGTCGGGGTTCGATCCGGTGAGGATGTCGTGCCGGTTGGGCTGGTCGCCGCGCCCGTTCACCATCTCGCCCTTCTCGGTCAGGCCAGTCTGCTTGGTGATGCCGTTGGCGTCGGAGTGCAGCGAGGCGACGTCGTCGGCGATCTTCTCGCCTTTGGCATTGTGCCAGGGACCGGCGCCGATGCGGTCGCGCGCGTTCTCGTCGCCGGTCGACAGATAGGCGCGCCACGTGCGTCCGGTCACGCCAGCGGCCTCGGCCAGGCTGCCGCAATGGGCGTCGGCGCCTGCAAGGCCACCGAGATCGGCACCGTTGCCGGGGCCGGCACTCGTGACGAAGAAACTCATCTGATTGTCCTGGGACTGTGCCGGCAACGCAGCCGGCAAGGCAAGCAGGACGGCGATTGCGATCATGCGCTTCATGCTGGTCCTCCCTTTCAACCTCCCCGCGCGGACGATCGTATGACGGGCCGGGGAGCCGGTGCCATTCACGAGCGCGTGTAGCGGGGCTTGCGGCAGGGCGGGCAGACGGCTAGATCGCCGTGCGTCCGACCGGACGCACAAGGCACGATCTAAACTATTGAATGAGCATCGGATAAATCCGAAAGCCGGGTTCCACCTTTCGGTCCGATGCTCTAGTTCGATCCGCGAAGCAAGGGAGGAAATCCGATGAGCATTCGCCGCATAGAGGCCGGCAAGCGCATGAGCCAGGCCGTGATCCACGGGAACACGGTGTATCTGGCCGGCCAGATCGGCGCGCCCGGCGCGAGCGTGAAGGACCAGACCAGAGCCGTGCTCGCCGAGATCGATCGCCTGCTGGCGGCGGCCGGAACCGACAAGTCGCGGCTCCTGACCGCGCAGATCTGGCTCGACGACATGCGCGACTTCGCCGCCATGAACGAGGTGTGGGACGGCTGGATCGACCCGGCCAACCCGCCGACGCGTGCGACGGGCGAGGCGCGCCTGGCCGCACCGGACTACCGCGTCGAGATCATCGTCACGGCGGCGGTGGACGGGTAGGGCAGCTTCAGGCCGGCTTCTGCCACGCAGTGAAGCGCTGGGTCTCGACGTTCCAGATCAGTCCGGTCTCGGCCAGCGAAGGCGAGGCCAGCGGCAGGATGCGCGCGGCGACCTCGGAAGGATGCGGCACGGTCTCGGGATCCTCGCCGGGCATGGCCTGGGCGCGCATGGCGGTGCGCGCGATGCCGGGGGCGACGATGTTGACGCGAAGCTTCGTGTTCCTCGTCTCGTCCGCCCACGAGCGCGCGAGCGCCTCGACCGCCGCCTTGGAGGCCGCGTAGGGACCCCAGTAGGCGCGCGCCGAATGGGCGGCGCCCGACGACATGACGATGGCGCGTCCTGCGTCGGAGAGCCTCAGCAGGGGATCGACGGAGCGGATGACGCGCCATGTCGCGTTGACGTTGACGTTCATGACGCGCTCGAAGACCTTGGCCTCGACGTGACCGATGGGCGCGATGATGCCGAGGATCGCCGCGTTGGCCGCGAGGATGTCGAGACGCCCCCAGCGCTCGTGGATGGCGCCGCCGAGGCGGTCGATGCCGGCCATGTCGGTCAGGTCGAGCGGCACGAGCGTCGCTTCGCCCCTGCCGGTGCGGGCGCGCTCGGCCTTGATCTCGTCGTCGAGTTCCTCCAGCCCGCCCACGGTGCGCGCCACCGCGATGACGTGGGCGCCGGCGGCCGCCATCTGCCTGGCGAGATGATAGCCGATGCCACGGCTTGCGCCGGTGACGAGCGCGACGCGGCCGGAAAGGTCGGGTGTGTCTGGCATGGGACGGGCTCTCGCTGTTTTCGCCGCCGCCCATAGCGCGTCTGGCCTGCCGGCGAAACCCTCGCAGGCTTGAACCCGCGCGCGAAGGCGTTTATCCCGGCACGCACGAAGGGACGACCCTTCGGCCTTCCGCCAGAAAATCCGATGGGGACGACCCCGTCTCGTCATGGACGGAGATCGTCATGGCCTGGTTCATCCTGTTCCTCGCCGGCCTGTTCGAGGTCGGCTGGGCCGTCGGGCTCAAATATACCGAGGGCTTCACGCGGCCGCTTCCGACCGCGCTGACGCTCGCCTCGATGGTGGTCAGCCTCGGACTTCTCGGCATGGCGCTGAAGACCCTGCCGCTGGGCACCGCCTATGCGGTGTGGACAGGCGTCGGCACGGTCGGCACGGCAATCCTCGGCATGTGGCTGTTCGCCGAATCCGCCGAGGCGATGCGGCTCGTGTGCATCGGGCTGATCGTGGCGGGCATCGTCGGGCTGAAGCTGGTGACGCCGTAGGAGCCCCGGCGGCGTAGGCGGTGCCGGGGCGTCAGCCCCGGCTGGACAGCACCGAGAGCTGGCGCACGTTGTCGGCGCCGTCGTGGTCGGTGAGACGGGTCGGGTACTCGGTCGTGAAGCAGGCGTCGCAGAACTGCGGCTCCTCGCCGTTGCGCCGGGCCTCGCCGACGGCGCGGTAGAGGCCGTCGATGGACAGGAAGCCGAGCGAATCGACGCGGATGAACTCCGCCATCTCGGCGACCGACATGCGGCTTGCCAGCAGCTTCGACGTTTCCGGCGTATCGACGCCATAGAAGCAGGAGGCCCGGGTGGGCGGCGATGCGATGCGCATGTGGACTTCCTTCGCGCCGGCCTCCCGGACCATCTGCACGATCTTCTGCGAGGTCGTGCCGCGCACGATGGAATCGTCCACCAGCACCACCTTCTTGCCCTCGATCATGCGCCGGTTGGCGTTGTGCTTGAGCTTGACGCCCATGTGGCGGATCGAATCGGTGGGCTGGATGAAGGTGCGGCCGACATAGTGGTTGCGGATGATGCCGAGCTCGAAGGGAAGCCCGGCCTCCTGGGCGAAGCCGATGGCGGCGGGCGTGCCGGAATCGGGCACCGCCACGACCATGTCGGCATCGACAGGGCTCTCGCGCGCCAGCTCGACGCCGATCTGCTTCCTGACGCCGTAGACGTTGCGGCCCTCGACGGAGGAATCCGGCCGCGCGAAATAGACGTACTCGAAGATGCAGAAGCGCGACTTCTCCGGCTCGAAGGGGAAGTGGCTCTCGATGCCCTTGGTGGTGACGACGACCATTTCGCCGGGCTTCAGGTCGCGAACGTAGCGCGCGCCGATGATGTCGAGCGCGCAGGT
>VFQR01000426.1_pt1 | contig 60210 bp, 66 predicted proteins | sample 3512321 | NCBI WGS metagenome assembly VFQR01 (sample SAMN10412374, study PRJNA504923) | tailings metagenome | isolation source: Relicate 3 Philex TSF1 revegetated site | place: Philippines: Tuba, Benguet | collected 2017-08-29 | reverse complement strand
TGCCCCCACGGCGGGCCGGCGGTGGTGCGCAACACGCCGGTCGACCTGCGCGGGCGGCCGTTCCCCACGCGCGACTGGCTGGCCTGCCGGGCCCTGTCGGAGGCGGTCAGCCGCCTCGAGGCGGAGGGCGGCGTGCGCGAGCTGGAGGCCGACGAGGAGATGGCGCCCCAGGTGGACGCCGCCAATGCCCGCCACCAGGAGCTGCACGGCGGCTACCGCGTCGCCGGCGGGGGTGACCCGCGCCACGTGAAGTGCCTCCACGCCCATCTCGCCTTCGGGCTCGGGGAGGGCGGCTCGCCGGTGGCCGACTGGATCCTGCAACGCTCGGGGGCACGATGGCCGGACCGGTGTTGCGTGGAGCGCGTCCGCGGGGCGGCGTCGTGAGCGGCGACCCGGCCGTCGCCGCGGCGCGGTTCGCCTGGGACGACGGGGCGGCGCGGCTCGCCTCGCCGGCGCCCGCGGCCGTGGCCCGCGCGCGGCGGCGGATCGTGACGGCCGTCCACGACGAGCTGCGCCGGCGCGTCGGGATGACCTTCACCACCCGTGACCTGGTGCGCGTCTACGACGGCGCGTCCTCGTGGTACCTCGACCTGGCGGCGCGGATCGCCCCGAAGGAGCCGGACGCCTGGGACCCGGCGACGACCCTCGACGGCGCGTTCTCGTCCTACTCCCGCTCGGCCTCGGACGCGCGCCGATGACGACGGGCGACACGGAGCGCCGCGAGCGGCCGCCGCGGCCGCGCAAGCCCCCGAAGCGGAAGATCCCCGCCGTGCTGGCGTCCCTGCTGATCCTGATCGCCCTCGTGGCCGGGATCGTGGTGGGCTACGCCGCCCGGGGCGACTCGCCGCCGGCCGGGATCGTGACGGAGACGCGCACCGTCCCCGTCGTCACCGTCACGGTGCCGGAGTAGCCGCCGGGGTCTCGCCGGGGGCGGGGGCGGTCCAGAGGGCCGCGAGGCCCTCGTCGCGGGTCTCGCCCCGGTCGATCAGCGCGTGGATGGCGGGCAGGGCGGCGACGTTGAGGTAGATGTGCCGCTGCCCGACGCTCGGCTTCTCGTTGAGCAGCCCGGCGCGCAGCAGGGCCTCGGCGGTGTCGAGGGCCTCGTGCCGCTCGTGGGGCGACGCGCCCTTGGCGAAGTGGGCGATGTCGGTGTGGTAGCCGGGGCCCACCTTGCCCATCCGCAGCAGGCGCTGGAGGGCGCTGCGGGCGTGCCGCCGCCGGGGGCAGGGGTCGTCGGTGATCTCGAGGCTCGGCGGTGGCGGCTCGGCCGGCCCGCCGCCGGACAGGCCCCACTCGCGGAGCGGCTCGGCGTAGACGGAGCCGTCGCCGGTGAGGGTGGACGGCGGGATGCCCTTGGTGAGCAGGGTGAGCGCGACCCGCACCGGGTGGACCCCCAGCTCCCGGCCGAGCGCCTCGACGGGGGTGCCGCCGCGGGCGCCCTCGATCGCCGGCAGGCGCAGCGGCGGCCCGCCGAGGACGACGTCGTCGGGCACGGCCGCCATCCGGGCCGTGCCGGGGTCGTCGTGCGACTCCTCCAGCATGGGCGCGGCGATCTCCTCCAGCAGCCCGGGGGCGACGAGGCAGGCGTACCCGCGCCAGTCCTCGAGGCGCAGGCGGCCGGGGAACGCCTCGAGGTCGGCGGCGTCCTGGATGCAGCGCAGCAGGATCGCCGCCGGGCCCTTCGGGCTGAAGCGCACGACGGCGCCGACCGGGATGGGGAGGGCCCACGCGGGCTCCCCCGCGACGGTGCGCCCGGACCACACCCAGAGCGTGTACCGGGTGCGGGTGAGCTCGTGGGCGGAGGTCGCGAGGGTCTGGACGATCGCCTCGGCGGGGTCCCCGCGCTCCCATGCCAGCAGGCCCCGCGCGACCTCGCCCGGGTCGCGCGTCAGGTCGCTGTAGGAGACCTCCGTGCCCATCCGCCAACGGTAGCGCGGCGGGCGGGCTCAGGCTCCGGCGAGGCCCCGGGTGGTGGAGGCGTACGCCGTGTTGGCGCGGTAGGCCCAGGCGAGGACCTCGGCGATCACCTCGTAGAGCTCCGGCGGGATGGCGGCGCCGAGGTCGAGGGCGGCGAGGGCCGCGACGAGGTCCGGGTCCTCGCGCAGGGGGATCCCCTCCGCGCGGGCGATCTCCAGGATCCGCTCGGCGACCGGGCCGGCGCCGGCGGCGGTGACCCGCGGGGCCGGGTGCTCGTCGCGGGCGTACCGCACCGCGATCGCGCGCGGCCGCGCCTCGCGGCGGGCGGGGAGGCCGGCGCTCACGCCGAGAGGTCCAGGCCGGAGGCGGGTGGAGGTGCCAGCAGGCGCTCGGGCGCCGGGCCCGTGCGCCGCTCCACCGAGACGGACGCTGCGGGGACCGTGCGGCGCAGGGCCCCGGCGAGCTCGCCGGCGAGGGGGGCGAGGAAGGCGCGGGCGTCGTCGCTGCCGACGGCGATGGTCGCGTCCACGGCGCCCCTGCTGGCGGTGGCGTCGATCATGACGGGGCCCAGCGCGGAGAGGTGCAGCAGGAACGCGAGGCGCCGGGGCCTGTCGCCGCCCGCGCCACCGCCCTCGCCGCCGTCGGGGGCGACGCGTAGCTCGGCCGTGCCCCCGCCGGGGAGGGGGAGCTGGAGGTAGGCGCCCTGGGACGCCGGGTCGGGCGCGGCGGCGCCGGGCGGGGGGATCGTGGCGCCCGCGAGGCCCTGGGCCGCGAGGCCGTCGGCCAGCCCGGAGGCGGCGCGCGCGAGGGCCGCGTCGGCGGCCGGGTGGGCGGCGATGGCGTGGAGCAGGGCGCGCAGGGGCGGGGCGTCGGGGGGATCCCCGGCGGCGAGGCGCGCTTCGAGGCCCGCCCCGAGATCGGCGACGGCCCGGCGCAGCGCGGCCGCGTCGCCCCCGGTGGCGTCCCGGGCGACGGCCTCCGCCAGGTCGGCCAGAGCGGCGACGACGGCGGGGAGGGGGGTCGCGGGGTTCGCGGGGGCCGTCCCCGCGGCGGGGGTCGCGACGGTGGCGACTCCGGCGGCGGTCCCGGCCGCCCCCGCCGTCGCGGCGGATGCGCCAGGTGTCGCTCCGGTCGCGGTCCAAGTGGAACTTGGAACGGAAACCCCTGCAGAGGACGGGGAACCCGCGGGCACGGGGGCGCCCTGCGCGGACCCGTTCCCCGCGGCCGGGAGCGCTGCGCCCGGGGTCGTGGGGAGGGGGATCTGGGGGGTCCCGGACCCCTTCGCCGCGGTGGCGGCGGCCCCGTCGAGGAGGGTGGTGAGGGCCCGTCCGAGGGGCGCGCCCTCCATGAGCTGGGCGAGGCCGGCGACGGCGGCGGGGGTGGTCGGCAGCCCGGCGGCCGCGAGGCGGGCGAAGGCGGCCGCGCCGGCCGGGGTGCTCACCCCGGCGGCGGCCGCGCGGGTGGCGAGGGCGGCCATCCCGGCCTCGTCCCCGGGCAGCGCCCCGGCGTCGGCGAGGGCGGCGAGCAGGGCGCCCGCGGCGGCGGAGGGGACGCCGGCGGCGGCCAGGGCGCCGGCCGGCGTGGCGCGGGCGGCGAGGGCGCCGGCGGCCGCGGGGTCGGGCTGCAGCCGCAGCGTCACCCGGTCCGCCCCTGCCTCGCCCACCACGAGGCGGACGGTCTGGCCCGGCTCCATCGGCAGGTCGCTCGCGGCGGTCACGACGCCTCCGGCCAGGGCCAGCTCCACCATCCCGGCCTGCACGGCGATGACCCGGGCCGCCAGCGTCTGCCCCGGGCTCACCGGGAGCGGCTGGGCGGTGACGACGGCGGTGCCCGGGGCCGGCGCCGCGGGGGCGACGGGCGCGGCGGCGGGCGCGGCCGGGGGAGGGGTCGCGGAGGTGACGGCGGTGGACATGCACCTCTCCATCGTCGCGCGCGAGGCCCGGCTGAAGCGCCCGGGGGTCAAGTGGGCACGTGGGGCTGCCGATAGGCCCTGCGAACGGACTCCCCCACGGAAGGGCCTGTGTGATCAGAGGGATCTACATCGCGGCGAGCGGCCTGCTCGCCGAGAGCGCGCGCCAGGACGTGATCGCGAACAACCTCGCGAACGCCACGACCACCGGCTTCAAGCGCAGCGACTCGATCGCCTCGCCGTTCCAGGAGATGCTGCTCCGCAGCCAGGGCATGCCCGGCACGCCCCAGGTGGGGAGCCTGGAGATGGGCGCGCAGGTCCAGGGGATCGAGATGATCGACTCCCAGGGCGCGCTGCGCTTCACCGGCAACACGCTGGACATCGCGCTGGTCGGCAACGGCCAGTTCACGGTGGACACGCCCGCCGGCCGCCGGTACACCCGCGACGGCTCGTTCCAGCTCGACACGAACGGGCGCCTGGTGACCAAGGAGGGCAACGCCGTCCTCGGTGCCAACGGCTCCCCGATCGTGCTCGACCGCGGCGAGGTCCGCTTCGCCGCCGACGGCACCGTCACCCAGGGTGGCGCGGTCAAGGGCAAGCTCATGATCACGGCGCTCGAGCCCGGCTCGATCCGCCAGGAGAGCATGAACCTCCTGAGCGGGACGCCGCAGGGCACCCCCACGGCCGAGGTGCGTCAGAACCACCTCGAGTCCAGCACGGTCAACGTCGTCTCGGAGATGGTCGAGCTGATCCGCGTCATGCGGTCGTTCGAGTCGAACCAGAAGGCGGTCCAGTCACACGACGAGGCGCTCCAGGCCTCGATCACGAAGGTGGGTGCGGTCGGATAAGCGGAGGGCCACCACGCGAGCAGACCCCGAGCCGGACCGTCCCGACGTGACGGAAGCTCCGGAGGCCCGACGGACTGACGGCCTCCACCCCTGCACCACCCGCTCGCACGGACCCGCCGCCCCGGCCCCGCCGTCACGCACGACGACACGGAGGCTGATGGGCAGATGATGGACGCTCTGTACTCGGCTGCATCGGGCATGACCGCCCAGCAGACCAGCATGGACGTGGTCGCCAACAACCTGGCGAACGCCACCACCTCGGGCTACAAGCGCGACCGGCTCGACCTGGTGGACCTGGCCTACCAGCCCTTCAAGCTGCCCGGCGGCCGGGAGGGCCAGGTCGGGCTGGGAGCCGCCCCCGGGCGGGTGAACAAGGAGCACGAGCAGGGCGCCCTGCAGAACACCGGCCGCGGCATGGACGTCGCGATCCAGGGCGAGGGCTTCTTCCAGGTCACCCGTCCGGACGGCTCGCTCGCGTACACGCGCTCGGGCAACCTGCAGGTGGACGCCAACGGCCGCATCGGCCTGCCCACCGGCGAGCTGCTGCAGCCGCGCATCCAGGTGCCGGCCGGCGCCACCGAGGTCACCATCGCCTCCAACGGCCAGGTCACCGGGGTCGTCGCCGGCAAGGTCACCGCGCTCGGCACGATCACCACGGCGTCCTTCACCAACCCGTCCGGCATGCAGGCCGCCGGCGGCAACCTCTTCCTCGCCACGGCGAACTCGGGCGCGGCGCAGGCCGGCACGCCCGGCACCGGCGACCGCGGGATGCTGTCGCAGGGGGTGCTGGAGGCGTCGAACGTCAACGTCGGCACCGAGATGATCTCCCTCATCACCACGCAGCGCGCCTTCGAGGCCTCGAGCAAGGTCGTCATGGCGAGCGACGAGATGATGGGCATGGCGAACGGGCTGCGTCGATGACCCTCCCGATCACCGCCACCACCGGCCTGACGGCCGCCGCGCCCGCCGCCGCCACCACGGCGCCGGCCACCGGCACCCAGGACGCCCAGATCCGCGAGGCCGCCGAGGGCTTCGAGGGCATCTTCATGACGATGCTCTCGGAGGAGATGCTCAAGGGCACGGACGTCGCCAAGGGCAACCCCCTCTACTCCGGCCTCATGACCGAGAAGCTCGGCGAGTCGCTCGCGCAGTCCGGCGGCATCGGCCTGGCCGACGTCATCGAGCGCCAGCTCGGCGGGGGTGCGGCATGAGCCCCGTCGAGGCGTGCAAGGGCTGCGGGGGCCTGTTCCCCTTCCTGCCGCGCGGCATCTGCGCGGACTGCATCGACCTGCGCGAGCAGCGCTACACGGAGGTCCGGGAGTGGCTCCTGGACAACCGCGGCGCCTCGCTGCTGCAGGCCGTCCAGGAGACGGGCATCGAGGAGTCCCTCATCATGGAGTTCATCCGCGAGGGCCGGCTCGAGTTCGTCGGCTCCGCGACCACCTCGCCCGCCGAGGAGGACCTGAAGGAGCGCATCCGCCAGGACCTCGCCGCGCGCGCCGCCGAGGCGGCCGCCACGCAGGCGCCGTTCCGGCCCGGCGCCGGCACCCCGGTCTCACGGGGCATGCGGAGCCGCGGCCAGTGATCCGCGCCGCCGCCCACGAGCTCGCGGAGCGCCTCGCCGAGGTCGTCCGCGTGCAGGAGGCCCTGCTCGACCTCGTGGGGCGCCAGCGCCCGGCGATCATCGCCGGCCGCCTCGACGAGGTGGACGCGCTGGCCGCCGACATCGAGCTCGAGGTCCGGCGCCTCGCCGGCATCGAGCGTGCCCGCGCCGCCGCCACCGAGGCCCTGGCCGACGAGCTCGGCCTGGCCGCCACCCGCTGGTCCGTGCTGCGGGAGGGGCTCGCCCACGACGAGCGCGCCCTCATCGCCCCGCGCGTCGAGCGCGTGGAGGACCTCGTCCGCGACCTCGAGCTCGCGAACGCCGTCAACGGCCAGCTCGTCCGGCGTGAGCTCGAGGTGCTCGACCTGTCCGTCCGCTCGCTCGCCCAGCCCGACCCGCGCGCCGCCCACCGCGCGTACGGGGCCGACGGTGGCCGCGCCGCCGCCACGCCCGCCGTCCCCGTGCTCCTCAACACCGCGGCCTAAGGGGAAGGAACCCCGATGGGATCCACATTCTTCGGGCTGAACGTCGCCCTCACGGGCGTCGTCACCCAGCAGCGGGCCCTCAACACGGTCTCGCACAACCTCACCAACGCCACGACGCCGGGCTACTCGCGCCAGCGCGTCGAGACGGCGGCCAACACCCCGCACCCGTACCCGGCGCTCAACATGCCGGTCGGCCCGGGGCAGCTGGGCACCGGCGTCGTCGCCACCCAGCACGCCCGCCTGCGCGACCAGTTCGTGGACATCAACTACCGCGCGAGCACCTCGGACGTCGGGCAGTTCGGCGCGAAGGCCGACGCCCTCTCGACGATCGACACGGTCCTCGACGAGCCCGGCGAGACCGGCATCACGCACCTGCTCTCCCAGTTCTGGGGCTCCTGGCAGGCGCTGTCGCTGCAGCCCGAGTCGGCCGCGGCGCGCGAGACCGTGCGCCACGCCGGCCAGGCGCTCGCCCAGGGCTTCAACGACCTCAACGCGCAGCTCGTCTCCCAGCAGACCGAGGCGAACACCCGCATCGGCCTGGGCGTCCAGCGCGTCAACGAGCTCGCCGGCCAGGTGAACCAGCTCAACCAGCAGATCGCGATGGTGGTCGCCGTCGGCCAGGAGCCGAACGACCTGCGCGACCAGCGGGACATGCTCATCGACCAGATCGCCGGCTTCGCGAACGTCACGGTCACCGAGCCGGGCACGAACGGCAAGGTCTCCATCGCGATCGGCTCGCAGCTGCTGGTGGACGGGACCACCGACACCGTCGGCCCGCTCGCGATCGACGGGGCCGGCGCGGCCACCGTCAACGGCGTCGCCACCACGGTCACGAGCGGGACGCTCCGCGGCCTCGTGGACATGCGCGACACCGTGCTCGGCGGCCCCACCGGCTACATCGCCCAGCTCGACACGCTCGCCGCCTCGGTGGCGGGCTCGGTGAACGGCCGCCACACGACGGGCTACGGCCTGGACGGCAACACCGGCACGGCCTTCTTCACCGGCACCACCGCGGCCACCCTCGACATCTCGGCCGCCGTGGCCGGGTCGGTGGACGCGATCGCCGCGAGCGACACCGCCGGCAACCTGCCGGCCGGTGCGAACAACGCGGTCGGCCTGGCCCAGCTGCAGTTCCTGGTCCAGACCGTCGGCACCTCCACCACCACCCTCGACGGCTTCTACCAGCAGATGGTGGCCCGCATCGGGGTCGACACCGACCAGGCGTCACGGATGGCGCAGGTGCAGCAGGGGGTCCTCGACGCCGCCCAGGCACGACGTGACGGGGTGAGCGGCGTGAACCTCGACGAGGAGATGACGGACATGGTCCGTTTCCAGAAGTCCTACAACGCCGCCGCGCGGATGATCACGACGCTCGACGAGATGCTCGAGACGATCGTGAACCGCATGGGCGTCGTCGGACGATAGGGGGTAGGTGATGGTCTCCCGCATGGGCACCCAGCAGATGACCAGGAACTTCCTGGCCGATCTGGAGGGCAACTACCGGTCGCTGTCGGACTCGCAGCGCCAGGTCTCGACGGGCAAGCGGATCCTCACCCCGTCGGACGACCCGGTGGGCATCGCGCTCGCGCTCGGGCTCCGCCGCGACCAGAAGGCCGGCGAGGCCTGGGGCCGCAACATCGACGACTCCCTGACGTGGATGAACACCACGGACCGGGCGCTCGACCAGGCCCTGGACGTCGTGCAGCGCGCCCGCGAGCTCGCGGTGCAGGGCGGCAACGGCACCCTGTCGGCCGAGTCGCGCGCCCTCATCGCGGCCGAGGTGGACTCCCTCAAGAGCCAGTTCGTGGAGATCGGCAACTCGTCGCTCGGCGGCCGCTACATCTTCGGTGGCACCGCGACCGACACCCCGCCGTTCGACCCCACGACCGAGGCGGCCGTCACCCCCATCAACACCAGCGCGATCAACCGCGAGGTGGCGCAGGGGTCGGTCATCAGCGTCAACATCACCGCCGACCGGCTGCAGGACCCGCCCGGCGCGACCGGCGACATCTTCACGGTGCTGACCGGCCTGTCGAACGCCCTGCAGACGAGCGACTTCGCCGGCATCACGGCCGCGCTGAACGACCTCGACGTCCACCAGGACAACATCAGCGCCCTGCGCGGTGAGGGCGCGGCCAAGATCAACCGCCTGGAGCTGACGGCCTCGCGCTTCGAGGCCCAGAAGATCGCCACCGGCGACCAGCTCTCGCGGATCGAGGACGTGGACATGGCCCAGGCCATCACCGACCTCTCCATGAAGGAGACGGTGTACCGCTCCGCGCTCGCCACGGGCGCCCGCGTGATCCAGCCGTCGCTGATCGATTTCCTCCGATAGGACGACTCGCAACGGCGCAGGCCTCAAGTCACACCGGACGGATCCGATGAGACGAGGGCCATCCCCGAACGGGGGTGGTGGGACACCGACCAGGACGGTCGGTGAGCAGCACGCGGTGATCGAGGACACGGAAGTCCTCTCGCAGGTCACACCCGGGCGTGAGCCCGCTGCCGGGCACCCGGCGGACCTACTGGCGAGAAAGGACTTCTGAGAATGGGTCTGCGGATCTACAACAACGTCGAGGCGCAGAACGCCCATCGGCAGCTCTCGGCCACCAACAGCAAGCTCAGCGGGACGATGGAGCGCCTGTCGTCCGGCCTCCGCATCAACCGCGCGGCGGATGACGCCGCCGGCCTCGCAGTCTCCGAGGAGATGCGCACCCAGATCCGGGGCATGAACGTCGCCTCGCGGAACGCCCTCGACGGCGTCTCCCTCGTGCAGGTCGCCGACGGCGCCCTGGGCGGCGTGAGCGACATGCTCCAGCGCGTCCGCGACCTGGCGGTCCAGGCGGCCAACGGCACGCTGACCGACCTCCAGCGCAACAACCTGGACCGCGAGGTCCAGTCGATCGTCTCGGAGATCGCCCGCGTGGCCTCGGACACCGAGTTCAACGGGATCAAGATCCTCTCCGGCTCGGTCGCCACCGCCGCCTCCGCCGTCACCCTCCAGGTGGGCGCGAACGGCGCGCAGGTCATCGCCTTCACGATCGGCACCATGAGCGCCGCCGACCTCGGCGTCTCGGGCATCGCGGTCTCCACCGCGGCCTCCGCGACCGCCGCGATCGCGTCCCTCGACGCGGCCATCCGCTCGGTCAACAGCCAGCGGGCCGCCATGGGCGCCATCCAGAACCGCCTCGAGCAGACCATCGGCCGGCTCGAGCTGACGTCCGAGAACCTCCAGGCCGCCGAGTCGCGCATCCGTGACGCGGACATGGCGATGGAGATGATCGACTTCACCCGCAACCAGATCCTGCAGCAGTCCGGCACGGCCATGCTCGCGCAGGCCAACCAGGCGCCGCAGAGCATCCTGCAGCTTCTCCAGTAAGTGCCCGCACGCGAGGAGACCACCACCATGTCGACCGCCGACACCGCAGCCACCCCCATCGCGGTGCACTCCCAGGCCCTCGGGGCGATCGAGATCGCGCCCGAGACGATCCTCACGGTCTGTGAGCCCTTCGCCGGCTTCCCGGACTGCTCCGCGTACGCCTTCGTGGACCACGTCCGCGACGACGGCCGCGCCAGCACGACGGTGTTCTGGCTCCAGGCGGTCGAGCGGCCGTTCCACGCGTTCGTCGTGACGGATCCGTGGGGCGTCTACCCCGAGTACGCGCCCGAGATCTCCGACGCGGACGCGACGGACCTCGGCCTCGAGTCCTTCGAGGACGCCCGCGTGTTCGCGATCCTCACCGTGCCGCGCAACCCGAGCGAGATCACGGTGAACCTGCGCGCCCCCGTCGTCGTGAACATGGCGCTCCGGCGGGCCAAGCAGGTCGTGCTGCTGAACGACGAGTACCACACGCGCCACCTCATGAACGACCCGGCGGCGTAGGCACCGGTCCCCGCGGGCCCGCCTCGGCGGGCCGTCAGTCGGGGACCGGGGGCCTGCCCTCCTCCACGCGGCGCTCCAGCCACTCCAGGAGCCGTCCGCGCAGCGCGTCGTCGAGCCAGTTCGCGGCGGCGTGCTCCAGCCGGCGATCGGGTGCCCCGGCACCCGCCATCGCCTGGTTGCGCCCCGTCCTCCAGGCGATCCAGCCCACCAGGCGCTCCATGTCGCGCGGGTCGATCTCCCGGCGGCAGAACGTCATGAGCTCGTCGAGGGTGGCGGGCACGGGCGCGGCAGCATAGCGAACACATGTTCGGGTAGACCACCCCCACACGGGTGGTCAGACTAACCCCGTGACCACCCCGCCCGACCCCGCCGCCGCCGGCCTCGGCCGCACGATCCCGGCGCTCCCCGCGCGGGACGTGGCCGCCTCCGTCGAGCATTACCGCGAGGCCTTCGGCTTCGAGGCCCTCCATCACGACGACGGCTTCGCCGTCCTGCGCCGCGACGACGCCGTGCTCCATCTCTGGCAGGCCGCCGACGAGGGCTGGGCCACCCGCCCCGACCTGGCCGCCCGCCCCGTCCGCTCCGGCGCCGAGTCCTTCCTCTCCGGCACCGCGAGCTGCAGGATCGAGGTGGGGGACGTGGACGCCCTCTTCGCCGAGTTGTCCGACGCCGGGGTGCTCCATCCCACCTCGCGTGCCGGCGTCACCACCACCGACTTCGGCACCCGGGAGTTCGCCACCCTCGACCGTGACGGCAACCTCCTGGTCTTCCACCGCTGGGAGTAGGGGCCAGCCCCCGCGCCGGGAGGCCCCGGAGGTGCGCTCCGTCGCCCGAGTTCCACTTGGACCCGGACGGCAGGTACGACCGGCGCATCGCGCCGCCGCGCGGCACGGATCCGTGACGGAATCGTCACGCCTGAGTGCTGACGCGGGAGAGGGGGCCGGTCAGCTCGCGGACCCTGCCGGATTCCCGGGGCCGTCCTGCCACCGTTCCCCGCCGGGGTTCGCCTGGTTCGCCGGCACGCTCCCGGGAGGCCCGGACGTGCGCTCCGTCGCTTGAGGTCCACTTGGACCTGGACGGCAGGTCCGAGCGGCGTATCGCGCCGCCGCGCGGCACGGACCCGTGACGGAATCGTCACGGGTCGACCCGGATGTGACTCTCAGGCCTCCGGGGCCCGCGCGACGGCGAAGGTCTTGACGAAGCGGTAGCCGTAGAGGCCGTCCCGGTCTGCGGCGCCGTCGAGCAGGGCGTGGAGACGCCGCGAGACATCCGCCTGGGCGTCGCCCGGGAGGTCGGCCCAGATGTGGCTGGCGACGGCGTCGAGGCGGGCGCCGTACGCCGCGGAGGTGGTGGTCCGCGAACGCGTCTCCGTCCACACGTCGAGCGGCTCGAGGCCGGCGGCGAGGAGGTAGCCGGTGAGCACGGCGGGGTCGACTTCGTTGGCCTCGATCGAGTCGGCCAGGCGGATGAGCTCCGCGTCGCCGGTCTCGCGGATGCGCGCGACGGTGGCGGCGTCGTGCTCCGGGCCGGGGGCGAGGATGCCGAGGACCCCGCCTGGGGCGAGCGCCCGGGCCATCAGCGCGATCGCCGCGGCGCGCTCGGTGAACCAGTGCAGCGCCATCGTGCACAGCACGAGGTCGGCCGAGCCGGGCGCGACCTCGATCGACAGCACGTCGCAGGCCCGCAGATCCGCCTCCACATCGGGGTGCGCCGCGAGCCGCTCCCGGAAGACCTCCACCATCGGGGCGGAGGCGTCGACTCCGGTGACGTGGCGCACGCCCAGGCGGGGGATCGCCGCGAGCGAGGCGAAGCCGGTGCCGCACGCCACGTCCAGCAGGCGCGGGTAGTCGCGCGACGGCAGGGACGCCACGAGCCGGGCCGCCCCGGCGCGGTTGTGCGCCACGTGGTCGTCGTAGACCGCGGCCGAGCGGTCGAAGGAGTCGGCGGCGTTGGGCAGGAACGGGCGCTCGCGCACCCGGTGACGGTACCGGAGCCGGCCGGGCCCCCGACGACCGACGGACTCGACAGGGGCCGGGCGACCGGGCAGGATTCCGCCGCCGTGGGCCGCCGCCGCATCCTCCCGTCCGCACTGCTCGCACTCGCCGTCGCCGGCGGGACGCTCGCCGTCGGCACGGGCACCGCCGCCGCGGCGCGTCCGTCGCTCGCGGCCGCCAAGCTCGGCCCCGACGGCCTCGGCCCCGTCCGCATCGGGATGACCGAGGTGCAGGCCCGGGCGGCCACGAAGTCGCGGCTCAAGGTGACCCAGCGCTCCGGCTCGTGCGCGGTGCTGTCCGCCACCGGGTCCGGCGTGCAGCCCGGGATCTTCTTCATCCTCACCGACGGCGTCGTGCGCCGGGCGACGATCGAGATCACGCCCACCGTGAACCTCGTCAACCTCACCACGAAGGGCCTGCGCCTCTCCTCGCCCGACTCCGAGGTGCGCCGCCTCTACGGCAAGCCGGCGCTCGCGGCGCGCAACGCGTCGTCGGGCGGCGTGGACCTCGTCTACAAGCCGAAGCCCAAGGCCTTCCCGGAGCGCCGCTACGTCTTCACCACCGGGTCGTTCGGCGGGCTCAACGGCCGGTACGTCACCAGCATGACCGTCGGGGAGATGCCCGAGGCGCGCTTCTCGGAGGCCTGCTCCTGATGTCCCGCCGGCCCGGGGCGGCGCGCGCCGCCGGGCTGGTCGCCGGCATCCTGGTCGCCGCCGGGCTCGCCTCGGGGTGCGTCGGCCTGCGGGCGATCTCCGGCAGCCAGCCGGTGCCGCTCGGCGAGGCGCGCGTCACCGCGACGGTGTGCGCCGCGGAGACGCCCGGCTGCAACGGCCGGGGCAACTCGGACACCGCCCCCGGGGAGAACGTGCAGGGGCAGATCCTGCTCGGGTTCCGCATCCCGGCCGGCGCGACCCCGCCCGCGGCGCCCGTCGCCAAGGGCGTCACCTTCGCCGCCGACGCGACCTACGCGGCCGAGCTCCAGCGGCTGCTGCCCGCCCCGGCGGGCACGCGCTGGGTGGGTTACGTCTCGTCCGTGATCACCTACGTCCCGGCCCAGGCCCAGGCCGGTCTGCCCCTCACGGCGGACTTCGGCCTGCCCCCGGGGGCCGGCGGGCCGTTCACCGGCCCGTTCCGTCACCGCCCGGTGGTGGGCGCCCGGTCGGTCAACGCCCAGGCCCCCGCGACCCGGCCGGTCACCTGCGGCCCCACCGCCACGGCGGCCTTCGAGGATCCGTCCAAGGGCTACACGGTCTGCGTCGACTGGCCCGCGCCCGCCGCGCTCGCCAACGACCTCGCGGTGAACGTGCAGGACGTGGCCGTGGCGCCGGACGCCGCGGAGTTCACGGTCGACGCCGGCGGCGTCTCCGCCGTGCCCTTCACCGTCCGCCACGCCGGGCCCGGCACGCCGCCCACCCTCTCGCTCGCCGCCACCAGCACGCTGCCGGGCGCGGCGGCCGCGCCCAGCCCGGCCACCGTCGCCCCGACGGCGGGCGGCTCGCACCAGGCGCTCGTCGTGCTCGGCATCCCCGCAGGCACCGCGCCCGGCGCCTACGACCTGACCCTGCGGGCCACGGCCCCGGGCGGACGGGTGCGCGAGTCGACCGCGCGGGTGGTCGTCCGCGCCCCCGCCGTCGCCGCGCCCACGCCGGCGCCCGTCGTCGCGCGCCAGCGCGCGCTGCGGATCGACTGGCGCCCCGACCGCCGGGCGCGCTTCTACAACCTCCAGGTCTTCAGCTCGACCCGGAAGCTCGTCTCCGTCTTCCCGCGCGACGACCGGCGCGTCGTGCGGCTGCGGCCGGGCCGCTACCGCATCGTCGTGTGGAGCGGCCTCGCGGGCCGTCCCAAGGTGCGCTACCGGCCGAAGCCGTGGGTGAACCGGACCATCACCGTGCGCGCCGCGCCCACCCGTGCGGCGGCCCAGCGGATCCTGAGGGTGCCGGTGCGCTGACGTCCCGCGCAGGAGTCCGGACCCCGCCGTGCAAGTCCTCCGGGACACGGCACCGCGAACCGAGGGGGCTGGACCGTGGGCACGCGCAGGACATCCGACTGGTACGAGGACGACTTCGACGAGCCCGTCCGCGCCCGTGGGCGCAAGACGTCGGGCGCATCGCGGTCGCCCGGCCGCACGTTCGGCCTGCCCGTGGTGGCGGCCGCCCTCGTCGGCGGCCTCTTCATCGGCTACGTCGTCTCGAGCGGCGGCGGGGGCACGACGACGGTCACCGACGTGAAGACCGTGACGGCCCCGCTGGAGGCGTCCGCGCCGGGTGGCATCACCCCGGCCGCGGAGTCGGCCCGCGCGACGATCGCCCTCGCCCTGCTCAACGGGTCCGGTGAGGCCGGCCTGGCCGGCGCCACCGGCGAGGAGGCCCGCGGCATCGGCTACCAGGACGTGACCGAGGGCAACGCCCCGGCGCCCGTCCAGGCCGACATCGTCATGTACCGCGAGGGCTCCGCCCCGCAGGCCGCGCGCGTCGCCGAGGACCTCGGCCTGCCGGCGCCCGAGCTGGCGACGGCCGACGACCCGGCGCTCGCCGCCGCCCCCGACGCGGACGTCGTGGTGCTGCTCGGCCCGACCGGCGCGGCCGGCGCCGAGGAGGACACCACCGGCGCCGAGGGCGCCGCGGGTGCCGACGGGACGGTGGACGACGGCACGGTCGAGACCCCGGCGGACGACGGCACCGACGCCGCGACGCCGACCGGCTGAGCATGGGCACGGGCACCCCCGCCGGATCCGGCGGGGGTGAGGACCCCGTCGCCCTCAACCGGGCGATGTGGGACGAGCGGGTGCCGATCCACGTCGGCAGCGACTTCTACGACGTGGACGGGTTCCGGGCCGGCGGGCCCGTGCTGGACCCGCGGGTGGTGGAGGCGGTCGGCCCCGTCGAGGGGCTCGACCTCGTCCACCTGCAGTGCCACTTCGGCCTGGACACGCTCGACTGGGCCCGCCGCGGCGCCCGCGTGACCGGCCTGGACTTCAGCCCCGCGGCCGTCGGGGCCGCCACGGCCCTCGCCGCCGAGATCGGCGTGGAGGCCCGGTTCGTCACCGCCGACGTGCGCGATGCGGTCGCGGCGCTCGGCGCGACCTACGACGTCGTCTACACCGGGCTCGGCGCCCTGCTGTGGCTGCCGGAGATCGCGCCGTGGGCCGACGTCGTCATGGCGCTGCTGCGCCCCGGCGGCCTGCTCCATGTGACCGAGTTCCACCCGGTCGAGCAGATCATGCGCGACGACGCCCTCGCGCCGATGCTGCGGTATCGCGAGGGCGAGCCACTGGTCTGGGAGGAGGGCGGCTCGTACGCCGACCGCTCCGCCGTCACGGTGCACAACCGCTCCACGGAGTGGGTCCACCCGGTCGGCGCCGTCGTGTCCGCGCTGCTCGAGCGCGGCCTGGTGATCGAGCGGTTCGCGGAGTGGGAGGACACCCACTACCCGCGCTGGCCCTTCCTCGAGCGGGACGGCAGGTACTGGCGCTTCCCCGAGGGCGCGCCCTCGATCCCGCTCATGTACTCGCTCACCGGGCGGCGGCCCGGCTAAATCCCGCGGCCCTCATGCCGATGAGGGGGCCATGGGACTGCGACTGCTCGGCGGCGCCACCGAGGCCGTCCAGGACGGCCCGGTCGTCGGCGACGGCCCGCACGGCCCTGCCCGCCTGATCCCCCTGCCGCGGATCACCGATCCCCGCGGCAACCTGACCTTCATCGAGTCGGGCCGGCACGTGCCGTTCGAGTGCCGCCGCGTCTTCTACCTCTACGACGTGCCGGGCGGTGAGGACCGGGGCGGCCACGCGCACCGCGAGCTGCAGCAGCTCGTCATCGCGGCCTCCGGCTCCTTCGACGTGACCGCCGACGACGGCCGCCGCCAGCGCACCTGGTCGCTCAACCGCTCCTACGCGGGCGTGTTCCTTCCGCCCATGGTGTGGGGCCAGCTCACCAACTTCTCCTCCGGCTCCGTCGCGCTGGTGCTGGCCTCCGAGCACTTCTCCGAGGCCGACTACTACCGGGACTACGACGAGTTCCTGCGGGTCGTCCGGACCCCCGCGGCGTGACCACCGGCGCACCCCCGCGGGTGCCCTTCCTCGACCTGCTGCCCGCGCACCGGGAGCTGGCCGCCGAGCTCGACGCCGCCGCCCTGCGCGTGCTGTCGAGCGGCTGGTACGTCCTCGGGCCCGAGGTGGAGGCCTTCGAGGCCGAGTTCGCCGCCTGGGCCGGCACCCGCCACTGCGTGGGCGTGGGCTCCGGCCTGGACGCGCTGCACCTGGCCCTCCTCGCGATGGGCATCGGGCCGGGCGACGAGGTGCTCGTCCCGTCCAACACCTACATCGCCACCTGGCTCGCCGTGAGCCGGGCCGGCGCCACGCCGGTGCCGGTGGAGCCCGACCCGGCCACGGGGAACATCGACCCGGACCGGCTGGAGGACGCCCGCACGGCGCGCACGCGCGCGGTGCTGCCGGTGCACCTCTACGGCCTGCCCGCCGACATGGACGCGGTCACCGCCTTCGCCGCCCGGCACGGCCTCGCCGTGCTGGAGGACGCCGCCCAGGCGCACGGCGCCGCGGTCCGCGACCGCCGCGCCGGCGCGCTCGGCACGGCCGGTGCCTGGAGCTTCTACCCCACCAAGAACCTGGGCGCGGTGGGGGACGGGGGCGCCATCACGACCGACGACGACGCGCTCGCCGACCGCCTGCGCTCCCTGCGCAACTACGGCTCGCGCCGCAAGTACGTGCACGACGAGCGCGGCCTCAACTCGCGCCTCGACGAGCTGCAGGCCGCGATGCTGCGCGTCCGCCTGGAGCACCTCGACGCCTGGAACGCGCGCCGCGCGGCCATCGCCGCCCGCTACGCCGACGGGCTCGCCGGCACCGGCCTGCGCCTCCCGTGGACGCCGGAGGGCCTCACCCACGCCTGGCACGTCTACGCGGTCCACACGCCCGGTCGCGACAGGCTGGCCGCCGCCCTCGCCGAGCGCGGGGTGGGCACGCTGATGCACTACCCGACGCCGCCCCACCTCTCCGGCGCGTACAGGGACATGGGCCTGGCGGAGGGCACGCTGCCGATCGCCGAGCGCCTGGCGCGCGAGACCCTGTCGCTGCCGATGGGGCCGCAGCTCGCCCCCGAGGGCGCCGAGCACGTGATCGCGGCCGTCCGCGACGCCGTGGACGCCGGTGCCTGAGCTCACCACCACGGCCACGGCGGCCTCCGCGTCGGACCACCTCGCGCTCTTCGCGACCGAGTCCTTCCACGCGCTCAACCTGCGCGCGGGCCAGACCCTGCGCCGCATCGACCACCACGAGGGGGACCGGCTCGCCGGCTCCCTCGTCGGCGTCATCCAGGGTGACCGCTTCCACTCGGGCCACTCCGCGCCGTTCGGCGGCCCGGACTTCGCCCGCGACGCCGAGGCCGCCGCCACCGTGCGCGCCGCCCTGGAGCAGGCGGTCGCGCAGCTCACCGCGGAGGGCATCCGCACGATCCGCGTCACCGCCCGCCCGGCCCACTACTCCGGCTCCGAGGCGGCGGTGCAGTTCGCCCTCCTCGGCCTGGGCTTCGGGGTGCGCGGCTGCGAGCTGAGCCTCCACATCGACCTGGCGTCGTTCGCCGGTCCCGACGACTACCTCGCGGCCCTGCGGTCGCCCGCCCGGCGCGCCGTGCGCCACGCGCTGCGCGAGCCCTTCCGGCTCGTGCCCGTCGAGGACGACGTCGCCTGGGCGCGGGCCTACGCCGTGCTCGCCGCCAACCGGGCCGCCAAGGGGCGCGCCCTGGCGCTGCCGCTGGAGTACACCCTGCGCGCCCGCGACACGTTCCCGGGCCGCGTGCGCATGTTCGCGCTGGAGCACGACGGCGCCGTCTGCGCCGCGGCCCTCGTCTACCGGGTCCTGCCCGGGCACGAGCTCGTCGTCTACTGGGGCGACGCGGCCCACGCGCTCCCCCGGTCGCCCATGAACGTGCTCGCCCACCTGCTCGTGGAGCGGTGCATCGCCGAGGGCGTCCGCACCCTGGACCTCGGGCCGTCGAGCATCGGCGGGATCCCGGACCAGGGCCTCATCCAGTTCAAGCGCAGCGTGGGCGCGCGCGAGAGCCTGCGCCTCGACCTGGAGAGGACGGAGTCGTGACGACCGCGGCCCGCGACTACTCCTCGGTCTACGACCCGGACACGGACTTCGACAGCCGCTACACGCGCGCCACCGGCGCCCGCGTGGCCACCCGCGTCGCCCCCGGCGAGCGCGTGCTGGAGCTGGGCTGCGCGACCGGTCTCATGACCGCCCTCGTGGCCGCGGCCGGCGGCGTCGTGACGGGGCTCGACCACTCGGACGCCTACCTCGACCGCGCCCGCGCGCGGGCGCTGCCGGGCGCCCGGTTCGTGCGCGCCGGCCTGGAGGAGCCCGGCTGGGAGGGGCTCGCCGGCGACGGCTTCGACCACGTGCTCGCCTGCAGCCTGCTCCACGAGGTGGCCGACCCCGAGGACCTGCTGCGGCGCGCCGCGACGCTGCTCGCCCCGGGCGGCCTCGTCCACGTCTCCCTCCAGAACCCGCAGTCCATCCACCGCCTGGTGGCCGTGGAGATGGGGCTCATCGAGGACGTCGGCGTCGTGTCCGACAACGGCCACCGCTACGCGACCCGCGGCATGTGGGACGCCCGCGCCCTGATGGACATGGCCTGGGCCGCGGGGCTCACCACGGTGGCCCGCGAGGGCGTGATGCTGAAGCCGCTCCCCAACGCGATGATGGAGGCGCTGCCCGCCGAGGTGCTCGACGGCATGGAGCGCGCCGCCCGGCACCTGCCGGACCACTGCGCGATGACCTACCTGGTGCTCCGTGCGCGCTGAGCCCGTCGTCGTCGCGGGCGGCTCGGTCGCCGCCCTCGCCGCCGCCGACGCGGCGCTGCGCAACGACCGCCCGGTGGAGCTGCTGCTGCCGCGCCGCGGCGTGGGCGGCGGCTTCCGCCCGCTCGAGGTGGGTGGCCGGCGCCTCGGCGTGGGCGTGCGCCTGCTGGAGCTCGACCGCGAGGACGCCCAGCCGCCGCCGCCCCTGTCGTCGTACCGCCCGGGCCCGAGCGCCCACGCGCCGTTCGTGCGCCTGGTGGCCGACTGGGTGGAGGGGCTCGTGAACGGGCGCCTGCGCGAGGTCGACCGCCCCGCGATGGCGCTCGACGGCCGCATCCGCGACGACATCTACTTCACGGTCGACCTCGACGGCCTGCGCGACGCGATGGGCGAGGAGGCCGCGCGGCGCACCGTCGCCGAGGCCGGTGCCGCCCGCCGCGCCGGCGGGGATGCGGGCGTGCTCGGGGACGGGCGCGACCTGCTCGCGTGCACGCTGGAGGAGGCGTCGCGCACGAACCACGGCTCCACCTTCCACCGCCGGTTCATCGCGCCGATGTGCGCCAAGATCCACCCGGGCGGCGCCCGCATCGTGCCGGCCGCGCTGCGCCGCAAGGTGTGGATGCCGCTCTTCCACCCGGCCACGGTCGAGCGCGCCGCCGCCGGCCTGCCGACCGGCTACTCGCCCCGCCGCCCCTTCCACACCGTGGAGCCGGGCGGGATGGGCGAGGTCGTGGAGGCCCTGATCGCCCGCGTCCAGGTGTCGCCGCGCGTCACCATCACGCCGGTCGGCCCGCTCGAGTCGGCCGTCCGCACCGCCGGCGGGGCCGTGGAGATGCACTTCGAGGGCGGGCTCGTGCGCCGCGCGCACCGGCCGGTCATCGGCGTCGGGGCCGACGAGCTGTTCCGCGCCGTGGGCGCGACCTACCGCCCGGGCCGGGTGCCGATGGCGCTCGCCTGGGCCGAGGTGGACGAGGCCGACCTGCTTGCCGCGCCCAGCCTGCTCCACGCGCCCGACCCGGAGATCCCCGCCTTCCGCATCAGCCCCGGCGACGCCGGCGCCCCCGGCCGCCGCCTGCTGGTGCTGGAGCTGCGGCACGACACGACCCCCGAGGGCGTGGAGGAGGCGGTCCGCCTCTCCCTCCACGGCACCGGACTGGTGCGCGAGGGCGCGCCGGTGGAGCTGGTGCACCACCTGATCGGCCCCGGCGCCCCGGACCCCTCCCGGGCCGCGCTGCGGGCGTTCGAGGCGGCGCGCGCGGAGCTCGTGCGCGCCGACCTCCCCGCAGAGATCGTCGGGGGCGCCAGCGCCTTCGGCGCGGATTCGTTCAACGAGCAGGTCGTGCAGGGCCTGCGCGCCGAGGAGGCGACCCGGTGACCCTGACCCCCGCGGCGCTCGACCGCTACGCGCGGACCTACTACCTGAGCGACGAGGTCGACGACATCGACATCGAGGAGCGCGCCCAGCGCCTCTCGGCCCCGCGCATCGCCGCCGCCGCCGGGTCCGCCCGCCGCGTGCTGGACATGGGCTACGGCACGGGTGAGATGGCCGGCGAGCTGCTCGGCCGCGGGATGGCCGCCGAGGTGGTGGAGGGCTCGCCGCTGCTGGCGGAGCGCGCCCGCGCCGAGCACCCCGGCCTGGTCGTGCACGAGGGGATGTTCGAGGACTTCACCCCGGGTCCGGTCTACGACGCCGTCCTGGCGCTCCACGTCATGGAGCACGTGGACGCCCCGTCGTCGCTGATGGAGCGGGTGCGCGGCTGGCTCGCCCCGGGCGGCGCCCTGGTGGTCGTCGTGCCGAACAAGGACTCGCTGCACCGCCGCCTGGCGGTCGAGATGGGCCTGCAGCAGCACCGTGACGACCTGTCGGCGCGCGACGGCCTGGTGGGCCACCTGCGCGTCTACGGCTTCGACACGCTGGAGGCCGACCTGGCCGCCGCGGGCTTCCGGGTGGAGGAGCGCTTCGGCTTCACCCTCAAGACGGTCCCGAACTCGATGATGCTGAGCTGGCCGCCTGCGCTGATGGACGCGCTCACGGCGATCAGCCCGGAGCTGCCGGCCGACCTGCTGGCGAACATCGGCGTCCGCGCGGTGCCCTCATGAGCGCCGAGTCGCGCGTCTCCGCGCACGGTGCCGCCCTGGCGGCGTGGGAGGAGCGGATCCTGGGGCTCGTGGCCGACGGCGACGTCGCGTCCGCGGCCGCCTGGGCCCAGATCGCCGGCGACCACGCCTGGCACAGCCCGACGGGCGCCGTGGCGAGCCCGGTCATCGACGCGGCCCTGCGCGCCGTGGGCGTCATGGCCTGCCCGCGCGACCCGCGCGAGGCGCGCGAGCCCGGTCCCGAGCGCGTGCTCCACGTGGCGACGGAGGTCGCCGGCGTGGGCGGTCACTCGCGGATGGCGCGCCGCTGGATCGAGCGTGACGCCGCCCGAGTCCCCACGCTCGCCCTCACCCGTCAGCGGGGCCCGGTGCCGGACGCGATCACCGAGGCCGTCGCCGCGCGCGGTGGCACGGTCGTCGACGTGGAGGGCCACGACGCCCTCGCCCGGGGCCGTCACCTCGCCGCGCTCGTGGACGCCCACGACACCGTGGTGCTCCACGTCCACCCGTTCGAGACGGCCGCCGCGCTCGCCCTGGCCGACCGCCGCGAGCGCCCGCCGGTGCTCCACGTGAACCACGCGGACCACTGCTTCTGGCTCGGCGCCGACGTCGCGGACCTCGTGGTGAGCGGCCGCCAGGCGGCCTCGGACATGTCGATCTCCCGCCGTGGCGTCTCGCCGCTGCGCACGGCCGTGCTGCCGGTGCCGGTGGAGCCGCCCGCGGTGCCCGCCGACCGCGCCGCGGCCCGCGCCGCCCTCGGCCTCTCCGACGACGAGTGCGCGCTGCTCGTGGTGGCCTCCGCCTACAAGCTGGAGCGGATCGACGACATCGGCCTGCTCGACCTGGTCATGCCTGTCCTGGAGGCTCTGCCCGGGGCGGTGCTGCTGGCCGCCGGGCCGTCCGACGAGGGCCCGTGGGCCGCCGCCCGCGCCGCCACCGGCGGCCGCGTGCGCGCGCTGGGCGTCCTGCAGGACACCGCCCCCGTGCTCGCCGCCGGCGACGTCTTCCTGGACGGCTACCCCTGCTCCTCGCTCACGGCCGCCCTCGAGGCCGCCGCCGCGGGGATGTGCGTGGTGAGCCACCAGCCGCCCCGCCCGCAGGCCGCGACCTACGACATCGACGAGCCCGGCCTCGGGGAGGCCCACATCCGGGCCGCGACGCCCGAGGCGTACGCCGCCGAGGTGGCGCGCCTGGTGCGCGACCCGGCGGCCCGTCGCCGCCTGGGCGCGCAGGCCGCGTCCGCGGTGGAGGCCATGGCCGACGCGTCGGCGTGGAACGGTGGCCTGGAGGACGTGTACAGCCGCGCCGCGGGCCGCGCCGCCTGCCCGGAGCCCCCGCCCGCGCACATCTCCACCACCCCCGAGACGTTGCGCGAGGACGCGTTCCTCCTGTCCCTGCACGAGGCGTCCGGCATGGCGATCCCGCCGGAGGTGGCCGTCGCCCGGGGCGCCGACGCCTTCCCGCGCGACCCCTACCGGGGCCTGACCGTCGTGATCCACGCCTGCGACCAGCGCGACGGCCTGGAGCGGCTCATCGCCTCCGCCGTCGCGACCTGCGGCGACGTGGACGACGTGACCGCCGTCGTCGTGGACGACGGGTCCCGCGACGGCACCGCCGGCCTGCTCGCCGGGCTCGGCGGCGATCTGCGCGTCGTGCGCCGCGACGTGCCCGCCGGTCCCGCCGCGTGCTGGCCCGAGGGCGTCGCGGAGGCCGAGGGCGAGGCCGTGCTGCTCGTGACCGCCGACGTCGTGCTGACCCCCGGCTGGCTCGAGCCGCTCCGCGAGGCGCTCGCGCGCCCGGGCGCGGCGGCCGTGGCCCCGCGCGTCGAGGGCGGCACCGGCGCCGAGGTGTGCGTGCTCGCCTCCCTGCCGGCCCTGCGGGCGGGGGCGGCGATCGCCCCGGTGCTCGTGGTGGAGTCGGTGGTCCTCGGCGGCCGCGCCGCCGCCCCGTCGGTGGGGGTGCCCGCGTGATCCACGCCTGCACGATCGTCGCGCGGAACTACCTCGCCCAGGCCTCGGCGCTCGCCGACTCGTGGGTGGAGGCCGTCCCCGAGGGCGACATCACGATCCTGGTCATCGACCTCGGCGACGAGCGCGTGGAGTCGGACGACCCCCGCATCCGCGTGGTCGCCCCGACCAGCGCAGGGTTCACGCAGGAGGAGTTCGACCGCATGGCCACGGTGTACGGGGTCGTGGAGCTCGCCACCGCAGTGAAGCCGACCCTGATGCGCCACCTCCTGGACACGACCGGCGAGCCGGTCGCGTACCTCGACCCGGACATCCTGGTGTTCCGTCCCCTCGACGAGATCGAGCGGTTGGCGCGGGCCGAGGACATCGTGCTGACGCCCCACACCTCGGTGCCGCTGCCCGACGACGGCAAGCACCCCTACGAGGCCGCGTTCCTCGCCTGCGGGGTCTTCAACCTGGGCTTCGTGGCGGTCGGCCCCGGCGGCGGCCCGTTCCTGGACTGGTGGGCCGGGCGCCTCGCCCGCCACTGCGTCGACGCGCCTGCGCAGGGCCTCTTCGTGGACCAGAAGTGGATCGACCTCGTGCCGGCCTACTTCCGCCACCACGCGATGCGGCTGCCCGAGGTGAACGTCGCCTACTGGAACCTGCCGGTCCGGGACTTCCGCCGGGCCCCGACCGACCTCCCGACGGGCGGTGCCGACTGGACCGTGGACGGCCGGCCGCTGGTGTTCTTCCACTTCTCCGGCTACGACCCGGCCCGCCCGGACCTCCTCAGCAAGTACCAGGGCGCCGACCCCCGCATCCGCCTGGAGGAGCACCCCGACCTCAAGGCGATCTGCGACGACTACGGCACCCGCCTGCTGGAGCGCGGCCACGCCGAGCTGCGGCGGCAGCCGTACGGCCTGGACCGCCTGCCGGGCGGCCTGGTGCTGGAGCCCCGGATGCGCCGTCTGTACCGGCGGGCCCTGATGGCCGCCGAGTCCGCCGGTGCCCCGCTGCCCCCCAACCCCTTCACGGACGGCGAGGCCGCCTTCGTCGGCTGGCTCACCGCGCCCGCGGGTGACCCCGCCGAGCTCGGGTCCCTGTCGGTCTACGGCGCGGCGGCGTGGGTGGACGAGCCCGGGGTCCGCAACGCCTTCCCGGCGATCCCCGGCCCCGACGCCTACCGCCTCCTGGAGTGGCTCGAGGCCGGTGGCGCCGAGTCCCTCGGCATGCCCTCCTGGCTCTGCCGCTCGGCCCCCGTGGTGCACTCCGTCGTCTGAGTTCCACTTGGACCTGGACGGCAGGTCCGAGCGGGACATGGGGCACGGCGTGACGTCCCGCGAACACTTTCCGCGCGCCTCGGCGTCATAGTCGCGACAGTCCCGTCACAGTGGGGCGGGACGCGATCGGGGAGGTTCGCGCGATGGGTGCCACAGCGGAGGGCGACGCCGTGCTGGCGGCGGTGAAGGGCGGGGACGAGGCGGCCTTCGGGCGGCTTGTGGAGCGCCACCGGGGTGAGCTGCAGGTCCACTGCTACCGGATGCTCGGCTCCCTGGAGGACGCCGAGGACGCGGTGCAGGAGACCTACCTGCGCGCGTGGCGGCGCCGCGACCGGTTCGAGGGCCGCGGTCCGTTCCGCGCCTGGCTCTACGGCATCGCCACCAACGCGTGCCTGGACGACATCGCCCGGCGCGGGCGGCGGGTGCCGACCACCACCGGCCAGGCGTCCCCGGCCGACGTGCCGTGGGTCGGCCCCTACCCGGACCACCTCCTGGAGGTCGCCGCCCCGGCGGAGGACGAGCCCGGCCGCGTGGTCGTCACCCGGGAGACCATCGAGATGGCCTTCATGGTCGCCGTGCAGCACCTGCCACCGGCCCAGCGGGCCGTGCTGATCCTGCGGGACGTCCTCGGCTGGTCGGCGAAGGAGACCGCGGAGCCGCTGGACGCGAGCGTCGCGGCCGTCAACTCGTCGCTGCAGCGGGCACGCGCGTCGCTGAAGGAGCGGCAGCTCGTGCGCGGCGACGAGTGGGCGCCGGACGCCGACCCCACCGCAGAGGAGCGCGCCCTCGTCGCCCGGTACATCGCCGCCAGCGAGCGGGACGACGTGCAGGGGCTCGCGGCGATGATGGCCGAGGACGCCCGCTTCTCGATGCCGGAGACCTGGGTCGGGCGCGACACGATCGTGCAGAGCTGGGTGCAGGGCGGCTGGGGCTCCCCCGAGTTCGGCCGCATCCGGTGCGTCGCGACGCGCGCGAACATGCAGCCCGCCGTCGCGAACTACCTCCAGCGGCCGGGCGACGACACCTTCCGGGCGATGGCGATGGACGTCCTGCGCATCGAGGACGGGATCATCACGGACATCGACACGTACGGCCCCGGCGTCTTCGCCGCGTTCGGCCTCCCGGCCACCCTCTAGGCCCCGCGGCCTGCCAGACTCCCCCCGTGCCCGACACCGTCGTCGTCATCCCGGCCTGGAACGAGGAGGCCAACGTCCCCGACGTCATCGCCGAGCTGCGCACCGTGCTGCCCGACGTGGACGTGCTGGTGGTGGACGACGGATCGACGGACGGCACGGCGGGGGTCGCGGGCGCCGCGGGGGCGCACGTCGTGTCCCTGGGGGAGAACAAGGGCCTGCGGATCGGCATCGCCACCTGTTACCGGGAGGCCTTCGACCGCGGCTACGCCTACTGCGGCCGGGTGGACGCCGACGGCCAGCACCCGCCCGCCGAGCTCGCCCGCCTGCTCGCGATGGTGCGCGCCGACGAGTGCGACGTCGCCATCGGGTCGCGCTTCGCGGAGGGCGAGGGCTACGAGCAGGGCCGGTACACCCCCAGCCGCGCCCGCCGGCTCGGCATCAAGCTGCTGCAGACCGCGATGCATGTGCGCCTCGGCCACGAGTTCCGCGACCCGGGCAGCGGCATGGCGGCGGTGAACCGCAAGGCCATGCCGGTGCTGGCGGAGCCCTACCGCAGCGGCGCCCCGGAGGTGGAGGCACTGCTGCGGCTCAACCGCGACGGTCTGCGCGTCGTGGAGGTGCCGGTGGAGATGCGCGAGCGGGCCAGCGGGCGCTCGCGCCTGCGCGGCGGCAAGGCCGTCAAGCTGGTGCTCACGGTCACCGGCACCCTGCTCTTCTTCCGCTGGATGCGCCGCCGGGGGTGAGCGGCCCGCGGGTGCTCGTCGTGCTGGGCTACTCGGCCGGCGGCGGCGGAGGGCTCCACCCGGTGTGCGCCGCGCGCGTCGCCCGGGCCGCGGCGCTGGCGGGGGAGGGGGACGTCGTGCTGCTCTCGGGCTGGGCGCGCCGGCCGGGCGCGCCGTCGGAGGCGCGCCTCATGCACGCGGCCTGGCCCGGCGGCGGCGGGCGCCTGATGCTCGACGACGGCAGCACCCACACCCACGAGAACGCGCTCCACGCCGCGGCCCTCGCGCGCCGGGAGGGCGCCCGCGAGGTCGTCGTCGTCACCTCGGGCTGGCACGCGCCGCGGGCCCGGGCGCTCCTGGCCTGGACGATGCGCGGCACCGGCATCCCCGTGCGCGTCGAGACGGCGGAGGGGCCCCGGCCCCGCGGCGCGCTGGTGCGCGAGGCGCTCGTGTGGCCGCTGGCGCCGGTGCAGGTGGCCCTGGGCCGCCGCTCCCGCCGGCGGCGCGGCCGGTAGCGTCCCGGCGACGACGATTCGAGGGGGGACCGGGCATGTCCGAGGTGGTGGTGGTCGTGGTGGCCCAGGCGAAGCCGGGGCAGGGGGAGGCGGCGCTCGCGGCGTTCGCGGGGGTGGCGGTGCCGACCCACGGCGAGGAGGGGTGCATCCGCTACGCGCTGCACCGCTCGGCGGCGGATTCGGACCAGATCGTGCTGGTGGAGCGGTGGGCGTCGCGCGAGGCGCTCGACGAGCACCTCGCGACGACCCACCTGCAGGAGTTCCGCGCGTCGAGCGGCGACCTGTGGGCGGGGCCCATGCAGATCATCGTCACCACCCCGCACCCGGCCGGCGACCCGGCGAAGGGGATCCTGGGCTGACCCCGCGGCGGGCGCGCGCGGCTCAGGCCGCGAGCGCCCGCTCGGTGACGACCTCGAGCGGCTCGGCCCTCCCGGTGACGTTCCAGACCACCGCGCAGAGGGTCTCGAACCGCACGACGTCGTCGGCCCGCTGGGCCTTCGTCTTCTTCCTGACCTTCCCCTCGGGCGTCACGTAGGTCTCCGCGGCCACCTCGGCGCGGGCCTCACCGAGCATCCACGTGACGGTCTCGAACGGGTCGTACGCGGGCGTGTGGGACATCGACGTCTCCCAGGACGGGGTGGGTGGGACGGCGTCCGGGAGCGCCGCCGGCCGGGCCGGCGCCCCCAAACTATCCCGAACCCCGTCCCGGGCGCGAGGCCCCGGACGGCCCTGCTACATGTCCGGGTCGTCCTCGTCGTCGCCCTCGTCCGGCTCCTCGACGTCCTCGAGCGAGATCTCCTCGACCTCGTCCGGCGCGTCGACGCCCGAGACGGTGCGGATCTCCTCCTCCGCCTCCTCGGGGTCGGCGTCGTCGTCGTCGGAGTCGGAGCCCGACGCCGAGCCGGAGGCGCCGGACGCCTCGGCGTCGCCCTCCAGCACCTGCGCCAGCGCGGGCGTCAGGGTGGCGTCGTCGTCGCCCTCGGCGACGGCCTCGTCGTCGTCCCCGATGCCCTCGATGAGGAGCGGGTCCGTCTCCAGCTCGTCCAGCTCGAGCAGGGCGGCCTCGTCGGCCAGGCCCTCCGGGTCCCAGCGGACCTTGACCTCGCCGTCCAGGATCTCGGCCTCCGCCAGCGCGACGGGGTCGCGGGAGGTGAGCTCACCGGGTGCGGGCGGCGGCGCCGCCTCGGCCCTCAGCTCCGCCGGATCGGCGGTGAGCCAGAGGGTGATCTGGCGGGCGCGCTTGGCGACCGCGTGGACCAGCGCATAGCGCGACCCATCGACGTGCTGAAGCGACTGATCCAGGCGCCGTCCGTACAGCATCCAACCCCCCGAGCGTGTGTGGCACGTTGCGAACCGACCGGACATACTAGCGCCCACGCGGACGGTTCCCGATCCGTCCGGCGTTCATCGCGCAAGGAGGCCTCCCACGACATGCTGGTGCTCACCCGCAAGGCGAACCAGAGCATCATGATCGGCGAGAACATCGAGGTGTCGGTGCTCTCGGTGCTCGGAGAGAAGGTGCGGCTCGGAATCCAGGCACCCCGCGACGTGCCGGTGTTCCGCAAGGAGGTCTTCCTGGAGATCCAGGCGCAGAACCTCGAGGCCGCCGAGTCGAGCAAGGACGCGCTGGATCAGGCGCTGAACCTCATGGGGGACGCGGACGACGGCCGTTAGGCGCGCCGTGTAGGCAGAACCTCGTCCCCGGGCTCAAGGGATCCGGGGCGCCGCCGATAACCCACCTGAACGCGTGTGACCAGGATGGTCCTCGCGCCGCCGCCCCACCACCTCGCACGGATGCGGGACGGGACGGTGTTCGTGTCCTGATCGACCTGGATTCAAGGAGGAATCATGGGTCTGAGCGTCTACAACAACGTCGAGGCGCAGAACGCGCACCGGCTTCTCAGCAACACCGGCACGCAGCTCTCGAAGTCCATGGAGCGCCTGTCGTCCGGTCTGCGCATCAACCGCGCCGCCGACGACGCCGCCGGCCTCGCCGTCTCCGAGGGCATGCGCTCTCAGATCCGCGGCATGAACGTCGCCTCCCGCAACGCGCAGGACGGCATCTCGATGGTGCAGGTCGCGGACGGTGCCCTCGGCAACGTCGGCGACATGCTGCAGCGCGTCCGTGACCTGGCCGTGCAGGCCTCGAACGGCACGCTGACCGACGCCCAGCGCCGGAACCTGGACACCGAGGTCCAGCAGGTCCTGACCGAGATCGGCAAGACCGGCACGGACACCGAGTTCAACGGCCTGAAGATCCTGGCCGGTTCCGTCGCGACCGCGGGCACGGCCGTCACCCTGCAGGTCGGCGCCAACGCCAGCCAGAGCATCGCCTTCACCATCGGCACGGTCTCGGCCTCCGACCTGGGCATCTCGGGCATCGCCGTGTCCTCGGCGGCTTCGGCCACCGCGGCCATCGCGTCCCTCGACGCCGCCATCAGCACCGTCACCACCAGCCGCGCCAACCTGGGTGCCATCCAGAACCGGCTCGAGCACACCATCAACCGCCTCGGCATGACCTCGGAGAACCTCCAGGCCGCCGAGTCCCGCATCCGTGACGCCGACATGGCGCAGGAGATGATCAAGTTCACCAAGAACCAGATCCTCCAGCAGTCGGGCACGGCGATGCTCGCGCAGGCCAACTCGGCCCCGCAGAGCGTCCTCTCGCTCCTCCGCTAGACCCAACGTAGGCACGCGTTCGACCGGGGCCCGCCGTCAGGCGGGCCCCGCGTCGTTAACCCGCTCTGTTATGCGCTCTTAGAGTCGGCGCCGATCCCTTACAGATCCCGCGCGGATCGTTGATCCGGTGAATCCGCCCTCGGTCCTACCCTCGACGGCATGAGACCGATCCGGACCACCGTCATCGCCGTCGCCGCCCTTCTGGCGGCCTCCGTCACGGCCACCGCCGCCGGCCCCCCGTCACCACCGACCGTCCCGGGGTGGCCCAAGAAGCTCCCCGCGGGGACGGTCCTGCAGGGGCCCGGCTCGGGACCGGTCCTCGTGTGGGAGGACGGGAGCGGCTACTTCTACGGCCGCGCCTTCCTCCGAGACGGCCGGCGTCTCTGGACGTGGCGGCACGACATCGGATGCGGCAACTGCGATGAGGGGCTCCAGCCCCTGCTCCACCAGCCCGACGGGAGCTACGGGCCCGTGGGGTACTCCGGTGACGCGACGTGGGCCTTCGACGCGCGCGGGCGGACGGTCGAGACGTGCAGCGGGGCCGTCTTCCCGGATGGCACCTGCATCTCCGGGATGAACGGGCCGGCGGTCGCCGGGCGCGCGCCGGGTGCCCGGGCATGGACCTGGCAGCTCCCCGTGCCCGGCGCGGCGGCATGGGCCAGCATCTACCCGCCCATGACGGTGCGGGACCGGCGGGGACTCGTCTACACCTCGTTCCTGTTCAACGCCGGGAACACGAGTGAGCGTCCCCATCCGGGTGACACGGGTCTCCTCACCGCGATCGATCCGGGCACCCGTCAGATCCTCTGGACGAAGCAGGGGCCGGGTGCGGTGCTCACGGGCCTGGCCACCGGGGTCCTGGTCGGCGAGACCGACTGGAGCGACACCTATGCGCGTCCGGGCGTCGTCGCGTATCGGCGTGATGGCTCCCTGCTGTGGCGGCGCGACCTCCCTCAGGGCGAGATGGTCTCCCCGGCCACCGTCGCGTATGACGCTCGCCGCGGCCGGGTCTACCTCGGCCGGGTGGGGTACGGGCCGGGGGCCCGGCCCGGTGTAGTCGGGGTGACGGCGCTCGATGTGCACACCGGCGCCGAGGTGTGGAGCACCTCTCCCTCCGATGAGGCCCGCCTGCTGTCCGTCGGTCCGGGGGGCCGGGTGTACGTCTCCGTCGGCACGGGGTCGATGACGCTGAGGGCGTTGCGGCTCCGCGACGGCTCGACCGCCTGGGAACGCCGTAGCCGCCAGTACGTACGCAGCGCCGTCGAACTGCGCAACGGCACGGTCGCCGTCTCCCTCGGCGGCTTCATCGGTTCTCCCGCGCTGCACCGTCTGACCCTGCTGAGGCCCCGATGAGGCGGCTCCTGCCCCTCGTCGTCATGGCCGCCGCGCTTACCGGCGCGGCGCAGGTCGCGTCCGCGGCCATGCCCTCGCCGCCCACCGTCCCGGGCTGGCCGAGATCGTTCCCCGCGGGTCCTGTGCTGCAGGGACCACAGGGCGGGCTGGTGCTCGTCGCGCCCTACGGCGACGGATTCGCGGCCCGGGCCTTCCGCCGGGACGGGCGGCGCCTCTGGACGGCCGCCCGGGGCACGGACTGCGGCAACTGCGAGGGGGCACCGGGGCCGGTCATCAGGCAGCCGGACGGGACCTTCGGTCCCATCGGCCGCTCGCCGTGGGCCGTGGACCCGCGCGGCCGGTTCGCGACACCCTGCATCGGGGTGATGTTCCCCGACGGCTCGTGTGTCGGCGGGAACAGCGTCATCCCGATGCCGCTCGATGGACTGGGGGACCGGCCGGCGTTCACCGGCGTCCCCGCCGGCCGCCCCGACCTGCGCTGGACGGTGACCGTGCCGGGCTACCTCTGGCTCGGCGAATCGGCGCCGATGACGGTGCGCGATGCCGCGGGCGTCGTCTACGCCGCCTTCATCACCCCCACGCCCATCCGCGAGCCGCGAGGCGCGTCGGTTCCCGGCATCCTCGTCGCGATGGACCCCGTCGCCCGCCGCATCCTCTGGGTGGTGGAGGGCCCGGCGACGGCCCTCACCGGACTCACGTCCGGGGTGCTGGTCGAGCAGGACGGCGGGCTCGCGGCCTACCGGCCGGACGGCACCGTCGCCTGGCGGCGCGCGATCCCGGCGGGGGAGGTCGTCACCCCGAGGACCGTCGTCCACGACCCCGCGCGCGGGCGGCTGTACGTCGGCCGGCTGCGGCCGTCTCCGGGCGCAGGTGGGCAGGGCGTGACGGCACTCGATCCGGCGACCGGCGCCCAGCGCTGGCGCACGGTCCCCGGCGATCGGGCGCGGCTGCTCTCGGTGGGGCGCGGCGGGCGCGTGTACCTCGCGATCGGGCGCCCGGACCGCCTGGCGGTCCGGGCCGTGAGGGCTGCGGACGGCGCCGCGGTCTGGCAGCGAGGCACCCGCCTGCGGGCGCAGAGCGCGCGGGAGCTCGTCAACGGGACCGTGGCGGTGTCGGCGGGCGACCCGCTCGGGCGTCCCGGGGTGCTGACCCTCCTGGACCCGCGATGAGGCGGCTCCTCGTCTCCCTCGTGGTGGCCTGGCTGGCCGCGGTCGCACCGGCCGCGTCGGCCGCGGTGCCGTCACCTCCGACGGTCCCGGGGTGGCCGAAGGCGCTGCCGGCCGGGACCGTCCTGCAGGGGCCGTCCGGCGGCGTCGTCCTCGCGGGGCCGAACGGGGAGGGCTTCGCCGCCCGGGCGTACCGCCGCGACGGACGGCGCATCTGGTCCGTGTACCAGGATCCCGGCTGCGGCAACTGCGACGACGGCCCCCAGCCGATCCGGCTGCAGGCCGACGGCGACTACGGGCCGATCGGCTTCGACGGCGACTACGTCTGGGCGGTCGACCCAGCCGGCCGGGTCGTCGGCGCGTGCGGCGGGGTCGTCTTCGCGGACGGTGCCTGCGTCAGCGCGTTCAGCGTGTTCGGCGCGACGCCGCCCTTCGGCGGGAGGCCCGTCATCGCAGGCAGTTCCCCGGCGGGGCCCTCCGCCTCCTGGCGCCTCCCGGTAACGGGGTGGCTCTGGGAGGACGACTTCAACGTGCCCCAGATGACCGTGCGCGACGCAACCGGGATCGTCTACACGGCCTTCAGCCACCCCAGACGCGAGAGCGCACCCCAGGCCGTCGGGCCGACCGGCCTCCTCGTCGCGGTCGATCCGGCGGCCCGCCGGATCCTCTGGACGGTCGAGGGTCCCCAGGAGGCCCTGACGGGTCTGTCGTCCGGGGTTCTCGTGTCCGAACCGGGCGGTGTCGCCGCCTACCGGGCCGACGGGTCGGTCGCCTGGAGGCGAGCCGTGCCCGACGGGCAGGGGGTCTCCCCGTCATCGGTCGTCCACGATCCGGCCCGCGGGCGCCTCTACCTCGGACGGCCGGCGGTCACCCGGGGGGCACAGCAGGGCGTCACGGCCCTCACGGCCGCGACCGGGGCGCAGGTGTGGCGTACCCGTCCGGCGGACCGGGCGCGCCTGCTTTCTGTGGGACGCGGTGGACGGGTCTACCTGGCGATCGACCGCACCGGCGCGATGGCGGTCCGGGGCGTGCGGCTGACGGACGCGGCCACCGTGTGGGAGCGGCGGACCTCGAGCCGCGTCGAGAGCGCTCAGGAGCTCGTGAACGGCACCGTCGCCGTCTCGGCCGGGACCCCGTACGGCGGCCCGGGCCGCCTGACCCTCCTGGACCCGCGGTGAGACGGCTCCTCCTCGCGTTCGTCCTGGCGGCCCTGGCCTCGGTCGCGCCGGTCGCCTCGGCGGCGGCGCCGTCGGCGACCGTCGTGCCGGGGTGGCCGAAGGCCCTGGACGCCGGCACGGTCCTCCCGGGCCCCCAGGGCGGCGTGGTCCTCGTGAGCCCCCACTACGTCCATCACTACGCCGACGGTCAGAGCAGCTACTCGGTCCGGGCCTTCCGGCCGGATGGGCGCCGCCTCTGGGCGGTGAGCCGCCCCGCGGGGTGCGCGGTCGGGATCGTCTGCTTCGGCGGGCGGCCGCCGGTCCGCCAGGCCGACGGCACCTACGCCCCCATCGGTTACGCGTTCGGTCCGCTCTGGGCGGTGAACGGCGCCGGGAGCGTCGTGCAGCCGTGCCTCGGGGTCGTGCTCGGCGACGGCTCCTGCGTGGGGTGGTGGCCGGGGCCGGATACGCCCCGGCCCGCGCCCCCCCGCGCGCCCGCGGTCTCCGGGCGGTCGGCCGGGGCGACCCTGCCGGAGTGGACCGTCGAGGTGCCCGGCTACATCTGGGTGAACCCCTTCAGCCTCGCCCCGGCGACGGCGGTGGATGGCGACGGGATCGTCTACGTGGCGTTCGCCGGGCGTCATCCGATCCCCACGGGAACGAGCGGGGTGCAGGTGAGGCCGGGTCTGCTCGTCGCGGTCGACCCCGTGGCCCGCCGGATCGTCTGGACCGCCGTCGGGCCCCTCGACGTGCTCGCCGGTCTCGGCTCCGGGGTGCTCGTGCGCACGGACGAAGGGTTCGCGGCCTACCGGGGGGACGGCACGGTCGCCTGGAGGCAGTCCCTGCCGCCGGGTGAGGTGGTGGTCGGCGCGGCCATCCATGATCCGGTCCGCGGCCGCGTCTACGTGGGGAGGTCCCGCGAGTCCGGCGACACGCGTCGGGGGGTGACCGCGTTCGACGCGGCGACCGGCCGGCAGCTCTGGCGCACCGCGCCGGTCCTCGACGCGACGTTGATGTCCGTCGGACGCGGGGGGCGCGTGTACCTCGCGATCGAGCGCCCGGACAAGACATCCGTCCGCGCCGTCCGCGGGGCGGACGGCGGCGCCGTGTGGCAGCGGCGGACGGCGTTACCGGTGTGGAGTGTCCAGGAGCTGCTGAACGGGACGGTCGCCGTGTCGATGGTCGGGCCGCCCGGCGGCCGTGGCCGCCTCACCGTCCTGGATCCACGATGAAGCGCCTGGCCGCCCTCCTCGTCGGGGTCGCCCTGGCCGGCCTGGTGCCGATGGCGTCGGCCGCCATCCCGTCCCCGCCGACCGTCCCGGGGTGGCCTCGGGCCGAGGCCGCCGGCCACGTGGTGGAGGGGCCGGGTAACGGCCCGCTGGTCGCCTCGAGCAGCGGCTTCGACGTGACCGTGTCCGCCTACCGGCGCGACGGGGGCCTTCTCTGGCGTGTCCGCCGCGCCCCGGGGTGCGGCAACTGCGATGACGGGCCGCAGCGGGAGACGCTCTGGCCGGACGGGACCTGGGGACCGTTCGGCTGGGAGGGCGACGACTCCTGGTTCCTCGATGCCTCGGGTCGCGAGCTGCCGGGATGCGTCGGCCTGGTCCTCGCCGACGGGACCTGCATCAGCGCCGGGTACGACCTCTCGGTGCGCGGCTACACGCAGCGGCCCGAGTTCCGGTTCGGCCGGATGTGGGCTCCTCGGGAGGCCGTCCCCGGCCCGGCCGGATGGCAGACCCTGGTGGAAGGGGACGAGCCGCCGATGATCGTCCGCGACGGCGCCGGCCTCGTCTACGCGGCCCTCTCACCCGCGATCTCGCCATCGGGGGCGCCGGCCCCGGGGCTCCTGATGGCCATGGATCCCGTGACGCGAACCGTCGTGTGGTCGCTTTCCGGCCCGACCCAGGTGCTCGCGGGACTCCCGTCGGGCGTCGTCGTCGCGGCGGACGGGGGCGTCGGCGTCGTCGGTGCGGACGGGGCCTGGCGCTGGCACCGGCGCATCCCGACGTACGGAGCGCGCATCACCCCCGGGGCGACCGCGGCCGACCCGGCGCGAGGGCGTCTCTACATCGGACGGGAGGGTGGCGGCCGGCGTCTCGTGACCGCGCTCGACCTCGCGGATGGCGTGGTCGTCTGGGAGACCCCGGCCTCGCTCCGTGCGCGCCTGCTCTCCGTCGGCAGGGGCGGCCGGATCTACCTCTCCATCGGCCGCCCCCGGCAGCTCGCGGTGCGGGCGGTGCGGTTCAGGGACGCGCGCACGGTCTGGGAACGGCGCACCCCGGCCCCCGTGATGAGCGCACGCGAGTTGAGGAACGGCACCGTCGCGGTGTCCTTCGGCTTCGGTTTCCGGCCCCGTGAGGATCGGCTGACCCTTCTGGATCCGCGATGAGGCGCGTCACCGCCCTCGTCGCGCTCTGCCTCGCCCTTGCGACGGCGGCACCAGCCGTGGGCGCCACGACCACCGTCCGGCTGGACGCCGAGCCGCGCGCGGCGGTCAACGCCGGAGGTCACCTCTGGGTGCTCGCCGACCGCGGCGACACCCGGGTGCTGATCGAGGCCGGGCGCCTCACGGGCCGGCCGACCGGGCGCGAGGTGGTCGTCGCGACGTCGGTGCCATGGGACTCCGGCATCGGGAACACCGTCGTCCGGCCGTCCGTGACCGTGGCCGGTGGCGGCATCTGGACCGTGGACACGCGCACCGGGGACGCCGTGCGGGTCGATCCGGTCGCGGCGCGCGTCACGGTACGTGCGGCGATCTCCACCCGGACCGTGGCCGCGGGTCCCTCCGGGCTCTGGGCCACCGGTCCGGCGGAGCCCGCCGCCGGCGGGCTCCGGTATCCGCTGCGCCGATTGGACCCCGCCACCGGTGCGATCGTCGCGGAGGTCCCTCACGGCCCGGGCATCGGCGCCCCGCGTGAGCTGGCGGTGGGCAGCGGCGGGGTCTGGGTCGCCCGCGTCGCGGGAAGCGTGCCCGTGGTGCAGGTCAGCGCCGCCACCGGCGCCTCGAACCCCGTTGACGTCGGGTCATGGCGCCTGGCGGCGAGCGGCGGGGTGCTCGTCTCGGCGCAGCGGAGAACGTGCCTGGTCTGGGTCACACCCTGGGCGGGTGTGCCGCGCCGTCTGTGGATGTGCCATCCGATGAGGATCGCCTACCCCCGCGATCTGGCCCTCGCCGGTGGCCGGGTGTGGTGGGCCGCCGTCACGGGGAAGGGTGCCTCGCTCCGCGGGGTGCTCGTGAGCCGTGCCGCCTCCGGCGCGGCAGGGGCGTCGCAGGTCCGCGTCGGGAGCGACCCGGTGGACGTCGTGCCGTCCGGCCGGGGGGTCTGGGTTCTGAGCCGCTCCGACCGCACCCTGACCCGGGTGACGCCGTGAGCTGACGCCGCGGCCCCTCAAGGCCGCCGCCGCGCGGCCGATGGGGGGCCATGACGTCGACCTCCAGCGGCGTGCTCTGGCGCGGCCCGCTCACCGACCCCTCCGGCTACGCGGCCGGCGGCCGTGCCTTCGTGCGCGGCCTCTCCGAGCTGGGCGCGGCCGTCCGCGCCGAGCCCCAGCAGTGGAGCCCGCGCTCCGCGCTCTCGGCCGAGGACCGGCAGGTGCTGGGCGGCCTCATCGGGGCCGGCCTCCCGCGGCTCGACGTCCGGGTGGAGCACACGTTCCCGCCCTACGCCGACCTCACGACGCCCGCGCCGCTGCGGGTGCTGCGCACCATGTTCGAGACGGACCGCATCCCGGACACCTGGGTGGAGGCCTGCAACCGCGCCGACGAGGTGTGGGTGCCGACGGTGCACAACCGCGACGCCTTCGCGGGCGCGGGCGTGGACACAGGGCTGCTGCACATCGTCCCCGAGCCCTTCGAGCTGGACCGGCTGCACGCCGACGCCCCTCCGCTCGACCTGCCCGACGCCCACGGCACCGTCTTCCTCGCCGCCTTCGACTTCTCGCTGCGCAAGGGGTGGGACGCCCTGCTCTCCGCCTGGTGCGACGCCTTCCGCGCCGACGACGACGTGACCCTGGTGCTGAAGGTCTGGTCGACCACCGCGGGCATGGACGCCGCGGCGATCCACGGCCGCATCGGGGCGCTCATCGGCTCCCTGGGGCACGATCCGGCGCGCATCCCGGATGTCGTGATCGTGGACGACCTGCTCGACCCCGCGGCGATGGCCGGCCTCTACCGCGCGGCGGACGTGTACGTGTCGCCGACCCGGGGCGAGGGGTGGGGGAGGCCGATCACCGAGGCGATGGCCCTCGGCCTGCCGGCCGTCGCGACCTCCTGGTCGGGGCCGGCGGAGTTCGTTGACGAGGCGGTCGGCTGGCCCGTCGCCCACACCGTCGTGGACGTCCCCGCCGAGGCCGTCGCGGAGGTGCCGGTCTACGCGGGCCACCGCTGGGCGGAGCCCGACCCGCTGTCGCTGGCGGAGGCCCTCGTCGCGGCCCACCGTGATCCCGCCGCGCGCGCCGCCAAGGGTGCCGCCGCCGTCGGGCGCGCCGCCGAGAGCGGCCACCTGCGCGTCGCCGGCCTCGCCCTGGACCGCATCCGCGCCGCCTCCGGGGTCGCCGCGTGATCATCGCGTGGCGCGGTCCCGTGCTGGACCGCTCCCCGTGGGCGGCCGGCACCCGCGCCCACCTCGCCGGGCTCCGCGCCGCCGGGGCGGAGGTCGCGCTGGAGCCGCTGCTCTGGCAGCAGGGCTCCGTGCTGGCGCCGGCCGACGAGGCCGCCCTCGCCGTGCTCGCCCACCGCACCCTCGACGACGTCGAGGTGACGGTGCAGCACGTCCCCGGCCGCATCCTCGACCCGTACACCCGCGGCCGCCTGCGCGTCGCCCTCACCGCCCTGCCCGGCGACGTGCCGGGCGAGGACTGGCTCATGCGCCTCGGCCAGATGGACGACGTGTGGGTGCCCACCGCCGCCCAGCGCGACGCGCTCGTGGGCGCCGGGCTCGACCCGGACCGCGTGGCCGTGGTGCCCGAGCCCGTCGAGATGCCGGAGGCGCTCCCCGCGCCGCTCGCCCACCCCGACATGCACGGCACCGTCGTGCTCGCCGTGGCCGACTGGGCCGCCCGGTCGGGCTGGGACGTCCTGCTCGACGCCTGGTGCCGCGCCTTCCGCGCCGGCGACGACGTGACCCTCGTGCTGCTCGCGTTCGCGAGCGACGGGGTGGAGGCCGACTTCGGCGCCCGTGCACTCGAGGCCGTCACCCGGGCCGGGCACGACCCGGCCGCGATGGCCGACGTCGTCATCCTGGATGAGGCCGTCCCCGTCGCCCGCATGGGGTCGCTGTTCGCCGCCGCCCACGCCGTCTGCGCCCCGGGGACCGGCCTCGCACGCGGGCGCGACCTGCTGGAGGCGATGGCCTGCGGCCGCCCCGTCATCGCGCGGGCGGGTGCGGGGGCGCCAATCGACGCATCGACGGGCTGGGTGCTGCCCGAGGGCGCCGACGGGCGCCCGGACCGCAACGCCCTGGTCGCCGCCCTCCGGGACGTCCACGCCCGCCGGGACGACCTCGCCGGTCTGGGCGCCGCCGCGCGCGCCGCGGTCGCCGCCGCCCACGCCACCCCGGCCGTCACCGCGCGGGTGCTGGAGCGCCTCGAGGGGATCACGCCCCGCCGCCGCAGCCCGGGCGAGGCCTCCGGCCCGCGTGTCGCCCTCTACGGCGCGGTCACCCGTTCCCACTCGCTGGCGACGGTCAACCGCTCCCTCGCCGACTCCCTCGTGCGCGCCGGCGCCGTGGACCTCTCGCTGGTCGAGGTGGAGCCCGCCGACCCCGGCCGCGAGGGCGCGATGCCCGTCGGCGCCGCCGGCCGTGCCGCACGCCGCCTGTTCGACGGGATGCCCGAGGTGACCATCCGCCACGGCTACCCCCCGAGCTTCGCCCGCCCGCCCGCCGGGCGGCTGGTGGTGACCCTCCCCTGGGAGTTCGGGCCCATCCCGCGCGACTGGCGCCGGGCGATCGAGGACGGCGTCGACGAGGTCTGGGTGCCCTCGCGCCACGTGCGCGACGGGTTCGCGGCCTCGGGCGTCGACCCGGACGTGGTGCGGGTGGTGCCCAACGGCATCGATCCCCTCCGCCACCGCCCGGGCCTCGAGCCGCTGCCGCTGCCCGGCGTCCGCCCGGGCGACCACCGCTTCCTCTACGTCGGCGGCCTGCTGTGGCGGAAGGGCGCCGACCTGTTGCTCGACGCCTACCGCGCGGCCTTCACCCGCGACGACGACGTCGTGCTCATCGTGAAGGACTTCGGCCGTGGCGGGCCCTACCAGCCGCAGGAGGCCGAGGAGCGCGTGCGCGCCATGGCCGCCGACCCGGAGGGGCCGCGGGTGCACTTCCTGCGCGACCGGCTCACCGACGACGAGATGCCGCGCCTCTACGCCTCGGCCGACTGCCTCGTGCACCCCTACCGCGGCGAGGGCTACGGCCTCACCGTGGCCGAGGGCATGGCCTGCGGGCTGCCGGTCATCACGCCCGAGGGCGGAGCGACCGCCGACTTCTGCGACGCGGACACCGCCCTGCTCGTGCCGTCCCACCCCCTGGTGCTCGACCGCACCCGGGTGGGCGACCTGGAGCTGTCCGGCCCGGTAACGGTCATCGAGGTGCTCGCCCTGGACCTGGCCCGCGCGATGCGCGACGCCTACGAGCGCCGTGAGGAGGCCCGCGAGGTCGGCCATCGCGCCGCCGCCCACATCCGCGCGCACCACACCTGGGACCGGGCCGCGGAGGTCGCCGCGGCGCGGCTGCGCGCGCTCGCCGGCCACGACGCCCCGCGGACGGTGACCGCGTGAGCCTCGCGTCCATCGTCATCCCCTGCCACGGGGAGCTGCTCTACACGGCCCTCTGCCTGGAGAGCATCGCGCGCCACACGCCCGAGCCCCACGAGGTCATCGTGGTGGACAACGGCTGCACGGACTCCACGGCGGAGTGGTGCGAGGAGCGCGGTGCCCGTGTCGTGCGGTCACCCGTGAACCTGGGTTTCGCCGGCGGCGTCAACCTGGGCCTGGCGGCGATGCGCGGCGACGTGGCCGTGGTGCTGAACAACGACGCCCTCGCCACCCCGGGCTGGCTGCGCGGCCTCACCGGCGCCCTGGCGCGGGTGAGGCACGCGGGCATCGCCGGGCCCCGGTCCAACCGGGTCTCGGACGACCAGATCATCCCGGCGCCTCCGTACTCCGAGGCCCCCTCCGAGGCGCTCGACCGCTTCGCCGCCGCCCGCGCCCGCGAGCACGCCGGCCAGGGCCGCGAGGCCGTGCGCCTGAGCGGCTTGTGCATGGCGATCTCGTCGCAGGTGCTGGAGCGCGTGGGCGGCTTCGACACCCGCTTCGAGGTGGGGAACCTGGAGGACGACGACTACTCGGTGCGCGCGCGCCTGGCCGGGTTCCGGCTGTGGATCGCCGACGACTCGTACGTCCACCACTACGGCCACAGGACGTTCGCGGCCCTGGGCGAGGACTACGACGCGCTGATCGCGACGAACGGCCTGCGCTACGCGATGAAGTGGGACCTCCCGGTCGACCGCGACCCGCGGGGCATCCTCCCCGGGCGGGCCTTCGACCCCGAGCGCGACCGGGTGCCGCTGCCTGCGTAGGACCCGCTTGACTTCAAGCATGCTTGAAGTCCTACCCTGGGGCGCATGACGAATCCCCTGACGCCCCCACCCACCCCGGTCGCCCTGGTGACCGGAGGCTCGCGCGGCCTGGGCCGCGCACTCGCCGCCGACCTCGCCGGCCGCGGCTGGCACGTCGTGATCGACGCCCGCGACCCCGCCGGCCTGTCCGGCGCCGCGGTGTTCATGCCCGCCGGCCGCGTGACCGCCGTGCCGGGCGACGTGGCCGAGCCCGCGCACCGCGCCCTGCTCGCCGAGGCGCTCTGGCGCCTCGGCCGCCTGGACCTGCTCGTCAACAACGCCTCGACGCTCGGCCCCGTGCCGCAGCCGCCGATGGCCGACTACCCGGTCGAGGACCTGGCGGAGGTCTACGCCGTCAACGTCCTCGCGCCGCTCGCGCTGTCCCAGCTCGCGCTGCCCCTGCTGGAGCGCAGCGGCGGGGCCATCCTCAACATCTCCTCCGACGCGGCCGTCGAGTCGTACGAGGGCTGGGGCGGATACGGCTCGTCGAAGGCGGCCCTCGACCACGTCACCGCGACGCTCGCCGCCGAGAACCCCGGGGTGCGCATCTACTCCGTGGACCCGGGGGAGATGGCGACCGACATGCTCGCCACGGCCATGCCCGCCGCCGACCTGCGCGAGTGGCCGGCGCCGGCCTCGGTGGTGCCCGCCCTGCTGCGGCTGGTGGACGGCGACCTGCCGAGCGGCCGCTACCGCGCCGCCGACCTCGACCCCGCCCCCGCGCGATGACGCCCGTGGTGGCGGCCGCCACCCGCTTCACGCTGCCGCCCGTCAGCGAGGCGCACGAGCCGCCGGAGCACCGGGGCCTGGCCCGCGACGGCGTGCGCCTGCTCGTCGCCCGGCCGGGCGAGGTGGCGCACCGGCGGTTCCGCGATCTGCCGGACGAGCTGCGGCCCGGCGACCTCGTGGTGGTGAACACGTCGGCCACGCTCCCCGCGGCGGTGGTCGCCGTGAGGGACGACGGCGCACGGCAGCGGCTGCACGTCTCCGTCCAGTTGGACGACGGCCGCTGGGTGGTGGAGCCGCGGCGCGCCGACGGGGCCGGTCCCGAGGCGCTCCCGGCCGGCACCGGGCTGCGCCTGCCCGACGGCCCGTCGCTGGTGCTGGACGAGCCCTTCCCCGATCCCTCCGAGCCGGGCCGCCTGTGGGCCGCCCGCGTGACGCCGGCCACCCCCGCCGGGCCGTGGCTCACCGCCCACGGGCGGCCCATCGGTTACCGGCACCTCACGGGCCGCCACGCCATGGGCGACCACCAGACCGTCTACGCCACCGAGGCGGGCAGCGCCGAGATGCCGAGCGCCGGGCGCCCGTTCACGGCCCCGCTGCTGGTGCGCCTGATGGCGCGCGGCGTCGTGGTGGCGCCGGTGGTGCTCCACGCGGGCGTTTCGAGCCCGGAGCTCCACGAGCCGCCCGCCCCCGAGCGCCTGCGGGTGCCGGGCACCACGGCCCGCCTGGTCAACGAGGCCCGGGCCGCCGGGCGGCGGGTGGTCGCCGTGGGCACCACCGTGGTGCGGGCGCTGGAGAGCGCTGCCGGCCCGGACGGGACGGTGCGGCGCACCGCGGGCTGGACCGGCCTCGTGCTGGGCCCGGACCGCCCGGCGCGCGTCGTGACCGGCCTCGTCACGGGCCTGCACGAGCCCGAGGCGAGCCACCTGCTGCTGCTGGAGGCCGTGGCGGGGGAGGGCCTGGTTGGCGAGGCGTACGCCGCCGCGGTGGCCGGCGGGTACCTCTGGCACGAGTTCGGTGACTCCATGCTGCTGCTGCCCTGACGACCCGTCGGCGGGACCCCTCAAGAATCCGGGCTTCCTGCCGATAGCGGGGGCGACCACCCGAGGAAGGACCGGCATGGGCCTGAAGATCGCCAGCCTGCAGGCGCCCGTGGAGCGCGCCCCCCAGCGGCTGTCGCTGTGCATGATCATGCGCGACGAGGAGGAGCACCTCGCCCGGTGCCTCGCGAGCGTCCAGGGCGTCGTCGACGAGATCGTGATCGTGGACACCGGCTCGGTCGACCGCTCGGTGGAGATCGCCGAGTCCTTCGGCGCGCGCGTCCTGTTCGAGGAGTGGAAGGGCGACTTCGCCGCCCCGCGCAACACCTCGATCGACGCGGCGACCGGTGACTGGATCATCGTGCTCGACGCCGACGAGGAGCTCGTGGACGGCGTCCGCCTGCGCGAGCTGCTGCACGACGAGGCGATCGAGGGCTACTGCCTGCGCGAGGTCAACTTCATCGGCGAGGAGCGCGGCATCGAGAGCGTGGTCAACTCCGCGTTCCGCGTCTTCCGCAACCGGCCCGCCTACCGCTACACCGGCGCCCTGCACGAGCAGATCATGGGCAAGGTGGACCCGGAGGGCGGCACCTGCACCCTCTTCGTCGGGATCGAGATCCACCACTACGGCTACCTCGAGCCGACGAGCCGGGCGAAGGAGAAGACCGACCGCAACATGGCGATCGTGATGGACGAGGTGGCGCGCAAGCCCACCGACTCGTTCACGCTCTTCAACGCCGGCGTCGAGTTCCAGCGGGTGGGCCGCCACGAGGAGGCCCTCGACTACTTCCAGCGGTCGTTCAAGACGCTGGAGAACCTGCAGGCGTACTACGCCTCGCTGCTGCTGCGGAACATCGTGGCCACCCTGAACTCGCTGGAGCGGTACGACGAGGCCATCGAGGTCCTTGCCGACGCGCTCCAGGCGTACCCGGACTTCACCGACCTGCACTACCTGCAGGGACAGGTGTTCTCGAACCGCCGCGAGTACCGGGCGGCCGTGAAGAGCTTCCGCCGCGCCATCGACCTCGGTGACCACGGCGGCGACCGCTACCTGGCCCAGGCCGGCATGGGGTCGTTCTACTCCTGGCACTCGCTGGGCGTGCTGCACGAGATGATGGGCGACACGGCCGAGGCCGTGCGCTGCCAGCGCAACGCCATCCGCACCGCCGGCGGCCACTACGCGGCCCCCGTGATGCGCCTCACGCAGCTCCTGCTGCGGAGCGACCCGCCCCTCGAGGTGCGCGAGTTCATGGCGCGCATCATCGGCTCCACCAAGCGCAGCGACTCCCTCGTCGCCGTCGCCACGGTGCTGCTCTCCGAGGGCCACGCCGAGCACGCGCTCGCGGTGCTCGCCGAGGCGCGGGAGCTGAGCCCGGAGGAGGCGCCGATCCGGCTCGCGATGGCCGACGCGCTCATCCACCTGGGCGACCTGCCCGGCGCCCGCGCGCAGCTCGCCGGCATCGCCCCGAGCAGCGCCAGCCGCCACCTCGCGCTGGCCAAGACGGTCCTCATCGGCATCATCGCCGGCGACGAGGGGGAGACCCTCGGCGCGATCGACGAGCTGCGCCCCGTCGCCGACGGCCTCTTCGCCGCGGCCTACGAGGCGGCGCTCACGGCGCAGTCCGGCGTCGTGCCCGAGCTGTCCGAGGACGTCGACCGGCCCGGCGCGCTCGGCGCCGTGCTGGAGATGGCCGGGACGCTGCTGGAGCTGGGCGAGCTGGAGGCGTTCAACGCGCTCGTGCCGCTCGCCTACTCCCTGGCCGACGAGCCGGGCGACGTGGACCGCCGGCTCGGGTACATGCTCTACGTCAACGACTTCCCGGACCCCGCCGCGGACCGCCTGATGGCGGCCCTGCGCGCCGGCCACGAGAGCCCCGAGGCCTACGCGGTCCTCGGCCGGATCTGCCAGAGCAAGGGCCTCGACGAGGACGCCGAGGCGTTCCTCGCGGCCGCCCTGCAGATCGACCCGCAGAACATGTCCCGGCACCTCGACCTCGCCGGTCTGCTGGCCGGTTCCGGGCGGTACGCCGACGCCGACGCGGTCATCCGCGAGGGCCTCGTCGCCTACCCGCACTCCAGCGTCCTGCGCGAGCTGCGCCAGTCCCTCTCCCTGCTGGCGGGCGCCGCGCAGTAGCGCCCCCGCACCGGCGTCACCCGGGCCCCCGGCGCGCACGTCGCGCCGGGGGCCCCGGCATGCCTCAAGTCTGGCGACGGGGTGCCGATACAGGGATCAGGCCCGGGTGCCTTCCGGGTCCACGAGCGACCAGCGAGGATGACATGGACGTCACCGCGCCCCGCCCGCCCGATCCGCACGAGCCCGTGCTCCGTCCCGAGCGCGCCTCACCAGGCGGGGTCCCACAACGCAGAGCAGAGCGACCCGATCCGGTGGCGGAGGCCTCCGAGGCGTTCCGGCCGCCGAGCTCGCTCAAGTTCACCCTGACCGCCGCCGATGTGGACGCCAGGTTCGAGATCCACGAGGCGACGAGCATGATGACCGTGACCATGTACGAGAGGGCATCGGGCGAGATCCTCCGCGAGTTCCCCTCGCGTGAGGTCCTCGACGTGATCGCCTCGCTCGTCTCGACCGGCCTGCGCGTGGACGAGGTCCGATGAGCACGAACCCGGCCATCTCGTTCAGCGGGCTCGGCAGCGGCATCGACACCGCGTCGATCATCCAGGCGCTCATGAAGATCGAGCGCATGCCGATCGACCGCATCGAGGCCGACAAGGACAAGATCAAGCAGAAGCAGGGCGTCGTCCAGGAGATCAACGGTCTCCTCGGCAAGCTGAAGGACGCCGCGTCGGCGATGTACGCGCCGAACGCCCTGAAGGACAAGACGGCCACCGCCGCGGACCCGACGGTCCTGGCGGCGAGCGTCGGCCCGCAGGCCGCGGCCGGCACCTACAACGTCGTGGTGAGCGCGCTCGCCCAGGCGCACACGATGGCCTCCGGCACCGCGCCGGCCCTCACGGCCGGCCAGGCCCTGGACATCACGGTCGGCGGCGAGACCGCCTCCGTCACGGTGAACGCCGGCGAGACGCTGCAGTCGTTCGCGGACCGGATCAACGGGACCGACGGCGTCGGCGCCTCCGCCAGCGTCATCAACGACCGGCTCGTCCTGATCGCCAAGGACTCCGGCGCCGCCGGGACGATCTCGGTGGGCGGCTCCGCCGCCGGGGGCTTCGGCTTCACCACCACCCAGACGGGCCAGGACGCCGCCGCCACGGTCAACGGCCTGCCTGTCACGAGCAGCGGCAACAACATCGAGGGCGCCATCAACGGCGTCTCCCTGTCGTTGTCGAAGGTCGGCTCGACCACCGTCACGGTGGGCGCCGACTCCGCCGCCTCCGTGAAGACGGCCCAGGCGTTCGTGGACGCCTACAACGCCGTCATCACCAACGTGAAGAAGACGACGGCCTACGACGCCGCGACGAAGACCGCCGGCACGCTGCAGGGCGACTCGTCGATCTCGTCGCTCGGCGGCCAGCTGCGCGGCATCCTGGGCTCCGCGGTGGACGGCCTGGGCGGCGCGTACGACTCCCTCGCGCAGATCGGCATCACGGCCGCGCGCGACGGCACGCTGACCCTGGACCAGGGCGCCTTCACCAACGCGCTCAAGGCCGACCCGGCCGCCGTGGCCAACGTGTTCGGCCGCGAGGACTCGGTGGACGGCATCGGCGCCGGCGACGGCATCGCCCGCCAGATCCAGGCGTTCGCCAACTCGTTCTCCAGCGACATCCTCTCGGCGCGGCTCACCGGGTACACGTCGTCCCTCCAGCGGCTCGACGAGAAGATCTCCGGCCTCGAGGCGATCATGGACCTCAAGGAGAAGCGCCTGCGTCAGCAGTGGACCGCGATGGAGACGGCGGTCTCGCAGTTCCAGAGCCAGGGGGCGGACCTCGCCTCGCGGCTCGGCAGCCTGTAGCGCACGACAGCACGTCCCGGTCCCGCGGGGCGCCACCTACCGATCCACGACGAGCACCCCGGGAGGCCCCCCACCGTGTTGACCGAGCTGCGGCAGTACGCGAGCCACACGACCCAGACGGCGACCCCCGGTCAGCTGGTGGTCATGCTCTACGACGGGTTCCTGCGCTTCTCGGCGCAGGCGAAGGCCGCGTTCGAGCGGGGAGACGTCGGCGAGGCGGGCATCCGCCTGACGAAGGCCCAGGCCATCGTCACCGAGCTCCGGGTCACCCTGGACATGACGCAGGGCCCGATCGCGCAGAACCTGGCGAGCATCTACGACTACGTGGGCGAGCGCCTCACGGCGGGCCGCCTGTCGCAGGACACGGCCCAGATCGACGAGGCCGTGCGACACATGGCCGAGCTGCGCGCCGCATGGGTCCAGATCGCCGCGACGCCGCGTCCGGCCGGCCAGGGCCGCCCGGTGGTGGGCGTCAACCTTGCTGGCTGAGCTCCGCCGCCTGCGCGAGCTGCAGCTGGAGCAGGCCGAGGCCCTCGGCGAGGGCGACCTCGAGCGGCTCTCGCTGCTCGACGGGGAGCGCCGCCGCCTGCAGGCCCGCATCACCCCCGGCGGGGCGCCGCCCCCGACCGGGGCCGACCTGGCCGAGGCCCGCGCCCTGGCCGACCTGCTGCGTCGCGACCAGGAGGAGCTGGCCCAGCGGGCCGCCGCCGCCCGGGACGCGCTGCGCTCGGAGATGAGCGGCCTGCGGGCCGGTCGCTCCGCCCTCGCCGGCTACCGCCCCGTGGCGACCGGCCACTCGCTCTACCTCGACTCCTCCAACTAGCCCGCCGCTCAGAAGCGGCGGCGCCGCCGGCGCAGCGGCATGGGGGAGCGCACCTGGATGATCCGGGGCGGCTCCCCGCGGCCCTGGCGGGGGACGGGCGAGGCGAGCAGCACGGGCGCCCGGTCGCTCGGCGTGCTGTAGGGCGCGCCGGACGGCATCTCGATCCACTCGGACACGTCGGCCCCTGCTGCGGCTGCCTGGTCCACGTGCACTCTCCTCGGGCGGGGGTGGGCGTGGGCCCGAGCATCCGGGCCGCCGCGGGGCCCGCGCCATCCACCCTAGGGGTGGGCGTGTCACACCTCCTGGACGCGCCACGGGGCTGGCCTATGCTTGCGCGGTCCCGGGAGTCCGCCGGCGGGCCGCGCGCCCTGCCGGGCCTGCTGCCACGTCCCAGGAGGAGACCGCATGAAGGTCCACGAGGTCGACGTCCATCCGGCGCTTCCCGAGCGCATCGCCTGGCTCGGCGAGATCGCCCGCAACGTCTGGTCCTCGTGGAGCCCGGAGGCCTGGGACCTCTTCGGTCGCCTCGACCCCGAGGCGTGGGAGCGCCTGCGCCACAACCCCGTCGCGCTGCTGCGGGGCATGCCGCAGGAGGCCCTCGACGCCGCGGCCGCCGACGAGTCCTTCGTCGCGATGGTCGCCCGCGTGGCCCGCCGCCTGGACGCGTACACCTCGGACGACGGCTGGCTCGTGCCCGCGCACCCGGACGTGCAGGACATGCTCGTCGCGTACTTCTCGCTCGAGTTCGGGCTCGACGCCGGCATCCCGCTCTACTCGGGCGGCCTCGGCATCCTGGCCGGCGACCACCTCAAGTCGGCCTCCGACCTGGGCGTCCCGCTCGTGGGCGTGGGCCTCCTCTACCGCAAGGGCTACTTCCGGCAGGCCCTCGGCCCGGACGGCGGGCAGCGCGAGCGCTACCCGGCCACCGACTGGTCCGACCTGCCGCTCTCCGACGTCGTGGGCGCGGACGGCGCCCCGGCCGTCGTGGAGGTGGAGATCGGCGAGGAGACGGTGCGGGCGGCGGTGCGCCGCATCCAGGTGGGGCGCGTGCCGCTGCTGCTGCTCGACGCCGACGTGGAGGGCAACAGCCCGGAGTCGCGGCTCATCACGAGCACCCTGTACGGCGGGGACCGCGACCTGCGCATCCGGCAGGAGATCCTGCTCGGCGTGGGCGGCGTCCGCGCGCTGGCGGCGGCCGGCATGGCGCCGACGGTGTTCCACATGAACGAGGGGCACTCGGCGCTGCTGGCGCTCGAGCGCCTGCGGGCACTGATCGCCGACGAGGGCATGAGCCCCCCGGCCGCCCGTGAGCAGGTCGTCGCCTCGACGATCTTCACCACCCACACCCCGGTCCCGGCGGGCAACGAGACCTTCGACCCGGACCTCGCCCGGTCGTACCTGGAGCCGCTCGCGACCTCCGCCGGGATGACCTGGGACGACCTGGCCGCCCTCGCCGACCACCCGGACGAGGCCGACACCGCCTTCGGCATGACGCCCCTCGCGCTGCGCACGTCCGGGGTGGCGAACGGCGTCGCGGCGTTGCACGGCGACACCTCGCGGCGCATGTGGCGGGGGCTCTGGCCGTCGCTGCCGCTGGAGGAGGTGCCGATCACGAGCATCACCAACGGCATCCACACGGCCACCTGGCTGTCGCGGGACATGCACGAGCTGCTCGACCGCTACATCGGCCCCGGCCTGCGCGAGCGGCCCGAGGACCCGACGGTGTGGGAGAAGGCCGACACGATCCCGGCCGGCGAGCTGTGGCGCGTGCACGAGCTGAGCCGCGAGCGCCTGGTGCTGGTGGCGCGGGAGCGCCTGCGCGCCCAGCTCGCCCGCACCGGCTCCCGCCGGGTGGCGAGCCGCGCCGCCGGCGACGCGCTGCGCCCCGACGCGCTCACGATCTGCTTCGCCCGGCGCTTCGCGACGTACAAGCGCGCCGACCTGCTGTTCCGCGACCCGGAGCGCCTGGCCCGCCTCATCGACGACGAGCGGCGGCCGGTGCAGTTCATCATCGCCGGCAAGGCGCACCCGATGGACGGCCCCGGCAAGGACCTCCTGCGCACCGTCGTGCAGGAGAGCCAGCGCCCCCGGCTTCGCGAGCGGATCGTGTTCCTCGAGGACTACGACATGCACATCGCGCGCTACCTCGTGCAGGGCGCCGACGTGTGGCTCAACGTGCCCCGTCGGCCGCTGGAGGCCTCGGGCACGTCGGGCATGAAGGCCGCGGTGAACGGCGCCCTGAACCTGTCGGTGCTCGACGGCTGGTGGGCGGAGGGCTACTCGCCGGAGTGCGGCTGGGCGATCGGCTCCGGTGAGCAGTACGACGACCCGGAGGAGAACGACGCGGTCGAGGCCGAGGCGCTCTACACGCTCCTGGAGCGCGAGGTGGTGCCGGCCTTCTACAGCCGCGACGCCTCGGGCCGTCCCCGCGAGTGGACGACGATGATGACGGCCTCCATCCGGCGCCTCGGCGGGGAGTTCAGCACGGCCCGGATGGTGCGCGACTACGCCGAGCGGGCGTACATGCCGGCGCACCGGGCGAGCGTCGCGCTCTCCGGCGGCGGCGGCACCGGCGCGGCCGCGCTGGCCGACTGGCGCACCCGGATGACGGCCGCGTGGCCGGCCGTCGCGGTGCGGTCCACGGTGGTGCGGGGTGAGGGCACCGCCGTCCCCGTGGGCTCCGACGTCTCCGTGGAGGTGCTCGCCACCCTCGGTGACCTGGGCGTCGAGGACGTGAAGGTGGAGGTCGTGGCCGGCACCCCCGACGGCGAGGGGGGCATCACCCCGCGGCGCACGGTGACCGGCGTGCACGAGGGGGCGCAGGGCGGGGAGCACCGCTTCGTCGCGACGGTCCCCGCGTCGGAGAGCGGCCGCCTCGCCGTCGCCGCCCGGGTCGTCCCCTGCCGTCCCGACGGGAACGCCGACCCCGGGTTCCTCATCACGTGGGAGCAGGACGAGGAGTAGGCAGGGCGCCGGGTGGCCCTCCGGGGCCACCCGGCGTGGCGCTCAGCGAGGGGTGAAGCGCGTCAGGGCCCCCGAGCGGTCGTCGCCGAGGGCGTACTCGCGGCCCGCGTCCAGGCGGACCGTGACGTAGACGGACGTCCGCGGCGGGATGCTCTGGACGGCTCCGAGCATCGTCAGCGGGGAGGGGCCCCTCGGCAGCCGGCCGGTCGACTCGAACGCAGCCACCCACCGCCCGACATCCGCCGCGCCGCTGCCGGGACGGAGCGAGGTGAGCCGGAACTCGCGCGGCGTCCGGGTGGTGTTGCGGAGTTCCAACGTCACGGTCCCACCGGGCAGCTCGGGGACGGCGAACCGCCCGGCCCGGGCCTCGACCACGCCGTCCGTGGCCGGGGCGGCCGCGGTCGTCCGCCCCACGACGCGGAAGACGCCGGAGATGCCGCGAGCGACGCCCGGCACGCCGCGGCGGTCGGGGACGCCGTCGAAGACGACGTAGACCCCGGGGCGGAGTCGCCGGGTCACGGTGACCTCGGCGCCCGAGGTCATGTTCCCAGGCCCGGCGAAGTCCCGGATCCACGGGGGGAGAGGGGCCCCGCGCGCGACCCGTCGCAGGGCGCCGCGCACCTCGGCCACGCCGCGGCCGTCGTCCGCCCGTCCCATCGCGAACTCGTGAAGCCGGGTGCCGGCGTTGCGGAAGCGCATCGTGGTCAGCCCGCCGGCCACGCGGGCCGGGACGGTGATACCGGTGTCATCGACCTCGAGGGTCACGGGGGCGGCCGCGGAGGGGGCGGCGGACCCACCCGCGGTCGCGATCAGGAACGCCGCGGCGGCGACGGCGATGGGCAGTGCTCGGAACATCGGATCCCCCTTCGTCGTGTCGGTCCCGGCGACGCTAGGTCCGGTTGCTGGTCGGGCGCTTCGCCACCAGCGGTGATCCGCATGGCTCTCGCGGGCGGTCCGGGCTCTCGGTATCGCTCCTGGGGCGGATGGCGTGGCGCGGGTCCCCGTCGTACGGTCGCGCGCATGGACTCCCTGATGCGCGCCGACCGCAGGGCCCTCGCGGACGCGGTCCTGGCGGTGGTGCTGGTGGGTCTGCTCACGGCGCAGGCTCTCGTGGCCGACGTGGGCGCCTGGCAGAGGGCCGGTGTCTGCGCCTGGGGGCTCACGCTCCTGGCGACGCTCGCGCTGCGCCGCCGGATGCCGCTCGTCCTGCTCGGCGTGCTCCTGGCGGGCGCCATCATGGCGGTCTGGGCGTCGAAGCGGGTGACCGACGTCGAGGCGGTCGGGGTGATCGTGCTGCTCTCCGTCTACAACGGTGCCGCCCACACGGCGGGCCGACGGACCGTCGCCGCGGCCGCCATCACGGTCGCCTTGGCCGTCGGGGCCGCGCTCGGCGACCCCGCCGGGATCTACCTGGGCGGCGTCATCTTCTTCACGCTCCTGTTCGGCGCTCCATGGGTGACGGGCCGGGTCGTGCGCCGCCGTCGCCTCAACGAGGCCAGGCTCGAGCGGGAGCGCGATTCGGCGACGGAGGCCATCAGCGAGGAACGCGCGCGCATCGCCCGCGAGTTGCACGACGTGGTCGCGCACGCGATCAGCGTCATCGTCCTCCAGGCCCGTGGCGGGCGGCGCCTGCTCGACGAGGACCCCGACGAGACGCGCCAGGCCCTCGCCACGATCGAGCACACCGGCCAGCAGGCCCTCACCGAGATGCGCCGCCTCGTCGGTCTGCTGCGCGAGGGCGACGCCGGGATCGGCCTCGATCCGCAGCCCGGGCTCGCGCGGCTGGAGGCCCTGGTCGGTCGTGTGCGCGATGCCGGGCTGCCGGTGGATCTCGAGGTGGAGGGCACGGCGGTGCCGCTCCCACCGGGGGTCGACCTCTCCGCGTACCGCATCGTGCAGGAGGCGCTCACCAACTCCCTGAAGCACGCGGGCCCCGCGCGGGCCCGCGTGCTGCTGCGCTACGAGGCGGACGGCGTCACGATCGACATCCGTGACGACGGCGCCGGCACCGTCGCCGCGAACGGCTCGCGCGCCGGGCACGGCCTGGTCGGCATCCGGGAGCGCGTGGCGCTCTTCGGCGGCGACCTCGATGCGGGGCCGGCGCCGGAGGGTGGCTTCACCCTCCGGGCGCGCCTGCCCTTCGGGGGTGCCCGGTGATCCGGGTGGTCGTCGCCGACGACCAGGCGCTCGTGCGCGCCGGGTTCCGGATGATCCTGCGCGCGGAGCCGGGGATCGAGGTGGTCGGTGAGGCCGGGGACGGGGCTGCGGCGGTCGCCGCGGCACGGGATCTCGCGCCGGACGTCGTCCTCATGGACGTCCGCATGCCGGAGGTCGACGGCATCGAGGCCACGCGTCGCATCGTCCGCGCCGCGGGCGGCCCCCGCGTCCTCGTGCTCACGACCTTCGACCTCGACGAGTACGTCTTCGGCGCCCTCCGGGCCGGCGCCAGCGGGTTCCTCCTCAAGGACGCCCCCGAGGACCAGCTGACCGCCGCCATCCGGGTGGTCGCGGCCGGTGGCGCACTCTTCGCGCCGTCGGTCACGCGCCGCCTGATCGAGGACTTCGTCCGGCGCGACGGCTCTCGCCCGGAGCCACCGCAGCTGGACGGCCTGACACCGCGGGAGGCCGACGTGCTGCGGCTGGTCGCCCGCGGGCGATCGAACGCCGAGGTCGCCCGGGAGCTCGTCGTGAGCGAGCACACCGTGAAGTCGCACGTCGCGAGCATCCTGCGCAAGCTCGGGCTCCGGGACCGTACGCAGGCCGTGGTCGCCGCGTACGAGGGCGGACTCGTGCGCCCGGGGGACTGAGGCCCCGCACCTCTCCGCCTAGAGGGATCTCCCGCGTCGATGACCCGGCCGTTAAGGATCGGGCCTCCGGGGTCGAGAAGGACATTGCCGGCATGGGAACGACAGCCCGGCTCATAGGGGACGGAACCCCGCGTGACCATCCATCCCGACCGCGAGGTCCCCTCAGGATGCACAGCACTCCGTCTCTCGAGCAGGTCCAGTCCGCCTCCCCCGAGGACCTGGTCCTCATGCTCTTCGAGGGCGCCGTCTCCTTCGGCCGCCAGGCCGAGCAGGCGCTCATGAAGGGCGACCGCGACACCGGCGCCGCCCTGGTCGGCCGCGTGCGCGCGATCGTCGAGGAGCTCGACCGCGGCCTCAACCCGGCCGCCGGCTCCATCACCCGCCACCTGGGCGCCATCTACGAGTACGTCCTCCGCCGGCTCGACCCGGACACGGTGGACGCCGTCACGGTCGGCGAGGTCATCGCCGACCTCGGCGTGCTGTGCGAGGCCTGGAGCGCCCTGGTCGCCGAGCGGCGCGCCGAGTCCGAGACGGCCGCGCTCGACACCGCGACGGCCCTCGCCTAACCCACTCCGCCCCGGACCCGGAGGAGACCACCCATGACCACCATCACACGGCTCACCGCGCAGGAGGTCGCCGCGGCCGTCGCGGAGCTCCCCGCGATGCCGTCGAGCATCACCGAGGTCATCGCCGCGTGCGACGACCACGACATGACGGTCGGCCAGCTCTCCCAGGTGATCCTCCGGGACCAGAGCCTCACCGCCAACATCCTCAAGCTCGCGAACTCGGCCTTCTACGGCCACGCCCGCCGCGTCACCACGGTGACCGAGGCGGTCGTGCTGCTCGGCTTCTCGGCCATCAAGAGCCTGGCGATCTCCAGCCACACGTCCCGGCTGCTGTCCGGCGCCCTCCCCGGGTACGGCCTGCAGCAGGGCGAGCTCTGGAAGCACTCCATCGCCGTCGCCTTCACCGCCCGCCGGCTCGCCGTCGAGGTGCAGCTCGCGCCGGTGGAGGAGGCCTTCGTCGCCGGGCTGCTGCACGACATCGGCAAGACGATCCTCTCCAGCTACATGGAGAACGCCTTCGACGAGGTCACCCGCATCGCCCAGGAGCGGCGGATGCCGTTCCACGAGGTGGAGCGCGACCTGCTCGGGTTCGACCACGCCGAGCTGGGCGCCCACGTCGCGGTGGCCTGGAGCTTCCCGGCCGAGCTCGAGGAGGCCATCCGGTGCCACCACGCGCCGGACGAGGCCACCCTCAAGCCGGCGCTCTCACACTGCGTCCACCTGGCGGACGCGGCCTGCATGATGCTCGGCGTCGGCCTCGGCACCGACGGGATGATGTACGGCATCGACCCCGGTTCGCTGTCGGTCCTCGGTATCAGCCCGGAGCGGCTCGTCGCCCTCATGGAGGACGTCGCCCCGCTGGTCTCCGACGACCCCTACGGGTTCGCCGCCTGATGTTCCCGGACGACCTCACCACCGAGGTGCTCGCCGCGTCGCTGCGCGGGCACTCGGCGCGGAACACGGCGCTGGCGAACAACATCGCCAACGCCGAGACGCCGGGCTACAAGCGGGTCGACGTGCAGTTCGAGGCGGCGCTCGCCGAGGCGGTCGAGAACGACCGCGCCCGGCTCCGCCGCAACTCGGACGGGCCGTCGATGACGCCGCTGATGTCCGCGGACGAGGTCTCCTCCACGGCTCCGTCGGTGCGCTCGGTGGACTCCACCACGATGCGCGTGGACGGCTCCAACGTCGACGCGGACGACGAGATGGCGCAGCTCAGCTCCAACCAGCTCGCGCACCAGACCGTCGTCTCGCTGCTCGACAAGCGCTTCGGGCAGTTCCGCACGGCCATCACCGGCCGTTGACCCTGACCACCCACCACACGGCGAGGAGCTCATAGATGGGCATGTACGCCGCGCTCGGGATCAGCGCCACCGGCCTGGCCGCCGAGCGTCTCCGCATGGATGTGATCGCCAGCAACCTGGCAAACGCCGACAGCACCAACGGCGTCGGCGACGCCTACCGCCGCCGCGTCGTCACGATGGGCACCGCCCCGGGCGGCGCGCAGTTCTCGCTGCCGCGCCCCGCCGGCATCGAGAGCACCCCGGGCGCCTCCGACCTCCACGGCGTCGCCGTCACCGGCATCGTCGAGGACCAGTCGCCGCTGCGCCGGGTGTACGAGCCGGGCCACCCCGAGGCGGACGCCGACGGCTACGTCACGCGGCCGAACGTCAACACCGTCACCGAGATGGTGGACATGGTCGCCGCGACCCGTGCCTTCCAGGCGAACGTCACGGCCTTCGAGGCCTCCAAGTCCATGGCCCGCGACTCCCTGCGGATCATCACGTGACGCCGCTCCCGCCCATCCAGGGCCTCGGCTCGATGCCGTACGGGCTCCTCGGCGCCGACGGCGTCGGGGCGGCCGGCGACACCACCTCGGCCTCCCCGGCGCCCGCCGCCGGCGGCTTCGGCGACATGCTCGCCGGCGCCATCTCGGGCCTCAACAACCAGATGGTCGGCTCGGAGCACCTCTCCGAGCAGGCGGCCACGGGCGGCCTCGCCGACCCGACGGTCGCGCTCGTCGCGGTGGAGCAGGCCGACCTGGCCTTCAACACCGCGGTGCAGGTGCGGAACAAGCTCGTCGAGGGCTGGCAGGAGCTCAGCCGGATGTCGGTCTAGGAAGGAACTGTCGTGGGCGCACTCGGCAAGGTCACCGGATTCTGGGAGGGGCTCACGGGCCCGAGCAGGCGACTGCTCGTGGGCGCCGTGATCATCTTCATCGTCGGCGTGTTCGCGCTGATGCGGTTCTCCGGTCAGGAGTCGTACGCGACCCTCGCGACCTCCACCTCCCCGAGCGACGCCTCGGCCATCACCTCCCAGCTCGACGAGCTGGGCATCCGCTACAAGCTCACCGACGGCGGCAGCACCGTGCAGGTTCCGTCGTCCTCGCTCGACCAGGCCCGCATGGACCTGGCCGCCGCGAACGTCCTCGACGGGGGCGGCTCGGTCGGCTTCGAGATCTTCGACGAGACCTCCCTCGGCGCCACCGACTTCACGAACCAGGTCAACCTGCTCCGGGCCCGCGAGGGCGAGCTGTCACGGATCATCGGCCGGCTCGACCCGGTCCAGTCCGCGACGGTGAAGATCGGCATGCCGGAGGAGGAGCTCTTCCGGGAGGACCAGGACCCGACCACCGCGGCCGTCGTCCTCACCATGAAGCCCGGCGCGACGCTCGAGCCCGGCCAGGTGAAGGGCATCGCCAAGCTCGTCTCGATGGCGGTCCCCGGCATGAAGATCGCCGACGTCACCATCACGGACAACCAGGGCAACATCCTGGAGGGCGCCGACGCCGAGGTGTCCGGCGCGAGCGCGGCCACGCAGCGCCTCGAGATCGAGTCGAAGTACGAGCGCAGCGTGCAGGGCCGGCTCGACGCGATGCTCGCGGCCGTCCTCGGCCCGGGCAAGGCCGTCACGCAGGTCCGCGCCGAGCTCGACCTGGACAAGGTCACCACCGACTCCGAGACCTTCGAGGGCGAGACCATCCCGCTCGAGACGGAGACGAGCGAGGAGACCCTCACCTCCCAGGGCGGCGGCAGCGGCGCGGCCGCCGGCACGTCCGCCAACACCCCGGCCGGCACCACCTACCCGGCAACGGGCGGCGGCGGCAGCGGCAACACCGACTACTCCAAGACCTCCGAGGCCACCCGCAACGGCGTGGACCGGGTCCGCTCGCAGATCCAGAAGACGCCCGGCGCGGTCACCCAGCAGAGCGTCTCCGTGCAGGTCAGCGACGAGGTCCCGGCCGACGTGGTCGAGGGTCTCCAGGACACGATCGCGTCCGCCGTCGGCTTCGACGAGGACCGCGGCGACACCATCTCCGTCACCTCGGTGCCCTTCGCCGAGGACGGCACGGCCGTGACCTCCGCCGCCGCGGCGGCCGAGGCGGCCAAGAACGGGGGCGCCAGCGCGTCGCCGGGCGGTGGCATGGACATCATGGGCATCGCCAAGATGGCCCTCGCCGCGATCGGCGTCCTGCTCCTGGCCCTCTTCGCCCGCAAGTCCCTCAAGCGCCGCCAGAGCGACCTCGAGAAGGCCCTCCCCGAGCTGCTGAAGCGCGGCCCGGTGCCGGTCTCCGAGCTCGCGGCCGTCGGCGCCGGCGGCTCCGGCCCGGTGCGCCAGCTCGAGGGTCAGCGCAAGAGCCCGGTCGAGGCCCAGATGGAGGACCTCGCCCTCCGCAAGCCCGACGACGTCGCCCAGCTGCTGCGCGGCTGGCTGCTCGAGAACCGCTAGGCCGTGGGGACCGCAACCGCCATGAGCGGCCGCCAGAAGGCCGCCATCCTCCTCGTCTCGCTCGGCTCCGACGCCTCGGCGGCGGTGTTCAAGCACCTCCGCCAGGACGAGATCGACGAGCTCACGCTCGAGATCGCCGGCATCGGCCACATCGCGCCGGACCGCAAGAGCGCGATCGTCGAGGAGTTCTACGAGACGGCGATGGCCCAGGAGTACATCTCCGAGGGCGGCCTGGAGTACGCCCGCCAGGTGCTCGAGAAGGCGCTCGGCAACGCGAAGGCCGACGAGGTGATGAACCGCCTGTCGAGCTCGATCCAGGTGAGCCCGTTCGAGTTCCTGCGGCGCACCGACGCCTCGCAGATCCTCAACGTGATCGCCAACGAGCACCCGCAGACGGTCGCGCTCATCCTCGCCTACCTGCCCTCCGACACGGCCGGGCAGGTCATCTCCTCGCTGCCGGACGACCTGCAGGCGGACGTCGCCATGCGCATCGCGCTCATGGACCGGACGGCCCCCGAGGTCATCCGCGAGATCGAGCGGGTGCTGGAGCGCAAGCTGTCCAGCGTCATCAACCAGGACTTCACGTCCGCCGGCGGCCTCAAGTCGCTCGTGGACCTGCTCAACCAGGTGGACCGCACCACCGAGCGCACCATCCTGGAGACGCTGGAGGAGCAGAACCCGGAGCTGGCCGACGAGGTCCGCCGCCTCATGTTCCTGTTCGAGGACATCACGCTGCTCGACGACCGGTCGATCCAGCAGGTGCTCCGCGACGTGGACACCAAGGAGCTGGCGATGGCGCTCAAGGGCACGCCGGAGGAGGTGCAGGACGCGATCTTCCGCAACATGAGCGAGCGCGCCGCCCTCAACATCAAGGAGGACCTCGAGTTCATGGGCCCGGTCCGGGTCAAGGACGTCGAGGAGGCCCAGCAGAAGGTCGTCTCCGTGATCCGCCGCCTCGAGGAGGCCGGCTCGATCGTGATCGTGCGCGGTGGCGAGGAGGGCCTCATTGCCTAGCCTCCTGCGCGGCGCCACCCTCGCGGAGGCGCCCGTCGAGCTGTCGCTGCGCACCCGGCCCCAGGCCCCGCCGCCGATGCCGGGCTCCCCGGAGGCCGTCATGCAGGCGGCCCAGCGCGACGCCGAGCACGTCATCGCCGCGGCCCACGCCGAGGCCGACGCGCTGCGCGCCGGCGCCCACCAGGAGGGCTACGCCGCCGGCCACGCCGCCGCGCGGGACGAGGTCGCCCAGGTGCTCTCCGCGCTCATGATGGCCGGCGGCGCGCTCGCCGCCCGCGCCGAGGAGCTGGAGCAGGAGGCCGAGCGGGAGGCCACGGCGCTCGCCGTCGAGGTCGCCGCCAAGCTGCTGCGGGCCGAGGTCGCCGTGCGCCCCGAGCGGGTCGCCGACGTCGTCCGCGGCGCCATCCGCCGCGCGGCCGACCGGTCGGCCCTGGTCGTCATGGTGAGCCCGTCCGACCTGGCGGCCTGCCGCGCCGCCGCGCCGGAGATCCTCACGGACATGGGCGGCATCGGTCGCCTGGACGTGGTGGACGACCCGCGCATCGTCCCCGGCTCCTGCGTGCTGCAGACCGTCGCCGGCGACGTGGACGCCACCTTCGAGAGCCAGCTCGCCCGCGTCCTCGAGGCCCTGTCGGCCCCACCGGACGAGTCGCTGGTGGAGCCGCGCGCATGACGGTCGACCTGGCCCCCGCGCGGTCGCGCCTGCGCGCGCTCGACCCCTACCGCCTCAACGGGCGCGTGTCGGAACTGATCGGCCTCGTCGTCGAGAGCCGCGGCCCCGAGGCGAGCGTCGGCGAGCGCTGCGAGATCATGGTCCCCGGGCACCGCACCGGCCGCCCGCCGCTGCAGGCCGAGGTCGTCGGCTTCCGCGAGGGCAAGACGCTGCTCATGCCGCTCGGCGACTCCGCGGGCATCGGCCCCGGCCAGACCGTCGTCGCGAGCGGCGGCGCGGTGCGCGTGGACCTCGGCGCCGGCCTGCTCGGCCGCGTGCTGGACGGCCTCGGCCGCCCGATCGACGGCGGCCCGCCGCTGCAGGTGGAGGCCCGCCGCCCGATCGACGCCCCGCCGCCCGACCTGCTCGGCCGGCCCACGATCCGCACCCCGCTCACCCTCGGCGTGCGCGCCATCGACGCGCTCATGCCCTGCGGCCGCGGCCAGCGCATCGGCATCTTCGCCGGCTCCGGCGTGGGCAAGAGCACGACGCTCGGCATGATGGCCCGCGCGACGAGCGCCGACGTCAACGTCATCGCCCTCGTCGGCGAGCGCGGCCGTGAGGTGCGCGAGTTCATCGAGCACGACCTCGGCCCCGAGGGCCTCGCCCGCTCGGTCGTGGTGGTCGCCACCTCCGACCAGCCGGCCCTCGTCCGCATCAAGGCGGCCTTCGTCGCCACGACGATCGCCGAGTACTTCCGCGACGGCGGCGCCGACGTGCTGCTGATGATGGACTCGGTCACCCGCCTGGCCACGGCCCAGCGCGAGGTGGGCCTCGCCA
>VFQR01000424.1_pt1 | contig 60438 bp, 47 predicted proteins | sample 3512321 | NCBI WGS metagenome assembly VFQR01 (sample SAMN10412374, study PRJNA504923) | tailings metagenome | isolation source: Relicate 3 Philex TSF1 revegetated site | place: Philippines: Tuba, Benguet | collected 2017-08-29 | reverse complement strand
AGCCAGTCGAACAGAAACACTACCACTTAACGGACAATTACCGATAGGCGAAACACTACGGGGGACGGAACGCCCACCCACTACTCATCATTCCCCGTATCCAGCACGGAGAGGAAGGCCTTCTGGGGGATCTCGACAGAGCCGAACTGCTTCATCCGCTTCTTGCCCTCTTTCTGCTTCTCCAGCAGCTTGCGCTTGCGGCTGATGTCACCGCCGTAGCACTTGGCAGTCACGTCTTTACGAACCGCAGAGATTGTCTCGCGGGCGATAATTCTCGCCCCCAGGGCGGCCTGAATCGGAATCTCGAACTGATGCCGGGAGATTTCCTCTTTGAGCCGTTTACACAAGGCTCGGCCGCGCCTTTCTGCCGATGTCCGGTGGACAATTGTGGAAAGCGCATCGACCCGCTCGCCCTTCACGAGAATATCCATCTTCACAAGATCGGCTGCGCGGTAGCCGATAATCTCGTAATTCATCGTGCCATAGCCCTGAGTGATACTCTTGAGCTTGTCGTACATATCGAACACGATTTCAGCCAGTGGAAGTTCCCACACCAGTTGAGCCCGCTGCGGGCCTAAGAATTCGGTGGTGACAAAGACACCCCGCCGGTCAGCACACATCTGCATGACGGCGCCGATCTTATCACTGGGCAGAATGAACGCGACTTTTGCAATCGGCTCGCGAAACTCGGTAATCGAGCCCGCATCAGGGACTTCCTGAGGATTATCGATAAAAACTTCTTCTCCGTTGGTCTTGAGAATCTGATACGTCACGTTCGGTGCCGTTTGTATCAGATCGACATTGGCTTCCTTTTCGAGCCTCTGCTGGATGATCTCCATGTGGAGCATCCCCAGAAATCCGCAGCGGAAACCAAATCCCAGAGCTTCACTCGTATCGGCAGCAAAACTGAAGCTGGCATCATTGAGGCTCATGCGGGCGAGTTCTTCCCGGAGATGCTCAAAATCTGAGGCATCAATCGGGTACATCCCGCAGAACACCATCTGCTGAGGAATTTCATAACCGGGAAGTGGAGCGGCTGGTCGCCTCAGATAATCGCAGACGGTATCTCCCACATGCACGTTGCCCAGCACTTTAATGCCCGTGACGATGTAACCCACCTGTCCAGGTCCCAGTTCTTCGCAAGGGAGCATATGGGGGCGGAACTGGCCAATTTCCAGAATTTCATGGGCCGTCCCTGCCTTCATAAAGTAGATTTTCTGGCCTTTGGAAATCGTCCCTTCCTTCACACGGATGTAAGTGATCACACCGCGGTAATGATCATATTTGCTGTCGAAGACCAGTGCCCGCAATGGATCATCCGGCTTCCCTTTGGGTGCCGGTATCCGCTCGACAATGGCCTTGAAGACATCTTCAATCCCGATACCGGCTTTGGCCGAGACCTTGAGTGCATTCGATGTATCCAGCCCTACCACCGATTCGATTTCTTCCATCACCTCGGGAATTCGGGTGACCGGCAGATCGATCTTGTTGAGCACCGGGATGATTTCCAGATCGCAACCAATCGCGGCGTACGCATTGGCTACCGTCTGAGCCTGCACTCCCTGAAAAGCATCGACAACCAGCAACGCCCCTTCGCAAGCGGCCAGACTTCGTGAGACTTCATAATGAAAGTCCACGTGACCAGGCGTATCGATCAGATTGATCTCGTATTCCTGCCCATCCAGCGTGTAACGGATGGCCACCGCCCGGGCTTTGACCGTAATGCCGCGTTCTCGTTCCACATCCAGGTCATCGAGAATCTGCTCGCGGAATTCCCGCTGGGTAATGGCTCCACTTTTCAGCAGAAGCTGGTCGGCGAGAGTGCTTTTCCCGTGATCAATATGGGCAATAATCGAGAAGTTACGAATAAATCGCTGATCAAACATGGACTGCCTGAGCCGGTTTTGTGTGGATAGTTTTGTTCAGTCGAACCAGAATCCAAGAAGAATTCCAGTGCGTGAAAAATGATCTAAGTGATTATAAAGGAACAGTTTGCGATATCCGACCATAGCCAGGATACTGGCTGCACAAAAGTCTGCTGCCTGAGCCATTTCGCAGATAACTTCCACGCCACAGCCTGGATTTCCGATTGCCAGCCCAACTTCAGTGTCGCGAGCCTGCCGATTGGGGTCAAGCAGCCTGGCTGGCTCCCCACCGACAGATTCACTGTCCCCGCTACGTATTGTAGCGGATCGGCCCCGATTCGCAGGCCTCTTTTATTGGCTGGCAGTTGTTAAAAGTCAGCCGACTTCGGAGTTCGCGGGAATGGAATGCAGTCGCGAATGTTCTGCATGCCGGTAATCATCTGCACGGTTCTTTCCAGGCCCAGCCCGAAGCCACTGTGAGGAACTGTGCCGTACTCCCGAAGTTCGAGGTACCACCAGTAATCGGCGGGATTCAAACCGCATTCCTGCATGCGGCTGATCAGCACATCGTGTCGCTCTTCACGCTGGCTACCGCCAATGATTTCACCAATGCCAGGGACGAGCACATCCATGGCCCGGACGGTTTTCCCATCATCATTCGCCCGCATGTAGAATGATTTAATTTCTCGCGGATAATCCGTCAGGATCACTGGCTGCTTGAAATGTTTCTCGGTCAGAAACCGTTCATGTTCCGATTGCAGATCCTTCCCCCAGCCCACGGGATACTCAAAGCTCTGCCCCGATTTCAACAGGATCTCGACCGCCTCGGTGTAGGTCAGCTTGATGAAGTCATGTTCCGAAATGTTCTCTAGTGTCGCCAGCAGCGTCGGCTCAATGCGATCATTGAAGAACTGCAGATCATCCGGACAACGGGCCAGCACACTCTTGATCACTGACCGGACAAAGTCCTCCGCCAGAGCCATATTGTCTTCCAGTTCATAGAACGGCATCTCAGGCTCAATCATCCAGAACTCGGCCAGATGCCGGGTGGTATTGCTGTTCTCAGCGCGGAAGGTCGGCCCAAACGTGTAGCAATCCCCCACAGAGCACGCAAAGATTTCGCCTTCCAGTTGACCACTCACTGTCAGGCCGGCTTTCTTGCCAAAAAAGTCTTTCGTGTAATCAATTTCGAAAGGCTTGCCAGCTTCACTGCTTCTGGAACCCTGCAACTGTCCCAGTTTTGCCAGATCAAGCGTTGTCACCTGAAACATGTGACCGGCTCCCTCACAATCACTCGTCGTGATGATCGGCGCGTGAATGTAAAGAAAGCCGCGATCCTGAAAGTAGCGATGAATGGCGTCGCAAATCGCATTGCGGACGCGAGCCATCGCACCAAATGTGTTTGTGCGCGGCCGCAAATGGGCTTTTTCCCGCAGAAACTCGAAGCTGTGCCCCTTCTTCTGCAGCGGGTACTTCGCGGCATCGGCCTGCCCCAGCACTTTCAATGTCTGGGCATGCAGTTCCACCTTCTGCCCTTGCGCTGGCGACTCTTTCAGTTCCCCCGTCACCGCAAGACTCGCCCCGGTCTGCACCAGCTTGATCAATTCCTCGTAATCCGGCAGCGACTTGTCGGCCACGATCTGCAGATTGGCAAACGAACTTCCATCATTGAGTTCAATGAAGGCAAACCCCTGTTTCGACTCCCGCCGGGTTCGCACCCAGCCACGCACATCGACAATCGTTCCAGGAGCAGTTTTCTTCAGGCAATCAGCAACTTTCGTCCGCATGGCAGGCACACTTTCATCCGTGAGGTCGCCCTTTTAGGGCAACAGGCATTGAATTCTTCGAGCCCGAAACAAAACTCACACCGGTAAGAACTCACACCGACATGGTCCAGATTCTCCCGCGAAGTGAGTCAAAAGAACAGCCTTGGCGATCTTCCCAAATCTGCCAGACACAACCATCCTACGTCAACGGATTCAACACCATTCCCGAGCGCAGCTTGGGGTAGAAGTAGGTCGATTTGGGAGGTAGCACCTCACCTCCCTGGGCAATCATTTCCACCTGGGTGACACTCGTCGCAGGCACCAGCACTGCCAGACCGGCACGCTTTTCTTCGATGGCCCGGGCGGCTGTCTGATCTTCATGGACGTACTCGAGATCGGCTTCTTCCCGTAGATGCACCAGTGGTGCCAATCGTGGCAGCACCAGTTGATGCAGCACACTGACTGGTAACTGGCACCACTCAGCCGATTTGCCGGGAGAAGCCAGCCGCATCGAGGCCATGTCTTTCAATTCAGCCACTACCCACGTCGAATCAGCAGAAGTTCCCAGAGCGAGGGCACAGCCATTCCCACAGGATTGTGCCAGATCCCACGCATCCTGGGCTGCTGTCGCATGGCTCCCGACCACATCCACTTCAAACACCGGCGTAAGCGCCATACCAATCTGCTGAGCCGTCAATCCCTGCCAGTTTTTGACGATGCGATGTGTCGGCAACACGATGAGCCCGTCGTCTTCCGAAGCGACGAACATGCACATTACCGAGTTCGCGGCATGCAGTTCATTCGTGATTGTGCCCGTTGCCACCAGTTCATCACGATAGGCGAGGGCCGTCTCATAGCGATGATGTCCATCCGCAATCACCACTGGCCGACTCTTCATCAGCGAGGTCACTTTCGACATCACCTGCGGGTCGGTAATCGGCCAGAGCTGGTGCAGGACTCGCTGTTCGTCAATCAGTTGTACCCCCGTTTGACCTGCCAGAGCGGTCGTCAGCACCTGTTCGACCTCACCGGCCGGGTCTTCATACAAACCGAAAATAGGCGACAGATTGGTCTTTACGGCACGAAAGAGCTTCAATCGATCGGCCTTCGGTGCCGCCAGCGTGCGCTCATGCGGAAAGACCTGGCCTGCTCCAAACGGCGAGAGCTTGAGCCGCCCGAGAAATCCTTTTCGCACATATCTCTCGCCAGCGATCTCGAATGTCTGGTGATACACGTAATAGGCATCTGCATGATCACGCGCCAGGATGCCATCGAGCTTGAACTGTGCCAGAAGTGCAGCCGCCCGCTGATAACGTTCATCGGGCACTGGATCATCAGGCAGCGATTCCGGCAGGATCAGGTGCACGATGTTCGCCGGATGTTTCTGCCTGAACTGGATCAGTTCCTCCGGCCCGATCACGTCATAGGGCGGCGCCGTCACGTCGGCCAGATCACCGACTTGCCCCAGTTGATAACGCCATCCACAAAACGGACTCACATCGACCATATCAACCTGGCACATTTCACAAAGGACAAACAAGTGGCCCACAATCATCCACGATAGGTCACTGCGGCCAGATGACCCTCTGCGAAGTGTGGCAGAAGTCAGCCAAAAGTTCGACCCTGTCGCTCAGTGGCGGATTCTCCAGCTTTCACGCGTCGACAGGGTTCATCCACGGCAGGCGATCGATCGCCACACGGCGAACTCCATGGAAGTACGCATCTTTGTCGATCGTGGTAAACGCTCCCGAAGCGAACTCTTCACCTTCTAAAATCGTCATTCGTCCTTTACCGGCAATGGGCGATGAAGCCGCCGATCCTCCGACGAGCTTCGGTGCAATATACGCATGCACTTCATCGATCAGATCAAGATCACAAAATGATCCCAGAATGCGTGCGCCCCCCTCAACCAGAAGATGGGCCATGCCGGCAGCGCGAATCTTTTCCAGCAGATGAATCAAGCACGGGTGATGCGCCAGACCAATATCTGTCGAGCCACAAGGCAGCGACCACACCTGGCACCCCGCTGCTTCCAGCACTTGCCGCCGTTGCTGCCAGTCGGCTTCTCTCTCGGCCATCTGCAGATGTTCCGGGCCAATTGTGGCCACAATGGTGGGGATCTTTCTTGCCGTCTGTACCAGTTGACTGTGCGTGCTGATCGACAGCCGCGAGTCGAGCACAATTCTCGCGGGTGTCCGCCGTGGTCCTTTCCAGTCGTCCGGCAGGCGGACATTGAGTTGCGGATCATCCACCAGCACAGTGCCAATCCCGACCACGATGGCATCGACACGTCCCCGCAGTTCGTGGACAGTCCGCCGCGATGCCTCGCTGGATATCCAGTGCGAATGCCCGGTCTTGGTCGAGATTTTTCCGTCCAGCGTCATGGCCCACTTGGCATGCACCCACGGCCTGTTGGCACATTGAAAGGCGACAAACGGGGCCAGCAGTTCACGGGCTTTGTCTGCACAGCGACCAACATTTACCGTGATGCCGGCTTGCCGCAATTTGTGAATTCCCTGACCCGAAACATGAGCCGCCGGATCGATCACTGCAGTTTCCACATGACGAATTCCAGCCGCGATCAGCGCATCGGCACAGGGAGGTGTTTTTCCAAAGTGAGAGCAGGGCTCGAGAGTGGTGTAAATCGTGGCGCCGCGCGCTTTCTCACCAGCCTTTGCCAGGGCATGCACTTCGGCATGAGGCCCGCCAAACTTTTCATGCCAGCCTTCGCCCAGAAGCTGCAAATGTTCGTCAACCACCACAGCTCCCACAGCCGGATTGGGCTCGACAAAACCGACTCCACGACGAGCCAGCTTCAGGGCATATTCCATCACAGCGTCTGGTGTGGCGAATCGCATGTTTTTCCTTTGGCCCCGTTATTGGTTGCCCGTGATCAGTGCCATGCTTGCGGCTCTGTCTAAAGTTAATACCAACCCAGCATGCCTCCCACGACTGTATGGCTGGGGTCAAACGTCTTCGTTGGACCCCCACGTCATTGGACTCTGATTGTTAATGACAAACATGCTATCCATTCAGGAAAACATATCGCGATTGCATTCGTGCTGGCAACGCATGGTCACTCTTGGCAGATGCACACATCCGCCCCCTGCCACCCTTTCTTCCCTCTCCCACGCAGACGCGGGCGAGGGATTTTTCTCCTTCTCCCGTTCCGACGGGAGAAGGCCGGGATGAGGGCGAGCCCATACGTATTGGGCGTGCAATCAACAACCCGCTTCATCGCGAGCTGCACTTCATTTGTGGCGGGTGGTTGGGGTTAAACGTCCTCGTTTGCCCCCAGTTTGTTGGGCGCTGGTTGTTCATCCCGATGTTCATGGGCAGGAACCTGACAGAGGCACTCGTCCTCGTGAACTCGATTGACCAGGGGAAGCATGCAGACATCCACTCAACACCATGGAATTCCGGGTTGAGTCTTACAATCTCCTCGGAATTCCCCCTATCATAATGACCAGAAGTTGAAAGTATGGTCTTCGGGATGCCGATGTGAGTTTTGCTGATCCATGGTTGTTGTGGGGGCTGCTGCTGGGAGTCGTGCCGCTGGTTCTGCACCTGTGGAAACGTCGTCAGCCGGTCAGGCTCCCCTGGGCTGCCATGCAGTTTCTCACAGCCGCCATCGAAAAAAATCGCCGACGATTGCAACTGGAAGAACTCTGGCAACTCGCCTTTCGTCTGGCAATCATCATGCTCCCGGCTGTGGCACTCGCCCGGCCCATCTGGTCTTCAGCAGCAATTACAGTTTCCAAAACCCCTTCGACTCTGCAGATTCTCCTGCTCGATACCACGCTCAGTATGGGGACATTGACCGCTGCCCGGGCCGAAGCTCTCCCGTCAGTGTTATCAGCTCCTCAAAACCAACCTTCCACCTGGAGCAGGGCACTCGATCGAGCCCGCGAAATCGTCAACAACGCACCTCAGGGGACAGCGTTCCAACTTGTGCTGCTTCAAGGCGATGAAGCACTCGCCCTGATCTCCGAACCTTCCCGCGCCAAGGCCGAAATCCTCCGGGAACTCGATCAGCTTCAACTCACACAATCGGCAGGCAATCCACTCGCCAGCTTACGCCGTGTTCGTCAATGGCTGACTCCTGCATCCGAGCGCGAGCCACTCTTCGAGCAGCAGGTGGTCTCGCTGATCACCGACCTGCAGGAATCCACCTGGGATCTTTCCCCCGGCACACCCACCAGCCAGATCCTGCTCGAAATTCAACAACACGCGGCTCTTCAATGGGAAGACGTGGGCTTTGAAATCCCCGCGAATTATGCCATCACAAGAGCCGAAATCGTGGCCCCGATTCTGTTACGAAAAGAATCGTTTCGACTCGAAGTGACGGTCACGAGCCTCGGGAAACCACCTGCAGATCCTGCACCTCTCGTGGTCTTTCTCAAGGTTGATGGCCAGCTCTCACAAACCGCCCCCGTGATCCTGAATCCCCAGGAGCTTCCTTCGGGCCGTCAGACCGAAGCCAACATTTCGTTTGATCTCCGTTTTGAAGTCGCCGGAGAACGCACCATTGAAGTGGGCCTCGACCGCAAGGAGAATGCCGGCAAATCGCTGCGATTACCCGTCGATGAGCGCCCTCAGGATGATGTCCGTTATCTCGTGGCTCCCATTCGTGACCGGCTCAAAATCCTGCTGGTCGATGGCAAGCCGGCCAAAACACGTTTTGAAAATGCGACCGATTTTCTGCGTCTGGCCCTCGATCCCGGCGATGAGCAAGATCAGTACCAGATCAACGTGATCCCAGCGGATGAACTGCTCTCGAATCGACTCCCTGAGTACGATGTCGTCTGCCTCTGCGATCTGCCAGAACTTTCAGCCAATGAATTGAATGCTGTCGAAGCATATCTAAGACAAGGTGGCGGCCTGATCATCGGTTTCGGCAGCCAGATTCAACTGGGCGCCTGGCGTTCCGTACTGAATCAGGCGGCCTCATGGTGGCCACTCGAACTCGATTCGATCGTCGGCTCTCCGGAAAATCCTGAGGAAATCTTTTCCTTCGATCCTTTGAACTACCAGCACCCCATCCTGTTCCCCTTTGCCGGTCAATCGGGGACAGGTTTATCCGCAACCAAAACCTTTGCCTATCTGCGAATGCTGGCCCGGCCCGAAATCCAGAGCCAGGTCGCACTGCAATTCAGTTCCGGCGACCCGGCAATTGTCACCAGCAGTGTCGGTGCTGGTCGACTGGTGATTGTGGCCACTCCGTTTGATCGTACCTGGGGAACATGGGCCTTGTGGGGACATAGTCTCGTTCCTCTCAGCCACGAAATGGTGCGCTATGCAGCCGCTGATTCCCGGCAGGTGCGCAGCACCATCGCCGGTGAGCCAGTCTTCCCCCATGCGGCCATTCTCAAAACCATGCAGAGCCCGAACAGCTCTAATGAAACAAATACCTCAAGCTGGATCTGGCGTACACCTGGAGGTGCAGACACACTCGTGGCCCCACAGCCTGATCAAGCCTTGGCAGTCCCTTATCAGGCCGGGCTCTATCGACTGTCTCGCAGCACCCAGGGATTAGTCCATTCGCCATCCATGAATACCGGCACTTCCCGCGATCTATCGAGTCCTGCGACCGGCTGGTTCTGGTTCGCAGTGAATCCCGATCTCCGTGAATCGTCACTCGCCCGCTGGCCTGTGCCTGCCACTGAAAACGCCAGCCACAGAACTCCAGGAAGCCCCACTCCGCTCATCTCACAACAGCCTGGGCAAGAGACCACAGCTTCCAGCTCGCCGCCCACTACAAATACGCACCCGTCAAATCCGCGTGTGAAAACCAGCGACAACCCGAGCGAATATCTCCCCCGCTGGCTGCTCCTGCTGGTATTGCTGCTGCTGCTCAGCGAGGGTGTTTTCAGCAAAGGTCTTTTCCGTCGTTAACACGGGTGACGGGTGGCAGATGTGTGTCATGGACAGCAGCTCTGGGCAAGCATGGCACACAACCAACCCAACGCCAGGCTCTCCTGGGAAATTCGCGTTAATGACGTCCCCAGAAAACAGCAAAGGGCAGCCATTCCAGGATGGCCGCCCTCTGCTCGCTGTAACGTTGCTGCCCGGCTGATCGACTTTCATCCATCAACCGCCATCAGTTCATGAGAACTGAGGCAAGTGTGTTTCCTGTAGAGAACTACACGAAACTTGGCAGCCATGTGTGCATAAAAGTGAAGTCAATCGTCTTGAAAGTGAAACAGGTCACGCAGAGAGATGGGGCTGGGCGTCGATTCGATGAAGCATTGGGAACGCCCATGCCACATATCGAATCTGGGCTCGCCGAATTCTGCTGCCCGTAACACTCGCTTCAGGACAGATGGTCGATTTTGCAATACGACCCGCCTGAACGCCTGAAACCTCACCCGCAGGTGAGGTTCAAGATTTACGGAGCTGGTGTCGGAGCAGGAGCTGCCTTCTTGACTGTCTTCTTGGCCACAGCCTTCTTGACAGCCTTCTTGGCAACAGCCTTCTTCGCCACAGCCTTCTTGGCGACGGCCTTCTTGGCAACAGCCTTCTTAGCGACGGCCTTCTTGGCAACAGCCTTCTTCACAACGGCCTTCTTAACGGCGGCTTTCTTCTTGGCCACTTGCTCTTCCTCCAAAAAAGAGAACTGTCGTGACCATCCTTCCCGCTGGCTTACCGGGCATCATGCGGAGAAAGGCGGGTCACATAAAAACTGTTCGTAACCGACTGCCAACCTTGGCGAGTCGAGTAACGTCATCATCAACCTGCTTCGCTAATCACGATTGTCGTCGTGTTGTTTGCGACCTTGGCAGAGGTCATCTCACTCACTTGACAACAGGCATGTTGATCACAACATCACTGAACTGGCGACATCGTATGAATTCCTTGAAATTCTTCAAGCCAATTATCTGCTTACAGCACTCAAAATCTGTTGAATTCTGAAAGGTTTTTACAACCTGCTCTTCATGGCCAGCCACAAGCCTGCCTTTACGCGACCTTCATGCATCACATCCAGACCATGCAGATCACGTCTTGAACACCACGATCACATGCAGCATCGCGACTCGTCAAAACCCATGCACATCAACTGCTGAAGAACCTCTGGCTCTGACGTGATGAGCTGCATCGCGTCATGAGCATTCGTGGAATATCTCTTAAAAAGGCCTGAAAAATAGACGTTTTTGTAATGCCTGTTAGACACACTCGCATGATCATCAGCCATCTTGCACGGCCCATCATCACATCCCCTCCTCGAAGGAAAAGATGTTCTAGGATGATGCACTCACCCCTCTCCAGATCATGCTCCATCATTTGCAAGACGGGTTCGACACGATCATCGGCTATCACTCACGACCAGCCTTCAGCATCTCTCAACTCAAAGCGAAAAATTTTATGAGAAGATCAGACTTTTTGATCGTTCGATTCGAGTCATACCCTCTGATGATGGGCGCGAGCCACCTGATCTCGAGGGAAGAGAACTTGAATCACAGCCCAAGTTCCATCACTGCGCTCCACCACGAGCCATGAACAACGAAAGGTTGTCGCTCTTCATGGGCCGTCCATAACAACAGGCAGAGGGAACCTGCTGTGATCTGGCCTCGACGTATGGCTGGCGAGCGGGAGACCCCCGCAACCAGACATGGGCAAAGCTGCTTCACCCCTTCTGACCGGAGCAGCGCATGTCACTGGTTCATCACGAAGAGAAAACATGGACAGATTCTGGCAAATGGCAGAAAGCATCGCACGAAGAGGCGAAGACGCCAAGGCTGTGAAGGGGGAAGAGTTGGTGCATTTCGCTGGCGCTGCATGGCACCCTACGGTTGGAAGAATAGAGCAGACTCTCACCCGGCTCTTTCCATCGCAGACACGGGCGAGGTTTCCAGAATTGGCCACCCAACACCCAACACCCAACAATCAGACACTTCAGCAGGAGCGGGCGTCTTCGCAGAAGCGCTGCATGTGAGCAATACTCTCCCGGGCAATCACTTCCGCTCCCGGGCTGTAATCGAAGACTTCCACACTCACCCACTTCGCATAGCCCGACTTGAACAGTGCATCAAAAATCGGTGCAAAATCTGTCGTCCCCATCCCAGGGCCCAGCAGATTGGCATCATTCACATGGAAGTGAGACGTATAGCTGGCGTACTTCATGATCAACTGATCAATCGGCGTCGGCTCACTGAGCATCGCCTTCACATCCTGATGCAGTCGGATCCATGGCGAGCCAATCTGATCAATCAGCGCGACAGCCTCGCCGCACGTGTTGAGAAAATTGGTCTCTTTAGGAGACAGCGGCTCCAGGCACAACGTCACCCGGGTCTCAGCCAGAACAGGTTCAATCGCTTCCAGCACTTCCCGAGCATGCTCCATGCCCGTTTCTTTCGTCATCCCCACTTCCAGTTGCCGCTGCTGTGGTGAACCCAGCACGAGAATCTGACCACCCAGATCGGCACACCCTCGGGCCAGTTCCGCCAGATATGCCGCCGTCTTCTGACGAACTGCCGCTTCTTGAGTCGTGAGATGAAACCCCTCCGTCTTCGCCAGCAGCCAGTGCAGGCCAATGATCGACAGTCCATGCGACTGAGCCACCCGGCGATACTCGGCCCGCTGCCCGCTGCTCACATCCGTGATCCGTGGAGCCAGCGTAAACGGTGCGACTTCCAATCCTTGATAACCCAGCTCCGCCGAGAAAGCGCACTGACGCTCCCAACTCCAGCCTTCGTAAAGTTCCTGGCAGATTGCAAATCGCATGAATGCCTTCCGGAATGACAACACGCCCTCAAAACGAGCACTCAAGGGCCAATCAAAAAACATCTTCTCTCGAACTCGTAATCTAGTCGAGAGCATCCCTTCGATGAAAGAGAGGTTCACCCGGCATTCGACAAACAAACTCAGGTCAATGGTGCCGGCCAACCCAGAAGCCGGAGCGCATTCGCAGTCGTTGTCGTCGCCAGTTCATGGCGATCGATTTGCCTCGCATCGGCCAGCTTACCCAAGGTGTAACGGACATGGGCCGGTTCGTTCCGTTTTCCACGCAAAGGAACCGGAGCCAGATACGGCGCGTCAGTCTCAATCAGAATCCGGTCGAGAGGGGCTTCTGTCGCCACAGCCAGCAGGGCCTCATTGCGTTTGTATGTAATCATCCCGGAAAACGACAGATACAAACCCAGCTCCAGACACTTCCGAGCCGTCTCGGCACTTCCGGCAAACGAGTGCATCAGGCCGCACAGCGGAGCCATCCGCGACATCTCTTCCAGTAACAGCAGTGTTTCAGGCTCTGCATCCCGGCAATGGACAATAAAAGGCTTCTTCACTTCCCACGACAGTTCGATATGTCGGCGGAAATAATCCTGCTGCAACTCGATGGGTGTCTGCTTCCAGTACTGATCCAGACCGGTTTCACCCACAGCCAGCACCAGCGGATGACGTGCCAACTGGCAGATCTCGCTCCAGTCGGTGGGCTGAGTCCCTGAGCAGTAATTCGGATGAATCCCCACAGCAGCCCGCACGTGAGGCTCCCGCTCGGCCAGTTCAATCGCTCGCTGACTGCTGGCCAGAGTCGTACCAATCGAGAGCATGCGGGTGACACCCAGAGCAATCGCCCGCTCGATGACATCGTCCCGCTCATTCAGAAAGGCATCTTCATCGAGATGGCAATGCGTATCGAACAACTCATCCATGGAATTTCAGAACATCCGATTAAAGGTCGCACCACTGCCCGTACACTCGGCCTTTGTAACGATCGGCATGGCTCGTCAAAGCTTTGCAAAACAACATCTTGGAGCAATCACTATCTCCAACTGTCATCCGGATTGCAAAAGACCCTCGCCCGCGTCTGCGTGGGAGAGGGTGGCACGAAAGTGCCGGGTGAGGGTCTGGCCGATGGATGTGTATGTTTCACGAAGGCTGCCGCAGGAGTGCCGATTGTTGGCGAGTCGCTAGAAATCAAGAGCGTCATGCGTTGAGACCGCTTGTTGATTGCTCGCCCAATACGTTCGAACTCACCCTCATCCCGGCCTTCTCCCGTCAGAACGGGAGAAGGAGTTAAAGACCCTCGCCCGCGTCTGCGTGGGAGAGGGTGGCACGAAGTGCCGGGTGAGGGTCTGACCAATCGATGTGCCTCAATCACAAGGGCTTCCGCAGGAGCGCCGAATGACTATCAGAGAGAGCGGAGATGGAGACCATCGTGCGTTGAAGCCGGTTGTTGATCACACGCCCAAGACATTTGAACTCACCCTCATCCCAACCTTCTCCCGTCAGAACGGGAGAAGGAGCAAGAAACCCTCGCCCGCGTCTTCGTGGGAGAGCGGCTGCTCTTGCCTGCTTTTTGTGGTGAACCGGCAGTTCATTGTGAAGGGTGCCTGCGGTTCCGACGGAATGCACCTGCAGTATCGTATTTGGCCAACATTGGTGCATTGGCATGCACCCTACATTCCATAAAGCGGAAGATGTTCCGCACAGCGGACCCTATGGTGCTGGGTCCGAGAGCGATTTCACCTCGCCCGCGCTGCGGGTGGCTTTTTTCTTGAGGCGGAGTTCGCTTCCCGTCGGGCTGTATTCGACTTCATCGAAAAAGCTGCGGATCAGCAGTAAGCCCCGGCCTGAAGGGCGTTCTAAATTGGCAACCGCTGTCGGATCAGGCAGGGCCTGTGGATTGAAGCCCGGCCCTTCATCGCGAATCAGAAACTCCGCCCCTTCGCGGGATAACTGCATCTCGAAATCGACGTGCCGCTCGCTATAAGGGGATAAATGCCGGCGGCTTTCCGCCAGTTCAAAATAACTCTTCGTGGCACCGGCATCGCGCAGAGCCGAACTCACTTCGAGGTTGCCATGAAAGATCGCGTTATCAATCGCCTCATGCAGGCCAATCACCATGCGGGTAATGTCGGCCAGTTCGAACAGACCCGTCAGCTTGAGTTCGTCTTCCACCCCTGCCAGAACAGCCGGTGTCAGCGTGGGATCATTCTCGAGTTGATACTGAAAGTGAGCCCGCACGAGCGCTTTGCGAATGCGCTTCTGCCCCGTCATGCGTTGGAGTAAGCCGTAAGTGTTCTTGAGTGTCTGCGGCAGATCCTGTTCGAGCAATCGTTTACGGATGTAGCTGACAGCCCCGGTCTCTAAAGCCTGCAGAGCGCAGATTTCTTCATTGCGCGAAAGCGAGAGGACAATCGGGACCTGCCGCTGATGCTGATGCAGCCATTTGATGAATGACATGTCGTCGGCATCAGTCCGCTTTTCGGGCATATCGGTCACCACCAGATCCGGTGGTGACTTCTGACAGGCCTGAATCGCTTCGGCCGGGGTCTTCGTAATCTCGACGTCGAAGCCCTGCTCGACCAGCAATCGGGCCATGCGACTGGCTTCTGCCAGATTGTGTTCCAGAAGAACAACCCGTTGCATAGTAAAAATTCCCGAGTTGATGGTCGCGTTGGTCGTGGTCGATCTGCCGGCAGGCTACAGCAGCAGGCGTGTCTCGCACTTGATCTGGAAACGATATGCCAAGCGGGCCATGCGGTCGATAGGAACACGTCGAACCTTCAACCACAATTCATCATTCCTGCCGCACGACGGGCGACGGCCACACATCACGATTCTGCCGCTCCGCATCAGCAGCAGTCGTTGGCTGAAGGGAAATGCTGACTACAAACCGGCTTTGGCCACAACGGCCTTCATCTTTTCCAGACCGGTCTTCACCACCTGATCGGCTGGCAACTGCCAATAGCTGCGATTAAAAAGTTCGAGCGATATCGCACCCCGAAACCCGCTGTTTTTGAGAATCGTGAGAACTTCAGTCAGCGGGCAGATGCCATCTCCGGGATAAACGCGGTGTTCATCCTTGATTTCCGAACGTGGTGGTTCGGCAGGATAATCATTGATGTGAAAACACTGCATGCGGTTCCCGGCAAAGGCTCCCAGGCCACCGAACTCAGAACCACCCTTATAAATGTGATATGCATCCAATAGAGCCAGTGCATTCACGTCGCCGCACTGGGCCAGCAGATAAGCGACTTCGCCCAGCTTATGCAAAGTTTTCGAGAAGCCCCAAAGTTCGAGCTGTGGCCACACGCCCTCTTCGCGCCCCACCTGTACCAGGGCGGCAAACCGCTCGGCCAGCACATCCAGATTCATATCGGTTCGATCGGTGACACCCACAGGAGGGGCGGCAATTCTCGATCCCCCCAAAGCCTTCACCAGTTTCATGCATCGGCGAGCTTCATCCAGCCCCTTCTGCCGCTGAGCCGGGTCGTCGACTAAAAAGGCGGCAAACCCAATCGCACTCTCGACTGTCAGGCCGGCATCAGCAATGCGTTTCGACAGATCAGGGAGTGAGCCACCCTGCTGCTGGTAAGCATCGATTTCGTTAATCCAGGGCTCGATCCCATCGTATCCTGCATCGCCAACCAGCTTGATCTCTTCGACGATGGGCAGCTTCTGACCACGAATGGTGCTTGTATTCAGGCAATAGCGAAACGGTCGCCCCAGCTCGATGGCCGCCTCGGCGGATTGGCAGGAGAGTGCTGATGCAGCGGAGAGTCCGGCAGCCATCGTTGTGGTCGCAATGAATTCACGTCGTTTGAGCATGGTTCAATCGTCTGCAATCAGGAATTCCGCCGGGCAATCTTTGCCTGCCCTGAGGGAGTTGGCCAGGAAGTGGTTGTCATGACCTGCCCGATGGAGTAACGTCATGACGCATCGAGAATCATTGATTTAAAACGATAAAGCTTCGCCGACCGATTTTCACCTCTGAAAACCAGTCGCATGTACTCCCTGCCGATTTTGTTCCCAAAGAGTCCGTATCTAACTGGGTCTGTGACTGGCTGAGTCTGTTGCCTGCCATGTGCCATAATGATCGAGATTCGGCCCCGGCCTGGATCAGCAACAAACCTCACGAAACTTCACACCGACGAATCTCTCCTGATAACTATCCAGCCTGTTCGTTAACACCAAGGAATCGCACCATGGAATTCAACCGACGATTGTTTCTGGGAACATTAGCAGCCGGTTATGGTGCGCTGCGATTTGCTTCTTCGAGCACGGCATTGGCGAGCAATGCCAATCTGGCGAACGAAACGTCTGCTGCACAGCCCTCTGTGGCTGGCCCGCGGATGGTGACAGCCGCCAGCAAGTTTCTGCAATCGTTGACTGACGAACAACGGGCTCTCGTACAGTTCGCTTACGATGACCCCGAGCGTCTCAACTGGCACTTCATTCCCAAGCCTCGCAAAGGCATCAAGCTGCGAGCCTTAACGGGGCCAGCCCGCAAGGCCGCGTTTGCCTTGCTCAAGAGTGGCCTTACGGAGACGGGCTACGATCAGGCGATCAAGATCATGAGTCTCGAAGAGGTTCTCTTTTTGTACGAGGCTGGTGATCGCGAAAAACGCCGTGAACGTCGCGACCCCGAACAATACCACTTCAGCATCTTCGGTACGCCCGGCATGGGAGCATGGGGTTATCGCATCGAAGGTCATCATCTCTCGCTCAACTACACACTCGATGGCGACCAGATTGTGGCGACCACACCCGAGTTCTATGGCTGTAATCCGGCCACCATGGAGTCTGTTCCGGGCCGTGTTTTAAGGGTGCTGGGCAACGAAGAAGACTTTGCCCGTCAGGCGATCACTCTGGCCAGTGAATCCGGGCGTGCAAAAGCCACGATTTCGCAGGAACCACCCAAAGATGTGGCCGGGCCGGGAGCCCCTCAACCTGTGGTGGAAGCTCCGGTCGGAGTGCTGCTGCCCGAACTGGGGACGGAATCGGTCGAAAAAGTGCGAGCTCTCGTCGGCGAGTATCTGGCGAACATGCCGGAAGAAGTGGCTCAGCGACGACTCGCCGAGATTGAACGTTCGGGCTGGGATCAGGTTCACTTTGCCTGGTGGGGAGGGATCAAGCAGTATCAGCCGCACCATTATCGCGTCCAGGGGCCGACGTTTATCATCGAATACAACAACACCCAGGATGGTGCTAACCACATTCATTCAATGTGGCGGGATGTGCGGGGAGATTTTGGGAAGTCGTTGACGTAACTGTCGATCGCACTGGAACTAAAGTTTTTTCGCCTGCCGGGATGATGAAGACCCGCGAAAGTGGCGATCGGCGAAAGTGATTCAGGCCGTTTCTGCTGGCAACTCCCGATTTCACTTGGAGTTGCGACGAAATGGCCCGCTCGCTTGGCTTGACGCTTGCCCTATGAGAGTTTTATGCTTTTACCGATCTTGTGGGCATGTGCGCCACGAGTGCGCTGTCGTCTTGAGACAGCATTCTCTTCAGCGATGAATTAAGCTCCATGAATTCTGAACCATCGATTGAATCTCAACTGCAGGAACGTGAACTCGGAAAGCTCCTTCTCAAGTCGAGTGGCTTTTTCGAACGCTTTGGCCTGACACTTCTGGCTGTGCTGGCTGCCGTCGTGATCGGGTCGATTGGCTATATTGTCTATTCGACCAATCAAACCGCCCGGCTTGCTGCCGCCTGGTCTGATGTTGAAGGGACGACACTTCCTGCCGATATGGAATCTTTGGCCGAGCGTTATGCCGGCACACCGCCTGGTGAATGGGCCCGCCTGCGAGCTGCCGAACTTCGCTTTGACGAAGGGATGCTGCAGGTGAACCGCAATCGCGCAGCCGCGAACAGCGAGTTCAAGGAGTCTCAGGTGGGGTTCGAGAAAGTGCTGGCAGAGAACAAATCGGCCAACATCCTGCGTGAACGTGCCCTCTTTGGTCTGGCCCGCGTGCTCGAAGCGACTTCTAATGCCGACACCAAGCCTGCCATTTCCAAATACGAAGAACTGGTCAGTGAGTTTCCACAATCGATCTTTAAGCCGATCGCCGATGAACGGATCAAGGCCCTGGCGACTCCCGAAACCAAGAGCTTCTACGAATGGTACAGCCAGCAGAACCCCAAGCCCGAATCACCGGCCCGTCCTCGTGATGGATTAGGTGGTGCACTTGGTCTTCCCGGCCTCGACCTGCCCGGCATGACTCCTCCCGCTTCGCCAGCGGGTGGCAATTCATCCCCCGTTAAATCCACAGATTCACCCGTGAAATCGACCGAAGGCGATATCCCGCCCGCCGCTGCACCTGCCACAACCGATAGTCCCAAAGAGTCCGCGACTCCCAAGGATGCCGGTACTCCAGATCCTGCACTTCCTCCCGCACCAGCGAAGCCCGAAGCGGCACCCGCCAAGCCCGAAACTCCAGCGGGTGAAAAGCCAGCGACTCCCGAGGCTTCCACCAAGCCAGCAGATAATCCAGAGATTCCGCCCCAGCCATAATGCTCCGTTTGTCGCCTGTCGCCAGGTTGATTGATCGATGGTCTCAGGTTCCAGATCTGGGCTGCTGATCTTCAGGATCCTACACCCTGGTCTCGGCATGTGGTACTCTGGTGAGTAATCTCAGGCCCGGCTGACGGGCCTGTTCTATTTGTTTGATCGTTCTTTTCTGATCGTTCTTTTCTGGCCCGCCGGCCACCCACGAGATTGCCATGAACGAGCCTTCGATTTTCGGTCTCGATGACAATCCCGCACTGGTGCTCACCGTCGAAGCTCGTGCTCACGGCTGGCGAATTGACCATTATCTCAGCCGCCTGTATCCCAACTTCAGCCGGGTGGCCTTTCAGCGCACCATCGAGGAGGGCAAAGTCCTCGTCAATGGCTTGCCCGTTAAGATTTCACGCCGCCTGCGCGTCAACGACGTGATTGAGTTCTCGCTCCCTGCTGAACCCGATCAGCGGGTGCAGCCCGAAGATATTCCGCTCGATATTCTTTACGACGACGAATATCTGTGTGTGATCAACAAAACCGCCAACATGATTGTCCATCCCGGCCGCGGGAACTATCGCGGCACGTTAGCGGGTGCTTTGCAGTTTCACTTTGACAGCTTGAGCGATGTGGCCGGCCAGTACCGTGCGGGGATTGTCCATCGACTCGACCGCGATACGAGTGGTGTGCTTGTCGTTGCCAAAGACAACACGGTCCATCAGCATCTCAGCCGCCAGTTTGAAGAGCGTTCTGTCGAGAAGGAGTATCACGCGATTGTCTGGGGTGAGATGCAGTTCGACGCTGACTATGTCGAAACGTATGTGCGGGTGAGCTTCCGCAATCGAGAGCGGATGATGGTCTGCCCACCGGGCGATAATGCTCGCCAGGCCGCAACTTTTTACGAAGTCCAGCAGCGATTTCGTGGCTTTACGTATGTAAAACTTCAGCCGCAGACGGGGCGCACGCATCAGTTACGCGTCCACATGCACCACCTGGGTCATCCGATTATTGCCGACCGTCTGTATGAAGGGAAAACGTGCGTCAAGCTGTCGGACATTCTTCCGGACACTGCCGAAGAAGCCGATGAAACCTTGATTGACCGACAAGCCCTGCATGCCCGCCGGCTGGCCTTCAATCATCCGGTGACCAAAAAGCGGATGGTCTTCGAAGCTCCCTTACCCGCCGACTTCCAGAAGACCCTCGACACACTCAAAACCCACGCCATCAAGCCTAAAAAATCAACCTCGTCGAAGCTCCGCTAACGTGTGTTTATAAAGCTCTTGTGAGCCCTGTAGGGTGCAAGGAGTTCCGACGGATTGCACCAGCTTCTGCTCTATCGACCCCGAGTACAATTTCGCCGTGCCAGGAATAGTCACGTTGAGTGCTACCTTTAAGAAACTCTTGTAGCAACAAACTCGACCATTATTTTTTTCGCTTCTTGAATCGACCGGGAATCGCGAGGAATTTTTCAACCTCCTTATCAATGGGTTCCCAGATCCGCCTGAAGAAATTGATTTCTGGCTTGATCGCATCTGGCCAGTGAATTCCCTCATAGACTCTGGTTGTCAATATACGATCGTTGTCGGACACCGATAATTCGTAGATCGGGAGATTGTCAACACACCCATTGTAGACAGGCTTTAATTGAGCCAGTACTTCTTGGCATTCTCGAATTCTCGCATCAGGAAAATCGATTTCAAACGATTCACCTCTTTCAGTCCCCTCATCGTACCATGAAGCTTCAACAATGGCAGTTCCGTTAGCTGCTACCATATTCCAGCGAAGATGACGAGTCGTCCACCCGTCCAAGTGACTCGCCGATAAGTGCATTATGCCATCCTGTTCTCCACTATGGGAACTCTGTGCTAATCAGTTCGATACAGAGGGCTGAGTTTGCGTGTATTCGATAATCCAGTCTGAGGCATCATCACCGAAATCTTTATTCGTCGTCTGTCGCAGCATGCCAATTATCTGCCGCTCAGCCATGGATCGAGTTCGTTCAACAATTCGATCCAACGGTGACCCGACAGTTTGTTTGGTTCCTGGAGGGTAGTAACTGTGGGTGTAGTCCAGGCAACTGATGATCGCTGGAACGTTCGGAGGCATCTGCTGGCTGGCTTCCGAGGCCTGATCAACCATCGAAGAAAAGATCATCGTCTGCTCGTCGGCGAACGAAATCTGAATCGATGTTTTCATGTATGCGGCTTTGGTCGTAAGCAAGACAACAGTAGTGACGACCATGTATGTCGCTATGATGACCCGTAAGGGCTTCATGAATTGTCACCAAAAAGACTTGATTGAAATAGATATCTGCTCAAGTCATAGGGTGAACTTGTTGCCATGCTGAGTCAATGATGTTCAGCGGGGCTTTTGCTCCTTCACCCTACGAAGCTCACAACTTCATTGTTGTGAGCCAGCTTTTCCCATGCCCCTTTTCTTCTCGAACCTTCCAAACTTCCTGGTGAAGATCAACTTCATCATTCATCCACCAGCCATCGAAAGAGGGTAAAGCCTTCCATTTCGATACGGCCTCTCGGCTTTCCACCAACAACCAACAACACACACTCTCAGAAACTCATCTCCACTGGTGTGACGACGCCCGATTGCAGGTCGTAAACGCCGCCGGCGACAATCAGCTCTTTCTTCTGCACGAGTCGTGAAATGACCGGGGACGATTCCGCAATCAGCATCGCCTGATTCTTCACGTTCTCCCGCACAGCGACTTCGACGTCTCCTTTGGCAACCTTGACGGCTGGTCGAATGTACTGGAACAAGCCGCTGATCTGCCCGGGAACTTCCCGACCCTCCATCGTGGCTGTCACTGCACCGCAGGCTGAATGCCCCAGCACATAGATCACTTTCGAACCGAGAATCTGCGCCCCGAATTCCAGGCTGCCGATGTTCTCACTCGAAGCAATATTCCCGGCAATTCGAGTCACGAACAAATCGCCGAATCCCTGATCAAACACAATCTCAATAGGAACTCGCGAGTCAGCACATCCCAGGAAAGCGGCAAACGGGCTTTGCTTACGAGCGACAGCCTTGACTCGATCCAGATCTCGATGGGCTGCCATCGATTGCCCGCGACTGAAACGTTCGTTGCCATGATAAAGAAGATCGAGTGCTTCTTGTGGCGTCGTGGGCATAGGGACTTGCATTGGCTCTTCTCCCAATAGGGTATTCGCATTCAACAGACCAGATCCTACCATACCACAGCCGCAGGCCGTGGCTGTCATTTGCTTAAGCCACATGCGTCGGGAAGATGTTTGAAGACCTGCCAGAGCCGCATCATGGGAAGACTGCAGAGAGAACTTTTCAGACATATTTATCTCCTCGGATCACAGAGACAGGACTGAGATACGCAATGACCGCAAAGTGCGGGAAATATTCGTCAGAAAGGATGCCGAGCAGTTTGTCGGCCACTTCGGGAGAAACCACACATTCGAGCTTCATGTTTTCACCCAGCAGCTCACCCACACGCCGGTGACGTGAACCCGAGCCCGAGCACTCCGTGATGGTGTAGCCTTTCGCACCAGCCCGTTCGATCTCGGTAATCAAACGCTCGCGGAGCAATCCTTCACCAATAATTGTCAGCAAAGTCAGAGGGACGGTATGCACAATAAAACTCCTGGTTTGTCGTGTCTGAAGACGGAAGCGCATCAGCCTGTTCGAGAGACGCTGATCAGCCTGATGCTCAGCTTTCTGAATCGACTCGACAATGCTTCTTTTCCATAGACTTCAGCCTCTGGCACAGATCGTCCTGGCAGCCCGTGTCGCCAAGATGTTTCTTCAACGTCAACCTGCGAGCATCCGCGCCAGTTGGAAGTAAATCGGAATCCCCAGCACGATGTTAAAGGGGAACGTGATGGCCAGAGCCGCCGTGAGATACAACGTGGGGTTCGCCTCAGGAAGTGTCATACGAACAGCCGGTGGGGCGGCAATGTACGAGGCACTGGCTGCCATTGCACCGAGCACTGTGGCACCACCAATCGACAGGCCCGCCCAATGTCCGAGAAAGACACCCAGGCTTCCATGCAGTATGGGCATGATCATGCCAAAGGCCAGCAGGAACAGACCTGTCGATTTGAGATCACCCAGCCTGGCACCGGCCGCCAATCCCATTTCGAGCAGAAATAACGTGAGAGCCCCTTTGAACATGCCTTCGAAGAAGGGTTTGACCGGTTCGTAACCTTTTTCGCCCATCACGAAGCCGCAAGCGAGGCCACCCACCAGCAGAATCATCGAGCGGGCTGTCAGAACTTCATGCAAGACTTCTTTAAGTGGTCGGCGTTCGACGGGATGAGAACCATCGGCCCGCGGCTGGCTGGCCAGGCGAGCTGTCTGCACCGCTCCAATCCCTAACGCGACATGAATCCCGGGGCTTTCGAGCAATGTCAGCAACGTGGGCATGAAGCCTTCCGCCGGAAAACCAAGCGTTTGGACGAACTGCTGGGCTGCAATGAACGTAACGGCAGAGACCGAACCGTAGTGCGCTGCAATCCCTGCCGAATCAGCAATACTGAACCTGCCGATCCGACGGAGAACGAGGTACGCTGTGCAGGGAGTGATCACTCCGAGGAGAAGTGTGACGACTGCCGGCCAGGCGAGTTCGGCCATCGACGCATGAGAAAGTTCGACGCCCCCTTTTAATCCCAGTGCGAGCAGCAGATAAATCGAAAGCGAGGCGTATAATTCGCGGGGCAACGACAGTTCACTGCGAATGATCCGAGCGAATAAACCCAGCACGAAGGCCAGCGAGATCGGAGAACACAGGTTGATTCTCAACACTTCCAGCATGAAACTGCCATTCCTTTCGAGAAGAGTCAGGAAGAGAGTTATAAACACGAAATAAGTTTCGTGTATTTTTAGTCGCGTAATTAAGTTCTTGCAAGATCTCGTGCAAATTTTCTCGATTTTTTTTCACCACCTTTTGATGGGCCGGCTCATGGCACCCAAACAATCTGCTTCCACCCCTTCGCCCTCTCCCTCGGCATCAGGGCGAAAAGTGCGGGCTGCAAGCTCTGCCAGAAATCCAGGTCAAGAAAAGATGAGCATGACCAAACGGGCAGGAGCCAATTCTTCAACAGCCAAAGTTGTGGGCGAAGAAGCCCGCACGACCACGTCGGCGAACTGGACGTTCATGACCAATCACACTCACGTCCTGCTGTCGCTCTATCGGCAGCCCGATCAAAGGCTGCGTGATGTCGCGGTGGCAGTCGGAATTACCGAGCGCATGGTGCAACGTGTGGTGGCAGAACTCGTTGAGGCCAACTATCTCATGATCACCAAGCAGGGCCGCTGCAACCGGTACACCGTCAATGCCAGTCTGCAGTTGAGGCATCCCCTCGAGAAGCATCACACGATTGGGGAATTACTCGATCTGCTGAGCCTGGATCCTGGTGACGACGAAGCCTGATCCTGGTTTTGAGCTGCTGATCTGCCAGTCCCATCGAGAGAAAGAGTTCATGGCCCGCCGATCTTCCAAGCCTCTGTCGGCAGATGCTCTGCTCAATGAAGCTCACGAGCCTGTCTTCATGGTCAGTTCCGACCGAAAGCTGATCTATCTCAATCAGGCTCTGCTCCATCTGGCGGGATTTGCGAAAGAACAACTCCTGGGGGAATCGCTCGATTATGTCAGCACGGGCGAGACCAGCTCACCAGCAGCGCTACTTGCTGCGCTGGCACCACCACCCGATCTTCCCGCCCCGGGCGAAACGATCGTTTCGGCAGTTTATCTCCCTCGTGTCGGCATGCCTCCTCTGGCAACACGCATCACCTTCTGGAATCTCGGCAATCAGCCAGAAGCGAACCCCGTGATTCTGGGTGTGGTCGGAAGAATTCCTCAACCACCAGTGATCAAGCCGGGGCTGGCACAGACGCTCCATGCCGAGTTGGCAGCCGCCCGGCTCAAATGGCGACACGAAACGACGGATGCCTCACTGGTCGGTCACGCACCACTTTTCCGCAAGGCGATTCATCAGGCCGAGCTGGCCGCGGGAAACCTGGCTCCCCTTCTGATTGTCGGTGAAAATGGTACCGGAAAGGAACATTTTGCCAGAAGCATTCACCAGCGCAGCTCGGTGCAACGCAATGCCTTCGTGCCACTGGATTGTCAGATTCTGACAGAAGCGATGCTCCACGAAGTGATTCAGCATGCCCTCGAATCTGTACCATCCACTACAGGAACCGCCACACTCGGGCCGGGAACGATCCTCCTCAAATCGATCGATGCGGCTCCAAGGTCATTCTGGCAACAGCTCGAACAGTTCCGGAAGGCATCGATTCACCGTAACGATATCCCCATCCGCTGGATGGCCACATCCCGGCTCAATTCCCGGCAGTTGCTGGAACGAGAGATCTGTGATCAGCAGGCTCTGGTGGGTATTTCGACGATCGAAATCGAATTGCCACCCTTGCGTGAACGAGGTCGAGATGCCTTGCTGATCGCTCAACATCTGCTGGAAGAGCAAAACCGCCTCGCCCCTCGACAACTGGCAGGCTGGTCACCAGAAGTGCAGCGATTGATTGGTGAATACAATTGGCCCGGCAACATCGCCGAACTCAAACGCTTTGTGACCGAATCGCGCGAGCGCGCTCAGGGGCCGATCATTCAGGTCCACGATCTGCCTCACTTCTGGCAGGTCGGCCACGATGCTCAAAGCGTGCCACCACCCCGGCCAGTGCAGATCATGCCTCTCGATGCCGCACTCGAAGCCTTTGAAAAAGAACAGATCCAACAAGCCCTTGCAGCGGTTCGCGGCAATCGCTCGAAAGCAGCCGATCTCCTCGAAATCCCCCGGCCCAGATTATACCGGCGCATGGAGCAACTGGGACTGGGAGAATCCGAAGATTGAATCTCTCGTCGCAATGGGATTGCTTTATGCGTCCTTTTTTCCCACGTGAAATTGTCAATCCCGTTGCAACTGGAATAAAATACAGTAGCCCTAAGGTTTGACTGGTGGAAATGTTGGACTTTGTCTCAAACAAGTTGCGAAAGGCCCATATTACTTGTGCTGAATGCAAAATTGCTTAATCCCGAATGTTGCATCTAACTTTTTGGCTCTTCCAGCAAAGATGATGATGAATGAAAACATTATTGCGGCCACAACCATAATCGTAGACCCGACGACAGAAAGGGTTTATGGCTTATGAAGAAAGATCGTCAACACAAAAATCAAAGGCAAGTCAGCCCGAGTATTGGTGCTATTTTCCATTCATCATTCGGAATTGAGGGATACAAAAAGGACAATGGAAAAGGCCAAGGCACTGTCATGGCCATTCACAAATGGTGCCACGAAATCTCGCCGTATTCTGTTGCCAATGAATACATCTGCGGGTGCTTAGGAGTTGCGATTGGTCTTCCCATCCCACCATTTGCGTTGACAAAGTTTCAAGGTCAGAAACCTCCAATCGCCTTTTCTAGCCTGAACTTCAATCCTGGTGGAAATCGATTACCTCCCGTTGAATGTGATATTTTATGTGAGAAACAATATCGGCTTTGTGTTGGAGTGATTGTATTCGACGTCTGGATCGCGAACGAGGATCGACACAATGCGAACCTTGCTGTGGATAAGCTGATGGATCCAAAAGAGTTGCATGTCTTTGATCATGACCAGGCGCTTTTTGGCGGATGCAATTGTCGCGGAATTGAGCGATTTGATAAATTAAAAGATCGCCTTGGGATAACGGGATCATCAATAACTGGTGGAAATGAACATTGTCTTCTGAATTATTTGATCGATGATCAGTTTTTTGACGAGTGGATACAGAGAGTGAAATCTGTTGGGGACTGGACGATCACCGAGGCATGCAAAAGACTTCAAGGCAGAGGGCTGACAAAAAAAGAAGTATTTGGAGCTGTCGAATTCTTGCTTCACCGCCAAAAGAACCTCGGTGAACTGATCTACGGTCAACTATTCACAGAACGCAAAATTGTGCGTCGATTTCGTGATCGACAAATGAATCTCTTTGAAGGGATTGAGCAATGAAAACCACACAATTTGCAGTAGCGAAATACATACCTGATCTAACAAGAATGGAACCACGGAACTGTGGAGTCATACTTTGGGATGGAGATGCGTGCATAGCTCGCTTTGTTGGTGATGAGAGAGATCGAGACAAAAAGGATATCGATCGTTTGGAATTAGTTTCCAAGGATACTTATTTTCAGTGGATTGAATTTTGGCGTCGAAAGGTCTCTCAGATTCAACCCAAACAAGACCGACTGTGTCCCGATAAAGATCAGACTGAGGAATTTGAACGATTTTTGACTCAGAATTCGATGGAAAACTTCGTTCTTGCGTATGCGGGAAGTTTTTCAAAACACCTGAGTGCAAAAAAAATGCATGACGCACTAATCGATTTGTATCAATCAATTGTCGCAACTCCCTCAGGGGAGTTGGAAACTCCTATCGATCAAAGCAAAAAGGAATCTTTGATTCTTCGAAGGGAAGTTAACAGGGCTATTGAAGAATCAGGGCTTTCAAAGATCGAAGGATTTAAAACAAGCTTCGAATGGTTGTGCCCTGTCGGCAATACTAAGCAGCGATTCAGTTTTCACTTCGCAATTCATAGGAAGCGACCAGAGTCGATCTTCCATAGAGTCAACTTAAGCCGTCAGCAAGCAGTTAATGATGCTGCTTTTATGTTTCAGTCTATGCAACAAAGTGATCAAGTTACGCGAGCACATTGTGGCAGCTTTGTGTTTGCGGACAAATCTGACCTCAAGCAGCAATCCGTAAAAGAGGCGCTCAAACTCATGAAAGCTTATTCCGAGGTCATTAATCTCGCTGACCATGATCAGGCAATGGACAAGTTGTCAAAATTAGCTATTTGACGAATGAACTTTGTGGAGTAGCGAAGAGGATCAAGAATTGTTTGAGCCGAGTGTATCGGAGAGGCCGACACTATCTCCCTGCTGATGAGTCGCGATTAATTATTTGATTCGCCTGGCTCTGAGTGAATGTTTCAGGGTGATTGACAACAACAGCATCCATGCGGTCACGGGGCCTGAAATCCCATGACGAGAAATCGCGGCAGATCGAGTGGCGTCGTCAGCTTGACTGCGGAAATGCAGTCGTAAGCGATCAGGACTTTACGAGCCCCCTGGCTGTCGGGCGTTTCCCGCTCCACCAGCAGAATGCTGCCCGAGATCATAAAGGCTTTGAAGGGAATGGTTTCGTTATAATTGGTGACCAGAATTCCATTGCGAGGAATCGCTTCCGGCCAGTTCTCAAACAGATTTCGCCAGCCTTCACCAATCGACATCGCGCTCTCCGATTACCGCAGCACACGTTTGCTGGCAATAAATTCGTCTACCGAAGAGCGATTCTGTGCGGTTTCCCTCAAGGACAGACTATTCGTTGCATGCCTTAGACTTTCTGGCGATCGGCCTGTGGAAACAAAAATCTGTGCCTGTTGTAAGGTTCACGGCAGCCTGAGGTAATCCACGGTGTGATCTGAATGCCTGATATAGCATTCTGATGACTCACTTTTGTGCAGGTTGCCTTGATGGCCCGGATTACCGTCGAATATCGGTGGATCCACGTCAGGGATGTTTGACCAATTCCTCAGGAGATTGAACGGATGATTTCGCTTCTCAATGCCATTAAGTCGTCGGCTGCTTCGCTGGCAGCCACCCTTGTCATGACCGCCCTGGTGATGTCTCCCGGTTCCGAGATTGTGGCAGCCGACTACAAGCTCACAGGTGAGAACACCACCATTGGCTTTGTCGGTACCAAAAAGGAAGGCTCACATGCCGGCGGTTTCAAGCAGGTTTCGGGGACGTTCTCCGCTCCCGAAGACCTGACCAAAGGGAAGATCTCGGTCACCATTGTGATGGATTCCGTTTGGTCAGATGATGAAAAGCTGACTGGCCACTTGAAAGCCCCGGATTTCTTTGAAGTCAAGCGGTACCCAGAAGCCAAGTTTGTCTCGACGGCCATTGCCAAAACAGTGGAAGGCTACACCGTGACAGGCGACCTGACGCTGCATGGCAAGACCAACAGCATTACCTTCCCTGCCCAGATCAAGTCGACCGGAAGTGGTGTGGAATTGACCAGCAAGTTCAATCTCCCTCGCAGCCAGTGGGGCATTACTTACGGGGCTGGCAAGATCGACGAGAACGTCCAGATGAGCCTGGCTGTCAAAGCCAAGTAATGTCGATTCAGGGGACACCGCGTATTCATTGCCATGCTTGCCGCCCGGAGAGCGCGTCAGAAACAGCGGCCTCGAGCAGTCCATCGGCACCCCTGCGGATACCTCGCTGACTGATACATATCCATTGGAAAAGACCCTCCCCGGCACTTCGTGCCACCCTCTCCCACGCAGACGCGGGCGAGGGTTTTTTACTCCTTCTCCCGTTCCGACGGGAGAAGGCCGGGATGAGGGTGAGCTCGAGCGTATTGGGCTAGCGATCAACAACCGGCTTCAACGCGTGATGCGTGTCATTTCTGGACACTGGCCAACTATCGGCGTCCCTGCGGATACCTCGCTGACTGATACATATCCATTGGAAAAGACCCTCACCCGGCACTTCGTGCCACCCTCTCCCACGCAGACGCGGGCGAGGGTTTTTTGCTCCTTCTCCCGTTCCGACGGGAGAAGGCCGGGATGAGGGCGAGCTTTTCGGCTTTCTCAATCTCTTTCGCTGAAGACCACGTCCCATCGAAGAACGCGTTTGATTGAAGACAGTGTCTCGCTGAAGACCGTGACTCGCTGTAAGGCAGCAAGCCGGAGTTGTCACAGAATTCACCAGACCGGCCATGTCGCGCGAGTCGTCTCGATGTTTCGCTTTTGAAACAAATTACAATTGCCATCTCAATTGGCATGTCGCTTGCATCATCAGCACTTGGCAATGTGTTTCCAAGAAAACTGCGAGATAATGCCATGCAGACTCATCACAAATTGCTCAAAAGTTTTGCACCCACTGGTCAGAAATCAGAAATTCCAGTCGTTGCCAATCTTCCGCGAGCCGGTCGCCGTTTCGCCCGTTAAGCGAAAATGAATCACGAATTCGCTTTTCTCAGATTCACGCGGAAGTACCCTGCCATGAGTTCATCATCAGGGTCTCCTAAGGAATCGAGCGAACCATTTTGCTGCCTCTGGGAGGCTCGAGTGAAGTGGTGGGCTGCGAAATCGTTACAATCCGTGTGCAGCCGCATCGATTTATTCAGCGGCCAGTCTGTGATTCGCTTTTGAGTTGTGAGAAGATTGTTGAAGGACGATCTTTAACCGGTGATGTGCTTGTATTGAGAGAAAGCCAGGACAGCTTTTTTTCTTTTGGCAAACTTTGGGCGGCATGAGTGAAAGTGCCGCTCAATCGAATTCGCTCCAGGGATGATCCGAGGCAAAAGGACGGTTGCCAGACCTTACCTTCAGTCCGCAATGATGTCGGACCCGGATCATGCTCGCCGCACTATTGGCGCGCAGCCAATCTGCACTCGCCTCTCAGGAGCCGTTTCTCGTGCTCCCGGAGAATCATTTTGCCTATACGGCAGCGATGCGAATTGTCGAACCGATGGGTTCGATGGCAGTGCAAGGGCCACGCATCACGCTGGTGTACGGCCCCACGGGTGGTGGCAAAACTCATCTGGTGCGTCATGTGGCCCGCGAAACATTGAAGCGGTTGGCCCGTGGCAAACTCCTCCTGGCCAATGCCCATGAGTTCTGCCAGTGGCTGCTGGAAGCTCACGATCAGAAAGCTGTCGTCGAAGCCCACGAGAAACTCCGCAGTCTCGAAGTTCTGATTCTCGATGGCTTTGATGAGCTGCAGGATCGTGCCGACTTGCAGCAGCAATTGCTCTGTGTCATTGATCTCATGGCCGATGCCGGCGGACATGTCCTCATTGTCAGTGAAAAAGCACCGGGTGAGCTGCGCGGGCTTTCCACACGCCTGGTCAACCGTTGTCACGGAGGATTGTGCGCCCTCCTCAAGTGGCCTGGCACGGACAGCCGCAAGCAACTTGCTCTTCATTTCGCTCACCAGAAGCATCTGCCAATGAGTGAAGCTGCCGCTCTGGAACTGGCGGAGAATCTGGCAGGCTCACCAGCACAGTTGATTGTCGCGATCCAGCAGATTGAACTGATGGCGCGACGAGAACATTCGACGGCCGATCTCTCTTTGATCAAACGGTATCTGCAGGGTGAACTTCTCGTTCCCACGATTACCATCGATCAGGTGGCTCTGCAGGTGGCTGAAGAGTTCGGCGTCACCATCGAAGCACTCAAGAGTAAATCCCGCCATCAATCTGTAGTCCTCCCCAGGCATTGTGCCATGCTGCTGGCCAGGCAGATGACCGCTGCCACACTCGAGGAAATTGGGCGTTTCTTCGGCGATCGAAACCATACGACCGTCTCGCATGGATGTGCGAAACTCGAAGAACTCTTACCCGGGGCACCGACATTAAGGCAGGTGCTCCAGAAAATCCGCGGGCGATTCCCGGCCAGCCATAGTCGCACGGGTTAAGGCCAAGTTTCGAAGTGTGCGATTATCCAAGGTCTTGTCAACGATTCTGGCATAAGGAGGCGGATGGCGCGGCGTCTTGTCGTCGTGATGGGCACAACGAGTTGGCCAGGCCACCCGTGACCTGATAGAAGAATATCAAGCGGCCTACGACTGAAACTCCCGAGGGCATCGTGTTACACTTCGCCTTGACCCCAGCCCGATTGATTCCTTGATATTTTGCCAAGAGACAGGAATTCTGCAGCATGACTTCCGCCAAGAGAGCCCTGATCACTGGAATCACCGGACAGGATGGTTCTTATCTGGCCGATCTGCTGCTGGAAAAAGGATACGAAGTTCACGGCCTGATTCGCCGGACAAGTTCCATCAGCACACAGCGGATCGAGCATCTTCTCTGTGGCAATCAACCCCGAGGGAATCAACCCCGAGTCGTGCTGCACACGGGTGACCTGGGCGATACCACCTCGATCCAGCGCGTGCTCAAAGAAGCTCAGCCTCACGAGATTTATCACCTCGGGGCACAAAGTCATGTCCATCATTCCTTCACGCAACCGCTCTATACCGCAGATGTCGTCGCTTTAGGGACATTAAGGCTTCTGGAATCCGCCATCCAGTTGGCAAAAACTCAGGAAGTGCGGTTTTACAATGCCGCTTCCAGCGAAATGTTTGGCCACGCGACCATCGTCCCTCAAAACGAAGAAACGCCATTCCATCCCCGCAGCCCGTATGCCTGCTCCAAGGTGTTTGGCTACCATCAGACGATCAATCATCGCGAAGCGTATGGCCTTTATGCAGCGAACGGGATTCTCTTCAATCACGAATCTCCCCGACGTGGTGAGCAATTTGTGACTCGCAAAATTACTCTCGGTGCAGCTCGAATCAAAGTCGGCCTGCAGAAGAAGCTGGCCCTGGGAAATCTCGATGCGCAGCGTGATTGGGGCTTTGCGAAAGATTACGTCGAAGCGATGTGGCTGATGCTGCAGCAATCTGTGCCGGGCGATTACGTCGTGGCGACAAATGAAACGCACACGGTGCGGGAGTTCCTGGAAGAGACCTTTCGACTGCTGAATCTCGACCCCGCTCAATACGTCGAAATCGACCCGGCTTTCTTTCGACCCAGTGAAGTTCCAGTCCTCCAAGGCGATTATTCCAAAGCCGAGAAAGAGCTGGGTTGGAAGCCCACTACCAACTTTAAAGAACTGGTACGACTGATGGTTGAAGCCGATCTGGCTTTGGCGCAAAAAGAAGCGGCCCAATCGGCAAACTAAGGCTGCCTTGTGACTGCTGACGCGCCGAGCTTACGGAAGTACTCCTCGGTGAACGCCGGGTCGAGCTGGTGGTAGAAGCTGATAGTCAGATCGAGCTTTTTGCGAATGGAGGCATGCTTTTCGGCAATCGGCCAGATCGATCCGTCACCCGCGAAAATCATGGCTGCAAAGGCATTGAAGTCATTCTCGAGGTCGGATTGAGCATACTCCTTGAGAAACCCCTCTTTGTGAAGTCTTTCATCGAGTTTCAAGCCCGCCTTCTTCTGCTTGACGGCATCCACACCACTCCCGAGGTATTTGAAGTCGGGTGGGTTCACGGATCGCCAGGCATTTTCATCGAGGAGTTTCGGCTGATTCCGCAATAGAATGCTCGATAACTGCGCATGAAAGACAGCTTCGTTATGAGCATCCGTGAAGCCTTTATGGACATCACCAATCTTGAGATAGACCGCATTCCGCGAATTCGTCCCACTTGTGATCACCCCGCTGTACTTGAGTTCTGAAAGAACATAGACCGTCTTGAGATGCTGCTTCAGGAGTCCTTCGGGATACTTGGCCAGTGCCGGGACAAGTATCCGCCGGACACGCTCAAATTCTGCGGCCGGGAGTACGCCGCCACTGGCAGCAATGGCAGGCTTCAGCCAGGATTCGGGAAAGATTCCGGGGCGATCTGATGTTACCACGGGAACAGGAGCCGCGATGACAGTCACATCGTCAGCCAGCGTGAATCGATCCGATGGACAGACGAGGATGAGCAGAAAGGCAGCGAGGCAAATCGCTTTCTGACATGTTTCCCGTGAGATGATTGCGCGGTGTTGGTTGAGAAGACATGCTTGCCCAGAGCTGATGTCGATTACCCACATTTTTGCATGCCTGTTCATCTGGGGTATGGCTGGAGACTGACTGGCTGGGGTCAAACGTCTTCGTTTGCCCCTCAGGTTAACCGACTTTGATTGTCCCTGGCGAACTTTGTCTATCGTCAGGAAGCAGGCTTTCCGATGCAATCGTGCTGGTAAGCTCGATTGACGAAAGGATGGAGGAAGACATGCGATCCCTGCCACCTGGGCCTAGCGACCAACTTGCGGTTGAAGGGCGGAAAGACCACGCCCTGCGGAAGACCTTAGGGCGTGCCACCCAAGACAAAGTCCAAGTGTGGTGGCAGAACATGCGCATGGCGCGGCTTCTTGTCGTTGTGTCGAACACAACGACCCGGCCACGAGTTGGCCGGGCCACCCTAAGGTGGCCATCGTGTGTAAAAGACTGCCCAGAGCTGCAAGCATGGCACATCAGGCCCCCTGGTTAATCGAGTTCGCCATGAACGATCAGCGCGCAAGAACCTGGGGGCAAACGAAGACGTTTGACCTCAGCCACACTCTCGTATTCCTATCGAATTTGAGTCACTTGATCAGGTAGGAGAGTACTCGTTTTCTGAATGAGGAGGCGAGTGCGGTTTGTTGATGATCGATGCGCAATTCGTACAAAACCGGCATATGACACATCCGGGCTGTCGACGAACAGGCTTCACGAAACTGTCTTGAAAACAGCTCTAAGTCGATAACGTTCCTTTGGAAGAAGGGACACCAGTTTGTCGAGGATCGATTGCCACCGCTTGCCTTAAGGCTCGGGCTGTGCCTTTGAAAATGGCCTCGCTGATGTGATGGCTGTTGGTGCCGTGATGCAACACCAGGTGCAGATTCATGAGTGCATTGGCCGCCACAGCCTGCCAGAACTCTTCCACAAGTTCAGTATCGAACGTACCGATCTTTTCGGTGGGGAATTCAACCTTGTAGATAAATTTTACCCGCCCCGACAAATCGAGTGCCGAAGTGACGAGTGTTTCTTCCATAGGCAAGGTGATACTGCCATAGCGGACAATTCCCGCTTTGTTACCTAAAGCCTCAAGGAGGGCTTTGCCCAGGCAGATTCCGATATCTTCGGTCGAGTGATGGTCGTCGATGTGCGTATCCCCATCGCAGGTCACTTCGAGATCAAAGAGACCATGCTTGGCAAACAACGTCAGCATGTGATCGAGAAAACCGACGCCAGTCGCCACCTGGGCATGACCACTGCCATCGAGGTTGAGTGACAGCCGAATTTTCGTTTCGAACGTATGGCGTTCAATGGTGGCCTGGCGTGGAGAAGACATAACTCGATTTTCATTGAAGGAATTTTGAGACTTTTTTATCCCATATTGATCAGCCCCTGCGGGGACTGCAGAGTACCTGAGCAGGGATTCTTCGGGAAAGAGAATTCACCTGGAAAGAGAATTCATCGGGAAGTCGAAAACGTTCTGGCTGGGGATGTGATTCAATCGCCTGCGGTGACTCTTGAGTCTGTAGTGACTCTCTGGCGCAAGCGAACTAGACGATCTGTTTCAGTGCCTCGACACAGGCGGCGACTTCTTCACGAGTGCCGATAGTGATTCTCAGACCGTCGAGCAGGCGATCTGCTGCCCAATCGACGCCGGGAAACTTCATGTAACGGACGAGGATTTTTCGAGCTTTCAGTGCCAGATAAATCTCGTGATGTTTGCCGCTGGGATGGGTCGTCCAGACGAAGTTGGCCTGGCTGGGCGTGGGAGTGAACCCGAGCTGAATCAATTGATCGGTCAACCAGGCTCGTGTTTCGCGGATCCGTGCGACATTGGCCCGCATCCAGGCTTGATCAGCAATGGCTGCGGTGGCTGCTGCGAGCGAGATGCTGTCGCAGTTGTAACTGTCTTTCACCTTGCGGAGACCGGCAATCATGTCATGTCGGGCGATGGCAAAGCCAAAACGAATCCCTGCGAGGCTGTACGATTTGCTGAAGGTGCGTGTCATCACTACCCGGTCGCCGAAATCGGCGTTGAGGATCTCTGCCGTTTGCGGTTCATCAGCAAAGTCGGCATAGGCCCCATCAAGCACCAGCACTCCTTCCGGCGGTACCAGCTCGGCAATCTGCGAGGTGGTCCAGCAGTTTCCTGAAGGACTGTTAGGATTGGGGACAAAGACGGCCTTGGCCCGGTGAACGACCGGCCCGACACGCTCTTTCGACCAGTTCCACTGTTCATCGAGAATCAGCCGCTGGTGAGAAACATTCTGCAGATCGGCCAACGTCTCGTACAGAATGTAGCTGGGATAAGGATAAGCCATCAGATCGCCCGTCCCGGTGAACGAACGGGTGATGATGGTGAGGACTTCATCACTGCCATTGGTAGGGAGAATCTGATCGGGATCAACGCCATAGACTTCCGCAGCAATGCGGCGAAAGTTGGTGGCTAAAGGATCGGGATAGAGATTCAAACGACTGGTCGCAGCCGCTTGAATCGCTTCTGCTACTCGGGGGGAAGGAGGATAAGGATTCTCGTTGGTGTTCAGCTTGATCCAGCCCGCTTCCTGGGGCTGCTCACCCGGGACATAGCCAGAAATTCGTTCAATATGCGGCAGAAAAAGACTCATAACAGGCCTTGAAGGTCAAAGACTCGTGAAAACTTCGATGCATTCCTGCGGGAAACAATCTCTGAGTGCCAAGCTGGCAGTTTGGGGCTGTCCTTTACGCATAAGCTGGAGTCCTGGCCTACCCTGACAAAAGTGATTGCGAATGACGGATGACGGGTGGCCCGGCCAACTCGTGGCCGGGTCATTGTATTTTATGCGATGACAAGAAGCCGCGCCATGCGCGCCCTTTTATCTTGCAACGTCTTAAACAGGTTGAGATTGGCTGTTGTCATCCGCCCCCAGTGATTTCTTCCACAAAAAACTCAAACGCGTGGTTGTTATGAAGACATGCTTGCCCAGAGCTGCAAGCATGGCACACAGATCGTCGTTATTTCATGGCAATTGATTCATATCGCCGTCAATGTTGAGAGTCTCATGACCTGGGGGCAAACGAAGACGTTTGACCCCAGCCACCCCGTCTTCAGTTACCAGATCTTCAGTCATCCAGTTTCCAGTCACCCGGTTTCAAGTCACACCTCAAGTCAGAACTCCAGCTCAGTTGTGTGCACGAAGACAGGGGCTCGGGACGGAAAGTCGATTCACCATTGTCTCAGTTCTCGCTGCAGGGGGCAAACCGCTCTGCCAAACCGTCGGAATTGTAGACCACAAAGGAACTTCTGTCTCTGGAAACCACCTGCCCTCTGATGACAGCCCTTCCCCTCCGCAGAAAAGACGCCACGAGCCCGTACGAGGTTCTCGACAAAACCTGCGGGCTACAATCCCTGATGAGATTCAACGTTTCCCTTCTCATTGAACGAGTGACGAAGCGAAGACTCCCAGCCCTGCGGACGAGATTGGCAGCCTCTGGCAAGGGGCGATATGCTCCATGAAAGTGGTCTGCAAGAACTGAGCCGAGCGGCAGGCCGCGAAAGATCAGCAGCGTTCATCACCCACGAATTGACATAAAACATTTGAAATTCAAATGTTACAAAGGAATTTTGACATGGCGACGGGAACCGAAGACGTGATTCTGGCACCGCGCCCCAAACGCCGGGTCAGCCGCACACTGATGATCCTCGGAATCGTGGGGGGCGTAGGGCTATTGGGTTGCTGCGGCATGGGCCTGATCTTCAATAACGTCATGAATCCCAGTCTGGTCAATCAGCCCGAGCAGGTTCAGGAAGAACTCGCCAAAGTGATGGAACTCAATGTTCCAGAAGGGTTTACACCCGATTCTGCACAGTCGATGGATAATTTTCTCTTTCTGATGCGGGCGATCTTCTACCGCCAGCAGGATGGACGGGGCTGGCTAAGAATCTTCCAGTTCCAGCCGCGAGCCATTGGCCCGGATATTGGCAAAAAGCCAACACCATTCGAAGCGGCACTCGAACAGGTTGACAGCAATTATCCCCAACTGGAGCCACTCAACGCCCCCGAAGAGCAGATCGTGAAGCGACTGATTGGCAATCGTGAGGTTCCCATTCGAATTCTCGAAGGGGAAGCCATGACCTCCCGTACACGCTATGTGCAGATCACGGCTCGATTCCCGGGAAAAGTGGGGGATATCGACATCAAATTCCAGATCGAGGCCAACCTCTGGAATGACGAGAAAACCGCCGCTCTGATTGACCAGATCAAGTAGATCTGAATCTGCGCAACCATTAACAAATTAAAACTTTAAGACCACAAAGCTAATCTATGTGCCATGCTTGCAGCTTTGGGCAAGCATGATGTCGCAGGCTCTCAAAGAAAAAAATTCGTCGCCTGCTGCCCATAGATTGTCATTGATCAATGCCCTCGGAACGAGATGCGGGGGTTATCAATCTGCGTGAGTGATGGGGCGACCACAGGAAATTCTCGAAACAGAAGCCGAATTCAGGTGTTCAAATCCGGGATCGCGCGCGAGACTATCCGATGTAAGAAGAGCCGAAGATCCGGCGTGCAGGATTTTGGTCGCGGATCGTGCGAATTGTTGTAGGAATGCCAAAATGGTTCGAGGAATCCTGAACTGCGGATTAGCGGCGGCCTTATTGCTGCCCATGACCTCTGCATTCATGACGAACTGTCACGCCCAGCAGATGAATCGTTCCAGCGGTAGTACGACTGGCGGTTCGACAGCACCGCGAGCAAGTCAAGCCTCAGCTTTTGGTGGCAGCTCGATGCCGGGCATGGGTGGCGGGAGTACGCAATCCGCTGCCGGGACAGGTTTTGGGAGCACTCCACTGACCGGGATTGGGGCTGGTCTCTCGGCCTTTGGACAACAGGGGACGGGAACCGGTGGTTTCGTGGGCCAGAACTTTGGAGCTACGAACTTTGTTGGTCAGGCCAATGCCGCAACGGGTCAGGGTCAAAACCAGCGGGGGAATCAGAATAATCAGCGGGGCGGAGTCGATCGCGCGGTTCAACAGCAGCTCAATGGCGGTGGCTTTGGTGGCCAGAACAATTTTGGCGGGCAGAACGGCGGTGGTGCCAGCCAGCAGATTGTGATTCGCCCCCAACAGCGAATTGCGTTTGATTTCCCCAAGCCTGTCGCCAACCAGATCATTTTGAACACACAAGCCCGATTCAATAAGCTGGCCTACAAACAGCCGGCATTGGCGGGAGTGCAGGTGGCCATGAATGCCGATGGTGTCGCGGTACTGACAGGTAACGTGGTCAGTGAAGATCAAAGGCGTCTGGCCGAACAGTTAGTCCGGCTGGAGCCCGGCGTAAGAAACGTGCAGAATAACCTGGCCACCACAGCCCCTTAATTGCCTGGCACATTTTCGTGGAAATCACAGCGCGGTGTTATTTGCGAAGACATGCTTGCCCCGAGCTGCTGTCAGTTACACATATCTCTGCATTCAAGTGTGACTGGCAACTGCGTGGCTTAAAACAGGGTGGCTGGGGTCCAACGTCTTCGTTTGCCCCCCGGTCATGAGACTCTGATGGATTCAGGCAAATATGCTCGAACGTCATGTCGTTGTATTTCGGAGGCATTGACGCTGGTGAGCTCGATTGACCAGGAAGTGGATACAGACATCCGACCCCTGCCACCCTGCCTGACATCTGAAGTGACGTTGAAGTGCGAAGACCACGCCCTTACGCACTGTTTTATTTTTTAAGGGGCTCCAGGGTCGTGCCACCCAAGACAAAGTCGAGAGTGGTGGCAGGGCCTGCGGATGGCGCGGCTTCTTGTCGTTGTGCAGAGTCACAACGACCCGGCCACGAGTTGGCCGGGCCACCCTTGGCGGTCGTGCCACCTAGTGGTGTGTCAGTAGACCATCCAGAGCTGCCAGCATGGCACACAACGGCTCGTGAATCTCGATTATCTCTCTGAGAGTTGATCGACGAAGTAGACCGTGTGCGATCTCGGGCCATGGGCGCCGATGACCAGTGATTGCTCGATATCCGCAGTCTTCGATGGCCCCGCAATAAAGGCACCAAAACCGCGTGTGAGAAAGCTCAGGTGCTGATAGGCCTCGAACATGTTGTTTACGATTTTTTCTGCTGGCACCACGAGAGCCAGATGTTCGCAGATAAAGTATTCGGCCCGATGGCGGACTCTGCTCCCTTCACACCAGACAGCGGCATTCTCGGCCACAGCGAACTCGCCCGGAAGAATGGCAAAATCAACATCGGCCATGGTGCCGGCAGCCACCACAGAGTCAACATCCACAAGACTCATGGCTGCACTGGGAGAAAACGTTAAACCTTCCACTTCGCACAGCACTTTTTTCGACTGCACGAAGGGAGCATGGCTTTGCAGATCGTTCGCGACAGCTTCCAGATGGGGGACATGCACCATTCGGCCGCCAATCATCTGCAGCACTTTGCCGAACTGATCCCTGGGATCGGGATACTGAATCCACGGCCCGTCGAGAGGTGGCAAAGGGGAAGATTCCGGCAGGTGTCGGCGAATCGCTTTCAGGATTTCAGCACGCGATGTTGACATAGGTCCCACTCATTCAGTCGACAGATACGAAATTGACCGCCCGTTCTGCTCACTACGGATTATTGCTGAGCTGCCAAACTCTGCTGCTGTGCCACGATGGCGGCCACGATTTTCTCATGGTGAATTCCATTTGTGGCAACAACTCCGATATTGGCGGAAAGATGCCGGCCCTGTGAAAAGTCGAGTTCTTTTCCTGTGGTATCCGTCACTTTGCCACCGGCGGCTTCAATGACCATCACACCAGCCGCATGATCCCAGATGCATTCCCTGTAACCGGCGCGAGTGGGCAGGCGAAGATAGATCTCTGCGCGGCCACTGGCCACGCAGGCATACTTGGCCTGGCTGTCCATTCGCACGGGTTCGCCAGCAACTCCTAAAGACTGGGCAATCGTGGCGGAAGCATCGTGCCGACTGTGGGTGGCCTCGGCGGATTCACACACGCGGTACTCGTGCAGATTGTGCGATGCGGAAACATGAATGGGCCGGGGAAGGTGATGGCCATCGAGCGAGGTCACGAAAGCCCCTGCTCCACGGACGGCATAAAACAATCCTCCCTGAGCCTGTTCAATGGGAGTGATTGCGGGATTGATGAGCTTCCGGGTGGGATCAGCCGGGAGATTGGGGCAACCCAGCACGCCGAGAACAAGTTCTCCTCCATCGTACAGGGCGAGTGCAATCGCATATTGCTCTTTGCGAAGAAAGCCTTTGGTGCCATCAATCGGGTCGAGTGTCCAATAGCGGCGAGAACCTCCTGCGCCATGGCCGCGATCAATCCACTCACAGATCTGCTGGCTGGTCGCCTGCGGATGAAATCTCTGAACAAGAGTCGTCACTTCACCAAGCAGCTCCGGCTCCTGCTGCAGTTCGGTCGAAATCTCTTCCGCGACGAGGCAATCATTGGGAAAAGCTCGGCCAACGGCTTCGAGAATGACTGCCTGGCTGGCAAAGTCGGCCATCGTGACGGGGCTTTTGTCAGACTTGGCCATCGCTGAACTGCCAATACGTCGCTGGACAAGCTGGCAGATTTCCGCCGCATTGCGAACCGCAGACAGTGCCAGTGAAAGCTCTTGCGAATAATCAGTCATGGTGGAAAGAAAAGCTTCCGACTCTGAGAGAACTAAATGTCATTAAACGGTTCATCAACCGGCAAGATATACGAATCACAAAATGAAATCGCGTGTTGAAGATTGCCAAGACATGCTTGCCCAGAGCTGCAAGCATGGCACTCAGCAGTGTCGTGACACGAGCAGGTTACTTCAACGGACCAAAGGGGGACCATTCGAGACGATCATTCCCATAGGCCTTGGCGGGAGGTGGTGTCTGATCGTCAACCACTTTCTGGAGACGTCGAATTTCGTCCTTGAGTTCCGTCATTGTCTGGGCATAAGCCGGGTCGTTATGGAAGCTTTTCACTTCCTTAGGGTCAACCTGTCGATCGAGCAGTTCCCATTCGCCTTCGCCGGTCCCTTCATAATGCACGAGTTTGTAACGATCAGTCACCACGCCATAATGCGGCTTGACGCGGTGAGGCGAGGGATATTCGTAGTAGCGATAGTAAAGTGATTTGCGCCAGTCAGCGGGCGTATCCCCCTTCAGCAGTGGCAGGAGGCTGGCCCCCTGCATGTCGGTGGGTGCTTCAATCTGGGCGACATCGAGGAATGTCTGAGCGATATCGAGCAGCGAGACAATCTGTCCATTCGTGCGGCCTGCAGGAATAGCGGCTGGCCAGCGCGCGAGCAGAGGTGTCCGCAGAGATTCTTCAAAAATCCAGCGTTTATCGAACCAGCCATGTTCACCCAGATAAAAGCCCTGATCGGATGAAACCACCACGAGTGTGTTTTCCGCAAGACCTTCTTCATCGAGCGTCTGGAGTAACCGGCCCACACTTTCGTCGACAGCCTTCACACAGGCCAGATAATCGTGCATGTACCGCTGATATCGCCAGCGCACGAGATCCTGGCCTTGAAGATGGGCTGCTTCAAAGGCGTTATTACGCGGCAGGTAGTACTTGTTCCACTCTTCGAGTTGAGTGCTGTTGATGCCGGGAGGCGGGACGAGTTTGGCATCGAGCCTGGTGAAAGTGCGGTCGATCCCCATGTCGTGATCAACGACTGCCTGAGCGCGATCCTTGTGCTGATCAAAGAGTGTCGCGGGTTCGGCAAAGGGCTTGTCTTTGTTGAAGCCCAGATGTCTTAAGGCGGGAGACCATTCACGATGGGGCGCCTTATGCTGCGCCATCAGCAGGAAGGGCTTGGACTTGTCGCGATTTTTCAGCCAGTCGATCGATCGATCTGTAATGATGTCAGTGACATAACCTTGACGCTGCACCTTCTGGCCATTGGCGATCATGGGCGGGTTATAATAGATGCCTTGGCCCGGCAGGATTTCCCAGTGATCAAAGCCTGTGGGTTCGCTGATGAGGTGCCATTTGCCGATGAGAGCTGTGCTGTACCCCTGCGACTTGAGCAGCTTGGGAAACGTGGTTTGTGTGCTGTCAAAGCGTGAATTGCTGTTGTTGTAGAACCCGTTTTTATGCGAGTACTTGCCTGTCAGAATGGTCGCCCGGCAAGGCCCGCAGATCGAGTTGGTCACGACACAGCGATCAAAGCGGATCCCTTCTTTCGCCACACGGTCGATATGCGGTGTTTCGAGAAGTTTCCGTTCGTCTCCATAGGCACTGATGGCCTGATAGGCAAGGTCATCGCTGAAGATGAACAGAATGTTGGGCGGTGCCGACTTTTCTGCCGCGAAGAGAGGCGATGATTGAGCCGCTTGAGTTAGCAGAGCCAGCCAGCCCAGACTGAGAATGAATGCGTATCGGAGGATGTTCATAGATTCTCTTTCGATAGGGACTCGGCTGGAGTGCTGATCATGCTGCAGGGTCGAAAGTGTGCTGATCTTTGTACGAGATGCAACGCATTGTTTCAGGCTGGCAGAGCGGGGAGATTGATAAACCGGGCATAGGCGTCGTCCCAGGCTGCTGAGTTCTGGGGTTCGTAATGCCGGACACTGGCTGATTCGCGGACGACGGCTCTTAAGTCGGCCAGATTCGAGAGTTCTCCCGAGGTGCGTGCCTGCACGAGGACATTCCCTAAGGCGGTTGCTTCGATCGGGCCGGCAATCACGGGGCGATGACAGGCGTCGGCCGCAAACTGATTGAGCAGTTCATTCTGCGAGCCACCTCCCACAATGTGAATAACTTCTGTCGTTTCGCCCGAGAGTCCTTCCAGCCTTTCGAGGACTTGCCGGTATTTGAGTGCCAGCGATTCGAGTGCACAGCGAATGACAGCTCCTTCGTCATCGGGAACTTCCTGATTGGTCTTCTGACAGTAAGTCCGAATCGCTGCGGGCATATCCTCGGGAGCAACGAACAGGGGAGAATCGGGATTGATAAAGGCCCGGAACGATTTGGCATCGCGGGCAATCTGTGTCAGCAGACCGTAATCGTAGCTGGCACCATGCCTCTCGAACGATTTACGGCACTGCTGGACGAGCCACATCCCCATGATGTTCTTCAGCACTCGATACGTGTTATCAATGCCCCCTTCGTTGGTGATGTTCAGTTCGAGAGCCTTGGGTGTGAGAATGGCATGAGCCGATTCGATCCCCATGAGTGACCAGGTGCCCGAACTGATGTAAGCCCATTTTGTACTCCCCGTGAGTGCGGCGGGAACAGCAGCAATGGCTGCACCGGTATCGTGTGTCGCAGGTGCAACGACATTCAGCCTGGGTAAGCCCGAGCGACGGGCAACACTTTCGCGAAGCTGGCCCAGCGATGTCCCGGGGGCAACCACCTCCGGAAAGATGTGCGTGGGAATATCGAGCTTACGCAGCATATCGAACGCCCACGTCTTTTGTGTGGGGTGAAAGCATTGCGAAGTGGTGGCATTGGTGAATTCCACCACGCGGCTGCCACACAACAGCCAATGAAAGAAATCGGGCATCATGAGGAAACGATCAGCCACATCAAAAAGTTCCGGGCTGGATCGGCGGGAAGCCAGCAACTGATAGAGCGAGTTGATCTCCATGAACTGGAGACCTGTATTCTCGAAAATCTCTTTGCGAGAGAGCTGGCTGATGGCGGCATCCATCAACCCTCGCGTCCGCGGATCGCGGTAGTGATAAGGCTGGCCGAGGATTTCGTCCTTTTTTGACAGCAGGACATAATCGACACCCCAGGTATCCACGCCGACAGAAACGATCGAGTCGCCATACTTCTGAGCGGCTTTGGCCAGGCCCGTCTGAATTTCTGACCACAGGCGCACGACATCCCAGCGCATCGTATCGCCCAGATGAACCGGGCCATTGGCAAACCGGTGAAGTTCATCAAGACGGATTTTACGTCCATTCAGCAGGCCAGCGATGACACGACCACTCTCGGCACCCAGATCGATCGCCAGATAACAACGCTCGGCCATAACCCTCGCCCTACAACAACTGTGAACTCAAAAGTGTGATCTCAAAGATGAAAATCAGTTTTTCACGCGGTCGATCCCGCTCTGTGTGCCATGCTGAGAGCCTAGGGCAAGCATGTTGTTACATGACGGGTGGCCCGACCAACTAATGGCCGGGTCATCGTATCTTATGCGATGGCAAGAAGCCGCGCCATGCGAGTCCTTTTATCTTGTAACGTCAATCGTAGATTGGGTTCAGTTGTCATCCGCTCTCAGTTAATTCTTCGACAGAAAACCAATATGCGCAGTTGTGATAAAGACATGCTTGCCCAGAGCTGCAAGCATGGCACACGGAGCGCCCTTATTTCATGGCAATTGATTCAATTCGCCGTCGATGTTGAGAGTCTCATGACCTGGGGGCAAACGAATACGTTGGACCCCAGCCACCCGGTCTTCAGTTACCTGATCTTCAGTCATCCAGTTTCCAGTCACCCGGTCTGCAGACTCACATCAATCTACGATGATGCAAGTTTGGACTGTCACTGTCGAGCCAAAACCCGTTTCTTGTGCGACAAAGTGAATCGACAGGCGAGCAAATTGACGCCTTGATGACCGGCGGAGGCTCTAGGCGGCCTGTTTTTCGACGGGCATGAAGCTCGGCGAGTGCTGACCATGGGCTGGGCATGTCGCTTTCTGGCACATCCAGTTTTTGAGGACGAGCAGACTGTAGAGTCTGTCGGCGTGGTGATCGCGGCCTGAGCGATGCTCAAGCAAAAGCTGCTCAATGGCAGAGGGTTCGAAGAGTTCATCCCAAAGTGAGTGAGGAGCCAGCAGTTTTTCATGCAGCCAGTCGGCCAGCGATGTCGCAAACCAGGTCTTGATCGGCAATGAAAACCCTTTTTTCCGTCGCTCGGTAATCTCGACAGGCAAGTGGCGGCGGGCCAGTGCTCGCAAAGCGTACTTGGTTTCTTTGCCGCGAATCATCCAGTTCGCCGGAAGTGTCCCAGCGAATTCGGCGACGTGATGATCCAGAAACGGTGCCCGGGCTTCGACGCCATAGCCCATGGTCGCGCGATCTCCCTTGAAGAGGAGTCGATCTGCCAGATTCGTGCCTTGATCGTCGAGCAATGCCCGATCGAGCCACACCAGTCCCTCATGATGACTTCGCTCAGGTAGCTCAAACGTCTTTCCGAGCAATGCCTTGACGTGGGATCGATAAAGGCTGGCACGCTGCCGAGGATCAAAACCTCGCTTGCGAAGATCGGCCCGCCGACTGGAGAAAATGTTCCGCGCACTCCAGAGAACGAGATGACGGAATCCACTGGAGGAGTTGTCGACAGAGAGCAGTTGTTCCACCGGGAGCGCAGCACCCCAGAAGTTATGCAGCTTCTGCCACCAGAGTGGAGCCTGGGCCGATTCGCGGTACTTGCGATATCCGCCAAACAGTTCATCACCACCATCCCCTGTCAAAACTGTCTTGACTGTCTGGCTGGCGACGCGGCTCAATTTAAGTAGAGGAAGTAACGCGGCATCTCCCAGGGGAAGATCAAGTAGCTGCCCACTAGTTTCGACGAGTTCCACAAAATCTTCATCGTGAAACTCAACCACCTCCAGATCACATCCCAGATGCCGGGCGGCACAGACAGCAGCGGCCTGTTCATCCATTGGTGAGCCAGGAAAGGAGATGCAGAAGGCGGGCATCCGGCCCTGGATATGCTTGCAGGCCAACGCTCCTAAAAGTGAAGAATCGATGCCGCCACTCAAGTAGAGGCCCACGGGAACATCAGCCAGCAGATGTGAGCGAACGGCCTCATCAATGACAGCTTCAAGATCGTTGAGCCAGAAGTCTGCGGTCGAAGACGTCGCGGAACAACGCCTGGGGACAGGAGGCGACCACCACGCCCAGGTTCGCAGCTCTGACGAAATCAGTTCCGGCGAAACCAGTTCGGCTGAATGAGTCTCCGTTTCCCGTTCGCTCAGTTTCAGTTCCAGAGCATGTCCGGCTGGAAGTGTCTGAACCTGTTCAAACAAAGTTCGCGGCGCAGGGACGAATTGGTAGTAAAGGTATTGATCCAGCGCCACAGGATCGATGGCAGCGGGTTCTTGAGATAATCCCTCGCCGACAGGGAGGAGTGCCGCGGCTTCTGAGGCGAATGAGAATCGTTCCGCCTGCCACGAGTAATAGAACGGTTTCTGACCAAAGCGGTCTCGGGCAGCAAAGAGTGTCTTCTGGCTGGTATCCAGAATCGCGAAGGCGAACATCCCCTGCAGTTCATCGACACAGGCAGTGCCCACTTCTTCGTACAGGTGGACAATGACTTCGCAATCGCTCCCCGTGCGAAAGTGATGACCGCGCGAGAGAAGTTCCTGGCGGATTTCCTGGTGGTTGTAGATTTCTCCATTCGCGACAAGTGCCAGCGTGCGGTCTTCGTTGAACAGGGGCTGAGCACCCCCCGCAAGATCGATGATCGAAAGTCGTGCGTGGCCCAGGCTGGCAAAGTTCGTCGAGAAGGTCGCGGAACCATCCGGGCCGCGATGAGCCAGTTGGCGCAGCATCGATTCGACGCGGGATTTGGCCTTTGTGCTGGCAATTCCCGCAGAATCATGACCGATGGTTTCGACGCAACCACAAATTCCACACATGGTTCGAGCCTCCTTGCTCGCTGCCGGCAGAATCAGTCGTCAACAGGACAGATTCTGCTGAATGATGTGGATGTACCCGAAACGGCCAGTTTGTGCCAGATATTGTCTGTCGAGTGCATTTCCCGATCATGAGTGGGGAAATCTGATGTCCCCCCATCTGCTGATTATCCGGGCTCCCGTGCGCTCTTTAACCGATCAGGCCGGCCAGCGAGTTAATGATCGAGGCGGCTGCGGCCGATGGTTCGGCCCCCGTCCACATGGTGGCTGTCGCTTCCCAGACAAGCCAGCCGTTGAGGACAACGAACAATCCACCCAGACACAAGGCGATGGTCGTGGGAACACCAAACGAAGGGAGTGCATAAGCGGCTGACTCGGCTCGTGCAGAACCTCGTGTCGGCATGGCTTCTTCAGAGAAGTCTTCGTCATCGGCCAGAACTGCATCCTCATCGTCATCTTCCATGACGAGATCGTCGCCGCCTAAAGATTCGATTTCGTCATCATCGTCGAAGCTGTCAATGACGGCTTCTTCGAGGTCGTCCGTCAGTTCGAGATCTTCGACTTCTTCGCCCAGAGTGAACTGATCCGAGATGCCCTGCTTGCGGCCTTTCGCTTTGCCGCTCCCTTTTGTCACAGGCTCAACGTCGTCGTCTTCACCCAGAATCAACATCTGAGTCACGTCTTCTTCCGAGACTTCGTCGGCAGAATCCTGCTGCAATTGAGTGGCAAAAAGGTCTTCTTCCTGGAATTGCTCTTCTCGTGCCAGGCGCTGGGTGGAACTGGATTCCACCAGCGATTCCTCATCCTGCAGTGAAAGTTCATCGCTGAGATCAAAATCATCATCGGCTGATGAACTGACCGCCATGCGCTGTGTGCCAGTGGTATCTGGTGCGGGAGCCGCATCGTCAGCAGCGAGGTCCAGAGAGAGCCCCGAATCGCCCATATCGAGCGAGAGGCCGGAGTCTCCCACATCGAGCGATAAGCCGCTGTCACCAGTATCCAGAGAGAGACCGCTGTCGCCGGTATCGAGAGACAATCCGCTATCGCCGGTATCGAGCGAAAGCCCGCTGTCGGCTGTGCTCATCCGCAAGCTGCTGTCGCTCGATGCATCGAGAATGAACCCGCTTTCGTCGGCTGCCTGTTCGCCCGTATCGAGCGAGAGGCCGCTGTCTTCCATCCCCAGGGCCAGCGAACCATCATCGATGATGGTGCCCGCTTCCTCGGGAAGTTCGAGACGAATGCCAGTCTCTTCGCTTTCGTTGGAATCTTCAAAATCCAGATTGTTGGCGGACATGGCCGCCGCTTCGGAAGGAAAGTCGAGCCCGATGCCCGATTCATCCAAAAGCGCAGGTTCATCACCATGCACACTGGAAGTATCATCACTGCCAGTCATCAGATTCTGGACAAAATCACTGGAGGTTTCTGCGACTGGGGTGGGCTGGATTTGTGCAGCCGCATCACCGAGATCGAGATCCGTACCGCCGGCGGTCTCATCCACATCCTCGTCATTGAACAGATCGGTCAGAGAATTGTATCGCGGCTGAGGTTCGGCTGCCGGTTCATCGGCAATTGTGGGTTCGTCCGCGGCAGATGCATCTTCGAGTTGTGACAGAAAATCCATGAGATCGTCTCCACCATCGACAAGGGAGACATCGCTCGAAGAATCGTTCCCTTTCACGGGAGCGGTCGCCAGTGCGTCTTCATCCAGTTCCAGAAAGGAAACGGCATCCGGACCGGCCGAAAAATCTCCATCAAAATCGAATGAAACGACATCTGAATCGGAGTTCCCCGTATTCGAAACAGGATTCGCCGGAGTCAATCCTCCCGCAATCAGTGCTTCGATTTCATCACGCCGGTATTTGAATGTTCCTCGATCAGCCAGGGCTTTGAGCTGGCCCTCTTGCACGAGAGATTCAATCTGATCTCGCGAAAGTCCAAACGTGGAAATGATTTCGTCGGCAGTGAAGAACTTTTTTTCCATGGTCAATCCTCTGATCCAGCAGCTTGCGGGCTGAATCAGCTACACAAAAAATACTCGGTGCCAGCGCGATTCCAGAGAGATCAGAGCGAGTCCAGGTTGAACAACTTCACTCAGAACGATGCCTGTCAGTCAGCCCGTTCAGGCTGGAATGACGATCATTTTGAGCCATTTGCTGTCAACGGCTGCCTCAGACTCCTGAAAGTCAGCGATTTGGATGCGGTGGATGTGCCCGTCCCTGAGGCGTTACAGTTTCTCTTATCGATAAGATACCCCATGGAAAACACGTCTCGCCAGATGGGAAATGAGGAAGTCGAAAACTCACCAGAAAGTTGTTCGATCCTGACGCGAAGTCCGTTCGGCCGATTTTTATTCAAGTCACCCAAGTGGCTTCCAAGCCCGCATAAGCCTCACAGGTGAAACAACCGTCAATTTGACCTCGGGTTGATTGAGTCATGGGAGTGGTAACGGGAGGGCGGGTGCTTTTCAGGAGGCCAGCCGGTTGGCAATCTGATCGACAACAAAGTCGCCAATTTTGAGAGAAGCCGTCGCTGCCGGCGACGGAGCATTACAAACGTTGACGACCAGGTCGCGCTCCTGAATCAGAAAATCATCTGCCAGTTCGCCCGTTGGCAGCAAGGCTTGTGCCCTGACGCCGGCTGGTGCCGGGATCAGGTCGTCGGATTTGATATCCGGAACCAGCTTTTGAAGTGCTGTGACAAAGGCTTTCTTGCTGAGTGAACGCCAGAGTTCCCGCAGTCCTTCATCCCAGTTACGGAGCATCAGAAGCAAAAAGCCACGGTAGGTGAGCGTTTCGAAAAGATCGTACGGATTGAAGCTGGTTTTATGGTACCCCTCGCGGGAAAAGGCCAGCACAGCGTTTGGCCCGCACTCGACTCCGCCATGTATCATGCGGGTCAGATGCACACCCAGAAAGGGAAAATTCGGGTCGGGAACCGGGTAGATCAAGCCCCGGCAGAGTTTGTGTGCCGAAGGTTTCAGCTCAAAGTACTCGCCCCGGAACGGGACAATCTGAGCGGGTGGCATTTGTCCGGAGAGCCAGGTGAGCCGATCACTCTGGAGCCCCCCGCAATTGATCACGGTTTTGCCTTCGACAGGCCCGCGTGTCGTTTCGACGACCATGTGATTCCCGTCGCGGTACATGCCGTACACACGGGCGGAAGTCAGAATTGTATTTCCTTTCTCACGGATCACTTCGGCCATTTTGTCGCAGACTTGCCGGTAATCGATGATGCCCGCTTCCGGAACATGCAGTGCAGCAACACCGCTGGCGTAGGGTTCAATCTCGCGAAGTCGTTCGGCTGTGATCTTTTCCGCCCGGACACCATTGGCCATGGCGCGCTCAAAGAGTTTGTCGAGTTGTGGCAATTCGGCCTCTTGAGTGGCGACGATCACCTTGCCGCAACGCTCGTAGGGAATATCGTGCTGATCGCAGAATTGTTCGAGCAGTAACTTCCCTTCGCGGGCATTGATGGCCCGCATGGTGCCCGGTTTGTAATAGATACCGGTATGCAGGACGCCCGAGTTGTGCCCGGTTTGATGCTGGGCGATTTCACGCTCTTTATCTAGGACGGTAATCACTGCTTTGGGAAAGCGTTCGAGCAGGCGATACGCCGTCGCGAGGCCGACAATACCGGCTCCAATAATGACGACATCAGATCGCACCATGTTCGTTTCCTCAGCGGGCTCTCAACAACAGATCAGATTCTTGGATCGGCGGTAAAGTCTCGCAAATCGACCCAGTTTGAACAACAGGGGAGGACGAAAGCCTGGCGGATATTATGGCAAGTGTTCTGATTTGAGATGTCGCTGGAGACGATCTTAATGGAAGAATGTGTGGCTGGGATCCAACGTCTGCGTTTGCCCCCAGGTCGTTTGATGCTAGTTGTTTATGGCGAAGTTGGGGAGTTCTGAAGAACGTTACAGATGCATTTGTGCTGGTGAATTCGATTGAACAGGGGGGGGTGGAAGAGATCCGATTTCTGCCACCAAAACACGAAGTGGAAAAGCTTAGAGACCACGCCCTTTCGCAGGGCCTTCAGGGTCGTGCCACCCAAGAGAAGGTCACGAGTGGTGGCAGGACATGCGCATGGCGCGGCTTCTTGTTGTCGTGAAAAGTCACGACAACCCGTGTAAAGAGAGTTGGGCACGAGTTGGCCGGGCCACCCCGGGATGCCAGATACTGCGCCACAGAAAATGTATTTGAAAAAAAAGTGATCTGACGAACGGGAATTCGTCAGATCACTTCAGTTCAGAACTTAACGGGAATTGAGAGTCGAGCCCAGGGGTGAACTCTCAAGGATTTGTTTCGTGATCGTAGAACCGACTGAACGGAATCGATTAACGAACAACGCCCACCCAACAGTAACGCCCGCCAGAGACCATGTACCCAAAGCCACATTCAGAACCACTCAACAGAATCGAGTGGTGAGCAGGTGAATAGATCCACCCCTGAACTGCGGCATCGGCCGAGGTCACACCCTGGAAGATGACTTCCATGTATGGCAGACCGCTGTGAGCAAACACACCAGTTGTCGCCATGTAATTGGCATGCTGCTGGGCATGCGCGCACATAACAGGATTCAGAGCGAGCGGAGCCCGCCCCATACGACTGCGGTGAGCGTTGGTGAGCTGCACCAGTCGCTGAATCGTTGGGTGCTGAGTCAGATAGCTGTAGTCATTGGCCACACCGCTTGTGGTGTGTCCGAACAGGCATGCCACTGAAACCAGCGCCGCGCAAACGATTCCGTACTTCATTCGATATCCCTCCCTGTGGAAGAAGACTGTCAGACCTTGCTGACCTCAGTCAGATCATTGATGAGAATTTTAAGGCCCGAGAGTCCGATTCGTGTCAGACGACCTGACGCGACTGTCAAACACGGTAAACCACAAAAACTTTGCGGATCAAGTGTACGAGCACCTGAATTTGCGAACAGGTGATCAAAGGTCACTGATCACTTGATGCGAGCTGCGACGTGGTGCGTATCGCGATCCGACGGTGTGATGACGCGCCTCGGCGAGCGTAGCAAGCTACTGATCCGCACTCTCTGATTCTGCCGTTTTTGCCGGTTTTTCAGCGATTTTCTGATTATGAGCCCGGATCATCCGGGCGATTTCCGGATCTTCAAAACCCAGGTTTTCAATCCCCACCGGATCACATGAACCCAGGGCCCACAGGTAGGCGACGGGGATTTTCCAGGGAGATTTTTGATCCGCAAGAAACCTTAAAAATGCGTCGTGTACCTGCCGGCGGTACGCCGTGTACTCCGAATTTGTCCACGGGTTTTCAGAAATCTTCATCGTCATGGCCCACGGAGTCCGGGCAATGTGTTCGACTTTTTCGGCGGGGTGCACCACTTTTCCCCCATCGAGCATGCCCGATCCACCCACACCAAACTCGGTCACAACGAGCGGTTTATTGCGAGGCAAAGGGGCCCCCAGAGCTTGCATTTCGGAATCGAGATAAATGAGATGGCCCAGAAAATCCTCGGGCGTCGCGGGGATTTCGAGGTCTTTATAAAGAGAGACCCCCAGGAAATCGCACGTTTGCCACAGCCGGGCGAGTTCAGCACCCTGAGCTTCGCTGTAGGGAACTTTTCCGCGATTAAAGGTGTGGTTGAGGCCAATCCCCAATTGGAGGTTGTTCAGTTTCGAGGCGGCTCGGAGGCGTTCGAACACCGTGATCCACGCCTGGGGATAACGGGTAATCGTCGTCCCCATCTCACCAGTAATCGAAAAGCGGACGGGCCAGTCGGGAGGCACGGATTCGTTTAGCGCCTGCACCACCGCCAGTGGCCCCACATCGATATAAGCCTGATTTTCGCAAGGGACGAGCGGATCGAAATCGAAATCGTTCCGCCAGACGTAGACCGGGCCGCTGGTATTCGCGTGGAGCAGAATCGCAATTTCAAGCTGCTTTTCGACCGCGCGGGCAAAGGCTGCTTTCAGCCACGTTTGAAAGTCGGCAGCCGTCTGCCCATCGAGAGGCTTGAGGATGTCTTTTTTCCAATCGGGAGGCTGAGGGAATCGCAGACCCCAGCGCTGCACCCGCTGGTTCTCGTCGAGATCGCATTGAATCCCAATGGCAAACTCAACAGCAGGACTCCCGACCTCAGCAATACGATCCACAGATTTTGGTGCACGCTTCATCTGATCGGGATAACCCATATGACAGGTGAATCCCAGTGGTGCGGGAGGCCCGCTGGCCTGACTTCCAGCCAGTTTGACGAGGCGGAGTTGCTGTAAATCGGTAAACCGTGAGGCGGTTTCTTCTGGGTTCGGATGGGACGATTGAGCCGCCTGAGTTGGGGATGAAGTGGCATTGGGATCAATCCAACCCAGGACGATGCGCACAGGCTGCACACCCGCTTTGGCAGGAAAGCGGCCCAGATAGGTACAGGCGCTGTAGGGTTCAGGATGCGTTTTTCGAGTGGTTTCTCCCAAAGTCGATTTGAGTTGAAGCTTGGCATCCCCCACAGTTCCATCAAGAACCAGGGCGTATTCGCCATCCTCAGGAATGTCGGCCTCGATGACGAGGGCATCGCCGACGTTCTGCCAGAGCCTGGGCTTTGTCGCACCGAGGGAGTTTTCTCCCGAAGAGGTCATGGCTGCTGAAGCTGAGAGATCCAAAGGTCGGGCGACGGTCAATCGAGTTTCAGGCTGAGTTGCCCGGAACTCGTTCGATCCGCAACCAGGCAATACCGCACTGAAGACCATCGATAACAGACAGGCAAAACCGTTCCAGGAAACAAACCTGGGACCATTGCTTTGAATTCCTGCGAACATCATTAGTTTCCCCAAACCACCTTGAATCCTCAAATTGACTTTAAGGGAGGGTGGGGACAAGTGTCCACAGTCAAAATGGCTGCAGGCTCAATCCGTAAAACTTCTCGCTGTGACATCGAGACAAAAACCGGAATGCTGTCGGCTTTCAGCGGCTGCCGGGGCTGAGTTCGCGCGACATCCAGAAGCCCGGCTCATTGGCATACTGATGAGAACTGATCGTGCGGAAACCAAAGCGTTCCCACAAAGGCCACGAATCGCGAACTGCCACCAGAGTCAACTTTTGCCAGCCGGCCTGTTGAGCTTCTTCCGAGAGGCGATTCATCAGGTCAGAAGCCAGTTTCTGTCCACGGAAGGTGGGTGCCACGGCAACATCATGCACATGCAGCACATTGCATACCGCAGGCAATTCCCAGTCAGCAGCATGCAAAGGAGGCGGGGCGACATCATGCCAGGGATGGGCAATGGCATAGCTGACCAAGAGCCCGAACTCCTGATCTCGATGACCAAACGCCATCGGAGCGCGGCCGTATGCATCGGACAACGCCAGTTTTTTGCGGAAGACATCGCCCGATTCACAGAATTCCGCGGGATAAACGAGAGCTTGCACTTCGACAATCTGCTCGACATCAACAGGTGCTAAACTCACAAGTGCAAAAGACATGAAAAGAAATCCAGTGCTGGCGATGAAGCTGGCGGATGATCGAAAAGAATCTGACAGACCATCGAATACGGCAGAGGTCAACCTCTCGGATCTCGACAAAGAGTTCACCGTATTATTGTGTCATCAGTCAATACCGTCGAAGGTTCTCGACCTTTCCAGGTTTTATCTTCCAGGGCACATGGAGCTTCAGAATATGCTACGATCGGTTGGACTCTGGAGAAGAGGCAGGCAATCGCTGCATGCGGCAAAACACAGTTTTGTGTTTTGTTCGTGATGGAGAGGAAAGTCCGGGCTCCACAGGAGGCGGCGGTGGATAACGTCCACCATCCGTGAGGATCGGGAAAGTGCCACAGAAAAGATACCGCCACCAGTTCGCTGGGGGTAAGGGTGAAATGGTGCGGTAAGAGCGCACCGCAGTCTGGGTGACCAGACTGGCAGGGTAAACCCCGCCGGGAGCAAGACCAAGCAGGACGGAATTCAGCTCACGCTGATCCAGATCTCTCCGATCTGGCCTCACCGTCCGGGTCGGTTGCTGGAGACGATTGGCAACAATCGTCCTAGAGAAATGATTGCCCACGACAGAACCCGGCTTACGCAGCTTCTCCAGAGTCTCTTAAAGACCCAAGCCTCCTGTTCGCCTCAGATTGATGTCGCAGGAAAAATTTTTCGTGAATCGGCAGTTTTTTCCGGATTTTCTACTAAAATCTTGGAAAATCTCGTAAACCTTACAACAGAACGGGTACGTTTACTAATGCAGGAAGAATCGAGGGAATCCGATTCGCTCTGCGACTGGATGATGAAGAACGCTGAGTTCCTCGGATCCGGCAAGGTCAGAGATTGGTAAATGCAATTTACTAATCGCAATTGAGTGGCGCGCATATGAACATGCAGCCAATGTAAAGGAGTGCAGTTTTATCATCTTTGCGGCAGCCGCTGTGGTCAGTCGGAAAGGTGATGAGATTCAACGAAAGGACAAGGAGGTTGAGATGCTCGTATTATCAAGGAAAGCTGGCGAGTCACTGTTGATCGGCCAGGGGCTTCTGGGTGAAGGAATCCAGGTCACTGTGGTGGCTGTTCAGGGCAACCGCGTGCGACTGGGAATCACCGCACCAGCGGAAGTCAGTATTCGTCGTCAGGAGATCGTTCTGGATCTTCCTGAAGTAGCAGGCTCAGAAGAACCCTGCGCCATGTCATCGGAGTCGCATAGTCGGACACCGGAATTCGTGTAGTCTGCTCTGTGATCGATTGTCTCTCCGTGAATGAACTGACTGAGTTTGAATCTCGGGAAGTTGAACCCGAGTCAGTTAAATTCAGGGAGGTTTGACACAAATTCCCGGAACGTTTAGTCGGTCGATCTCACACTTTCCATAAGTGTCGAGATCGGGGATGCCGATCAGTGCATCATTATCCCCGTTGCATCAACATGATCATTTAACGATTGAAGAATTCGCTGGCAGGAAGGTCGAGATTGAATTTGTCGGCCAATAGTCACTTTAAAAAGAATGAGTAAGCCCCCGAGTTTTGTCGGGGGCTTTCTTTTTTCCAGCATCACTCGATATGCCGGCACCACATCACACGCCGGCATCACGTGACGCAGGTTTCACGCCGCGAAACCATTTCTGTCGCAATGAACCACACGATGTGATCTGCTCGAAGCCAATCTCTTTGAGCCACTGGCAAACATCGGCAGCAGGGTGTACCAGTCGGCGAAAATCAGGATGCGTCGGCCATCCACGCCACTGGGTAATCCCGCAGGCATAAAGCCAGTCACGAAGTTTGAACCCCACTCGGGTTCTGGCACTGATGGGCTCGCAGTTCAATTGAAAAACCAACTCTCCACCAGGTGCCAGAACTTCAAAGGCATCTGCAAAATAGGTCTTCAATAGCGGAGCGGGGACATAGTAGAGCACTTCGTACGAAAAAACGGTCTGCAGAGCATGCCCCTGCTGCTGAGAGACAGCCAAGGCACTTCTCAGTTCATCCGTCACCAGGCACTGACCATCGAGCAGATAGTAATCGATATTCGCCAGTGTCTGTTTCTTGCGGGCCTCTTCCAACAGCTTCGGGGCAATATCGACAGCGAACACATGCCGGGTGCGACGAGCCAGAGCATGGGACAACCGGCCCACGCCGCAACCAATTTCCAGCACGTCTCCCTGGCTGTCGAGATTCATCCCGCCGACAGCGAACGCATCGACCAGGTCCTGTTCAGCCGAATCGACGATCTCATTCCACGATGCATCCTTCGAGATCAGTTTGTCCATCGAGGTCGGGCCCTGCTCGAAGTAAGCCCGATCCCACCATTCCGAAGAACTCTTCCGTTTGTCGGCAACTGCATCAATCGCTATCGACATGCTGCATTCCTTGTCAGGTGACGTTTCGCCAGTCATCAAGTTTCATGACGATCACATTGACAATGAATATGCATTTGGAAGCTTTCGTTTTCTTCAGTTTTATCTCGAAGGGCTCGATTTGGGCTGTGCAGAAAAGCAACATCTTGTCACGACTGCTACAGGCCCAACTCCACAGGCTGTATTTTCAGTTATCTGCATCTATTTCCTGATGCAAAGGCTGGAAAACGAGAAAAGCCCGCAGCAGTGAATCACTGTTGCGGGCCGGCCATTCTCGGATTTCTCTCCTCACGAGGAGAGTCAATCATGCATTACCAGTTGTTCGGGCTGAGGAACCACCACCACTTGTCGGTGCGTGAGCGGAACTTCAAATTCCAGTATCCGTCATCCCATTCCAGGCTGGCCTTACGCCATCCCAGGGGAACTTGAGGATAAGGATAGAACGGTCCAATGTAAGGGAAGGCACTGGCACTGTACTGCTGTGGGTAAGTCACGGCAGCATAGTTGGGATACTGGGCATAGCTTGGCCAGGCATGGTCTGGCATCGAAGCATTGTTGTACATTGCACCGGGGGCACCGCCACCTGGCATCCCGGGGCCCATGGCCATCGGCATACCGGCTGGGCCACCCATTGGACCGGGCATCGCACCCATTCCAGGACCGCCCTGTGGAGCACCTTGATAGGCAGCACCGTAAACTTGTGGTGGCATTCCAGGACCAGCCATTGGCCGACCCATCTGTGGTGCCATTTGAGGTGCCATCTGTGGATAGCCGACTGGCTGAGCACCACCGGCAGGAGCACGTTCTTCTGTGCAGACCAGATTGTTCTGAACCTGGGCCACACCCGAAGTTGCCTGACAGGCACGGGTGGCAGCTGCTTTCTGAGCCATGGTTGGCACAGAACCATCGAGTGTCACCACACCGCTCTGATAACGGATTTCAATATCGTAGCCATCGAGCTGGGCGGAAGTCAGCGACTGTGCAATCTGCTCAGCCATCTGCTGATTCGAAACACCAGCTTCGAAGTTCACCTGCTGAATGTTCTGACGTGGGGCATTCATGGCACCACCGGCCTGCTGCACACCACGACCGAAATCTTCGGGTGGCATTTCATTGCGGGCCACGGCCTGCTTAGGGGCAGCAGCCGGGCCGGCAGCCTGTGCTCCCTTGCGGGCAGCGACAGCCTTGGCATCGACCACCACCAGTTCATTGTTCACACTCTTGACGCCGGGCACGCGCTCCACGACCTGTGAGGCCTTGTCACGCTGCTTGGGGTCTGTCACTTTACCCTTCAAAGTGGCCACGCCACCTTTACAGGCAATTTCAATGTCGAAACCCTGCAGACGAGCCTGCTTCAGAGCGGCGGCCACATCTTCGGCCATTTTCTGATTGCTGCTTGTCGACTTGGTTGCGGCTGGCTCGTCCTTAGACGACCAGGGGGCGGCAGTGCCGACATTCGGGATGCTTGCCAGCAATCCCAGCGTCAACACCCACTGACCGTACTTACGCATGAACTGGTCTCCTTACCGGTTATGATCCGACTGCCGGGATGTCTCGATCTCAAAACTCCGTGCAGACGGAACACACCGAGAATGGCCTTCGGTCGAATTCTGCTGCGGGCGGAAAGGCGATCGAGTTCGCCTCTGTCATGATTTCAGAAGAGCCTGCCTCACAATCCCTGCGGGCAAAATCTCTACCTGTCACGTTACATCGGGTGGGATGCTTCCTCAGGCACAGACTATTCCGTTTTTTTCGACGCTAACCATTGTAACGCCTGCGGGATTCGCCGATGTTCAGCCATCCTCCACCTCCCAGAGCCAGTGAGCGGCAGCATGTGCCGGAGTATTCGACGAGCGATATGGGAGAAATGGCGCGCAGGCGAGCAGGAAGGAAGGCGAGAAGGTGGAAAGGGAAGAAGGAATGAAGGATTGAAGGCAGAAAGGAGAGAAGCCGGAAGTTCGTCTGGCAAATGTTGGCGGCCAGCCGAAAGCGGCACTCTACCTGAGTTTGTCTCAGCCGGAGATAAACTCAGTAGAGATGAAGATATGTGTATGAGCTCCCCGAGCTAGGAAGCCCCGTCGCTGGCCACCAGGTTCACTTCCCTCTTCTCTTCTTCTATGTCTCCCGTTTCTATGTCTCCGTCCGCTGCATTTCCCTCCGTGCTGAGTCTCCTCCTGAACAGGAAGCAAAGCATCCTGGATCTCCACGGCATTGCTTAAGGTCTCAACCACCATCTCCCACCACCATCTCCCACCACCTTCTTACATCCGACTTCTTCCCTTCTTCCCTTCTTCCCTTCTTAGCTTCTAAGCTTCTAAGCTTCTTAGCTTCTCCGACGGGTGCCACTGCTGGCTCGTCCAGCAGTGCTCCTGCCATCAGCCAAAAACGATTCACTTTCGAGACGACGGATGGCAGACATCTTCTCTCCCGTCGCTTGGAATGCAGCACCCGGCAATGACCGCCGAAGAAACTCTGCGTCAAGGGCAGTTGCGACCTCCCAGCCGTTAAATCCGAAAAAACCCCACAGTTTGACAGGCTGAGTGATCGATACAGAAGGTGCAATCGGTGCGATCCAACAGCTTTGAGATCGCTCAATCAACCATTCATCGTCAAGTTTGCCCCTTCGGAGTGAGAAGATGCCCAAGTACGGATGGCTCAAGCGCCTGGCGCTCGTCGTCGTCGTTGGCATGACGACGCTATCCAGCAGTGGCTGCCAGCTCCTTCTCTGGGATGGCTTCCTGGGGACTGCCTTCCAGTTTGCTGGGTTCTGGGATACCACCCCGCTGATCCCTGTCAGCCCTTATTACAGTGAACTCATCGAGGATGCTTACATCCGCGAAGAGCGTTACGAGAAAGTGCCTGTCCTCGATCCCGTCGAAGGCGAGCATGCTCCGATCTTCTGTCAGGATCCTCCCTCACAGGACGAAGTGATGCGGGCCATGCCGAACATCACCTCGGGTGGCTGGGTCTTCCTAGCGGAAACCAGCATGAACAACGTACGAATCGTGGTGGAACCGATCGTTGACCGAATCGACGATTGCCGGTTCTTCCCGATGGTGGGCCCTGCTCGTCTCAAGCATTGCCATTACAAAGCCACCATCTACTTCGACAAGACAATCCGCTCCGGTTGGCCGGTTCCCTTCTCTCACAAGGATGAATCGATCGAAGTGGTCTACATCGACCATGATCACCTCATCCGCTGTGCAGGCCCCGCCACTCCTCAGTAATCAACTTGTCAGGCAAAATTTCAGATTCTCAGCACCCGAAGTTTCGCACCTGCGAGGCTTCGGGTGCTCGGCATTTCTACGAAACACAACTGGCAGGCAGACATGGACTTCAAGATGTCCAGCCAGACTTCATGACCCCTTCTCCCGTTCCGACGGGAGAAGGCCGGGATGAGGGCGAGTTCAAACGTATGGGGGCGTGCAATCAACAAACGACTTCAACGCATGACGCTCTTGATTTCTGGCGGCCGGGTGGCTGGGATCAAACGTCTTCGTTTGCCCCCAGGTTGTCTGCCGCTGGTTGTTGATCCCGTTTTTCATGGTGAGGAATTTGGCAGATGCATTCCTGCTCGTGAACTCGATTAACCAGGGGGCGGATGAAGACATCCGACCCATACGCACCAAGTTAAGGCGATTCGTCTTTACGAAAAGCGGAAACTCCTTCA
>VFQR01000423.1_pt1 | contig 60556 bp, 61 predicted proteins | sample 3512321 | NCBI WGS metagenome assembly VFQR01 (sample SAMN10412374, study PRJNA504923) | tailings metagenome | isolation source: Relicate 3 Philex TSF1 revegetated site | place: Philippines: Tuba, Benguet | collected 2017-08-29 | reverse complement strand
ACCAATGAGTGGCTGGAGGCAGGCTACCAAACCGAGTCGGTCGATGTCGAAGGGGAGAAGCTCGTCTTTCGTCGTATCAGGAAGGTGCAACACATGCCGAACGCCGAAGGATTTGCCGAAACGCAACAAGCGGAGCTGGCAAGCGGCAGGGAACCCGGATTTGGCTTCATGAAAGGACTGTTGACGATCGAACCCGGCTACGACCTGACGACGCCGTCGAGCGAGCTATGGTTCGAGGGCCATCTCCCGAAAGCCGATGAGAATGGCTGATGGCCCCTCGGTCCTCCTGGATACATGTGCGGTCATCTATGCATCACTCGGAGACGAGATGAAACTGGCCGCTACGGACGCGATCAGGGACGCTTCGCAGCGATCGCGGCTCTATATTTCGCCAATCTCCGCGTGGGAAATCGGGATGCTGATGAGCAAGCGGCGCTTGAAGTCGCCGCTGGCCCCGGCGGAATTCCTGCGCAGGTTCCTCGTATCCTTCAATGCGGCCTATTCCGAGCTTTCGCCGGAGATACTTATCGACTCATCGTTTCTGCCGTCGTTTCCTCACGCCGATCCAACCGACCGAACCTTGGTCGCGACTGCGCGGAACCTCGACATGATCTTGATCACCAGCGACCGCCCCATCCTTCGCTACGGCGAAGAAGGGTATGTGCGCGCCATCGCCTGCTGAACCCGTGGACGGAAAAATGACCGAAACCATCAAGATCAAATCGCCCGTCGATGGCTCGATCCATGCCGAGCGGCCGGTGGCGAGTGACAGGGAGATATCGGCCGCAGTGGAGCGCGCCAAGACCGCGCAGGCCGAGTGGGCCCATGTGCCGATCGTCGAGCGGACGCGTCACGCGATGGCCTTCCTCGATGCGCTCGTCGGCATGAACGACGAGATCGTGCCCGAACTGGCCTGGCAGATGGGTCGCCCGATACGATATGGCGGCGAGATGGGCGGCGTGAAGGAGCGTGTCGCCTACATGGTCGAGATCGCCGAGAAGGCGCTCGCGCCGGTGCCGGCTTCGAACCCGAAAGAGGGCTTTCGTCGATACGTCAAGAAGGATCCTCTGGGCACGGTGCTGGTCATTGCGCCCTGGAACTACCCCTACCTGACGGCGGTCAACACGATCGTGCCGGCGCTTATCGCGGGCAATTCGGTAATCCTGAAGCATGCCGCGCAGACGCTGCTGGTGGGCGAGCGCTTCGCCAGTGCCTTCTCGGCTTCCGGGCTGCCGAAGGGCCTGTTCCAGAACATCGTGATGAACCACGGCCAGACTGAGGCGCTGCTCGGCTCGGGCCGCATCGATCACTGCAACTTCACGGGCTCGGTCGCCGGCGGCAAGGCGATCGAGAAGGCGGCGGCCGGCACGTTCATGACGCTCGGCCTCGAACTCGGCGGCAAGGACCCGGCCTACGTGCTGCCCGACGCGAAGATGGACCATGCCGTCGCGAACCTTGCAGAAGGAGCGTTCTACAATTCCGGCCAGTGCTGCTGCGGCATCGAACGCATCTATGTGCACGAGAAGGTCTATGACGATTTCGTCGAGGGCTTCGTGGCGGAAAGCCGGAACTGGACGCTCGGCGATCCGACGAAGAGCGAGACGGTCATGGGGCCGATGGCGCAGGCGCGCTTCGCAGATTTCATCCGGGAGCAGAAGGCCGAGGCGCTGAGGAAGGGCGCGACGGCCCACATGAACACGAAGGACGACCGCGACAGGGAGGGCTCGCCCTATCTGCCGGTGGAGGTGCTGACGAATGTCGATCACCAGATGAGCGTCATGCGCGAGGAGAGCTTCGGGCCGATCGTCGGCATCATGAAGGTCCGCGACGACGACGAGGCGATCCAGCTCATGAACGACAGCCCGTACGGCCTCACGGCCTCGGTGTGGACGTCGGACGTCGAGCGCGCCGCCTCGCTCGGCGACCGCATCGAGACCGGCACGGTCTTCATGAACCGTTGCGACTATCTGGATCCCGCGCTGGTGTGGACCGGCGTCAAGGACACCGGCAAGGGCGCTGCGCTGTCGGCCATCGGCTACGACAATCTGACCCGGCCGAAGAGCTATCACCTCAGGGAAAAGATCTGACCGACCAAGGCCACGCCATGACCCTCGCCTCCAAATGGAACTACCCCACCACCGTGCGCTTCGGCGCGGGCCGCATTTCGGAGCTGCCCGACGCGCTCGCGGCCACGGGCATCGCGCGGCCGCTATTCGTCACCGATCCCGGGCTGTCGAAGCTGCCCGTGGTGGAGAACGCGCTCAGGCTGCTCGGCGATGCGGGCGTGACCTATGGCGTCTTTTCCGACGTCAAGCCCAATCCGGTCGGCTCCAATCTCGATGCAGGCATCGCCGTCTTCCGCAATGGCGGCCATGACGGCGTCATCGCCTTCGGCGGCGGATCGGCGCTCGACCTCGGCAAGCTGATCGCCTTCCAGGCGAACCAGACGCGTCCGGTCTGGGACTTCGAGGACATCGGCGACTGGTGGACGCGCGCCGACGCGGCGGCAATAGCGCCGATCGTGGCGGTGCCGACCACGGCGGGGACCGGGTCCGAAGTCGGTCGTGCCGGCGTCATCACGCATGAGGAGAGCCACACCAAGAAGGTGATCTTCCATCCGAAGATGCTTCCGTCGATCGTGATCGCCGATCCCGAACTCACCGTCGGCATGCCTGCCTTCATCACGGTAGGCACCGGCATGGATGCGCTGGCCCATTGCCTCGAGGCGTACTGCGCACCGGGCTACCATCCAATGGCCGACGGCATCGCGGTCGAAGGCATCAGGCTCGTCCTGGAAAACCTCCCCAGGGCGTATGCGAACGGCAAGGACCTGACGGCGCGCGCGCACATGATGAGCGCAGCGGCCATGGGTGCTGCCGCCTTCCAGAAGGGGCTCGGCGCGATCCATTCGCTGTCGCATCCGGTGGGCGCGCTCTACGACACGCATCACGGCATGACCAACGCCGTCTTCATGCCCTACGTGCTCGCCTTCAACAGGCCGGCGATCGAGGAGCGGATCGCCCGCCTTTCGGCCTATTGCGGCATCGAGGGCGGGTTCGACGGCTTCGCGAAGGTGGTTCTCGAGTTGCGCAAGGATCTCGGCGTTCCGCACACGCTGGGCGGTCTCATCGAGGGTTTCGCCCCCGACGACGAGCGCAAGGCGCTCATCGCCGACATGGCGGTGGTCGATCCGACGGCCGGAGGCAATCCCGTCGAGCTGACGAAGAAGGCCGCGCTCGCGCTGCTGGACGCCGCCACCGAGGGCAGGGCGTGACACACCTTCTTTGCCGGCTGCCGAAGCGATTGCCGCTGCGGAGAAAAACGGATTAAGGTTGGTTCCAAGGGCCATCCGAGCATGACCGGAGGGCCTTCACATAACTGTCATGCCGGGCCGCTAACCGCATCGGGGCCGCCCGTCGGCGTTGGTTTCAGAGGAGAACACGGGAATGTTCAGTTTCACAGGAAAGCTGCTGTCGGTCACCGCCGCGGGTCTGATGGCGACGACGGCCATCGTGCGCGCCCAGGATCTCGCAGAACTCGAGGCCGCCGCGAAGGCGGAGGGCATGCTGACGACCATCGCCCTGCCGCATGACTGGTGCGGCTATGGCGAGGTCATCGCCGGGTTCAAGGCGAAGTATCCAGAGATCACGGTGAACGAACTGAACCCCGACGCGGGCTCGGCCGACGAGCTCGAGGCCGTTCGCGCCAACAAGGACAACAAGGGTCCGCAGGCGCCCGACGTGCTCGACATCGGCTTCGCGTTCGGACCCCAGGCGCAGGCCGAGGGGCTGACGATGCCGTACAAGGTCTCGACCTGGGACTCGATCCCCGACAACGTAAAGGATCCCGAAGGGCACTGGTACGGCGACTATTACGGCGTGCTCTCCTTCGCCGTGAACACCGACATCGTGAAGGAGCCGCCGCAGGACTGGGCCGACCTTCTGAAGCCCGAATTCGCCAACTCGGTCGCTCTGGCGGGCGACCCGCGCGCTTCCAACCAGGCGATCCTTGGCGTGCAGGCCGCCGGCATGGGCATGGGTGCGGCGGCAGGCGAGGAGGCCGGCACCAAGGGCCTCGAATTCTTCAAGGAGCTCAACGCCAAGGGGAATTTCGTTCCGGTCATCGGCAAGTCCGGGACGCTCGCGCAGGGCGCCACGCCGATCGTCATCTGGTGGGACTACAACGCACTTTCTGGTCGCGATGCGCTGAACGGCAATCCGCCCATCGAGGTCGTGGTGCCGCAGTCGGGCGTGCTGGCCGGCGTCTACGTCCAGGCGATCAGCGCCTATGCGCCGCATCCCAACGCGGCGAAGCTGTGGATGGAGTATCTCTATTCGGACGAGGGGCAGCTCGGCTGGCTTAAGGGCTACTGCCATCCGATCCGCTTCAACGACATGGTCGCGCGCGGCGTCGTTCCGCAGGAGCTGCTCGATGCGCTGCCGCCTGCGGAATCCTACGAGAAGGCCTATTTCCCGACGCTCGAGGAGCAGGACAAGGCGAAGGCCATCATCACCGGACAGTGGGACTCGGTCGTCGGCGCCAACGTGCAGTGACAGCCGTATCCGCACCCGGCCGCCCAGAGCGGCCGGGTGTAGCGTTCCGATGGCGATCTCAGCTGCCCTGACACCCAGATGACCGACGCCGCCACCATCGCCGCGCCGGCGGCGGAAGTGCCGAAGCCGCCGCGCTCGACGCCGCGCCTGTCTTTCGCTTGGCTTGGCGTCGCACCGTTCCTGATCTTTGCGGGACTGTTCCTGATCCTGCCGACGCTGCAGATCGTCACCGGGGCGTTCCGCAACCCCGCCGGCGAGTTCACCCTCGACAACGTCGCCAATCTCTTCACGCCGTCGATCCTTTCGGCCTACTGGATCTCGATCAGGATCAGCGTCGCATCGGCGTTCTTCGGCTGCCTGATCGGCTTCCTGATGGCCGTCGGCATCACGATCGGCGGCCTGCCGAACTGGATACGCTCGCCACTTCTCACCTTCTCCGGGGTCGCGTCCAACTTTGCGGGCGTACCGCTGGCCTTCGCCTTCCTCGCCACTTTCGGCAGGCTCGGGCTGGTCACGCTCATCCTGCGCGACTGGTTCGGCATCAACATCTACGGCTACGGCTTCAACATCCTCTCTTTCTGGGGGCTGACGCTCACCTATCTGTTTTTCCAGATCCCGCTGATGATCCTGATCGTCACGCCGGCGCTCGACGGGCTGAAGCGCGAATGGCGCGAGGCGGCCGCCATTCTCGGGGCCTCGAACGTCCAGTACTGGCGCATGGTCGCGCTGCCGATCCTGTGGCCGACTCTGCTCGGCACCTTTGCGCTGCTCTTTGCGAACGCGTTTGGAGCGGTGGCGACCGCCTATGCGCTGACGGGCTCGTCGCTTTCGATCGTGCCGATCCTGCTGTTCGCGCAGATCCGCGGCGACGTGCTGCAGGACCCGCATCTGGGCTATGCGCTTGCCTTCGGCATGATCGTCGTCACCGGCATCGCCAACGGCATCTACATCTGGCTGCGCGCCCGCGCCGAAAGGTGGGTCAAATGAGGGCCAACCGTTTCTGGTCCTGGTTCTTCCTGGCGCTGGGCGTGCTCTACTTCGTGCTTCCGCTGGTGGGCACGATCGACTTCTCGCTGAAGATGCGGCGCGGCGAGTACAGCCTCGACGCCTACTGGGCCGTGATCGGCGATCCGCGCTTCCAGGCGACGTTCAGCTACTCGGTCATCATGGCCGTCTGCACGATCGTCATGGGCGTGCTCCTCGTCGTGCCGACGGCCTACTGGGTGCGATTGAAGCTGCCGCACTGGCGGCCGGTGATAGAATTCATCACGCTCCTGCCGCTGGTCATCCCGGCGATCGTCATCGTGTTCGGCTACATCAGGCTCTACAACACCTCGTCCTGGCTGCCGCTGACCGGTACGGCACTCGGCACCAATCTGCTCCTGATGTTCGGCTACACGATCCTGGCGCTGCCCTACATGTATCGCGCGGTCGACACGGGACTGCGGGCGATCGACGTGCGAACGCTCACCGAGGCGGCGGAGAGCCTCGGCGCAGGCTGGTTCACGATCATGACGCGCATCATCCTGCCCAACGTGCTTGTCGCCGTGTTGTCGGGCGCCTTCCTGACCTTCGCCATCGTGATCGGCGAGTTCACGCTCGCGGCGCTGCTTAACCGCCCTGCCTTCGGGCCGTATCTGCAGCTCATCGGCGCCAACCGGGCCTACGAGCCCGCGGCGCTGGCGGTCATCGCCTTCGGGATCACCTGGGGCTGCATGGCGCTCATCCAGGTTGTGTCGCGCTTCGCACCCCGCCCAGCCAACGCCCCGAGATAGCCGGACGCTCCGCCCATGGCCGACCCATTCCTCTCCATCCAGAATGTCCAGAAGAGCTTCGGCGCGACGTCCGTCGTCCGCGACTTCGATCTCGACGTCAGCCAGGGCGAGTTCGTGTCCTTCCTCGGGCCGTCCGGCTGCGGCAAGACGACAATGCTCCGTATGGTCGCCGGGTTCGAGGAACCCAGTTCCGGCAGGATCGTCATCGGCGGCAAGGACGTCACGAGGCTCAAGCCGAACCAGCGCAACATCGGGATGGTGTTCCAGGCCTATGCGCTGTTTCCGAACCTGACGGTCGCACAGAACATCGGCTTCGGGCTCAAGGTCGCAGGCGCCTCGCGCGCCGAGATCGACGCGCGCGTCAAGGAGATGCTGGCGACGATCAAGCTGCCGGAATACGGCGACCGCTATCCCTACCAGCTGTCGGGTGGCCAGCAGCAGCGCGTGGCGCTGGCGCGCGCGCTGGCGCCGAAGCCGAAGCTGCTGCTTCTCGACGAACCGCTGTCGGCGCTGGACGCCAAGGTCCGCGTGTCGCTGCGCGAGGAGATACGCGCGATCCAGAAGTCCCTCGGCATCACCACGATCTTCGTCACGCACGACCAGGAAGAGGCGCTGTCGATGTCCGACCGGATCGTCGTGATGTCGAACGGCCGCGCCGAGCAGGTCGGCGTTCCCTTCGAGATCTACAACAGGCCGGCGACGCGCTTCGTGGCGAGTTTCGTGGGCACGCTGAACATACTGGAAGGCACGGTCTCCGATCCGGATGCCGGGAAGGTCGCCGTCAACGGCTCCGCGATCGATCTTGGACGGTCGATCCCCAAGCGCTCAGGCGACCGGGTCGCGCTCGCGCTGCGCCCCGAGGCCGCCGTTCTCGATCACCGGCCCGGCCGCGACGCGTCTCTGTCGGGAACCATCCACGACGTCGCATTCCTGGGATCTGTGGTGCGGGTGCGGATCGACGTCGCGGGCTCGATGCTTCTGCTCGACACCTTCAACGATCCCTCGAGGCCGCCGCCCGTCGCGGGCCAGAAGGCCGACATCCGCTTTGCGCCGTCCGACGTGCTGGTGCTCGGCGACTGAACGGTCGACGGCCGGCGATCTGGAGCATCGGACCGAAGAGTGGAACCGGCTTTCGGTTTGTCCGATGCTCATTCGATGGCTCAGATCGTCGTTTGCGCGTCCGCTCGGACGCACGGCTATCTGGCGAGCCGGCTGTAGATCGTCCCGTCGAACGACCTACAGGGGCTTCCTGATCCACTTGGCGATCACGCCGACCACGCCCTCGCGGAACAACAGCACCGCGATCACGAAGATGATGCCCTGGCTGATCGTCACCCAGTCACCGAAGGTGGCGAGGTAGTTCTGCATGGTGACGATGATGGCTGCGCCGACGATCGGCCCGAAGACGGTGCCCATGCCGCCGAGCAGCGTCATCAGCACGACCTCGCCCGACATCGTCCAGTACACGTCGGTGAGCGAGGCGAGCTGGAAGACGAGTGCCTTGGTCGCGCCGGCCATGCCGGCCAGCGTGGCCGACAGCACGAAGACCGCCAGCTTGTACTGGTTGACGCGATAGCCGAGCGATGTCGAACGGGCCTCGTTCTCGCGGATCGCTTTCAGGACCTGCCCGAAGGGCGAGTGGATGATGCGATAGATCAGCAGGATGCCGAAGGCGGTGATGGCCAGCACGACCCAGTAGAGGTTCATGTCGGGCCTGAGGTCGATCAGGCCGAAGAGCGCGCCGCGCGGCACGGACTGGATGCCGTCCTCGCCGCCGGTGAAGGGCGCCTGCAGCGAGAAGAAGAACACCATCTGCGCGAATGCGAGGGTCACCATCGCGAAGTAGATGCCCTGGCGACGGATGGCGAGCGCGCCGAATACTGTGCCCAGCACCGCGGCGGTCAACGTGCCGGCGAGGATCGCCAGTTCCGGTGTCAGGCCCCACACCTTGGCGGCGTGCGCGGCGATGTAGCTCGCAGAGCCGAAATAGGCGGCGTGACCGAAAGAGAGCAGCCCGCCGAAGCCGAGCAGGAGGTTGAAGGCGCAAGCGAAGAGCGCGAAGCAGAGCACCTTCATCAGGAAGATGGGATAGAGGAAGAAGGGCGCGGCCGCCGCCAGCACGAGGAGACCGACGAAGATCGCCGCGTGATGGGCCGGCATGCCCGACGTGCCGGGCTTCTGCGCGGACGCGGGGTTGAAGGTCTCGGTGTCGGTGTCGATGGCCATCAGGCGGTCCTCCCGAACAGGCCGGCCGGCTTCACGAGCAGCACGATGGCCATGATGACGAAGATGACCACCGCCGAGCCTTCCGGATAGAAGACGCGTGTCAGCCCCTCGACGAGCCCGAGCCCGAAGCCGGTGATGATGGAGCCAAGGATGGAGCCCATGCCGCCGATGACGACGACGGCGAAGACGACGATGATGAGGTCGGCACCCATGTTGGGATTGACCGAGTAGATCGGAGCGGCCAGCACGCCCGCAAAGGCGGCAAGCGCCACGCCGAAGCCGTAGGTTAGCGTGATCAGCCGCGGTACGTTGATGCCGAAGGCGCCGACCAGCGTCGGGTTTTCCGTGGCGGCGCGCAGATAAGCGCCGAGCTTGGTCTTCTCGATGACGAACCAGGTGGCCAGGCACACGACCAGCGAGGCCACCACGACCCAGCCGCGATAGTTGGGCAGGAACATGAAGCCGAGGTTCTGGCCGCCGGAGAGTTGCGAAGGGATGCCGTAGGGCAGGCCCGAAATGCCGTACTGGTTGCGGAAGACGCCCGTGATGATGAGTGCGAGACCGAATGTCAGCAGCAGGCCGTACAGATGGTCGAGATGGTAGAGCCGCGAAATCAGCAGCCGCTCGATGATCACGCCGGTTATGCCGACGATGACGGGCGCGAGCAGCAGCGCCCCCCAATACGGGACGCCAAGATAGTTGAGCAGCATCCACGCCACGAAGGCGCCCATCATGTACTGCGCGCCATGCGTGAAGTTGATGATGTTCAGGAGGCCAAAGATGATCGCGAGACCCAGGCTCAGGATCGCGTAGAACGAGCCGTTTATGAGGCCGAGCAGAAGCTGGCCGAATAGGGCCTGCGGCGGAATTCCGAGGAGTTCGAACATGCGATCGTCCTGGCGTCGCGGGATGTCGGGAATGGTCGGAGCGCGCCGCCGGCGGCGCGCTCCGCTCAGGTCAGGCCGTTACTTGACCAGTTCGCAGCCGCCCTGGTCGAGCGGGCGGAAGGCTTCGGCGGCCGGGATCGTGGCGACCGTCTCGTAGTAGTCCCACGGACCCTTGGACTGGTCCGGCGTCTTCACGCGGAACAGGTACATGTCGTGGATCTTGCGGCCGTCCGCGCGGACCTCGCCCTTGCCGAAGAGGACGTCGTCGGTCGGCAGTTCCTTCATCTTGGCCACGACGGCCTCGGCATCCTTTGAGCCGGCTGCCTCGACTGCCTTGAGATAATGGTAGACCGCGCCGTAGACGCCGGCCTGAACCATCGAGGGCTTCTTGCCCATCTTCTCTTCGAAGCGGGCCGACCATTCGCGGGTGCCCTCGTTGAGATCCCAGTAGAAGCTCTCGGTCAGGACGAGGCCCTGGGCGACGTCGAGGCCGAGCGCGTGCACGTCGTTGACGAACATCAGCAGGCCGGCCAGCGCCTGACCGCCCTGGGTGATGCCGAACTCGGAGGCCTGCTTGATCGAGTTGATCGTGTCGCCGCCCGCATTGGCAAGACCGATCACCTTGGCGCCGGACGCCTGGGCCTGGAGCAGGAAGGACGAGAAGTCGGTGCCGGGGAAGGGCGTGCGCACATTGCCCACCACCTTGCCGCCCGCCTTCTCGACGACGGCCGAGGTGTCGCGCTCCAGCGCATGGCCGAAGGCGTAGTCTGCGGTGACGAAGAACCAGCTGTCGCCACCGTTGGCGACCATCGCGCCACCGGTGCCGTTGGCGAGCGCCCAGGTGTCGTAGGTCCAGTGGATGGTGTTGGGCGAGCACTTGGCGCCGGTCAGGTCGGACGTCGCGGCCCCCGAGTTCAGGAACACCTTGTTCTTCTCGCGGGTGATGTCGTTGATGGCGAGCGCGACCGACGAAGTCGGCACGTCTGCGATCGCATCGACGCCTTCGGTGTCGTACCACTGGCGCGCGATGTTGGAGCCGACGTCGGGCTTGTTCTGGTGATCGGCCGAGACGATCGTCACGTTGACGCCCTTGTCGGTGCCGAAGTCCTCGACGGCGAGCTGGGCGGCGACGACGGAGCCTTCGCCGGTGATGTCGGTGTAAATGCCGGAGCGATCGTTCATGACGCCGATCTTGACGTCGATCGCATAGGCGGCACCCGACATGAGAACGCCGGCCAGCGACGCCAGGATAAAGCCTGTCTTCTTCATTCTAGAAACTCCTCCACACGCGCGGAAAGGACCGCGCTTCCTGCCTTCACTCAGACGCCGAGATAAGCGTGCAGCTTGTCGATATTGGCGTCCAGTTCGCTGTTGGGGATGGTGTCGATCACCTTCCCCTGTTCCACGACGTAGTGACGGTCGGCGACCGACGCCGCGAAATGAAAATTCTGCTCCACCAGCACGATGGTGAAGCCCTGCTCCTTCAGCATCGCGATGGTGCGCCCGATCTGCTGCACGATAACAGGCGCGAGGCCCTCGGTCGGCTCGTCGAGAAGCAGCAGGTTGGCGCCGGTCCTCAGGATGCGGCCGATCGCCAGCATCTGCTGTTCGCCGCCAGAGAGCTTCGTTCCCTGGCTCGACAGTCGTTCCTTCAGGTTGGGGAACAGCTCGAATATCTTCTCCACCGAGAGGCCGCCGGGCTTGACCTGCGGCGGCAGCATCAGGTTTTCCTCGACCGAGAGCGAGGAGAAGATGCCGCGTTCCTCGGGGCAGAACGCGATGCCGAGGCGGGCGATGGCGCGGCTGGGAAGGCCGATCGTCTCGGTGCCGGCGAAGTTCACCGAGCCCTTCCGCTTCGACAATATGCCCATGATGGCCTTGAGCGTCGTCGTCTTGCCGGCGCCATTGCGTCCCAGCAGGGTGACGACCTCGCCTTCGCCGACCTCGAAATTGACGCCGTGCAGGACATGGCTTTCGCCGTACCATCCCTGCAGGTCGCGGATCGTGAGCATCGGCCGCGCGGCGGGCGAGGGGGCCGGGCGGGTGTATGCCGGTGCTTCAGCCATGTCCCACTCCGATATAGGCCTCGATGACGCGCGGATCCTTCGACACGCTGGCATAATCGCCCTCGGCAAGAACCTTGCCACGCGCCAGCACCGTGATGGTGTCGGACAGCGATGCGACGACCGAGAGATTGTGCTCCACCATCAGGACCGTGCGGTTGGCGGCGACGCGCCTGATCAGAGCGGAGATGCGGTCGATGTCCTCCTGGGTCATGCCGGCCATGGGCTCGTCGAGCAGCAGCATCTCGGGGTCCAGCGCCAGCGTGGTGGCGATCTCCAGGGCGCGCTTGCGACCGTAGGGCAGCTCGACGGCGGCCACGTTGGCGAATTCGGTGAGGCCGACATCGGACAGCAGCGCCATGGCCCGGTCGTCATAGGCCGACAGGACCTTTTCCGAACGCCAGAAGTCGAAGCTGTCGCCGCGCTCGCGCTGCAGGGCGATGCGCACGTTTTCGCGCGCCGTCAGATGCGGAAACACGGCCGAGATCTGGAAGGATCGGATGAGGCCAAGCCGCGCAATGTCGGCCGGCGACAACGCGGTGATGTCCTTGCCGTTGTAGCTGATCGTGCCGCGCGTGGGCTGCAGGAACTTGGTGAGGAGATTGAAGCAGGTGGTCTTGCCCGCGCCGTTGGGCCCGATCAACGCATGGATCGAGCCGCGTCGGACCTGAAGATCCACGCCATTAACCGCGAAGAAGCCCTTGAATTCCTTCGTCAGGCCTTCGGCGGACAGAATGATGCTGTCGGCCATGTTCTCCCTGTCGTTCCGTTCCCCACGGGTCTTTTCGCCCGAGTGATGGGGACGCTAGCGGAGCGGCTGGACCAAGTCAATCATACTTCATGCCCAAAAAACCATGTTCACCAGCATGAACAATTCGGCTATGGTCCGGCACAACCCGGCCATTCCAACCGGCTGGGGCAGGGGAGGAATCGCATGCGCATCAAGCAGGTCGACCAGCTACTCGATCTCCTCGAACTGTTCGCGAAGGACAGGACGCCGCTCACACTGACCCAGCTTTCCCAGGAACTGGGCATGCCCAAGTCGAGCACGTTCAACCTCATCGACACGCTTCTCGTGCGGGGTTTTCTCTACGAGACGCGGCAGCGGGGCGGCTACTATCCCACGCGCCGGATACAGGACCTGGCATCCGACATCATGGATGGCGACACGGTGCTCGACAGTCTTCACGGCGAGCTCGAGGCGCTTTCGCAGGACACCGGCGAAACGGCCCTGCTTGCGATCCGCCAGGGCTCGGAGGTCGTTTATGTCGACGTCGTCGAGGCGGAGGCGCCCATCCGCTACAACGCCCGGGTTGGCGATCGGCGGCCGATCTACACGGCCTCCAGCGGCAAGGCCATCCTGAGCAGCTATACGGAGGACGAGCGGCACGAAATCGTTGCCTCGCTGGATTTCGCGGTGCACCAGAAATCGACGATCCGCACGGCCGATCAGCTCATGGCCGACCTGTCCGCCGCCATCCGCCGCGGATGGTGCGAGGACCGGGCCGAGTTCACGCCGGATGTGATGGGCATCGGCGTGCCGCTCCTGCATGGGGGGCGGCGGTTCGGGCTGGCCGTCGCCGGCCCGATCTACCGGCTGCGCCAGCACAGGGCCGAGCTGGCCGGCCGCCTCCAGGATGCCGTCACGCGCATGCAGATGGCCTTTCAGGGCCGGCGATAGATACCGCGGGTTGCTCACCCGTAGCGCAGCTTCAGCCCCACGATCGCGAGGATGAACGCCAGCGTCACGACGTTGGCCATTATGACGGGCCATGCACCCAGCATCACGCCGTAGATCAGCCAGAGGAAAACGCCGGCGGCAAAGAAGGCGTTGGTGACGAGCGATATGCCCGCGGTCTCGCGATCGCGCATGATCTTGAGCATCTGCGGCAGCCAGCAGAGCGAGGTTATGACGGCGGCGATGCCGCCGACGAGTTCGACATGAACGGGCACGGATGGCGCTTTCGAAGAAGTTATTCGCGCTGGGCGATGATCCGGAATCTGGAGGAAATTGCGGCAAGGTGGAAGTCTTCCGTCGCATCGTTCACCGAAATCCCGTTCTGCGTGTCAACGCGTCGCAAGACGTGAATGCATCGGGGCGTCGGGAATCTTGCGACAGACGTTTCCGGCGATGGAAAGTCCGCCCCGTCGTGACGACATGACTGTCACGAAGGTCGGCTATCGGCCTGGCATGCGCATCGGAGGCAATGATTCGATGAAGATCGCGGTTCTCGGCGGAGACGGTTTCGTCGGTTGGCCGACATCCCTCCATCTCTCGGCAAAGGGTCACGACGTCCACATCCTCGACAATCTGTCGCGGCGCTGGATCGACACGGAACTCGGCGTGCAGTCTCTGACCCCGATGGATTCCATCCAAGAGAGGACGCGCATCTGGCATCAGGAGACAGGGCGGCGGATCAATTTCCACCTGATCGACCTCGCGCGCGACTATGAGGTGCTGAAACGATGGCTGGCCGACCACCGGCCAGACGCCGTCATCCATTTCGCCGAGCAGCGGGCCGCGCCCTATTCGATGAAGAGTGACCGGCACAAGAACTACACGGTCAACAACAACGTCAATGCGACGCACAACCTCCTGAACGCGCTGGTCGAGATCGAACTGGACGCCCACCTGGTCCATCTGGGCACCATGGGCGTCTACGGCTACTCCACCGTGGGGGCCGCGATACCCGAAGGTTACCTGCCCGTCGGCATCGAGACGATGGCTGGCGAGACGGTGAAGCAGGAGATCCTCTATCCGGCCAATCCGGGCTCGGTCTACCACATGACGAAATGCCTGGATCAGCTCCTGTTCCAGTTCTACGCGCGCAATGACGGCGTGCGGGTCACCGACCTGCACCAGGGAATCGTGTGGGGCACGCACACGAACGAGACGCGACTGCATCCGCAACTCGTCAACCGGTTCGACTATGACGGAGACTACGGCACCGTGCTCAACCGGTTCCTCATCCAGGCGGCGATCGGCTACCCGCTGACCGTGCACGGCACCGGCGGGCAGACGCGCGCGTTCATCCACATCCAGGATTCGGTGCGCTGCATCGACATCGCGCTGGGCAACCCGCCAAGGCGGGGCGACCGCGTCAAGATCTTCAACCAGATGACCGAGACGCATCGCGTGCGCGACCTGGCGGAGATGGTCGCGCGCATCGCCGGCGCGCAGGTGGCCTACCTGCCCAACCCGCGCAAGGAGGCCTCGGAGAACGACCTCGTGGTGGACAACCGCCAGTTCCTCGCGCTTGGGCTGGACCCGATCACGCTCGAGGCGGGGCTGCTCTCAGAGGTGATGGATGTCGCCAAGAAGTTCGCCTACCGCGTCGACCGCAGCCGCATACCCGCGGTTTCCGCATGGACCCGCGACATCGCGCCGACGCTGGAGCGCGATCCGGAGGGCATCCGCCTCAAGAGCGTTGGATAGCGCCCCGTGAGTTCGCGCAACGCCTATGCCACGCTCGTCACCAATGCGGACTATGCGACGGGCGCGCTGGCGTTGGTGCGCTCGCTCGTGCTGACGGGCACGACGGCCGAAATCCTCGTGATGCATACGGGTGGGGTCAGCGAATCCGATCTGGCGGCGCTGGCGGTACTGGGCGTAAGGCTGGTGCCCGTCGATCTCCTGCCGACTTCGGAGGCCTTCGACGCGCGGCATGCGCGCGCGCGCATTCATTCGGACACTCCCTTCACGAAGGGCACCAAGCCGGCCTTCCACACACCGCTCGACAATTTCGCAAAGCTAAGGCTCTGGGAACTGGACGAGTACGACCGGATCGTGTTCGTCGACGCCGACGCGATCGTCGTCCGCAACATCGACCGGCTGTTCGCCTATCCGGAATTTTCCGCCGCGCCGAATGTCTATGAGAGCCTGGCCGACTTCCGCCGCCTCAATTCGGGTGTCTTCGTCGCCGCCCCTTCGCGCGCGACATTTGCGGCGATGATGGAACGGCTCGATGCGCCCGGCGCAACCTGGGCAAGGACCGACCAGACCTTCCTGCAGGCCTTCTTTCCCGACTGGCACGGGCTGCCCGTGTTCTTCAACATGCTGCAGTATGTCTGGTTCAACCTTCCCGGCCTCTGGGACTGGAATTCGGTCCATGTCGTCCATTACCAGTACGAGAAGCCGTGGGAGGAGGGACACGCCCGCGCCGAGAAGCTCGCGCCTCTCATCGCGCTGTGGCGCGCCTACCACAGCGGCGCGGACGTACCGGACGTTCGCCTGCTGGCCAACCCGGCCTGAGCGGCGTCCATGAGGATCATGGTGTCCGGCGGCACCGGCTTCGTCGGCCGCTTCATCGCGGAGGATCTCGCCGGGGCCGGCCACGAAGTCGCTGCCGGGGGACGCACACCGCCTGCCGACGGCTTCTTTTCGCCGGGTGTGCGTTTCGTCCCGCTGCGTCTCGATCCGGACGCCGACCAGTCGCCGGCCTTCGAGGGTGTGGACGCATTCGTCCACGCGGGCTTCGACCATGTACCCGGCCGCTACCGGGGCGGGGAGGGCGAGGACGCCGACGGCTTCCGGCGAAGGAACCTGGATGGCAGCGCGGCCCTTTTCCACCAGGCGCACGACGCAGGCGTTGGCAGGATCGCCTTCATCTCCAGCCGCGCCGTCTACGGGAGGCATCCGTCCGGCACGGTGCTCCACGAAACGACCCGCGCGCAGCCCGATACGCTCTATGGCGCCATCAAGCTCGAGACCGAACTGATACTGGAAACGCTATCGGGCAACGGCGCTGAGACGCTCAGCCTGCGTGTCACCGGGGTCTATGGGCCGGCCGGCGCAGGACGCGAGGACAAATGGTCCGCGATGATCCGCGACTGGCTGGGCGGCAAGACGATCGCGCCGCGTGCCGGCACCGAGGTGCATGGTGCCGACCTCGCCCGCGCGGTCCGGGCGTTCGTCGAGGCCGGCTCCGGCTGGCCGCGGGTCGTCAACGTGTCGGATGTGCTGGTCGATAACCGCGAGATTCTCGACCTGGCGCGCCAGACGCTGGGCGTCGACCTGCCCTTGCCTGAAGGGGCCGACCGCGCCTCGCTCAACCCGATGGCAACCGACCGGCTCGCCGGTCTGGGCTGGCGGCCAGGCGGCATGCCACTCTTCGAACAAACCGTCGAGGCGCTGGCGCTTCGCGCTGGCGCCACGCCTGACGACTGAAGGTCAGGCTTCGCCGGTCGGGCGAAGGACCTCGCCTTCGTCGCCCACCTCGATCGAGGGAAGTTCCGCTTCCATCTCCGCGAGCGCCGTGCCCTCGATCTCGCCGGCCTCGTCGCGGGCCTTGTCGCACTGCTTGCTCTTCACGGAGCGGTAGAAGCGCTCGTAGGTCGAGAGGCGCTTGACCGTCTCGTTGAGGCGCTCGATCTCGCTGCGCATGATCTCGACCTCGCTGGCATGGTCGTCCACGGCGCTCCTGCGCTTGCCGGCGCGTTCCTCGGCGATGCGAAGATCCGTCTCCATGTCCTTGAGGCGGTTGCGAAGGCTTCCGGCCTCGTTCTCGGCCTCGCTGCGCGCGGCGGTCAGCACTGCGATCTTGGCCTTCAGAACCTCGATCTCGTTGGCCATCACCTGGCGCTCTGCGGCCTGGCGACCGGTCACCTCGTCCATCTCGTGCTCCAGGCTCTTGAGCGAGGCACGATTTTCGGCGAGGTCGATCTGAAGCGTGTCGTTGTGCTTCTGCACGCGTGCCAGCTCGCTTTCGATCATGGCGAGGCGGGCGCGCGCCTCCGAGAGATTGTTGGACTCCGTCTGGTGGACCGAACCCAGTTCGTCGAGCCTGCGCTGCAAGTCTCCGACGCGCTTGGCGGTCTGGTCGAGATCGGCCGTCTGGTTGACGTGGCGCTCGCGCAGCACCTCGTTCTCGCGTCCGAGGCGCTCGGCCTCCGTCGTGCGGGTAGCGAGCGCGTTCATCAGGTCGGCGCGCTCGGATTCGAGCGCCGCGATGCCGTTGCGCGCCTCGACCGTCTCGAGACGGGCATCGGCAAGCGACTGGCGGAAGCGCTCGAGTTCCTGCTGGACCTTCGCTTCGCGACGGCGCGTGCCCTCCATCAGCGATTCGTGCTGGCTCTTCAGCCGCGCGACGTTGTCGGCCTGCCTGCGCAGCCTGTTGTTCTCCGCAACCAGGCGCTGGTTGACCTGCTCGGTGTCGTTGACGCGGTGGATGGTCGACTGGACGCCGATCAGGAATTCGCGCGTCAGGTGATGCAGCGCGTTCACGTTGGAGAGAGCCTTCGAGATGTTGCGCAAATCCTCGCCGGCGGTCTGGTACATCGCCTCGAAGCTCGACAGGGAGGACAGCCTTTCCTGCGCGAAGGCCGTCAGGCCCGGTTCGATCGGCTCCGGCGCGTGCGTCTCCTCCGTGATCTCGGCGAAGATCTCAGGAACCTCGGCCAAGGGAAGCGCCTGGCGTTCGGCCTGGCCTTCGGAGGCAATCGCCTCGCTGAAGTCCTGCTGCAGGGCCTCGCCAACTTCGGCCTCGAGGGAGTCGAAGGCCGTGTTGAGCGATTTGTCGCGCTTGAAGAGACCGGTGATGTTCATGGCTGCATCATTCCTCGACTGTGGAGGTCAACGTCCGGGAACGTTAACGATTTGTTAATTGAAGCATATACGCCTCTAATCTTGAGGAAAAGTGGGGCTCCGGAGAATGATCCCATATAGTAAATGGAAACAATGATTTAGCTGGTCGCGATGATCGTCGCCATGCAGCGGCGGCGCGTCTGGTCGCTGGAAAAAGCCGCTATATGTCAATGTCTTAGATGGTTTACCGAGCGGCTCGATTCAGGTCGTCCGGGCAGGCTCCAGGAGCCTGCTTTACTTGTCTCGACTACTTGGATTCGACCGCTCTTGGAGGCCGATTTCGCGAAACCTCAACCCGGCTGGCGGTCGACCGGATGCGGGCTCATTTCGAGATGCAGGAGGCTGCCGTCATAGGGATGCGCGGCGCATACCGCCTCGTCGAGCTCGACGCCCAGTCCGGGTTCGTCGGTGACGATCGCATGGCCGTCGTCGAACGGAATCTTCGTCTTCAGCAGCCGTGCGTGAAAGCCGTCGAAGGACCTGATCGCCTCGAGGATCAGGAAGTTGGGCAGCGTGGCGGCAAGCTGGATGTTGGCTGCCGCCACGATCGGCCCGCAATAGCAGTGCGGGGCGATCTGGATGTGATGGGCCTCGGCCATCGCGGCGATCTTCTTGGTTTCGAGAATTCCGCCGGAGCGGCCGAGGTCGGGCTGGAGGATCGATGCCGCGCGCAGTTCGATCAGGCGCGCGAATTCCCATTTCGTGGTCAGCCGCTCGCCGGCCGCGACGGGGATCGAGGTGCCTCGCGCGACCTGCGCCATCACCTCGGGCATGTCAGGCGGCACGGGCTCCTCGAACCACAGCGGATCATAGGGTTCGATGGCGCGCGCCATGCGCAGCGCTCCGGAAGCGGTGAACTGGCCATGCGTGCCGAAGAGGATGTCGGCCTTCGTGCCGACGGCCTCGCGGATCGCCTTCAGCATTCTGGCGGAAAGGTCGATGTCGACCAGGCGCGGCTGGTGGCCATCGTAGATCGTGTAGGGCCCCGCCGGGTCCAGCTTCACGGCGGTGAAGCCCTGCGCGACATAGTCGGCGGCGCATGAAGCGGCGAGATCGGGATCGTTGTAGACATTGACCGCGCCCGCTTCGGACGGCACCACGCTCCCCTTGGAAGGATAGAGATATGTGTAGGCGCGCAGCCGCTCGTGCACGCGACCGCCGAGGAGCTTGTGCACCGGCTTGCCCGCCTCCTTGCCGATGATGTCCCAGCAGGCGATCTCCAGCGCCGAAACGCAGCCCATCATCGAGATGTCGGGCCGCTGGCTGAAGCCGGAGGAATAGGCGCTGCGGAAGAAGGTTTCGATGTCGTGCGGGTCGCGCCCCACGAGGTGCCGTTCCGCGCAGTCCTCGATCATGCGGGCCGTCACGTGCGGCCCGAAGGTCGCGCTGTAGGCCTCGCCGTAGCCGACCACCCCTCCATCGGTGACGAGCTTGACGAAGACGAAATAGCGACCGCCGATGCCGGGCGGCGGATTTCCCACCACGAAGGTCTTCACGTCGGCGATCTTCATCGGGTTCTGATCCTCTTCATCTCGCTGCATCCTCCAGCACGAGGTCCGCGCCCTTCCAGCCGGTGACGATAGCGGCGGCGTTGGTGTTGCCGGAGATGTTGTTGGGAAACACCGACGCGTCGATGACCCGCAACCCCGCCACGCCGTGCACCCTCAATCGCGCGTCGACCACCGCGGTGTCGCCGGTCGGACCCATGCGGCAGGTCGATACCGGATGATAGACCGTGCCCGACCGCCGCCGGAAGTCCGCGATCAGGTCTTCGTCGCTCGTCACGGACGGACCTGGCAGCACTTCCTCGGATATGACGGCGGCCAGCGCCGGCTGCGCGGCGATGACGCGCAGGAATTTCACCGCCGCGAGCATCTCCGCCACGTCCTCGTGCGTCGAGTAGGCATTGGGGACGATGCGTGGCGCTGCGGCCGGATCGCAGGAGCTGATGTGGATCGAACCGCGGCTCGTCGGCCGGCAGTTGGAAAGCCCGATCGAGAAACCCGGCCAGGGATCCGGGTCGAGGATCGGCCGTTCGCCGGATTTCGGGATCACCGTCGAGAATGCCTGGAAGTAGAGCTGCATGTTGGGCCGGTCGCGGGCCGGGCCGGTGCGGAAGAAGCCGCCGCCCTGGTTCATGCTCATCGACAGCGGTCCGGAGCGGAGCGCCAGATACCGCGCTCCGGCCAGTGCCTTGCCCCACCAGGGCCTGAGCTGCTGGTTCAGCGTCGGCCGGTTCGATTTCCAGGTGTAGTTGATGCCCAGATGATCCTGGAGATGCTCGCCGACGTTCGGGTTGGCATGGACGAGATCGATCCCGAGCCCCGCGAGCCGCTTCGGGTCGCCAATGCCGGAGAGTTCGAGGAGTTGCGGCGAGCCGACCGCTCCGGCGCTCACGATCACCTCGCGGCTGGCGCGCACGGTCCGCTTCCCGCCGTTCGTGCGATAGGCGAGCCCGACTGCGCGGCTTCCCTCGAAAAGGATGCGCGTCGCGGTCGCGCGGGTCTCCACGACGAGATTGGCGCGTCGCATCGCCGGGCGAAGAAAGGCCCGCGCCGCCGACATGCGTCGGCCGCTCTTCGTCGTGATCTGGTAGATGCCGACCCCGTCCTGTCTTTCGCCGTTGAAATCGGGATTGGGCGGGAGCCCGGCCTGCTGGGCCGCGTCGAGATAGAGCCGGGTGAGGGGGTGTACATGGTCGCGCATGTCGCTGACGCGGACCGGTCCGCCGCGCCCGCGCCATGCGTCCTCGCCGGCCTCGTTGTCCTCGACCGCACGGAATACGGGCAGGAGTTCGTCCCAGCCCCAGCCGGGATTGCCGGCCTCGCGCCAGTCGTCGTAGTCGCGGGGGTGGCCCCGGATCCAGACCATCGCGTTGATCGAACTCGAACCACCGAGAAGCCTGCCGCGCGGCCAGTGATCCGCATTGCCCGCAAGGCCCGGGTCTGGCTCGGCGCGGTAGTTCCAGTTTACGGCGGGATCGAAGAAGGTCTTGCCGTAACCCAGCGGCATCTGCACGAAGAAACGGCGATCGGTGCCGCCGGCCTCCAGGAGAAGTACCGAGTGGCGACCGTTCGCGGTCAGCCTGTCGGCCAGCACGCAGCCCGCCGACCCCGCGCCGACGATGACGTAGTCGAAAGTCCGCATTCTGAACGCGCGCGCTCCGGATTCGATGCCGCGCGCAATCTATGCATGCCGACGGCTCAAGTCGCCGGGCCATACCGTCAAGGCTTGTGAATTTTGCGACCGTTGCGCAGTGTGCGCGCGACGAGTCGCACGGGTGGCGGCCACGAGGGGGTGGAATATGTCGGAACGACCGGTCGGCGACCTGACCTTGCGCACGCTGGCCATGCCGGCGGACGCCAACGCGGCCGGCGACATATTCGGCGGCTGGGTCATGGCGCAGATGGACCTCGCCTGCGGCATCCGCGCAGCCGAACGCGCCCGCGGGCGCGTGGTGACCGCGGCCGTGAAGGAGATGTCCTTCGCCAAGCCGATGAAGATCGGCGACACGCTATGCGTCTATATCGACATCACGAAGATCGGGCGGACCTCGATGACCATGCGCGTAGAGGCCTGGGCGCAGCGCTACCTGTCGGACTTGATGGAGCGGGTGACCCATGCCGATTTCGTTATGGTCGCACTCGACGGCGACGGGCGCCCGAAGCAGATTCCCCCAGAGTAGTCAGGCGACGGTCGCATCGAAGCGAGCCCGCGCCTCGGCGACGCGGCCAGTATTGTCGCGCGCCCAGTCGCCGAGCGCCTTCACCGGCACCAGCAGTTCGCGGCCAAGATCGGTGAGCGCGTAGTCGACGCGGGGCGGGATGGTGGGAAACACCGTTCGGGTGACGAAGCCGTCGCGTTCGAGGCCGCGCAGCGTCGAGGTGAGCATCTTTTGCGAGATGCCCCCGATCGTGCGCCGAAGCTCGGAGAAGCGCATCGGACCCGCGCCCAGATAGCCGACCACCAGCACGGTCCACTTGTCGCCGACGCGCGAGAGTATCTCGCTGACGGCGCGGCAATCCTCGGCGACGTGCGGCGCGTGGCCAGTGAGGAAAGGGTGACCAGGTTTCAAGAAAGTGCCTCCTTGCGGGCTTTGTCGACAGTTTCCTATGTAGTGTCGGTATCAGTCAGATACCAACTTACGAAAGGATTGTATCATGGCCCGACCCCGCATCGGTATCGTCGTCGGCTCGATCCGTGAAGGCCGCTTCGCCGAAAAGGCCGCTGGATGGATCGCCGACCTCGCCCGAGCACATGGCGATTTCGACGTCGAGATTCTCGACCTCAAGGACTTCGACCTGCCGTTCTTCGCCGAGCCTGTTTCCCCGGCATGGGGCCCGTCGCAGAATCCCGCCGCGCTTCGCTGGCAGGAGCGGCTGGCCGCGATGGACGGCTTCGTCATCACCGCCGCTGAGTATAATCACGGCCCGACCGCGGTGCTCAAGAACGCCATGGACTATGCGTATGGAGAGTGGTCGAACAAGCCGGTCGCCTTCGTCGGCTACGGTGGCGTCGGCGGCGCCCGCGCAGTCGAACAGCTCCGCCAGATCGCCATCGAGCTGCAGATGGCGCCCATCAAGACGGCCGTCCACGTGCTGCTTCCCGATTTCGTTGCCCTGATGAAGGGAGAAAGGAATTTCTCCGAGATCGCGCACCTCACGAAGAGTGCGACCGACATGCTCGATCAGCTTTCCTGGTGGGCTCGGGCGCTGCAGCGCGCGCGCACCGCAGAGCCGGTCACCGCCAGAGCGGCCTGACGTCGCCGGTCAGGCGATCCTCTCGCGGCGCGTCGCCGTGGCGCGCTGCGCGAGCACCTTGTCGACGCGCCGTCCGTCGAGATCGACCACCTCGAAACGCCAGCCGTTGACGGCAACCCATTCGCCGACCCCCGGCAGGTGATGCATGTGAGACAGGACGAAGCCCGCCACCGTCTGGTAGTCGCGCTTCTCGGGCAGCGCGAAACCGAGTGTCGCTGCCATCTCGTCGGCCGGCATGTAGCCGGCGAGTAGCCAGGAACCGTCGTCGCGCTCTACCGCCGCAGGCTCGTCGCCCTCGTCGAGATCGGATCGGAATACGCCGGCGATCGTCTCAAGGATGTCCGCCGGCGTGACGAGCCCTTCGAAATGCCCGTACTCGTCATGGATCAGCGCCATCGGCACCTCGGCGTCGCGCAGCACGGCCAGCACGTCCAGCGCGTCGGAGCGGTCATGCACGATCGGGGCCGAGCGGACGTGGGCCGCCACGTCAAGCGATCGGCCCGAGAGGATGGCGGACAGGAGTTCGCGGGTCTGCACCACGCCCACCATCTCGTCGACGCTGCCCTGGCCGGCGGGCAGCCGCGAATGCGACGTCGTACTAAGGAGCGTCCTGATTTTCTGCTCGTCGTCTGCCAGGTTTATCCAGTCGACCTCGGTGCGCGGCGTCATTACGGCGGTGACGGAACGGTCGCCGAGCCGCATCACGCCGGCGATCATGTGGCGCTCTGCGGTCTCGATCACGCCGGTCGTCTCGGCCTCGGCGATCAGCGCCGAAATCTCCTCGTCGGAGACCTTCGAACCTTCCCGGTCGTGCTGGCCGAGGAGACGCAGCACCGTGCGGCCGGAGACGTCGAGCAGCCAGACCAGCGGCGCCGCGATCCGCGACAGCATCGTCATGGCCGGCGCCACCTTGACCGCGACGGCTTCCGGGTTGCGCAGCGCGATCTGCTTGGGAACCAGTTCGCCGACGATCAGCGAGGCATAGGTGATCAGGGCCACCACGACGCCAACGCCGAGCGTTCCGGCCAGTCCCGCGCTCATGCCCTGCGCGGCAAGCCACTGCGTCAGCCGCATGCCCAGTGTCGCGCCGGAGAAGGCGCCCGACAGCACGCCCACCAGCGTGATGCCGATCTGGACCGTCGACAGGAAGCGTCCGGGATTTCCAGCAAGCGCGAGTGCACGCCCCGCGCCGGACACTCCGCGTTCCTTCATCGAACGCAGTCGCGCCGGGCGCGACGATACGACCGCGAGTTCCGACATGGCCAGGAGGCCGTTGACGCAAATCAGAAGAACGACGACGGCGATTTCGATGGAGAGCATCGCCACCGTCTACCATTCGCCACTCGACATTGCGAAGACTGATTTCTTCGCCATCGAGCCGACGTCGGTATTCAGGAGCCGAAGCGGTAGACGACGTCCGAGAACCGATCCGTCGCGAAGACGTAGAAGAGCCGCGTCCGTCGGGAGCTCTCGTTGTGGATCCCGTGCTCGGCGTTGCCTGGAATGAAGACAACGGTGCCCACGCCTGCCCCATGGTCCGTGCCGTCGATCGTCACGGTGCAGCTGCCCTCGAGGATGCAGTATATCTCGGGCTCCGCGTGGCGGTGCGGCGCCAGCGACCCGCCGGGTTCGAGCTCGGCGATCCCGGCCGAAAACGTGTTGCTAGGCGTGAGATCGCCGCTGATCAGCGTGAACCACGAGATGTCGCCGCGCGTTGGGTCGTCCCAGGTCTCGCGCGGGCGATCGGCGGTTCGCACGACGACGGGCCTCACCTCTTGTGCCATGGCAAGCTCTCCGGACGCGGTCTTGGACTACCGACAGGCACGATAGCCGTTGCGCCGATCCTTTATATCGAAATGGAAGTGGTCGGCATGAGCGCGGTTGTACCCCGGCCCGAGCACGGTCGTGAAGTAGTCGCAGCCGCCGGCGCGCACGGTATTCAGCAGCCCGCGCTGGCGGAACGCGAACCAGCCCGGCTTGCGGACGTCGATGTCGCGGCCGTTGTTGAGCTCGATGCGCATCACGTCTAGCGCGTTGCCCTTGGAATGCTCCGATGGGGTGGCGGTGCCGGCAATGCGGCGGCAGGAATAGCTGGATCCCTGATGAATGGTCTTCACGCCGGACATGTAACGCCAGCGCGCGGCCGGTGCGAGCTCGTTCTTCGTCCAGAGCGCGAAGGTTGCGGCCATGCTGCAGGACAGCGTGGCGGCAGGCTTCATTTCGATGCCGCCGGAAAGGCCGCTCACCTCGACCGGGTGGTCGATCCGGCAGGCGCCGCCGTCTCCGATCGGCGCGAGGTCGCGGTAGGTGACGCCCAGCCGTCGCAGCGTCTGCCGGCAGTCCACCTCGTCGGCGGGCATCTCCGACAGCGGCGTGGTGGACGGTGCGTTGAGGCGCGGATAGCCGGCCAGCATGGGATCGGACGGCACAAGTCGCTGGAGGCCGCGCGAGGGGATGGCCGCCGTCGTGGTGCCGACATCGGCGGGCGGACGCATGACATCGGTGACGGAGCAGGCAGCGAGGAAGGCGCCCGCGGCGGCGAGGAGCCCGAGGCTGCGAAAGCGAGCGTTGCGCAGGCCATGGGCAAACGCCGCGGCGAACGCGCGAACGGATGACGGCATCTAGGTTTTCCCGGTCCCTTGGCGGAAAGCCTAGGCGGGAAGGGTAAATGAATGCTCAGCGCCGCCGTTCAGACCTGCGGCGCCAATGCGGCGGCGCCGGCTCCCGCACCTCAGCGGCAATAGGTCGACCCCGGCCGGCGAGGGGCCAGGTCGAAATGGAAATGGTCGGCATGCGCCTCGTCCGTGCCCGGGCCCAGCACCGTGGTGAAGGGGCCGCAGGCGGCCTGTCGCACGCGGGCGAGGAAACGGCTGGTCGACAGGTTCTCGCTGCGTGCGACGGCGATCTCCCTGCCGTCCTCCAGAACGAAGGCACCGAAGTCGATCGCGTTGCCGAAGGCGTGCTCAGAGAGCTTTTCCAGGCCTGCCCGAGGGCGGCAGACATAGCCCGACACCTGACGGACCGACTTCAGGTCGACCGAGAAGGCGGCCCGGGTTTCGCCGGCAACGACCTGCTGGGCAAACCTCGCCGTCGCCTCGGCGGTCTCGCAATTGAGCGTGGCGGGCGGATCGAGCGCAATGCCCGCGCCCAGTCCCGATACCGTGACCGGCCAAGGCAGGGCGCAGCCCGACGCGTCCGATTCGGGCGGGCGCGTCTCGAAGGCGACACCGAGCGCATCCAGCCTTTGCCGGCAGGCAAGTTCGTCGGCCGATGGCGTCGCCGATGCAGGCATTTCCGACCGGGGATCGGGGGGCGTTTCAGGCTCTGCGGTCTCGTCGGCTTCCGGCCCGGATTGCTGTTCGGTCGGGCCGGCGTCTTCAGGCCCGGGCTCGGCCCGAGGCTCGGCCGCGTCTGCGTCTTCAGGCCGGGGTTCGGGCACGGGCGGCGGTCCGGCGTCGCCGTCCTGCGCGGGCTCGGCAACGACAGGCGGCGACATGACAGGCCCGGCTTCCTCCGCCGGTGCCGTTCCGTCGCCCGCCTCGGCGGGCGAGGGGGCGGGGACGGGGGCCTGCTGCGGCAGCGCGTCCGGCCGCGCTTCATCGGGTTCATCCGGCCTTTCGGGTCCGGGCGCGGGAACGTCCACGCTCGAGGGAAGCTCGACCTCCTGCGCCAGCGCCGCGAGGGCGAACAGCAGGGCGGCGGTGGCGGCGAGGGCCGGGCGAAGCGTCTTCATTCCCGTTCAAGTGGAACGGCGGCGCGGGCCGGCAAGCACCGGGCGATTCACGAATGGTAACGCATGTGGCGACTTCAGGCGCCGATGGCCTCCAGCCCTTCCTCCAGCCAGTCGCCCAGCATCGGCATGCCGAGAAGGTAGGAAGCGGTGCGGCGGTTGCCCCGACGCTTCGCCTCGGCCAGCGCTTCCTGCCATTCAGATGAGTCGTAGTCGCCGCGCCCGACCCATACGAGCGCGACGAGCTCGGCAGCCTCGTCGACGTTCAGATCGTCGATGAGTTCGCGCAGTTCCTCAGCGGTGAGATCCTCGACCTCTTCCTCCGCGAGGCCGTCATGCTGGTGCAGGTCGCGCGCATCGCCGTCGATCTCGATCTCGTGCTCGTTGCCGCTGGCGTAGTCGTCGCTCACGGCGGCGCTGATGGCGCGTGCCTTCAGTATGAAATGGCGCACCGTGTCGGGTCCGATCGAGAGTTCCCAATCCCTGTCGCTTCTGGTCTTCACGCGCCGCGCTCCCGACCTCTTTCGCATCCGATACTAGCGCATTTTGCATCGCGGTGGAAAAGGCCGCCCCGGCTTCGTCGCCCGCGATTGACAGGGGCGTGGGGGCTCGTGGAAATGGCGCGGTCCTCCCCCGAGAAGGTTTTCCCCGACATGGCCGTGCTTCTGTCGCCCAAGGTGCTGCCGATCCTGCTCCTCGTCGCCTCAAACGTCTTCATGACGCTCGCCTGGTACGGGCATCTGAAGTTCAAGGCGGCGCCGCTCTATGCGGTGGTGCTGATCAGCTGGATGATCGCGTTCTTCGAATACTGGCTGGCGGTGCCCGCCAACCGGATCGGCCATCAGGTCTATTCGGCGGCCGAGCTGAAGACCATGCAGGAGGTCATCACGCTGGCGGTGTTCGTGCTGTTCTCCGTGACCTACCTCAAGGAGGCGATCACCTGGAACCATCTCGCCGGCTTCGCGCTGATCGCCGCCGGGGCCGCGCTGATCTTCAGGGCGTGAGGGATCAGTCTGCGCGGGCGATCCTGACGACGGAACCGCCGGCCGCATCGATCAGCAGATAGACCGATCCGTCGGGCGCCACGCGCACGTCGCGCACGCGGCCGATCTCGCCCTGAAACATCCGTTCCTCGCCGACGATCGCGCCGCCGGGATCGCGGTCGAGGCGCGAGAGCAACTGGCCGCGCAGCGCGCCGACGAGGATGTCGCCCTGCCATTCGGGGAACATCGTCCCGTCGTAGATCGCCATGCCCGAGGGAGCGATGGAAGGATCCCAGTAGTGGAGCGGCTGCTCGTAGCCCCGGGCCGACGTGCCGACGCCGATCCTGGTGCCCGAATAGTTGCGGCCGTAGGAGATAACCGGCCAGCCGTAGTTGCGGCCGGCCTGCGGCCGGTTCACCTCGTCGCCGCCGCGCGCCCCGTGCTCCACGGTCCAGATAGCGCGCGTCACCGGATCGTAGGCCGCGCCCTGGATGTTGCGGTGCCCCTTCGACCAGATCTCCGGCAGATGGGCCGCGCCGTCGGGGGAGGGATTGTCGGGCGGAACCGAGCCGTCGGGATTGATCCGCAACAGGGCGCCCGCATGGTCGCGCGGGTCCTGTGCGCGATTGCCGTCGCCGCGATCGCCGATGGAGAAGAACAGCGAGCCGTCCGGATGGACGACGATGCGCGAACCGAAATGCTGGCGCGCGCCGGTCTTCCTTGCCATGGAGAAGATCACCCGGACGTCGTCGAGCCTGGCGCGCTGGCCGTCGCGGACAAGACGCGCCCGCGCGATGGCGGTGCCGGCGCCGCCGCGACCGGGCTCCGAATAGGACAGGAAGATCGTACCGGACCGCTCGAAATCCGCGGCGAGCGCCACGTCGAGCAGGCCACCCTGGCCAGAAACGGCGACCTGGGGCACACCCGCGACGGGGGTGGAAAGCCGTCCGCCGCTGACGATCCGCAGGCGGCCGGGCCTTTCCGTCACCAGCAGGTCGCCCTCGGGCAGGAAGGCGAGGCCCCATGGATGCTCGAGCCCTTCCGCGATCGTCGTCGCCTGCACGGAGACGGCCTCGGTGCGCAAGATACGCTCCTGCGCCGCGCCGGGGCCGGTGAAAAGCAGCGCGACGGCCGCGAAGGAGGAAAGGAGCGCCGTTCTCATGCCATTGAGTTACCCCCCGACGGCCGTCCTGCAAAGGCTCGGCGTCCCGATCGCGGGGTCTTGCGATCACAAATGCTTGAGGATTGCCGCCGAACTGACGCCGCGACAGGTGTTTCCTTTCCATTTTCAGGATGAAATCCGGGGAGGGGGCTGCTATATTGACCGGAACTGTGGAAACGGTTCCGACGCCTCAGGCATCCGGACCGTTCTTTTTTTGTCCCGCGGGCCAGCCCGCGGATATCTGGAAGGGTCGCAGGCGAATGAACAAGGTACCGATGACGGCGGGTGGTTTCAGCACGCTCAAGGAGGAGCTGCGCTGGCGTCAGCAGGAAGAGCGGCCGCGCATCATCGAGGCGATCGCCGAGGCGCGCTCGCATGGCGACCTGTCGGAGAACGCCGAATATCACGCTGCCAAGGAAGCGCAGAGCCTGAACGAGGGCCGCATCGCGGAGGTGGAAGACCTCGTCGCGCGGGCCGAGGTCATCGACGTTTCGAAGCTGTCGGGCGACAAGATCAAGTTCGGCGCGACAGTCGTGCTGGTGGACGAGGAGACCGAGGAGCAGAAGACCTACCAGATCGTCGGCGACCAGGAAGCCGACGTGAAGGCCGGGCGCATCTCCATCTCCTCGCCGATCGCGCGCGCGATGATCGGCAAGACGGTGGGAGACGCCATCGAGGTCAACGCGCCGGGAGGCGCGCGGGGCTACGAGATCGTCGAGGTCCAGTTCGTCTGAGACGACCGGCCGTGTCCGACCCGGCGCCCCCCGCAATGCCGGAGCTCGAGGTCGTCGCTCCCAATTTCAAGCGCCGGCTGTCGGGCGTGACGACGACGATCGTGCATCTCGTGCCGCTGCAGTCGCGCCTGGTCGGCATCGCCGCGCTCGGCCCCGGCCTTCCCGCCGGATTGCCGCGCCTTGCCTGGTGGCAGGTGCCGGGCTTCTGGACCCGCCCGGCGCGGCGGCGTTTCCGGGTCTGGCATGCGCGGCGCAACACCGAAATGCTGGCCGGCGTCGTGATGCGCGACCTGCTGCGCATGCCGCTGCGCCTCGTGTTCACCTCAGCGTCGCAGCGCGAGCACACGGGATGGACGCGGTTCCTCATCTCGCGGATGGACGCGGTCGTGGCGACCAGCCGCAAGACCGCCGCCTACCTCAAGGTGGCGAATCGCGTCGTCATGCACGGCATCGACACGGAGCGCTTCCAGCCGCCCGGCGACAGGGCGGAGGCGGCGCGGGCGCTCGGTCTCGACCCCGCGCTCTCCTATGCGGGGTGCTTCGGCCGCGTGCGCCACCAGAAGGGCACCGACCTCTTCGTCGACGCGATGCTGGCGCTGCTTCCCGGCAGGCCGGGCTGGGGCGCGCTGGTGGCCGGCCGCGCGACCGCGCAGCACAGGGGCTTCGAGGACGGGTTGCGGCGCAAGGTGGAGGCGGCGGGACTTTCGGACCGCATAATCTTCGTGGGAGAGCACACCGACATCGAGCGCTGGTACCGCGCGCTGTCGCTCTTCGTCGCCCCGCAGCGCTGGGAAGGATTCGGACTGACGCCGCTGGAGGCGATGGCCACCGGCGTGCCCGTCGTGGCGGCCGATGTCGGGGCGTTCTCCGAGCTCCTGGTCGACGGCGAGACCGGCGCGATCGTGCCGCGCGACGACCTGCCGGCGATGGCCGAGGCGATGGCGCGGCTGATGGACGACGACGCGCTGCGGGCGCGGCAGGGCGCGCAGGCGCTCGATCACGTGCGCGCGAAATTTCCGCTGGAGCGCGAGGCGGGCGACCTGGTGGCGATCTACGAGGCGCTGTGGCGCGGCGAGCCGGTCGGTCAGCCAACCGAGGCGGCGAGATGAGCGGGGAGGGCGGCGCGGCGACGAACGAAGCGGCGCTGGCGCGCGTGACGCTGGTCACGGTGTCCTACCGCAGCGCGCCCGTGCTGGAGAAGCTGCTCGGCTCGCTGCCTGCCGGCCTGAGCGCCGTCGTCGTGGACAATGGCGGCGGCGACGCGACGCCGTCCGTGGCCTCGGCGCATGGCGCGCGGCTCGTGAGCCTGCCCACGAACGAGGGCTTCGGCCGCGGCTGCAATGCCGGGGCGCGCGGCGTGGCGAGCGAATTCCTGTTCTTCGTCAATCCCGACGCCACGCTCGAACCCGGCTGCGTAGAACGGCTGGTGGCGGCGGCGGATGCCTTGCCGGAAGCGTCCGCCTTCAACCCGAAGGTGCTCAAGGCGTCGGGGCGGCAGCATTTCAAGCGGCGCTCGCTGCTCGTGCCGCGCCACGAGTGGATCGGACGCGAGCCCCCCGTCGAGACGAGCCCGGTGCCGACGCTGCTCGGCTCGGCGCTGTTTTGCCGGCGCGACTGCTTCGAGAAGGTCGGCGGCTTCGACCCCGCGATCTTCCTCTATCACGAGGACGACGACCTCGCCGTGAGGCTGCGGGCGGCATGCGGCCCCGTCTATGTCGTGCCGTCCGCCGTCGTGCGTCACGAAAGCGGCCATTCGTCGGGCCGCGACCCCGAAACGGCGCTCTTCAAGGGCCATCACATGGCGCGATCGCGCATCTATGCAATGGGCAAGCACGGCAGGCGGCTGCCGTGGCTGCGCAGCTTTTCGCGCGCGCTTTTCGAACTCGCGCTGCCGCACAATCTGTTCTCGGCACGGCGCAGGGCCAGGCAGGTGGGGCTGGTGAAGGGTGCGTGGTCGATGCGTCGCGGCGGACCGGCCTTTGTGATGCGCGTCGCAAACCCGGTCTACGATCTGCGGCTGATCAAGCACATGCCAGATCAGGCGATCGAGCTTCCCGATGGCTGGGGCGTCTACGACAACAGCGCCAACCCCGACTACCAGCTCTGCGAGGTCGGGGCGTTCCTGGACTACTTCCGGACCGGAGGCGAAGGCTTCCGCTGGCCGGACGGCGTCACCCATGTCGGGCTGCTCAGCCCGAAAATCTTCGCCAAGACGCGGCTGGACCCGGACCGGCTGACATCCGTTCTCGACCGTCATGTCGGCGATGTGGACGCGGTAATCTTCAACCCCTATCCGAACGCGGTCGCCAATCGGGCCAATGTCTGGCGACGTGGCGAGAAAAAGCATCCCGGCCTGCTGGAACTGGCCACGCACGCGGGAATGGACAGAAACGAACTGCTTTCGCGATTCCACGGCGTGAAGTATACTTCGTACTGCAATTACATCGTAGCAAACCGGAAGTTCTGGGAACGCTACATCGCCTATATCGGCCCTAAGGCGGCGGCGCTCATGGATGCATATCGCGGCGGGCTGATCGCCGACAAATACGGCCATCACGCACGCCCGCTGTCGGACATTCCCTATTTTCTCGAGCGCTGCCTGTCCGAATTCCTTCTCGAAAACCGGGCGGACCTGACTTTCAAGAAGATCAATCGCGGCAAGAAAATCTACCTCTCCAAGTATCTGGTCGAGCCTTGGAGCGCGCTCAATCGTCTGCTGCTCGCGCCAGCGCCAGCACGTCAGCTTCGCGATCGATCATCTTGAACCCGGATCGCTCGGCCAATTTCAGAAAGTATTCCTCGGTGCGTGACGCATCGGGGTGAATCTCGACAATGGCGAGCCGGCATCGCCGCAGGGCGTCGACATCGTTCTCGAAGACGTCGTACTCGGCCCCTTCTATATCCATGACGAGCGAAAACTCCTCGAACGAGCGCGATACGGCGGCAAGAGTGGTCGTCTCGACCACTACGGAAGCGGTGTCTGGCCGGTCCGCTATGCGGCCCGAAAGATAGTCGTCGCTTGCCGCGAAGCCGATGCTGCCTCCGGCGTAGGAAATTGCCGCGTTCAATACTTCGACACGGCCCGCGCCCGATGCCGCATTTTTTTTGCAAAGGTCGACGATCCGAGGGTTCGCTTCGACAACCACCATCGGTGCCGCCGGCTGGAGCCGCCGCCGGATGATCGCGGAAATCACGCCAATCGAACCGCCGAGTTCGATGACGGGTAGATCAGGCGGCAAATGGCGCTCGATCAGCGTCTTCTCGGCGATTTCGTAGTGTCCGCGAATAATCTGCTTGAATACGTCCCACGGAATGTCCGAAGGCACGTAGATCGGTATTCCGTATGCCTGCAGTCCGCGCCCGCGCGCCAGATACCATAGATCCCTGCGGATACGATCCGATAGTCGCTTCAGCGCTGATTTGGGCATTGCCGTTCCACAGACGGTTGGAGTGAACGGCGTTTACCCCAAACCGCGAACGGTTCAAACCTGAACCGGACGGCCCCTCTCGGAAAATCGGCGTCCACTAGGGGCGAGCAGACCAAAGCCTCGACGATCTGGGTCCGCCCAGCAATGCTGCCGGGTTGAGAATTTCCGCCCAGTCTTCGGATGGTTGGATGTTCGCTTCAGCCTTCCCCTCGAAGGCGTAGCCGAAGCGGTCGAGATCGTCGCGGAAGATGCGTTCCGCGCGGACGCGGTCGGCGGCCGAGTAGTATTCCCGATAGGGTCTGCGGCTGCTGACGTTGATGCGCGGCAGTTCGGCCGGAGCGGGAATTCCCAGCCTTTCCAGCAATGGCGGAAGCTCGGCACCCAGTTCCTCGAAGCGGAGCAGCGCATCGACGAGGCAGTTGCCGTCGCCGTCGGTCAGGTAGCTCGACTGTGTGATGCCGCCGACGAGGTTCTTGCGATCGAGGTAGGCGAGGAACTCGCCGAAGGAATGGTCGCGCGCGAACTGGTGGCGGCGGCTTGCGCGGTTCATGCGCAGGAAGGCGTAGTAGGACACCGCGTAGTCGAAAGGGTTTCGGACGACGGAGAACTTGAAGAAGGTGTCGAAGATTTCCGACGGCAGCTTGCGCTTCAGCCAGGAGGCGCGGTCATGGACGCGCAGCCATGCGCGCTCGGGATTCTCGGGCACCGGCAGATGCGAGAGCAGCCGGCGAAACTGGTTTTGCGGCGGCCGTATCGCATAGGGCTCGAGCAACGAGGTCACCATGGCGCCGGCGGTCTTGGGGATGTGGATGAATATGAAGCGCTTTTCCAGCGACAATATCATTTCGGGACGTGAGCCTTCGCAGAATCAGCCCAACCCACCCGGAGCCGGAATTAGACGATCCCGCGAAAAGTGCCACTCACGAAGTGTTTCACCCGCCGGTTCTGGCCCGCCGTCCGAAGACGGCGGCAGGGCCCGCACGCGACGGCGGGACGTCCGCGCCCGTCGCACCCGTGGACGCACGGTCCGGGCCGACGGGGGCCGCGGCCGGCTGCGCGGCGAGCGCCGGGGCAAGCACTGGCCGGCCCAGCCCGAAGCCCTGGACCATGTCGACGCCGGTGGCGCGCGCGAGGTCCAGCTGCCAGGGCATCTCGATGCCCTCGAAGAGTGTTCTCGTGCCGTGCGCGGCGAAGCGCGCGACGCTGTCGGCCAGCAACTGGGCACCGGCGGGGGTCTGCATCAGCCTGGTCACCCAGCGGGCGTCGAACTTGACGACATCCGGTTTCAGGCGGTCGATGCGCTCGACGTCGGAATCGGCCGCGCCGAAATCGTCCACGGCGATCCGGCAGCCCATTTCGCGCATCCTGCTGGCGAAGATCCGCAGCAGGGACTCGGAGGCCGATTTCTCCTCGGTCACCTCGCAAACCAGCCGCGTGGCCTTCATCTTCGCCCGCGCCAGAGCCCTTGCCGTGCCGGCGACCGCGTCCTCCATCACGCCGCGATCGAGGAAGAGCGAGGGATTGAAATTGAGGAACAGTGCCATGTGGCCGGCAAGTGCTGCGCCCGCATTGACGATGTGGATCGTGCGGGCCAGCGCCTCCACCTCGATCCTGTTCTGCTGCGGGACGGAACGGAAGAACCCGGCCGGCCCGACGGAGCGCGCGCCGCGAAACGGCCTGAGCAGGCCCTCGCTGGCGGTGGCGGCGAGCTTGCCGTCGCGGTCGAAGGAAAAGATCGGCTGGAACGCCGTGCGAAGCTGGTAGGGCCCCCACAGGCCGAAGCAGCCGCCGCCGGGCTCGGGCACCATCCGGGCGAGACGGCTGTCGTCGGGCAGCATCGGCTCCTGCATGCGATCTTGATTCTCGGCCCCGCCGAAGCGTAGTCCAACCGGCCTCCAATGGAAACCGTGGCCCAAGGGGCCCGATCGCGACAAAAATCGGCGGTGGCGGGGGCGCCGCCGTCTTGCCTTGTCAGGGACGATCGGACATTAGAGCGCCGTAGATCGCCGAGCGTGCGAGGGGACGCACAAAGGGACGATCCAACCTATTGAACGTGCATCGGATAATCCGAAAGCCGGATTCCGCTTTCCGGTCCGATGCTCCAGAACGCCCGGTCCGCCGGGGCCGGACACCAATCAGGAGCCTGCCGCCATGGCCTTCATCGCCGACGCACTTTCCCGCGTGAAGCCCTCTGCGACGATCGCGGTGAGCCAGAAGGCGCGCGAACTGAAGGCGAAGGGCCGCGACGTGATAGGGCTCGGCGCGGGCGAGCCGGATTTCGACACGCCGGACAACATCAAGAACGCGGCGATCGAGGCGATCCGCCGGGGCGAGACCAAGTATCCGCCGGTCTCCGGCATCGTGCCGCTGCGCGAGGCTATCGCCAAGAAGTTCAAGCGCGAGAACGACCTCGACTACAAGCCCGAGCAGACGATCGTCGGCACGGGCGGAAAGCAGATTCTCTTCAACGCCTTCATGGCGACGCTCAATCCGGGAGACGAGGCGATCATCCCGACGCCCTACTGGGTGAGCTATCCCGAGATGGTGCTCCTGTGCGGGGGCACGCCGGTCTTTGCGGAGACGACGCTCGCGGACGGATTCAAGCTGAGGCCGGAAGCGCTTGAAAAGGCGATCACGCCGAAGACAAAGTGGCTGGTGTTCAACTCGCCGTCCAACCCGTCAGGCGGCGCCTACAGCGAAAGCGAGCTGCGCGCGCTGGCCGACGTGCTGGTGAAGCATCCCCATGTCTGGGTGCTGACCGACGACATGTACGAGCATCTCACCTATGGCGACTTCGTGTTCAAGACGATGGCGCAGGTCGAGCCGGCGCTCTACGAGCGCACGCTGACGATGAACGGCGTGTCCAAGGCCTATGCGATGACCGGCTGGCGCATCGGCTACGCGGCCGGGCCGACGCAGCTCATCAAGGCGATGGACATGATCCAGGGGCAGCAGACGTCGGGCGCCTGCACCATCGCGCAATGGGCCTCGGTGGAGGCGCTCAACGGCCCGCAGGACTTCATCGCGAAGAACAAGGCGATCTTCCAGGGGCGCCGCGATCTCGTCGTGTCGATGCTCAATCAGGCAAAGGGCATCCAGTGTCCGGTGCCTGAAGGCGCGTTCTACGTCTATCCGTCCTGCGAGGGACTGATCGGCCGGACCGCGCCGTCGGGCAGGAAGATCGCGAGCGACGAGGATTTCGTCTCCGAGCTGCTGGAGGCGGAAGGCGTCGCCGTCGTTCACGGATCGGCCTTCGGCCTGGGCCCGAATTTCCGAATCTCCTACGCGACTTCCGAGGAACTGCTGGAGCAGGCCTGCCAGCGCATCCAGCGTTTCGCCGCTTCGCTTTCCTAGATTGCGGCGCGTCCGGCCGGACGCACCGATGCTCGGAGCTCAGGCCACCAGCGAGATGAATTCGCGGAACTTGCCGCCGGGCGTGCGCTCGATGCGGTCCATGCGCACGAGCCGGGTTCGCATCGCCTCGCCGTAGCGGCTGCGCACATGGGCCGCGAAGGCGGCCTCGTCCGGCTGGCGCTGCGATCCGTCATGCACGAAGCGCATCTCGATCAGGTCGCGCTCGACCTGCACTACCTGCCACTGGCGGGCGGGCAGGAACTCCAGGATCGTGGCCGGCGGCAGACGCGGCCAGATCCGGTCGCCATCGGGCAGCACGAACATGTCGCGGCTGCGACCGAGGATGCGCTTCAGCGTCGGCAGGGTCCGCCCGCAGCCGCAGGGTTCCTCGGCGACCTCGACATAGTCTCCCTGCTCGTAGCGAATGAGGGGAAGGGCGTAGTTGTAGAAGGGCGTGACGATCACGCGGCCGGTCTCGCCCGGTCCGGCCGGCTCACCGTCGTCGCGGATCACCTCGAGCAGCACCGATTCGGCCGCCACGTGGTAGTGGCCCGAATGGGGGCAGCGCGTCGCCATCTGGCCGGATTCCTCGCTCGCGTAGAAGTCGATGACATCGACGCCCAGCCGTTCGCGGATGGTCTCGACGTGATGGTCGGTCAGCGTCTCGGCGAACGTGAAGAGATGGCGCAGGTTCGAATGCCAGTCGCGTCCGCCGGCGAATTCCGCAAGTGCGGCGGCGTTGGTGGGATAGGTCTTGATATAGGCCGGGCGCAGCCTGTCCAGGAAGGCGGCCTGGACCTCGATCGTCGCCTCGATCGCGAGAAACCCGTGCTTCCCGGTGCCACCCATCCAGGACCAGCCGGTGCGGAAATGGCCGTCGGGCGGAGGCGCATTGCCGGCCCGGTCGATGGCGATCGTGGCGTAGGGAAGGTCGCGGTCGACGTCGGCCCAGTCCTGCGCCCTTTCGACGATGGCGCGCGAGGAGGCTGTGAGCAGCCCGCTCTTCACGAACTCCATGGGGCGTCCCGTCGAGCCCGACGTGGCATAGGGCACGATGCCTCCCGATTCCGGCGGCACGGACCGGGCGCGCAGGCCTGCCTGCCGGTCCTGCAGGTCCGAGCGGTCGAGAATCGGGATCTCGTCCCACCGCGACATGTCGAATCGCCCCGCCGCATCGAGCACCGGCGCGAGCCGTTCAGCATAGGCTTCGGTCTCGGCGGCGGCGTGGCGCACGAGTCGCTCGATCAGCCGGTGCTGCAGCTCGAAGAGCTGATCCGGGGAGGCCCATTGCGATCCGCGCAAGACTTCGGCGAAGCGTGCGACCTGGTTATTGCTTTTCGACGTTTCGAAATGCGCCATAGGCGATGCAACCTGACGTAATTGCGAAATAGCGCTTCCCGCTCCGGTGGCAGGCGCGCAAGCAGAGTGACTTCATGTTCTTGTGGCGAATCTACAACATAAACAAGTAATTTATGAACAGCTCGACTTCCGGCTTCAAATGGCGATGGGGTTGTGTCTTCTTACCGCAACGGAACCGGGGGACCCTGCATGAATGCGACGATACGCAAGTTTTCGACAAGTACGGCAATCGTTCTTATTCTTTCGGGGGGTGTGCAGGCGGCGGACTTCAACGAGCGTTTCGAGGGCACGAAGCCGGCGGTGTCGGGCTTCAACGGCAAGCTGGACGTTTCCTATCTCCACTACGACGCGGATGCCGGCGGCAATGCGGATGGCGGCGCCGTCATCGGCTCCATCAGCCTTCCGGTGGGGCATAGCTTCGGCGTCCAGGTGGACGGCGGCTTCGCCCATCTCGACGTCAATGTCGGCGGCGAGGTGACGATCGGCGGCGTGGCGCTGCACGGCTTCTGGCGCGATCCGGACGTGGCCCTGCTCGGCTTCTACGGCCACTATGCCAACATTGATGGACTCGGCGCGTCGGGCATCGATTCCTGGCGGTTCGGCATCGAGGGCGAACTCTATCTCGATCGCATCAGTCTCGAGGGCTTCGCGGGCGCCGACCACGTTTCGGGCGGCGGCGTGTCGGACACGTTCTTCAACGCCGAGGCGATCGCAGCCTTCTACGCGACCGACGATTTCCGAATCCATGCCGGCATCGCGCACCAGTTCGAGGACACGGTGGGCAAGATCGGAGCCGAACTCATGCTTCCGATCGGCGGCAACATGACGTCGCTCTACGCTGACGGCACCTTCGGCGACGACGTGACGATCCGCGCCGGCCTGCGCATCTATTTCGGCCAGAGCGGCAAGTCGCTGATTGCACGGCATCGCGAGGATGACCCGCGCGCCAAGATCACCGACTATTTCGCGCTGGGCGGCATTGCCGGTCCGGGCGGCGGCGGTGGCGGCGAGGAAGGTGGCGGTGGCGGCGGCGAAGAAGGTGGCGGCTATCCCTACGCGATGTAGTCGCAACGACGGTCCATGCGTCATGCATTGCTTGCTTGGGAAGGCGGAGCGGGCCGCAACCATGTCATAACGCTGAAAGCGGTCGCTGAGGCAATCAGCGACCGCTTTCGTTTCTACGGCGTGCTTTGCCGTACGCGTCACGCCGGCGAGATCGAACCGATCTGCGAGGCGGTCTGGCGTGGCCCGCGCCTGGAACAGAAAGTCGACAAGCGCCGCCTGGCAGGCAATCCGCCGACGGCGACCTGGGGCGAGTATCTCGGCGATGCCGGGTTTCTCGACCCGGAACTGCTTACCCACCGGATCGGCTGGTGGCGCGACCTCATGGGCAAGCTCGACATCTCGCTGGTGATCGCCGATTCGGCGCCCTGCGCGATGCTGGCGGCGCGCAGCCTTGGGATCGCCTCGGTGAGCGTCGGCGTCGGCTATCTCAATCCTCCATGGGACATGGAGCGGTTCCCCGTCATCACGGAGGGTGAGCCGACGTTCATGCATGACGAGGCCGATATGGTCGAGGCGGTCAACCGCGCCGGCGCCGGGCTCGGCGTTCCGAAGATCACGTACCTACCGGAGATCTACCGCTCCGACGAGCACCTCGTCCTGACACCGGCGTTCCTCGACCCTTACCGGGACATCCGGCACCAGCCCCACCTCCCGCCCACGACGCAGATCGCCTCGGGCAACGGTGGCGGCGGCGACGAGGTCTTCGTCTACTTCTCGACCGAGGAGACGCGGACGCCTGCGATCGTGGATGGAATGCTCGACGCGGCGGTTCCGCTGCGCATCTTCGCGCCGGGTGCGGACGAGGCGGCGCTGGAGCGCATGCGGTCGGCGGGTGCGATCGTGGAGCCTGCCGCGCTTCCGGCCGAGCTGATCGCGAGCCGCTCGCGGCTCGTGCTGCATGCGGGCCAGCACGGAACCACCTGCCTGGCGCTGGGATCGGGGCTGCCGCATGTGGCGCTGCCGCAGTTCCTCGAGCAGCACTTCAACGCCCGCAGGATCGAGCAGGCCGGCGTCGCGACGATGCTGACCCGGAAGCAATGGACGGCCCAGGGCGTGGCCGACGCGATCCGTTCCGCCTACGAGGACAAGGGGATGGCCGCGCGCGCCGTCGAACTGGCCGGCGAACTGCGCCCGTTCTTCAACCAGAACCTGACGCGCCTGATCCGTCGCCGGCTGAGCATGGTGTGACAGGACGCGCGGCACGGGTAACAACCATGTCAGCACAACCCGACTGGACAGGGCGCGGGTAATTTTCCAGAAAGGCGTCGGAAGAAGACATCCAGGGAGCTTCGATGCCTCCGGCCGCACGCATCACGGACATGCACACCTGCCCGATGGTGACACCGGGCACGCCGCCCGTACCGCATGCGGGGGGACCGATCATCAGCGGGGAGCCGACCGTGATCGTCGGCTTCATGCCGCAGGCGCGCATCACCGACAAATGCATCTGCGTCGGCCCGGTCGACATGATCGTCAAGGGCTCGGCCACAGTGCTGGTGGGCGGCAAGCCGGCGGCGCGGATGGGCGACACCACGACGCATGGCGGCGTGATCGTGACGGGCCAGTTCAACGTGCTGATCGGCGACATGTCGAGCGCGGGGGCCGACGTCGGCATGAGCGGCGCGGCAGCCGCGCCGGACAAGCCGTGCCGCAAGGATGCGGCGGCGGCAGACAAGCCCTTCATCAAGGGCTGAGTCTTGGCCGGCCCGCCGCCCGACTTCAGCGATCCGCTGCTCGATGCGCTCCAGCGCTGTCCTCCGCCCGTCTATGCGGTTCTGGAGGGCGCCCATGTCGAGAATGCCGGCCAGGCGCTCAGGGCGGCCGGCCTCGTCGCGCATCCGCTCTACCTAGAAGGGGACGACACGCCTGACGTCGATTCGGGTCCGCATCTCGTCGACCTGCCCAATCTCTACGCGCTGGAACGCGTGCGCGCGCTGGCAGGCGACAAGCCGGCGCTCGTCTTCTGGTCATGGCAGGAGGGGCGGGAAAGCCTCTACCGGCACCTGAGGACGATCAACCTCGTGGAAATCCCAAAGGAGGGTGATACATCGGCATTCGAGACGGTCGTGTTCCGCCATGCGTCGCCGAACGTGATGGCCTCGGTGGTGCCGCTGCTTTCGGCCGACCAGCTTTCGCGCCTGATGGGGGCAGCTTCCGGCATCTGCATGGACGCTCCGGATTTCGGCGGCGTCAGGCTGGTGCCGCGCCCGGCCGACCTTCCAGCCCGGCCGAGGGGTTATCTCAGGTTCTCGCCGGAGCAGATCGAAGCGCTCGAGAAGGTCGAGCTGGCGAAATCACGCGCGCGCGTCTTCCGCTTCCTGAAAGAGACGGCGCCCGGCGACTGCGGAACGCTCGGCGACGAGAATTTGCGCGATACGGTTCTGCTGGCCGAGGCCAGCGGCAACGGCTTCGGCATCCGCTCCGAGCACGGCCATTTCCTGTGGGCGTATCTCTACCTGACGACCGGCGGGGATGTCGCCGATACGCCCGAGGTCAGGAAGGCGTTCGACATGGAAAGGTCCGGTGATCCCGACAGGCTGGTCGAGCAGATTTTCGACGCCCATGTCGACGCCCTCGACGATCCTCGGCTCGGTGCCTGAACCCCATGCCGGCTCCGCTCGTCGTCATAGTCGGGGGGATCGTCGCCAGGCAGGCGATCAAGCAGGGCGCCAAGGCGATGGCGCGCCGAGCGGCGCGCAAGAAGGCGGCCGAGGAGGCCCGCAAGAAGGCTGCCCGCGACGCGGCGAGGAAGAAGAAGCGCGAGGAGACCTGCCCGAAATGCGATTCCACCTACAAGCGGCCCTCGGGCTATCGGAAAGGTGTGCGCGACAAGGTCTGGGATGACGCCAAGGGACCGGACGGCAAGGTCCGCGACCCGCTGACGGGCAAGGAAATGAAGAAGAACGAGCCCTGGGACATGGGCCACAAGCCGGGGCACGAGTTCCGCAAGCATCAGCAGGACGCGGCAAACCGCGGTATCGACCGAAAGCAGTTTCTCGACGAGCACAACAATCCGAGGAGCTACCGCCCCGAATTGCCTTCGTCCAATCGAAGCCATATGGGTGAGGCAGCCGACGACATTTTCCTCGGCATGTAGAAAGGTGCGCCGATGACGCAGACCTCCGAGGAAAACAAGACAATCGCCAAGACGCTGGTGAAGGTGTTCGGAGGCAAGCCTTCCGTCAATTTCTGGTGGGACGAGCCGGAGACCACCTCGGTTGCGCTGCTCAAATGCGAGAACGCACCGGAAAAAGGCATCAACAGCTACGCCACGGTGAACCTCTCCGACCATCCCCTCATCATGGACGGCAAGGAGTATCCGGCCCGGGTCGAGATCGTTGGCGCCTGTGCGGCGTCAGCAGAAGAATTTCCGAACGTCCTGACGACCTGTGCCTTCAACATCATCAAGGACAAGTGGTTCGTCGCCCCGGGGATGATCTTCCCGGGCGTCGTCGACATGTACGACCTTTCCGACACGCTCTCCCACATCCTGTTCGTGCCGCCCTTCGTGTGGAACGACGAGCCGCGCACGATGGAGTTTCCGACCAAGACGGTCGCCTTCCTGCAGGCCGTGCCGATTTCGGATGCGGAGCGGAACTTCGCCAACGAGAACGGTCCCGACGCACTGGAAAGCCTTTTCGAGGAGCACCAGATCGACATCTACGACATCAACCGCGCCTCCGTCGTGTGACGTCGCCACCTCTCCCCTTGCCCTCTTTGCGATCCCGTGGGACGATGATTTCCGCAAGGGCAGGCGTCTCAGGACCTGCCCGGTAACCGCGACGGCCGCAGGCCGGCCGCCGCTCGACAGGGAAACGTCGGAGAGGAGGCCAGCCCATGGGAAACCGCGCCGGAGCGAGACGCACGGGACCGAAATGCATTGCCATTGTCGGTCCCTTCGCGAGTGGCAAGACCAGTCTTCTCGAAGCCATCCTGGCGCGGACCGGCGCCATCCCACGGCAGAACAGCGTCAATTCCGGAGGCACCGTCGGCGACCATTCGCCGGAGGCCCGCGCCCATGCGATGAGCGTGGAGGCGGTGACTGCGACGACTGAGTTCATGGGCGAGCAGCTCACCTTCGTGGATTGCCCCGGTTCGATAGAATTCGCGTCGGAGGCCGCGGCCGTGCTTGCCGGCTCCGACCTCGCCGTGGTGGTGGCGGAGGCCGACGAGAAGAAGATACCGGCGCTGCAACTGATCCTGCGCCAGCTCGACGAGTTCGGCCTGCCGCGCGTGCTGTTTCTCAACAAGATGGACAAGGCCGAGGCGGCCGGCGTGCGCGACACGCTGAAGCTGCTCCAGCCGGCGAGCCGCGTGCCGCTGCTGCTGCGCCAGATCGCCCTGCGCAAGGACGGGGTGATCGTCGGCTCGATCGACCTCGCGCTCGAGCGCGCCTACATCTATCGCGAGCACGCGGAGAGCGAGATCGCGGCCATTCCCGACGACGACAAGGCGCGCGAGATCGAGGCCCGGTTCTCGATGCTGGAGACGCTCGCCGACCATGACGACGAACTCATGGAACAGCTCCTGTCGGAGATCGAGCCGCCGCGCGACGCCATCTTCGACGACCTTTCGGCCGATCTTCGCGAGGGGGCCATCACGCCGGTGCTGATCGGCTCGGCCGAGCACGGCAACGGCATCCTGCGGCTTCTCAAGGCGATCCGCCACGACGGCCCGGACGTGGAGGCGACCCGCAGCCGTCTCGGGCTCGCGCAGACGGAGCAGGGCGTGGCGCAGATCCTAAAGACCGTCCACACGCCGCATGGCGGAAAGCTCTCCATCGCCCGCATACTTTCGGGGCGCATCGCGGACGGCACGGAGGTGATGCTTTCCAGCGGGGCGTCTTCCAAGGTCTCCGGCATCTACCGCATGCTGGGCAAGGACCAGACCAAGCTGCAGGCGGCCAGCGAGGGAGAAACGGTCGCGCTCGGCAAGCTCGACGAGGCGCGCACGGGCGATACGCTCGCCGTGGGCAAGTCGGCGCCGAAGGCGCTTGCCGGGCTTGCCGTGCCGCAGCCCGTCTATGCGATCGCCATTCGCTCCAAGGAGCGCAAGGACGACGTCAAGCTGTCGTCGGCACTGCACAGGCTGGTCGAGGAGGACCCATCGCTCAAGCTGGAGCACAACCAGGATTCCAGCGAGACGGTGATCTCCGGTCATGGCGAGATGCATCTGCGCGTCACTGTGGAGCGGCTAGAGGGCAAGTTCCAGATCGCGCTGGAGTCCCACGCGCCTCAGATCCCCTATCGCGAGACGATCCGGAAGGGCGTGACGCAGCGCGGGCGCCACAAGAAGCAGTCCGGCGGCCACGGCCAGTTCGGGGACGTGGTCATCGACATCAAGCCGCTGCCGCGCGGCTCGGGCTTCGCGTTCACGGACTCGATCACCGGTGGCGTGGTGCCCAAGCAGTACATTCCCTCGGTCGAGACCGGCGTTCGCGACTTCCTGAAGTCGGGTCCGCTGGGCTTCCCCGTCGTCGACATCGCGGTCAACCTGGCGGACGGCTCCTACCACACGGTCGATTCTTCCGACATGGCATTCCAGATGGCGGCGAAGCTCGCTATGAAGGAAGGCATGGCGGCCTGCTCGCCGGTGCTGCTCGAGCCCGTCATGAAGGTGGAGATCGTCACGCCCTCGGAAACCACGGCGCGGGTGACCGCGATCGTGACGCAGCGGCGCGGCCAGATACTCGGCTTCGACGGCCGGCCCGACTGGCCGGGCTGGGACGTGGTGGAGGCGACCATGCCGCAGGCCGAGCTCGGCAATCTGATCATCGATCTGAGATCGGCGACGGCCGGCGTGGCGAGCTATTCGGCGCGCTTCGACCACATGGCCGAGCTGACCGGGCGACTGGCGGACCAGGTTCTGGGCGGGGCAGGCAAGGCCGCCTGAGCCCGCACCTTTGTCCCACGGGGAAGCGAGACGCGCGCGAGGCTGGGTGGGGAAGGAAGATGGCAGCCATTCATTCCAGGCGATCCTGGACCGTGCCGGAGACCGCGGCCACGCCGGAAGGAGCGTATCTGGAACGTCGCCGCCTGATCCAGGGCGCGGGGCTCGCCGCGCTCGCCGCCTGCCTGCCGGGGCGCCACGCACGCGCCGAGGAGAACGATCCGAGCGCCGACCTCTATCCGGCGCCGCGCAATCCCGCCTTCGTGCTCGACCGCGACATCACGCCCGAGGACGTCAACGCCACCTACAACAATTTCTACGAGTTCGGTTCGCACAAGCAGATATCCGACGAGGCCCGGCGCCTGAAGACGCGACCCTGGGAGATCGCGTTCGACGGGCTCGTCGAAAAGCCGTTCGTCATCGCGATCGACGAGCTTCTCGCCGCGATGCCGCTCGAGGAGCGGCTCTACAGGCATCGATGCGTCGAAGCCTGGTCGATGACGGTCCCCTGGACCGGCTTCGCGCTTTCGCGGCTGCTCGAAAGGGCGCGGCCGCTCGCTTCGGCACGCTACGTGCGTTTCGAGACCTTTCACGACCCTGACATGGGCCGGGCGCAGCGCCAGACCTGGTATCCCTGGCCCTATGTCGAGGGGCTGACGATGGCCGAGGCGGCCAACGAACTCGCATTCATGGTGACCGGTGCCTACGGCAAGCCGATGGTCAACCAGTTCGGCGCGCCGCTTCGCCTTGCCGTTCCATGGAAATACGGGTTCAAGTCGATCAAGTCGATCCGGCGCGTCAGTTTCACGGAGACCCGGCCGGTCAGTTTCTGGGAGGAGATCGCGCCGTCCGAATACGGGTTCTGGGCCAATGTGAACCCGTCGGTGCCGCATCCCCGCTGGAGCCAGGAGACCGAGCGGGTGCTGCACACGCACGAGAGGGTCCCGACGATCCTCTTCAACGGCTATGGCGATCAGGTCGCCCACCTCTATGCGGGGATGGAGGCCGAGCAGCTCTATATGTAGCGCACAGAAAAGCGGCGTCCCGTAGGGGCGGGACGCCGCGAGTTTCTGCGCGATCCGCGATCGAGCCGAAATTCAGGTCCACCGCGCCAGCATCATGCATGGCGGGGCTTGCGCGTAGCTTGTCGGAAACAAAAAAGCCGGATCCAGATGGACCCGGCGAGTTTGGTTGGAGTGCCGTAAAGGCAAAACCTCCAGAGGGGAACACTCGGCAGGCGCTAATGGGAGGAGGAACGCGCCTGCGAGACCCCCCCGATATGGAGCGAGCCGGCCCAAATAACAAGCAGCGGGAAACGCAAGGCACCTATGCGAAAAGCACATGGCTTGTGCAGCGAGCCCTGCCGTCGGGCATCTGCTGGATGATGTGGCATTGCAGCATGAAGATTGTGCAGCCGCACAAAGGCCGCGCGGCGGGTTTTTCGGGTTCGTTTGACTGTCCGCTGGATCTCGTATCGACGCATGTCGTCGTCCCAAACCGGCTCCGACTTTCGGGCGACATGCGTTGGCTCAGAACGCCCAGCTTCTCGCCTTCGCCAGCAGGAAATCGCGGAAGACATTGAGCCGGGCCTGGTTCTTCAGGGCGTCCGGATAGCAGAAATAGGTGTCGAAGGAGGGCGCCTCCGTTTCCGGCAGGAGCTGGATGAGGCCCGAATCCTTGCTGATCATGTAGTCGGGCAGCATGGCGATGCCCGCGCCGCGCTGCACGGCGCGCTTGATGGACAGGATGTCGTTGATCTGCAGCACCGCCTGCCGCTTGCTGCCGTCCGTTCGCCCGGCCGTCTCCAGCCAGTTGACGTCGCTCAGATGCGAGGGAACCGGCTCGCCCCAGGTGACGATGCGATGGTTGTCGATGTCGGCGATCGATGTCGGCTTGCCGTATTTGTTGACGTAGGCCGGCGCGGCATAGAGGTGGAAATGCACCGTGAAGATGCGGCGCTGGATCAGGTCCGGCTGCTGGGGCTGGCGCAGGCGTATCGCACAGTCGGCCTGGCGCATGGTGAGATCCAGTTCCTCGTTGGCCAGGATGAGCTGGAGCTGGATTTCGGGATAGAGGTCGAGGAATTCCTGGATGCGCTCGGTCAGCCAGCCGGCGCCGAGGCCGACCGTCGTCGTCACGCGCAAGAGGCCGCTCGGCCGGTCCTTGGCCTCCGAAAGCCGCATGCGCACGCTTTCGAGCTTCATCAGAACCTCGTGCGCGGCGCGGTAGAGCATCTCGCCCTGTTCCGTCAGCACGAGCCCGCGCGCATGGCGGTGGAAGAGCGGGACCCCGACGTCGTGCTCGAGGGCGCTCACCTGCCGCGAGATCGCCGATTGCGAAAGGCGCAGCGCGTCGGCCGCGTGCGTGAACGAGCCAGCCTCCGCCGCGGCGTGGAAGACACGCAGTTTGTCCCAGTCAAAGGCCATGCCGACCCCTCTATCGGTCTTGGGAGCGCGGTCCGGCCGGGCCGGACTTCGCTCCAAGGCTCGCGTCGGCTCTTACTCGGCCGCTTCGCGATGTGATTCCATCTCGGCGATGTATTTCTCGGCGTCGAGCGCGGCCATGCAGCCCAGCCCGGCCGCCGTCACCGCCTGCCGGTATATGTCGTCGGCGACGTCTCCGGCCGCGAACACGCCCGGCACGTCGGTGCGCGTCGTACCCGGCTCCGTCCAGAGGTAGCCGTTCGCCTTCTGCCGGAGCTTGCCGACGAAGAGCTCGACCGCCGGCGCGTGGCCGATCGCCACGAAGACGCCGTCGATCGGCATCTCGGTCACGGAACCGGTGCGCGTGTTCTTCAGCCTGAGACCCGTCACCGACGGGGGCAGGGGCTTCTTCGCGGTCTCGCCGGTGATCTCGTCGACGACCGTGTCCCAGAGCACGGAGATGTTGTCCTTCCTGAACAGGCGCTCCTGGAGGATGCGTTCGGCCCGGAACTCGCCCCTGCGGTGGATGACGGTGACGTGGCGCGCGAGGTTGGACAGGTAGAGCGCTTCCTCCACGGCCGTGTTGCCGCCGCCCACCACGACCACGTCCTTGCCGCGGTAGAAGAAGCCGTCGCAGGTGGCGCAGGCCGAAACGCCGAAGCCCATGAAGGTCTCCTCGCTGCGCAGGCCGAGCCATTTCGCCTGCGCGCCCGTGGCCACGATCAGCGCGTCGCAGGTGTACTGGGCGCCGGAATCGCACTTGAGCCGGAACGGCCTCACGTCCAGATCGACCTCGGTGACGAGATCGGCGACGATCTCGGCCCCGACATGGGCGGCCTGCCCGGCCATCTGCTCCATCAGCCACGGGCCCTGGATCGTCTCGGCGAAGCCCGGATAGTTCTCGACGTCGGTGGTGATCATCAACTGGCCGCCCTGCTGCAGGCCGGCGATCAGCACCGGCTTGAGCATGGCGCGCGCGGCGTAGATGGCGGCCGTGTAGCCTGCCGGGCCGGAACCGATGATGATGACGGGCGCGTGCTTGGCGGTCATGGGAGGTCCCTCTTGCATGTCCGATCGAGGACGCGGTCGCGGTCCCACCGGGGCAGGCCCTGATCTAATGTAGCGTCACCGCCGTCTGCAAGTCATGCCGGCCAATTGTCACAGAACAGAAGGGCCGCGGCGAAGGCGGCGAATGTCTGCGGCGACACTTTGCGCGGATAGTCGGCCGGTCTATACCATTCGCACATTCGTCGGGTCGCCGTCGCCCGCGTCCCGTCCTTCCAAGCCCGCGATCCCGGGAGCGCCTTTCCTCCATGCCGCTTAAAGCCGACCTCGACGCCATCGACTGGAAGATCCTGCGGGAGCTTCAGGACGACGGCCGCATGACCAATGTCGAGCTTTCGCGCCGCGTCGGCATATCGGCGCCGCCCTGCCTGCGCCGCGTGCGCCGGCTGGAGGAGGAGGGCATCATCACGGGCTACCGTGCGCTCCTCAACGCACCGGCGCTGGGTCTCGACGTCGTCGGCTTCTGCCTGATCGGCCTTCATCACCAGTCCGACGGCGAGCTCAAGGCCTTCGCGGAGCGCACGCGCGGGTGGGACATCGTCAGGCGCGCCTGGATGGTGTCGGGCGAGTCCGACTTCCTGCTGCACTGCGTGGCCTCCGACCTGTCGAGCTTCCAGACCTTCGTGATCGAGCAGCTCACCTCGGCGCCCAACGTCGACACGGTGCGCACGGCGCTGACGATCCGCCAGGTCAAGGACGCGGGCCTCGTCGTCATTCCCGAGCAGAGCACCTGAGCGCATCCATTCGCGCCGCTGATCGACGCTTCAGCAATTGTCGCTGGTGATGGCCCCGTCGAGGCGCCAATCTGGCGCCGGAGGGTAACGGTGAACCCATGATCACGATCTACGGACGGCGCGACAGCGGCAATTGCTACAAGCCCCGGCTGCTCATGGCGCTGCTTGGCAGGCCGTTCGTGCATGTGGAGGTCGATTCCACGGCCGGCGAAACGCGCAGCCCGGAATTCCTGGCACTCAACCCGGCCGGCCAGGTGCCGCTGCTGCGGCTGGAGGACGGCAGGCTGCTCGCGGAATCGAACGCGATCCTCCTCCATCTCGGCGAAAGCACCCGCTTCGTTCCGGGCGATCCCTACGAGCGGGGTCTGATGTACCAGTGGCTGTTCTTCGAACAGTACAGCCACGAGCCGCAGATCGCGGTGCGGCGCTCGCTGATGATCTATCCCTCGCGGCGCGCGCAGGCGACGCCGGAGCGGCTGGCGGCGACGCTCGACGGGGGCAATCGCGCTCTCGGCGTCATGGAATGGCGACTGTCGGCCGCACCCTACCTCGCGGGCGACGCGCCGAGCCTCGCCGACATCGCGCTCTATGCCTATACGCATGTGGCGGGCGAGGGCGGTTTCGACCTGTCCGCGTTGCCAGCTACCGAGGCGTGGCTCGCCCGCATGGCCGCGGAGCCCGCGCACGTGCCGATCGACTGGCTGCCCGATACGTCGGAGAAGCGCGTATAGAGGTGCCGCAAATGCGGGGAAAAGGCAGTTCGGTGACGATCCGCACCCTTCGTCTCGCGACGGCGACGCTTGCCTTCGCGGCGACCGCCGGTGCGGGACTGGCGGCCGCCGCAAGCGCGCCTAGATTCCATCGTATTCGAAGACGACTGCGGTGCCGACCGGCGCGGATGGGCGACGTTGGCAGGCCGCCCCGAAACCGGAGAACATCGATGCGACCCCTCCTCATTGCCGCCACGCTGGTGCTGGCCGTAGCTCCCGCCCATGCCATCTCGCGCTACGAATCCATGCGGCTGACCTGTGACCAGGCGCGCAGCGCGGTCGCCACCGAAGGCGCGGTGATCCTGCGCTATCGGTCCGAGCGCAATCCCAGCCTGCCGCTGTACGACCGCTACGTGGCGCATGGCGGCTACTGCAGCCCGCAGGAATACGCCCAGACGGTCTACGTGCCGACGTCCGACACGGGTTCGTGCCCCGTCTATCGCTGCCAGCAGCGGAATTTCGATTCGGTCTTCCCGCGCTGATCAGAAGGCGAACGACGTCTGGCCGGGCCGGGCTTCGGTCGGCCGCGCGCGTTCGAGTTCGAGCAGCCTCCGTTTCGTGGATGCGCCCCCCGGGGCGGAGAAGCCGCCGAGCCTGCCGCCGGCAGCCATGATGCGGTGGCACGGCACGATGATCGGCACCGGGTTTTTCCCCAGCGCCTCGCCGGTCTCGCGCGCCAGACCCTTTCGGCCCGCCTTCTCCGCAAGCGCGCCGTAGGTCGTCGTCTCGCCATGCGCGAGGTGGCGCGCGGCCTGCCAGATCGCCAGCCTGAACGGATCATCCGCAGGAACGTCGATGGCGATTTGGGTCAGATCCACGGCCTCGCCTGCGAAATAGCGCTGCAGCGCCGAAACAGCGTCGGCAATCGGTCCGGTGGGTGTTTCCTCTATCGAACGAGAAGGCAGGCTGCGCGAGAGCCGCCTGGCGGTCGCCTCGCGGTCGCGCTCAGGCAACTGGACGCGGCAAACGCCATTTGCGGTCCAGGCGATGCCGATCCAGCCGAAAGCCGTCTCGAAGAGGTGCCAGCGCGTCGTCATGCCGACAGTTTAGCGCATCAGCCAGGAAGCGACACCCGAAACCGGCCATTGTCCCAATGTACAGGCGACCCTCCCGGCAATTCGTGCATGAATTCGGGTTCCGCTGCGGATGGGAGTGCGCGGCGGGCAATCGAAAAACCATAACGGGAGGACCGTCGTGAGCGATTCCAGCGCAAACAGGACCGTGAAGAACTGGCTTTCGTCCTTCGAGAAGGCGCTTGCCTCGGGCGATCCGGCCGCAGCCGCGAGACTTTTCGCGGAGGAGAGCTACTGGCGCGACCTCGTTACCTTCACCTGGAACATCAAGACCGTGGAGGGGCCCGCCGGCGTGCGCGACATGCTCGCGGCGACGCTTGCCGGCACGAAGCCGTCGAACTTCGCGCTGGAGGGCGATGCGTCCGAGGCCGACGGCGTTAGCGAAGGCTGGTTCACCTTCGAGACCGGTGTGGCGCGCGGCTACGGGCTGGTGCGGCTCAAGGACGGCAAGGCCTGGACGCTGCTGACCACCATGGCAGAGCTGAAGGGCCACGAGGAGAAAGCCGGCTTCACGCGCCCGCTCGGCGCCAAGCACGGCCACGGTGTGGGCACGAAGACGTGGCGCGAGGAGCGCGAGGAGGAACTCGCCACGCTCGGCCACACGAAGCAGCCCTACTGCGTCATCATCGGCGGCGGCCAGGGCGGCATCGCGCTCGGCGCACGGCTGAAGCAGCTCGGGGTACCGACGATCATCGTGGAGAAGAACGAGCGGCCGGGCGATTCCTGGCGCAAGCGGTACAAGTCCCTCTGCTTGCACGACCCGGTCTGGTACGACCATCTGCCCTATATCGACTTTCCCAAGAACTGGCCTGTCTTCTCGCCGAAGGACAAGATCGGGGACTGGCTGGAAATGTACACCAAGGTGATGGAGCTCAACTACTGGAGTTCCACGACGGCAAAGAGCGCGAAGTTCGACGAGAAGGCCAGGGAGTGGACGGTCGTCGTCGAGCGCGACGGCAAGGAGATCGTGCTGAAGCCGAAGCAGCTCGTCTTCGCGACCGGCATGTCGGCGAAGGCGAACACGCCGAAGTTTCGCGGCATGGAGAAGTTCCAGGGCGACCAGCACCACTCGTCGCAACATCCCGGTCCCGACCGCTACGCGGGCAAGAAGGCCGTCATCATTGGCTCGAACAATTCCGCTCACGACATCGCGGCAGCGCTCTGGGAGGCCGGGGCCGACGTCATGATGGTGCAGCGTTCCACCACGCATATCGTGCGTTCCGACACGCTGATGGATATCGGGCTCGGCGCGCTCTATTCGGAGGAGGCGGTGCGCAGCGGCATCAGCACCGCCAAGGCCGATCTGATCTTCGCGTCGCTGCCCTACCGCATCCTGCATACCTTCCAGATACCGCTCTACGAGCAGATGAAGGAGAGGGACGCCGAGTTCTACAAGGGTCTCGAGAAGGCGGGATTCCAGCTCGATTGGGGCGCGGACGGCTCCGGGCTGTTCATGAAGTACCTCAGGCGTGGGTCTGGCTACTACATCGACATCGGCGCCTCGCAGCTCATCATCGACGGGAAGGTCAAGCTGGCGGCGGGGCAGGTTGAGGAGATCACGGAGGATTCGGTCATCCTCGACGACGGAACGGAGCTGCCGGCCGACCTGATCGTCTACGCGACCGGCTACGGCTCGATGAACGGATGGGTCGCAGACCTCGTCGACAAGGAGACCGCGGACAAGGTGGGCAAGGTGTGGGGGCTCGGCTCCGACACGCCGAAGGACCCGGGGCCGTGGGAGGGCGAGCAGCGCAACATGTGGAAGCCGACGCAGCAGGAGGCGCTGTGGTTCCACGGCGGAAACCTGCACCAGTCGCGGCACTATTCGCAGTTCCTTTCGCTGCAGCTCAAGGCGCGCATGGAGGGAATTCCGACGCCCGTCTACGGGCTGCAGGAGGTGCACCACACGCATTGAGGACGAGCCTGGCGGTGGCGGACCGACACGGTCGCCACCGCCTTGCCATGCTTCGGCCTTGATCTTTGGGCTTCTGCTTGCGCATTCGAAGCCCAAAGCGGGGACACGCTCTTGGCCTCACGGCTATTCATCGCGGCAGCGCTGGCCGCTTTCGGCCTCGCGGGCTGCACGACGGGACCCGATCTTCCGTCCGTCATGCATGTGCCCGAGGACAAGCCCACCACCGTCGCGGCCGGCTCCACCGAACTCGACGGGCTGATCGCCAGCTACGCGGACCATTACGACGTGCCGGAAACGCTCGTGCGCCGCGTCGTGAAGCGGGAGAGCAACTTCCGCCCGGAGGCGCGCAACGGCCCCTATTACGGGCTGATGCAGATCCTGCCGCAGACGGCACGCACCATGGGCCATCGCGGGCCGCCGTCGGAACTGCTCGATGCCGAGACCAACCTCAAATACGCGGTAAAATACCTTCGCGGGGCATACATGGTGGCCGGCGGCGACCACGACCAGTCGGTCCGGCTCTATGCGCGAGGCTACTATTACGACGCCAAGCGGAAAGGCATGCTGGTGGCCACCGGCCTGAAGCCGGGACGGGTGGAGGAGCCAGCGCCGACGGCCGTGGCCGACGCGCCGCCGCCCGCCGCGACGATCGCGGCCAATGAGCCGGTGGTGGCATTTTCCGGCTCGACGCCCTCGGCAGGCGCCGCACCGATGCCCTTTCCGGCGCCGATGCGGTAAAATCGGCGTGAAGAGCCGTTTCAGGAGGCGGCTCTCCCTCTTTCCGCCGCGTGGCGCTGCATAAGGCGGGCCATGAACCGACGCACCCTTCTCGCCGCACCGCTCGTCCTTGCGCTTCCGCGCCCGCTCTTCGCGCAGGCCGCTCCGGCCTCCATCGCCGCGATCCTGGAGGAGGCAGCGGCGCTGGCCCCGCTCAAGGCGGTGATCGTGCGCCGCGGCGGGCGGGTTCTGGGAGAGCGCGGCTATCGCGGCAACGGGCTCGACCAGCCGACCAACATCAAGTCCGCGTCGAAATCGATCATCTCGGCGCTGGTGGGCATCGCCATCGAGCGCGGCGTCCTCGACGGCGTGGACCAGCCGATCGCGCCCATCCTTCGCGCCGACCTGCCGTCGGACCCCGATCCGAGGCTCGACGCCGTCACCATCGGCCACCTCTTGTCCATGCAGGCCGGGCTCGGGCGCACGTCGGGCGCGAACTACGGGGGCTGGGTCGCGAGCCGCAACTGGGTGCGGGCGGCGCTCGCCATGCCCTTCGACGGGGAGCCGGGCGGCGGCATGCTCTATTCGACCGGCTCGACGCATCTGCTGTCGGCCATACTGACGCGCCGGGGCGGCCGCTCGACGCTCGAACTCGCTCGCGACTGGCTGGGTTCGGTGGACGGCTTCCGCATCGCCTCCTGGGACCGCGACCCGCAGGGCGTCTATCTCGGCGGCAACCAGATGGCGATGAGCGCGCGTTCGCTGATGGCCTTCGGCGAACTCTACCGGAACGGGGGACGGGCAGGCGGCGCAGAGGTGGTGCCGGCGGGCTGGATAGCGCAGTCCTGGACGCCGCGTACGCGCTCGGTCTTCAATGGCGACGGCTATGGCTACGGCTGGTTCCTGCGCGAGATCGGCGGATACGACACGCGCTATGCCTGGGGCTATGGCGGCCAGATGCTCTACATCGTGCCCGACCTCGACCTGACCGTCGTCATGACCTCGGCGGAGGACAATCCTTCGGCACGTACCGGCTACCGCAACGCGCTGCACGCGCTTCTGGCGCGGATCGCGGGCGCCGCCGCCGAGGCCTGATCGGAAAATCGCCCGACGCGGCGATTTCGACCTTTCGCGATTACGCGGTCTTAACGCCCGGCATGCTCTTGGGCGGGCATGAAAAAGAAGCCCGCCAAAGCCGCCGGTCCCGCCAAGGACGCAACCGCCGAAGAACCCCCGAAGCGCTCCCGCCTGAAGCTGGCGCTGGCGGCGCTCGTGCCGCTCGTGCTCGGCGGGGGCGGCTATGGCGCGTGGATGCTCTACCTCGCGCCCGGCGAGGCCGTGGCCGGCCCCGCCGAGGGGGCCGGGGGGCACGGCGAGGCACACTCTGGTGCGCAACTGCCCGACGAGATCCGCGCGGAAAGCTCCTTCACGCACGCGCATGCGCTGGCAACGCTGATGGCGCCGACCTGCGGGCGGCTCCTAAGGCCCGTACTGCGGGAGGCAGCCGAGCAGGAGGCGCGCACCGACGGGCCGCTGGTCAACCTTTCCTGGGAGGCGGCGGCGCGGCGCGCGGCCGGCTTCACCGAGTTTTCCTGCGGCATGGTGCGGACCGAGATCGTCGCAGCCGTCATGAAGGCCGAGCGGCTGGCCGAGGCCAGCGCCAAGGCGGAGAAGCCCTCGGCGCACTGAGGGGCGCGCGGCCGGCTGTCTCAGGCGGGCTGGGGCTGGCCCGCGGCCAGTTCGGCGGGACTCACCGTCACCGTGTCCGTGTGGCCGAAGCCTTTCGAGTAGTCGAGCACGCTGATGATCTCGGGCCGAAGCTCGTAGACGGCGACGCCGGAGATGTCGAGGTCGCTCATCATAGCCTTGTACTCCGGATATTTCTTCGGCAGTTCCTCCAGCACCGCGGCGCGGATCGTCGCCTCGTCGGAAACCCGAAAGGCGCGTGCCGCCATGGACAGGCCGACGATGGCCATCGGGTCGGTCGTGTCGTGGTCTATGGTGAGCGAGACGCGATTGTCGCGTGCGAGGTTCCGTGCCTTCTGCGAGTCCCTACCGCTCATGAACCACAGCGTCAGGCCTCTGCTGACGTAGCCGACCGTCGTCGCCTGCGGCCAACCATCCGGGCGCAGGGTAGCGAGCGTGAGGATACGATGCGCGTCGAGCAGCTTGAGGATGATGGCATGCAGGGCGGCGTCCATGGATGGCTCCTTTGCTTGACCGCTTTCAAGCATAGAGGAGCGGGCCGGGTCGCGAATTGACGGCGCGCAATGCACGCCGCCGCCCACAAGGCCAGTTTGGAGTTCCAGGAGGCGGACGCGATGAGCCGGATCAACCGCGCGTGGCACGAAAGCCACCGTATGCCCAGCAACGCCGGCGATGATGAGCGTATTGCCTGGCATCTCGACCATGCGAGGCATTGCGGCTGCCGCAGGATCGAGGGCGGCGTGGCCGCCCTCTTCAAGACGCGCGGCATCGCCATCCCCGACCGCGAAGAACGGCAGGACCGACCGTGACCGCCATGTGAGGCCGGGGCGTCTCCCGGCGGGGTGGCGCGGCTGCTTCAGGAACTGTCGAGGCGCTCGACAAAGCGGAGCGCCCGGGCGAACGCAGCCAGCGCGGCGAGGGCGTGCCGAGCGGCGTGAGCGGTGCGCGCGGCGACCGGCACGCCCGCCATGGCGGCCGCCTCGACGAAGGCGGACAGGGCCGCGGCCAGCGCGCGGAAGCGCGCCGCCAGATCGAGGCACCCGGCATCGGAGCATTCGAGCCGGCAGGGCGCGGCGGGAAGCCGGCCCGTGACGGCGAGGACATGATCGGCGGCGACCGCCTCGCCATGGCGCAGGACCCACGCGACGAGCAGGCGGACCGGGCCGTGCCGGCCCGCCGCGCGCTCGGCAAGAAGGCCAAGCGCCAGCAGCAGCGCCACGATGCGGCGCAACTGCCTCCGGACCCCTTTCCTGCTCGCGTCTGCGCTCATTCCCGCCTCGTTTCGACCGGCGCCAAGTATGGGGCGGGGGCGCAGGGCGTGGATGAAATGGGTTGGTGCCTGCGCGGGTCGGGCGTCCTTCCAACGTCTCGCGCTGCCGATGCGCTCAGGCATGGATCCCCGGGTCTGCGCCTCCGCTGCGCTGCGGCTCCGCCCGAGGATAACGAAGGGTAGGACTATTCGTCCACCACCATTTCGAAGCCGCCCCAGAACATGCGCTTGCCGTCGAAGGGCATCTCCATGTTGACGTTCGGGTCTGCGCTCATCTTGCCGTTGGCGGCGTCGCGTGTGGCGCGGTCGGGATATTCGATCCACGAAAAGATCGGTACCTCGTCGTCCTGGCCGTCAGCCGCCTTTCATCGTGCCACCGGCACGATCAATTCGCCTCCGGCGAACCGGCGGCTAACCCTTGTAGAAATCGGTCAGCACGCCCTTCGGCACTGAGCCCTCGGCTTGGGCCTCGGTCGTTCAGTGACCTATGGACGGTCCACCGGACCTTCCATTTTGCCGTCGGCAAACCGGTCCTTCACCCCCAGCACTCCAGCAGCCGCGTGGCGCCGAGCTTCCTGAAATAGTCGGCGGCCTCCTTCGCGTGCTTGATATAGGCGTCCTTGTTGGCCTTCAGCACGGCGGCGACGAAGCCTTCGATATAGGGGCATGTGAGGCTTCTTGGATAGAACGGAAGGATCGCGGAGAGGGAGGCTGCGGGGGGGTCTACTCACTGACCTGCCAAAGATAAGATATCTAGTAAGCTGATATTTGTGCAGTGCGTATATTCACCCTTGAAAGCTCTCGAGCCTTGTGTTTACAACAAAAAAATTACACGGGGTGTCGATTATTTATGACAGAACAAAAACTTGGAAACCTGCCAGATCATGTCGACATGACAAAGATCGAGGCTGCATCGACGGGCGAGTTGCCCGATGAGCAGGAGATCGACGCGTCGTTCTTTTCGCACAAGTATCGCAGATCAACTCAGCTAATCGGCAACATTAGTGGAGATGCGATAAAGGGTCGGCGGGAGTGGCTCGATTATGATCTAACCGAGGCCATCTATGTTACATCGATAAAGATCGCGGCTACAGGATATGATGATCATCATGAGATGGAACTTAGCTTCGATGATTCCCTCACAGGTGACAGGAAGTCCTTGCGGGCAAAATATGATGGAGCTGGGTTCTCTTTTCAGCCGAAGACTTTCATCCGAGGCTTTGGATTAAGACCAGATCTTTCATGGTCATTCTCAAAATCGCAGTATATTTCTCGAGTAGATGTCAGAGGCCTTGAGCAGAAGAACTTTTTTGAAGTTTTAGCGATTTACGAGAACATTTCACGAGAAAAAGCGAAAATTGAGTCTGCTCTCGAAGAATACTTAATGCGCGCCCGAAAATCGAACGAGCAGTTGGAGGCTAATTCAACCAGAATTTCGGCTCAGGTTGTGGAGATTGAAAGCAATGAGGAGAAGCTAGAGCAACTTGAAGATCAAGTTTTAGGCCTGACTTCGGAGCGGGACGAAATTCAGAGACGAATTGAGAGCGGAATTTCTGACGAGAAGGAACGAAATGAGCGTGTGTCATCGATCGAGCTCTCGATTCGCGCGCTGAATAGTGAACGAGAGGCGCTAGTTGATCAGATTTCAAAATAGCATATGGATTTAAGGAAGCTAAAAGACGAGATTAATCTATTTCCTACTGAGATCGCGGGCTATGTCGGTCAAGGAACAAAAAATATTAGAACGTATTTTTGGATTAGTTTTATACCGTCTATTTTGATAGTTGTTGTGACTTATAGGCTTTTTGTGAACGCGGAGACGCTGCTCAATTTTCAAGCGACCCAGCAGTTTTCTGATTTTCTAAAATTTATGCTGTCTAGGGCGCCATACGTAGTTGTTTCTGCGGCAGTTATCGGGGTTTGCTATTCGATACTAAAAGGCCTTATTTCAGAGGTCGTAAATATAAATCGCCGGAGGCAAGAGCTATTTAAGGTAAGTATTATCGCGCAAGATGTATCGTATGCATCTCAACATGATTTGGATCTAAAGCCAGCAGAAGCCTATGATCTTCGTACTCAAACGAAAATGGAATTACTGAAGGAGCACCTCAAAATGAATCTTGGTGAGGATTTTTCGTATGCTCCTCACAAGCCCCTCATGGATAGGCTGAAATCTGTCGCGCCTCGGCGGAAAGAAGACGAAGCGGGCGGCTCCGACAAGTAGCCGGATTACCGCAGTTCCGAAATCGGCGGCTTTGGCAATCGTCCGTAGCCAGCACTGCTCCACCGCCCCTTCGGGGCACCGGACGAGCCTGCGTCGCGTTCGCTCTTCGGATCCCGTATGGGAAAAGGAACTGGCGCCGGGCGCTCCGTCGCTCCCCCTCTGCCCTGCCGGGCATCTCCCCCTCAGGGTGCGAGATAGGGGCTTCGGCGGCGCGCCTGCTCGCGGAGGCAGATTGGGCTTGGCGATGCGATGCGCTGCCGCTCGACCCCCACCCCGATCCGCCGTGCCGCTCGACCCTCCCCGCAAGGGGGAGGGTTGGGAACGCTTGCCGAGGGTGGGGAGCGCTAGTTGAAATACCCCTGCAGCGGCCGGACTTCCAGGTTCCCCGCCTTGAGCGCGGCGATGGCTTCGGCGACGGCGGCGGCACCCGACATGGTGGTATAGTAGGGCACCTTCTGCATCAGCGTGGCGCGGCGCAGCGACTTCGAATCCGACACCGCCTTCTGCCCGTCGGTCGTGTTGAAGACGATCTGGACCTGGCGGTTGCGGATGGCGTCCTCGATATGCGGGCGGCCTTCGAGCACCTTGTTGATCTTCTCCGCCTCGACGCCGTTCTCCTTCAGGAAGCGCGCCGTTCCCCCCGTGGCCAGAACGCGGAAGCCGAGGCCGGCCAGCCGCTTCACGGGGCCGAGCACCTTCTGCTTGTCCTCGTCGCGGACCGACACGAAGAGCGTGCCCGAGCGCGGCAGGTCGACGCCGGCGCCGAGCTGGCTTTTTGCGAAGGCCAGCGCATAGTCGTAGTCGAGCCCCATGACCTCGCCGGTCGACTTCATCTCCGGACCCAGCAGCGTGTCGACGCCGGGGAAGCGGGCGAAGGGGAAGACCGCCTCCTTGACCGCGATGTGCTTCAGGGCCGCGAGGTCGGGCTTCGCGCCGTATTGGGCGAAGGCGTCGTCGAGGCTCTCGCCGGCCATGATACGCGCCGCGATCTTGGCGATGGGTCGGCCCACGGTCTTGGCCACGAAGGGCACGGTGCGGGAGGCGCGCGGGTTGACCTCGAGCACGTAGATGGTGCCGTTCTTGACGGCGTATTGGACGTTCATAAGCCCGCCGACCTTGAGCGCGCGGGCAAGAGCGGCCGTCTGGCGCTCGAGTTCCGCCACGAGGTCGGGCGAGAGCGAATGGACCGGCAGCGAGCAGGCGCTATCGCCCGAATGGATGCCCGCCTCCTCGATGTGCTCCATGATGCCCGACACGTAGACGTGGGTGCCGTCGCAAAGCGCGTCGACGTCGACCTCCACCGCCTCGGAGAGATAGGTGTCGAAGAGCAGCGGGTTCCTGGCCAGAAGCGTGTTGATCTGGCCGGTCTTGTCGTTGGGGTATTTCTGCTTGATGTCCTCCGGCACGAGGCCGGGTACGGTGTCGAGCAGGTAGGACTGCAGCATCGTCTCGTCGTGGATGATCTGCATGGCGCGCCCGCCCAGCACGTAGGAGGGGCGAACGACCAGCGGGAAGCCGAGTTCCGACGCGACCGTGCGGGCCTGCTCGACCGACCAGGCGATGCCGTTCTTCGGCTGGATCAGGTCGAGCCGATGCAGCAGCTTCTGGAAGCGGTCGCGATCCTCGGCGAGGTCGATCATGTCGGGCGAGGTGCCGAGGATCGGGATGCCGGCCTTCTCCAGCGCGTCGGCGAGCTTGAGCGGCGTCTGGCCGCCGAACTGGACGATGACGCCGTGCAGCGTGCCGGCGGCCTTCTCGGCGCGCAGGATCTCCAGCACGTCCTCCGGCGTCAGCGGCTCGAAATAGAGCCGGTCGGAGGTGTCGTAGTCGGTCGAGACGGTCTCGGGATTGCAGTTGACCATGATCGACTCGTAGCCGGCGTCGGCGAGCGCGAACGCGGCATGGCAGCAGCAATAGTCGAACTCGATGCCCTGGCCGATGCGGTTGGGGCCGCCGCCGAGGATGACGACCTTCTTCCTGTCCGACACCTGGGCCTCGTCGGCCAGCGCGCCGGCGAAGGGGGTCTCGTAGGTGGAGTACATGTAGGCAGTGGGCGAGGCGAACTCGGCCGCGCAGGTGTCGATGCGCTTGAAGACGGGGTGGACGC
>VFQR01000422.1_pt1 | contig 60695 bp, 58 predicted proteins | sample 3512321 | NCBI WGS metagenome assembly VFQR01 (sample SAMN10412374, study PRJNA504923) | tailings metagenome | isolation source: Relicate 3 Philex TSF1 revegetated site | place: Philippines: Tuba, Benguet | collected 2017-08-29 | reverse complement strand
CAGCGCCCACTCATCATCCGTCAGATCGCCCCGAGCCAAAACTGCCTCCTCTGAAAGGAAGTCTTGAATCAGTCAGAAAGCGATCTGGGAATCCCTTTTGTCAACAGGGCCTAGAATCGTCAACGATCTCGGCCGCCATTGTTTTTCTGACCTCCGTCCATTGATCTGCTTCAATCAGCCCGGCCAGCGACCAATAAAACGAAATGCTCGCGGCAAACTTCCTCATTTCGATTAGGTGGACGTAGCCCCCACGGTCGGCATCAGACAGACTCAAGGTGCTAAGTGCGCGCCGCAGAGTGCGATTGGCGTCGTCGGTCCCCCAGCGACCGCAGATCATCGCCGATCTCCGCAACACCTCTGACATGTTCGTAAGAGTTCGGAGCAGCGTCGTCAGCGATTCGTTAGTTGGACTGCCGGTTGGATAGCTGGGGCCGAGTGCGTACTCTCGAAATTTCAACACCTCCGTGTGCAGAAAATCTGACCACTCCATGGCAAATCGATCATCCCGACAAAGGCGCTTAGCCAGCGCCAGAGAGGCTTCGACCGTTTGTGGATGCGGAGACGATGCGGTGTGAAGCGCCGCAACCGTGTTTTCCAGTTGTTCAAAGAACTCGTCGGCACCGGTGATCGGGATGACCCTGCCACCTCGATGCTGGACAATATCGTTCGCCAGAGCAGAGGTCTCTCCGCGGGCCGCCCAGTAAAACGGGTATCGCCTGCTCGGCGCTCGCAGCAGAGCCGAGCGTAGCGCCAGGTCCCAGTCACCGGACCAGCCGACAACCAGCAAACCGAAGTTATCGAGAACCTGATCAAGGAGCCTGTCGATCGCGGGGCCATAGGTTGCAAGTTCCGCGTCGGTATTTCTGATACGGGCGTCGAGGTAGTCTCCATGAACCTTGATAAGCGTGCACCGCGAATGGACTAAGGGGGTGGCCCCCGCTGTGGCATCTTCACTGGCGATCACTGTAGGCTCAATGCCAGCGGTTCGTAGCGCATTTTCCAGCAGCCGATCAAAGTTGGTGGTGATTAGGACCTTCGTTGCCCCTTCGCGGACCAGTCGCGCGATGGCGTGATGTGCACGCGTGGGTTGACGGGGTTCTTTATCCGCAGGGGCGTCAATGTATGACTGAAGGATCGAGCGCCGTTCGTCGGGCGTTGAGGCCAACGCATCTAGTATTTCAGAATAGCTAGGTTCGGTTCGGTACTTCTCTCGGTACCAGGCCGGCCAGTTCGAGTGCTCGCTGACACCGTCAAGTGCTGCAAGCCTGCGAACTAGATCGATGGTGATCTCCCATCCAGTCGGAATGCCTGCAGCTCTAGACAATCCGGAGCCCAGTAGTATTGCTTGCACCCCGGGACTGTGGTGCAGCGTCAGAGCAAGCGCATCGAATGACGGTAGTTCGATCATGAGGGTTATGTCCGCGGCAGCCACTTATTTATGCTCTACGTTGCCGCGATGATGCCAGCTCGCACTGTTCCAATCCCCAGCTAGCTGCCGGCCGCCAATTAAACATACGGGCGGTTGTTCTGATCAGGACGCGACACATCTCCGATGGGCGTCAGGGCAAAGCGCCATCGCAGGCTACGCTTTTGGGGGCGTCCGCTAATGGCCCTGTTTGCGTGGAAGCCGACATTCTGCTTCCCACCCCGTTTCAGCCGTGTAGCGCTTCGTCGAGGGATGGCAGCTTTTAGGAAAGCGCAGAAGGGTCCTGGACGGCCGGAATGAGGGCGCGAAGCGGTCGTCAGCGAACTCGCATAATGTGCGGTATGGAAGCGATCTGAGCAATCTCGGCACTTACACCCCGCCTACGCCCAACGCAGCGGAACCTGGTCGTGCCAGATCAACCGGTTAGCAGTGAGCTCAGGCGGCTGCCGCCCCTCCAGTATCTGCTCGACAACACTGGGCGCCAGAAACGCCAGCGGCAGCAACTGCCCGACATAGCTGTCGCTCAAGCCCTCCTCCGCACAGATCTCGGCCATGGTGGCCACCTCGCCCGAGATCAACCGATCGGCCCAGTCCCAGGCTCGGACTACTGCTGTGACAAGTGAGGGATCGGGTTCTGCTTGCCGTTCAGCACCGTGGATGACCAATTTCATCTGAGGCCCGCGCCGCTTGGTGGCAACCGGAACGGTGACGGAGAAGTCACCGGCTTCAGGCGCCTCGTTCGAAGGCCACGCGGTGCCCGAACATGCTGCGCTGACGCCCAAGGCCATCGCGAGCCCATGCCCTGAGAACGTCACGGCCAGCCGATCGCGTCGATACTCGATCGACCGGATAATCGCTCGGAGGTGCTCGAGCGCTCCTGCACGGCGCGGGTCATCAAGTCGACCAGCGAGTTCACTTGCCGCGGCGACAGCACCCCTCAGCTGCGATGGCGCAACTCCCTCCAAGCGGTGCGTAAGCCCGCGATGATCGGCGAGAACACTGGTGATTGCGGCAAGTGCGGCCGCCTCGATTTCCTCGGCCGGCAAGCGTATCGGCGTAGATTTTCGCTTATCCGCGCTTGCGACCTGCTCAACATAGTACCGGTACCGCCGTGCGCCCTTGTTGGCGTGGCCCGGAACGAAGCGGTTCCCGCTCTCCGCGTAAAGCATGCCCTCCAACAGATGCGTCTGCGCTGCCGGCCGTCGCCGGCGCGTTCGCGGCCCCTGGGTATTGGCCGCCAACTGCGCTTGCACAGCCTCCCAGATGGATTTGTCGATGATCGCGGTGTGCTGACCCCGATGGGAGGTGCTCTTGTGTGGCACCCGGCCAATGTAGATCGGGTTGGCAAGCAGCTTGTAGAGATGGCCGCGGGTGAAGGGGCGATTGCCATAGTGCTTGCCCTTGGCCGAGTAGCGGGCAGCCGTTCGGATATCCTCGCTCTGTAGGCGAGCAAGCAAGGCCGGCACAGTTCCGACTTCCAGGTACAGAGTGAAGAGCGTCCTGATTGTTCCCGCGTCCGCCTCGTTCACAACCAGATGACGATCGACCACGTCGTAGCCCATGGGTGGGACGCCGCCCATCCACATGCCCTTTTTCTTGGAGGCGGCGATCTTGTCCCGGATGCGCTCGCCGGTGATCTCGCGCTCGAATTGCGCAAAGGATAGCAGCACGTTGAGCATCAACCGACCCATTGAAGATGTAGTGTTGAACTGCTGCGTGACGGAGACGAAGGACACGCCGTGCCGGTCAAGTCGGTCTGCGAGTTTGGCAAAGTCGGTCAGCGAACGGGTAAGGCGGTCAATCTTGTAGACGACGATAATGTCCACCTTGCCCGCATCAACCAGCCCCATGAGCTGGCGCAAGGCGGGCCGCTCCATATTGCCGCCGGAAAAGCCGCCATCATCGAAGCGGTCGCCGATCAGCTTCCAGCCTTCATGCGACTGCGACCGGATGTAGGCCTCGCAGGCTTCACGCTGCGCTTCCAGCGAGTTGAAGTCCTGTTCAAGCCCTTCCTCCGAGGATTTCCGGGTGTAGACTGCGCAGCGAAAGATCTTCTGCTCGCTCACGCCGACCCCCCCTCTGTCGCGACAGCCCGGTTCGCGCACGTTGCAACACGGCGACCCGAAGTCTTGGTCGTGCCGGTTGGGGCATGCCGCACAAGCCCGAAGAATTTAGGACCGGACCACTTTGTACCAGTGATCGCTCCGGCCACGGCCGAAAGGGTGCGATAGTGCGTACCGCGCCAGCGAAACCCCTCGTCGACCACATCGACGATCTCGGTGGAGCCGTTCCATTCCCGCATCAGTTGCGAGCCCTTCGCCAGCAGCGGCCTCGCTACAGGAGAACGATCCAGAACCTTGAGCGGCGAGATCTCGCCCTGCTGCTTCTGGACGCGCTCGGCACGCAGTTCGGCAGCGAGCTTGCGGAGCAGCCGGATGGTTTGCGGCTTGAGGCCACCGAAGGCCAGTTCCTGCAGTCGATAGGCGATACCGAGCCGCAGCAGGCGGGCGCGGAACTTTGGTGGCGGGTCCGTGCGGTAGAGCTCCTGCCAGCGTGTGCGAAGTGCCTTGCCATCTGTAGTGTCGAGCGCAGCAATCTCGCGCTCGACCTCTTCCCTGCTGGGCCGCTTCATGCTGATACCGCCTCGGCGATGCGGTAGACCCGGCCGCGGCCTTCGATCACCTCGGAGGTCACTTCGAGCTTCAGCTTCTTCTTCAGATTGCCGCTGATGGCGCCGCGTATCGAATGTGCTCGCCAGCCGGTGGCTGACACCATATCGGCAATGCTCGCCCCCTCAGCCCGACGCAGGGTGCTGATCAGGGCGTCGAGCTTGCTGCCGGCCTTGGGTACGGGTGGCGTCGAAGGATCGGCGGCGGTCCCTGCCTCCTGCGGAAGCGAGGTGGCGCTGCCGAAGGCCGCGTCGCTCTGACCCGGCAGTTGCAGCTCTGGCTCATCGGTGCCGCCTGCCGGCTCGATGCCGATCAGGCGAAGGCCCTCGTCCGACACCAGAAGCGTAGTGCGCGCCCCTTCCTCGGTCTCTCGCCAAACCTCCTCCCCGGTCTGCGCCATACGCTCGACGATGAGGCCGCGCGTCAGCAGGCTCTTCACGACGATCCCGAGCGTTCCCCGGTTAATGCCGAGTGACGGGGGGATGGGCAGGACCAGGTTGCTATCGCGCGCGCCGGCGGCGGCGAGGATGACGCGCTGGGCGTCAGTAAGTTGATTGGTGGCCATCTGGCCCTCCTTCGATCAGGAGCCCGGCGGGATCGCAGGGCTTGCACTGACCGAAGCCCGGTGTTGGTCCGGGCCGAGAGCGACGAGTTGTTCGATGACAACAGCAATGCTCGGTGTCAGCAGGAAGTCCAGGGACTTGCGCATGGGCAGCAGCTTGCAAATGCGACTCGGCCGCTGCGGCTCCCGCGTGCGAGGTCTCACGCCTCTCGCGAAGCTTCAGCTGAGGGAGGTTAGCCGTCGGGTTTAAGCCTTTGGGTGACCGCAAATTGTCGTAAATCGTTCAGCCGGTATTTATTTCGCCAGGCCCCTTACGGAGTGCAGTTGATTGTGTTCCCAATGATGTCAGGGCACACATCACAGTTAAGCGAAAATCTCATGGACGCGCAGGCAATCTCCGCTGAACAAGCGGATGAGCGAGTACCTTTGCCCAATGCTCAAGGCAGCGCGAGCGGACATACGTTTGCCGTCATTAAGATGACGTCGCCGCGCGAGGCCGCGCTGCCGCTGGTGCGAGCGTGGAACGCCGAAAGCCAGTATCGCCATCTACCATTTCCCAGCGCACGCGCGCGCAAACACGACAATAACGTGTTGCGATAAACGGAGAATATATCAATTGCCCTTCCTAGAAATCTATTCTGGCCGCCACCGCCCAAAATTTCCTATCCGACTTTTGTTGTATTTTATCTGCGCGTTGCTACACTCCTTATATCCCTCAATTTCGGCCGAAACTGGCGGTCGACCGCCAAGCCAGTATAATATTGCGGTTTGCGCTGACGACGACCGATATATTGAACACATCAAATTACTGAATATAAACATTTTCTCGGATAAATACAATATCACTTTGCTCCATGACCAAAATTTACCAGAGGCTACCACCTATTTCGCGTATTTTGGCGCGCCGGAACTGAAGGCTAAGTGCCTTGTACCTGGAACTCAAATTACTGCGTTTCTGAATTATATTATTGAATTTGCACCGAGAAATATAAACGTGTACGTCCCGGATAAAGGGGACATAACTCTTCCTATCGACGCATCAAGTTATGAAACGCCACCACATTCCATTAAAAGAGGCGACGATATGGGCGTCTATATTTGCTACAGAAATCGTGAGGAGTGTATCAAAGATCTAACAATTAGTCTTTTTGGCCTTACCGATGACTGTTGCCGAGCTAACGCATGCTGGGAGAATTAAATGTCAGATTTTGGTCGATTTTTGGCAGAAGTATACGGCGTCAAATTTTACTCGAACGCCATTGTTCCACGGGGCGGGTCATCGATATCGGTAAAGGTTGGTGTAATCGAATGGTCGTCTGGTTCTGGGCATCGATCAATTACTAGTGGAGACTTAGTCTCCGCCGGACCTGTTAGCATCAGCCTCTCGTCCACAGGTGACCTTGAGGTAGGTTAGCCGTCGGGGTTAAGCATTCGAGTGACGGGGAATTGTCATAAATCGATCAGCACGTCTGTACTTCGATACGCCCCTTGTCGACCCCGCTGGGCTGTGTTCCTGATGATGCCAAGGCACACATATCAAAATAAAGCGAAATCCTAATGGACACGCAGGTAGTCGCCGCTGAACAAGCGGAGAAGCGGGTACCTTTGCCCGATGCCCAAGGAAACGCGGCCGAAAGCGGGCTTGCCGTCATCAAGATGCCGTCTCCGCGCGAGGCCGTGCTGTTGCTGCCGCTGGTGCGCGCGTGGCATGCCGAAAGCCAGTATCGCCATCTGCAGTTCACGGGGCGCAAGTTTCTCGCGCAGGTCATCAAGGCGCTGCAGCTCAGTCTACTGAGGGCGTCGAAGCGCTGCCACATGGCGACCATGTTGTCCTGCTGTCGTCGAGCTAAAATCTCGCGGCGGATCAGGAAACTCGCCAGCAGGATCAGCATGACCGACACGCCACCGACTAGAACTAACGACTGCATCGCCAGCGTGGCTGGGCTTTGGTAGACCGCCAGGGGCATGCCTACTCTTGCGGTCCATCCGGTACCTACAACGCCGTATGAGCTGGCACGCAGGCCTTCGATACTGAACAAGCCGTCACCGGCATTTTCAGTTTGGCCCACAGCGTCTCGCATCGCTGCCACCAATCGACCGTCTTCGTCGGCGATCCACGACACCCAACCAGCCGGCAGAGTGCTGCTGCGCATGGAGTCGATCAAAGTTTGCGGGCGCAGCACGGCACTGACGATGTAGAACACTGGGCCTTGGCGCACGACCGGCACCCGCACCACGAACCCCGGCTCGCCTTCCGGGCCGTTTACCATCGCGCCGACTACGGGTTCGCCCGTGGCGGCAACCCGTTCGTGGCTCTCTGCATCCACCACCGCTTGACTGCCGTTTGGGAGAGGCGGTGAGGCCACCAGGAACTCGCCACCGAGATCGCTGACGCGCACGCTGGACCATACCTGCACGCGATGGCGCAGGCGCTCTGCCAACTCGGCGAAGGGGGCGACCTGAAGGGGCGGATCAAGAAGTAGAGATTCACTGAGGAACGTCAGCAGGTCGATCTGGTTGGACAGTTCCTTGGCAATGGCAGTCGCCGCACGTTCAGCGGCGCGGGCGAGTTGAGCGTCGTAGTCGCGCTGTTCTGCACCGGCATAAAGCTGCGTGACAACTGCCGCCGTGACCGTCATCGGGATGATGGCGGCGAGCACCAGCAGCATCCCATACCGCATAGCAGAGAGCCGCAGCGCAGCTCGGCGAAACATGTTCATGGCTTCACGATATCAGAACCCAGCCGGGAGAACAGCGGGCCGCAACAGGCTGACCACCTATCTTAAAAGGGCGCTCCGACTGCGTCGGCATATGCCAAGTGTAGCCGGGCGACGTCACGCAGCTATGGAACTTGCCTGTCATTGCTGGCAAGGTCACCGCAACCGGGCGCATGACTCGGGCACCGCAACAGAGATCGCCAACTTGCCAGAGCAACTTGCCGCCCGATTGTCCTCCGAGTCGGGTGACTTCAGGGCCCTTATCGACATCGCTCCGGCCATGGTGTGGGTGGCTACGGAAGACGGTGCATGCACATTTCTGAGCAAGTCCTGGGTCAGCTTCACGGGACAAGACGCTGCTGACGGGCTGGGCTCAGGTTGGCTCCAAGCGATACACCCCAACGACCGAGCCGCTGTCCAGTCCGCCTTCGTGTCCGCCCGGGCCGACAAGAGCTCCTATCAGACGGAGTACCGCGTCAGGACCGCGGCGGGTGGGTACCGCTGGGTGCTGGATTCGGCATCTCCGATTATCAATGCCGATGGTCTGGTTCAGGGCTACATCGGGTCAATCGTCGACAACGAAGACCGCAAGGTGGCGGAGCTGGAACGCGAGCGCAGTGAGCGCCGGCTACAGGTCGCCTTAACTGCGTCGGGCATCGGCACCTGGGAATGGGACGTGATCGGCAATCACTTCACCTTATCGCCCAGAGCTCTCGCGATTTTCGGGTTCGAACACGGGTCGGTGAGTTACGAACGCCTGCAGGACTGCATCCTTGCCGAGGATCTGCCGGAAGTGCAGCGGCTTTCGAAACTGGCGCTTGATCCGGCGGTCCGCGCACATGCGCCCTACCGCTATCGCATTCGCCGCGAGACGGATCAGCAGGTCCGCTGGGTGGAGGCGCACGGCGAAGCACTGTTCGAGAGCCACAACGGCGCCCTGCGGCCCCATACCTACATTGGCACTTTTCTCGACATCACCGAACACGTGAAACAGGAACAGCGGGCCCGTGAGGACGCCACCCGCCTGGAACTCGCACTCCAGGCAGCCGATCTTGCGGTGTGGGAACTGGACATCGCCAATGACCGGGTGTCACCGTCTCCGGCGCTGAACAAGCTCTACGGCTTTGCTGAAGATGCAACACCGACAGCGGATGAGTTCCGGTCGCGCTATGCCCCCGGAGAGCAAGAACGATTGGAGCAACTCGGCCGGGAGGCGCTGGCCCGCGGGGAGGACCGAATTCGCGCGGAGGTGAAGCACATACTGCCGGAGGGGACTGTCCGCTGGCTGCTGATCCAGGCGCAGAGCGCTGCTCCCCTTCCCGGTGGCGGCCCCAGAGCGATCGGTGTGGTCATGGACATCACCGACCGAAAACTCCACGAAGAGAGTTTGGCAGTAGCTGCCCGAGAAATGGAGCACCGCGTCAAGAACTCGCTCACCTTGGTCCAGAGCCTGGTTCAGCAGTCCTTTCGACCGGACCGTCCCTACGTGGAGGCAAAGGCTATTTTCGACCAAAGGCTGCGAGCCTATGTGGATGTCACCGAGCTGATCTCCGGCCGCGAAAATCAAGACATCGAGATTGCGTCCCTGCTGACTCGAGCCCTGAATCCTTTTCGGCAAAGCGAGGCAGATCAGTTCTTGCTCGAGGGACAAAACAGCTCAGTACAGTCGCGCATCGCATTCGTGCTTGGCCTGGCGCTGCATGAGCTTGCTACCAACTCTGTAAAGTACGGCGCACTCAGCGTCCCAGAGGGACGGGTGAAGGTCTCGTGGTCGACTTCGGACACCGAATTCCGGCTCGACTGGATAGAGATGGGTGGCCCACATGTGACGCCGCCCACACGTAAGGGGTTTGGCACCCGCCTGCTGAGCGGTGCGCTGTTGACCAACGTCAAGGGCACGGCAAACCTGGCGTATGATCCCTCGGGAGTGCGCTTCCAACTTTTAATAAGTCAACCCCGCTAGCGCCTTGTTGCCGACAGACCTCTATTTCGGTGACGCTGATACGTGTCAGTTGGCTGAGGAGCCAAGCTGCGCAAGCCGCTGAACTAGGTCTTGCCTTGTTTGGTGTCGATAGGCTCGGGTCAACACCATCGAGTTCGGCATAGCCGGCGATGACCAAGGATTTGCCAATAATGCCCTGCTCCAACGGCCGGAGCGCTAACTGGCATCCAAAGATCCCTGGCATCAGGTGATCGGCGGGAGCAGGTTAGGCTCGCAAGCCTTCTTTGCTTAAGTCAACGCTGCTGCGGCAGGGTCGACTTCCACCACTTCTAGCTCGATTCGGACTACATGTCAGCGTGCTGGCTGACCATGATGGTTGAAGCCATCCTCACCGGACTGCGTGAAGCAGGATAGCACCCCGCTGCTTGTCCTTGATGACAAGCCGTAACCGAACTCAATGGCACCTACTGCCGGGGGCGCATGGCGGGGTCGGAAAACGGGATCGTGCGTCGCAACCAAATTGCTGCTGCGAAGCTGTTAAGCTGTCTTTAACCAGCCTCGGAGCTAAAGGAAATGAAACTCTTCACCGCTGCCCTTCTCGCCACGGTTTTCGGTGTCACCGCGACCAGCGCCAATGCGCAGACCTCCGTAGATGCCGGCGTGGATGCGTCAGCGGCCGGATCTGTCACAGCCGGCACCAACGACACCTCGGCAGGTGCTGATGCCGCGGCTGGCGCCAATGCGGGGGTGAGTGCAACCACCGCCACGGGCGGTGACAGCGACGGATCGACCGGCTCGTATGCCGACCTCTCCGCCTCGCTCTCGTCGTCTACCAACGCCGACTTCACCACGATGTCGAACGTGTCCGACATCAACATTGTGCTGATCTCTACTCTCGGAGCCGAAGCCAGTGGTGACGCTTGGGCTCAGCTTCGTTCCAGCAACAGCGCCAACGTGGAGCGCCTCCACAGCAGCATTGAGAGCAACTCCGCTCTAAACGCCCGCCTCACGGCCGAGCTATCGGCGGCCGGCGATTTCACTCTTGACGACGTGGTGGCCATATCGACCTCGGCCGATGGCGCGCTGACCGTGTACGTTGACGATACGAACTAGACAGCAAATCTAGCCGTTCGGAAACTGCAGTAACTAACGGGTGGGGACGGGGTGGTGCCTGCTAGCCCCCTGTCTCCTCCGTTTGCCAGTCGGGGCTTGCGAACGCACCGCACGGCACATGCCGGCCGAGTCACGAGCGATCCGCGCACCTACTGATGACAGCACGATGAAGCGTCTGCACAAGCGGCTAAAGCACCGGCAAGAGCCAGACTTCCCGCCCTTCCTGCCGCCGCGGCGATGTAATGAGGAGCGAAGTGCGGGTCGGCGATATATTTGCCCCAGCGGCCGCACAGTTCATCTCCTGCGACGGTCGAGGAAGGGTTGAAGGGAGCGTAACAGAGGTTGATCAGGGGTGACAGACTGCCTTCAGTACAAGGTAATGGTGTCGACAGCCAGAACCGCTGTCCACCGATGTGCAGCATCGGTGATCATACTGGCCTCAGCGCTTATCCGGCCGGTCCGGAAGGACATCGGCTGTCAAGTCAGCAAGCCCCGGATGCGGCGGCGTGGCTTGCGCAATGTTCTTGCATTGGCACCGACTGATAGGCATTGGTGGGCGGTATGCAGCAAGCCGCCCCCGTCGTCGAGATCACCAATCTCCACAAGTCCTATGGACCACTCGAAGTACTGAAAGGAGTTTCGCTCTCCGCGTCCGAAGGCGAGGTCGTAGCCATCATAGGCTCCTCAGGGTCCGGCAAGTCGACGCTGCTGCGTTGCATCAATATGCTTGAAGTGCCCGAGCAGGGCCGCGTTATAATCGCCGGTGAGGAAATCCGTCTCACCGGTAGGGCCACCAGGCGTCGTCCAGCCGACGAGACACAGATCCGCCGCGTTCGTTCCGCCCTCGGCATGGTGTTCCAACAGTTCAACCTGTGGAGCCACCTGACGGTGCTGGGTAACGTCATGGAGGCGCCCCTGCACGTGCAGAAGCGCGACCGGGCGGAAGTCGAGGTGGAAGCTCTTGAGATGCTCGGCAAGGTCGGCATTCAAGACAAGGCGCACAGCTATCCCAGCCAGCTGTCGGGCGGCCAGCAGCAGCGGGCCGCCATCGCCCGCGCCCTCTGCATCAATCCCCGCGTGATGCTCTTCGACGAGCCGACATCCGCCCTCGACCCCGAGCTCGAAGTCGAGGTGGTTCGTGTCATCCGCCTCCTTGCCGATGAGGGCCGTACCATGATCCTCGTCACCCATGACATGAACCTCGCCCGCACCATTGCCCACAGAGTAGTTTTCCTGCACCAGGGCCGAATTGAGGAAGAAGGACCGCCCGCTGAAATGTTCACTGCCCCAAGATCGCGGCGCCTGCAGCAGTTCTTGGGTGCAGCTGTCCAGCTTTAGCGAGCCAACTCGAGCATCTCGGGCAATCTGTGGACCTTGTGACCCGCTGATCGAAAGCCGACTTGGCATCAGCGCCGGTCAACCACTGGACGCATATGGCGTCAAAGTCTCTTCTTTACGCGCAGTACATCAAGAGCTCCTTTGATCTCTAGCGCCCGCCTCACACGAGGTCCGGACCGTCTCCTGCTGGTCGCTCCGCATGTCCGGTCGCGACAGGCCTCCTACCCGAGCCCGGCGCAACAAGCTCCGCTCGACCAATGTACCGGCTCCGGTTGCCTTCCATCACCGCTCCCACGGCTCACCGAATACCCATCTTGGGTGCCTTGGCTAGGCGCCGATGCGCCTGAAGTCGTGGGTCGTGAACCTTAATCTAGCCCACCGCGCCAACAGAGCCCCATTCTGCTGCAACGCAGCAAGCCCATGATATCATTAAATGCCAAGGCTGCGACGTCATGGTCAAGAACCGACCCGTGTCGCTACTCCCGAGGCGTCACCTTTGCTCGGGTCACGCTTCCAAATGCGCACGGCCTGCTCGCGACGCCGACGGCCTCGACCTTCTCCGCCATATCCGGCCGACGCCCCGGCTCGGCGCGCTTTCGAAGCAGGCCTTCCATGCGAGATCGACACCGGCCGCCACATCTTCGACCACATGCCCCACCCTCCCTTTCACTAACTCCACACCCCAGCCCTCGCGCGCGCGGTTCCCACCCTCCGTCACCGCGATATCGCACTGACAAAACATTGACCAACCGGTCAAAACCGGTAACCCTCTGAAGTTCATACCCGCGGCTCGCGCGGGACCTACCTGCCGGCACAACCATGCCGGCCTGTCTTGGGAGAGACGCTAACAATGAAGAAGCTCATCGCAGTAGCCGTCGCAGCCGTAGTGCTGATTTCGACCACCGCTAACGGGCAAGCGATCCGCATAGGCACTGAGGGCGCCTACGAGCCCTGGAACTACGTCGACGCCGACGGCAACCTTGCCGGCCTCGACATCGACGTGATGAACGAGCTGTGCAAGCGCGCCGAGCTCGACTGTACGTTCGTACAGACCGCCTGGGACACCATCATCCCCAACCTTAATGCCGGGAACTACGATGTGATCGCCGCCGGCATGTCGATCAACGACGAGCGCAAAGAATCCATCAATTTCACTGCTGACTATTCTCCGCCGGATCCCTCGGGTTTCATGATGCTCGCGAACAGCAACGTTGATCCGGCCAACCTCACCGGCGTCAGGATCGGCACTCAGACCGGCACGATCCAGGCCGCCTATGCCGCGGCGAACTACGCCAGCGACAACACGCTCCTCACGTTCGACACTGCGCCGAACGCATTGGCGGACCTGATGGCCGGCAACATTGACGTTATCCTTGCCGACGGCTCCTACATCGACGAAGCCGTGGCCAACTCGGGCGGCGCGCTGAAGACCAGCGAGGTTACCGTCGCCATCGGCGGCGGCGTCGGCGCAGGCTTGCGCAAGTCCGATACTGAATTGCTCGCTAAGCTCGATGAGGCACTCGCCGCCGCCAAGGCCGATGGCACCATCGATGCGCTGATCACCGCCCACTTTCCGATGCGCCAGGGCCCGTTCTACGCGAACTGATCCGACCTGACGGCGGGCTGGATCACCTCCCAGCCCGCTGCCACCTGCCGCGCGGGGGCCTAATGACCGAGACGTTCGAGTTCTGGGTTTCGTACCTGACCAACGGCCGACACCTGAACTGGTACGCCAGCTTCCAGTACACGGTGATTGCTGCACTCCTCGGCGGCGCTTTCGCGCTGGCCTTCGGCATAGGCGGCGCGGCCATGCGCAACTCGAGCCTGCCGCCGCTGAAGCTGCTCGGCACCATCTACATCAACATGGTGCGCGGCGTTCCCGATGTCCTGTTCTTCATCTTCTTCCCGCTCGCCTTCGAGCAGTTAGTCGAGCTGATCATCGCCCAGAGCGTCTGCCCGCCCGGCGAGGGAACGGGCATGTGGCCGCCGTGCCCCCAGGCGAACTGGTTCCTCGGCACCGGCGAGTACCTCTTGCTGGCGTCGGTCTCGCTCGGCATTGTCTATGGCGCCTTCACCGCTAGTGTCATCTCCGGCGGGCTCAACAGCGTGCCGCGCGGCCAGCTCGAAGCGGCCCGCGCCTACGGCATGACGCGCTGGCAAGTCCTGAGCCGGGTGCACATACGGCAGATGTGGGTCTACGCCCTGCCCGGCCTGTCGAACTGCTGGCTGCTGCTGGTTAAGGCAACCTCGCTGCTCTCGCTCTTGCAGATCACCGACATCGTGCGCGGCGCCAACCTACTGGGCGCCCCCAATTTCAGTCGCTCGGCCGGCGTTATCCACGGCGACTGGCGCTGGGGCTATTACCTTGTGCTGCTGCTGTTCTACATCTTCGTGACTTACATGTCCGAACGCGCATTCGCCGCCATCAGCCGCTGGGCCTCGCGCGGCATGCCGATGGCGGAACGCACATGAGCGGGCTCCTCGACGCCATCCTGGCCGACATCGCGATCCTTGGGCGTGCTACGCTCGTCAACCTCTACTTCGCTTTCGCCTCCATCCCCGTCGGCTTCGTGCTCGCAGTACTGGTGATGCTGGGCCGCGACTCCCGCAACAGGCTCGTTGCCAACTTCTGCGGCGGCTACGTCTACGCCTTCCGCGGCTCACCCTTCTTCATCCAGCTGTTCATGATCTACTCGCTGGCGCTGGCGCTCAACATGAGCGTGTGGAAGCCGCTGGGCATCGACTGGTTCGTGTTGAACCCGCTCTTCCTCGGCCCACTGATCCTCGCCCTCAACACCACCGCTTACACCGCCGAGATCCTCTATGGCGCCCTCCGCGCCGTGCCAAAAGGCGAGGTCGAGGCAGCCCGCGCCTTCGGCATGAGCCGCTCCGAGCGCTTCCGCCGCATCATCTGGCCACACGTCATCCGTCTAGCATGGCCTGCTTACACCAACGAGGTAGTGTTCCTGTTTCACGCCACCGCGCTGATCTACTTCACCCTCCCGGTGATCGACGGCCAGCGCGACCTGATGAGCCAGGCCAACGACCTGTTCCAACGAGACTACAACTCGGCACTGCACTTCTCCGTCGCCGCCGCCTATTTCCTCGCGGTGTCGCTGGCGGTCTTCTTTGTCTTTGGAGTTGTGTACCGCCGCCTTATGCGGCACATGCCCGGCGCCCGGCCGCTCAGCTTCAGCTTCACCCGCGCCTGATCCGTGGGTGTACGGGGGGCCAATGGAGCGCTGCCCCGGGAGCGTGAGTGTCGTTGGTGCCGGCTAACTGCAGCAGGCTCGGGGCACGACTCGCTTCCTTCAATCAGGAGCAGGTGGATGTCTTTCCGAGTAACTACGGATTCCTATCCCGCGGGGCTTTGGCTACGCTCCATGCCGTTGCGCGATTTGCTCGTGTTGTAGACACCCACTCGGCAGCAGAGAGAGCTGGCTGCTACCGCACCCTTGATGGAGGAGGTGGAATGGAAGTTGTAATCGCCGATGACGACGAAAGTCAGCGGTTGCTGCTCTCAAGCCTGGTTAAGCAGCAGGGCTTCGATCCTGTTCCAGTCGACAGCGGGGATGCAGCGCTCGCCCATCTACAGTCGACTGAATGCTGCATCATTCTCTGCGATATTGAGATGCCCGGCATGGACGGGCTGGCGACGACGCGCGCTATCCGCCGGATGATTAGCAACCGCTATGTATATGTACTGCTTGTGACCAGCCGCACGAGCGCCGAAGAATTGGTGGAAGGTCTCGAGGCCGGTGCAGATGACTTTATGAGCAAACCGCCCCGGCCTGCCGAGTTGCGGGTGAGGCTTGCCGGTGCTGCCCGCTTGATCAAGTATGATGAACAGCTTCGTCGCAGCAGAGCAGACCTGCAGCAGGCCTATGCAAGGGTGTGGGCCGATCTCAAAGCTGCAGCGCAAGCTCAACGAAGGCTCTTGCCGCCGGGGCAGCTTGTCACGAGGGGCGTCACTGCAAGCTCGGCCTTCCGCCCCTCTGGCGAAGTGTCGGGCGACATGTTCGGCTATTGCAGCCTGGGCGACGGCATCGTGGGGGTGTATTGCGCAGATGTAGCGGGACATGGCGTACGGGCGGCACTGATGGCCGTTACGCTGGGCCACATGCTAGCGCCAGTAGAGTTTGCGAGGCTCGTGGGACAGCAGCGGCCGTGGTTGCCAGGGCGCCATTTTGATACGTCTCGCATTCCCACAGTTCTGAACGAGCGTTTTTGTGACGAGTTGGCGGTGGAGGACTATTTCGCGTTGACCGTGGCCGTGGTCAACTCGGACACCTGTACCGTTTCTCTCTGCCAGGCAGGTCAGCCGCGGCCGCTTTTGATCGGGCCTGATAGGTCACTGACTTTTCTCGGCGAAGGCGGCTATCCGGTGGGGCTGCTTGCGACCGCCTCCTTCGAGACGTTTGATTACGAGATGCCAAAGGGCGCGAAACTGCTGCTCTATTCGGACGGATTGAGCGAAGCAGAGGATCCGTTAGGCGCGCCATTCGGCGAGGAGGGCATAGCCGCCGCGATCGCGGAGGGGCTTGATGCCGGGCTTGACCTACTCGACCACCTTCTGCACGCTGTGCAACAGTGGACGGAGACCAGCCAGTTGGTCGATGACTTAAGTATGATCTTGCTAGAGGTTTAGGCAGCATGTTGTTACGCGTGGCACGAGAAGATGTAATCACAGAGGCAGTGATAGATGAGCCAAGTCTAACAGCTGCAAACGCGGCCTCGTTTAAGTCAGAAATGCTTGCAATTGTGGAGGACGGTCATCTCCAAGTTTGTCTGGACCTCAGCAAAGTTAGGTTTGTGGATTCCACCGGCCTGGGAGCGTTGGTAGGTCTGCTTAAGCGCATCGGCTCCAAGGGGGACTTGGTCCTGCATGGGCTGCAACCTGGGGTCAAGGCAGCATTCAAGCTGACCCGGATGGATCGCGTTTTCCGGATTTATCCCGACGCCTTGGCTGCCCGAAAGGCTCTCGAGGATTAAGCATGGGTAGTAGCCGGCAGCGGGTTGCCGAAATGACGATACGCAGCCGGCTGGAAGACGTGCCCTTATTGGTGATGTGGATGGAGGAGCGGCTTGCATCGTCGGCGGAGGAGTTGCGCGAGCGGGTGATCATGGCTGCGGTCGAAGCCGTGCACAATGTCATTAGGCATGGAGGGCTTGGTGAGCTGGGCTCGATAACGGCGCAACTGGCTGTGCGTCAGAGCGGCGCACGACTCGACCTCGACGATGACGCGACGCCTTTCCCGCTCGATCTCCTGCTATCGGCCGAACTTCCCAATCCCGACCCGCAGGACCCTTCAACCTGGGCGGAGAGTGGGATCGGTCTTGGGATGATCCGTGCCGCCGCAGATGCCATAGGGTATCGAAGGGAAGGGCAGCACAACAAGCTCACGCTCGAGTTCCTGCCGCGTGATGAGCGGGTTGTGCCATGACGATGAGTTCAGCGCCCAGCAGGGAGTTCGACGACAAACAGCGGGTTGCCTCACTTCATCGGACCGGGATCCTCGATACTCCCTCCGAGGCACGTTTTGACCGTTTGGCCCGTCTCGCTGCCTATCTGCTGGAGGCGCCCTCCGCGCTCGTGTCCCTCGTCGACACCGATCGTCAATGGTTCAAGGCACGGCACAACTGGCAGGACAAGGAGGGCGAACGCCGGCACGCCATATGTGACCACACCATTCGCCAGACCGACGTCTTGACGGTTCCCGACACCACCACTGATCCGCGTTTTGACAAGCTCCCTTCCGTACTCGGATCGCCCCACATCCGGTTTTACGCCGGCTCCGCCATTTACTCGCCAGATGGACAGCCTGTGGGCTCGCTCTGTGTCATTGATTTTGCCCCGCGCAAGAACCTATCGGAGGAGCAGCGTTGGCTGCTGCAGATGCTAGCTGCAATCGTTAGTGACGAGATAGCGCTGACCGCCTCATTTCAGAATGAGGAGCGGGAACGTCAGAGACTAAGGGATGCTGCAGAGGCAGTTCCTAACGGCTTTATTCTCGTCGATGGGGAAGGCACAGTGGCCTTCGTCAACCGCGCGTATCGACTTATGTTTGCTGAAGCATTGACGGAGGAGGTCGAGGGGCTCCCATACGCCGAGTTGCTCGGCCGTCTGGCCGACGCCGGAATTTTCGAGATGGCGACGAAGAATAGGGACGCGTGGATCGCCGCTTCGTTAGCTCAACTCGGTCAGGAAAAGGCCAGCGAGGTACGGCTAACGGACGGACGGGTCATCCTCATCAGCAACCACCCGACCGCCGAAGGCGGTATGGTGGGGCTGCGCAGCGATGTTACCGGACGCGTGCTGCAGGCGGATGAGTTGCTCAAGGCCAGGGAAGCGGCTGAAGCCGCCAGCCGGGCCCGAGGCGAGTTCTTGGCTGTTATGAGCCATGAGGTACGGACCCCCCTCAATGGAGTGCTGGGGATGCTCGATGAACTTGAAGCCGCAGATCTCGACCAAGGTCAATCCGAACTCGTGACGGTGGCAAAGAAAAGTGCTGTGGCGCTTCTCGAGAACCTAAATAGCCTACTGGACCTCTCGAAGCTGGACGCTGGCCTTCTTTCCGCTCAGAGCGCACCATTCCCGCTGCGCACTCTGGCGGCGGATGTCGTGGGACTTTATCAGAGCCAGGCCGGTGCCAAAGGTCTGCAGATGCTGCTCAATATTGATGCGGCGCTCCCAGACCAGGTGACGGGTGACGCCATCCGCATCCGGCAGATCCTGCAAAATCTTCTTAGCAATGCCGTCAAGTTCACAGAAACGGGCTCCGTCACCTTGGCGCTTTGCCCCTCTAGGGAGCGGGCTGGGTGGGTCGTGTTCGACGTGAGCGATACCGGCATCGGCATTCCCGCCGACTTGCGCCATGGCCTTTTCAAGCCCTATTCCCAACTCGATGCCAGTTATGCGGGCAAGTATGGCGGAACGGGTCTCGGTCTTTCGATCGTCAAGCAACTGACGGAATTGCTCGAGGGAACTATCCACGTCAGCGACAATGACGGCCAGGGCACGCGGTTCATAGTAAGCTTGCCTCTGCCTGCGGCCCCGACTCGTATCGAACCTATGGCGGAAGTGGCCGATAGTAAACCGGGACATTTTCTGGTCGTGGATGACAACGAGACCAACCGGCTAGTGAGCCGATTGATGCTGGAGAGGCTGGGCTACACAGTCGCATTGGCAGGCAGCGGCAGCGAAGCCGCTGCCATGTCCGCCACAGAGCGATTTGACCTGATCATCACTGATATATCTATGGAAGGCATGGATGGTGTTGCACTGCTAGAGGCGCTGCGGGGCAGCACCGGACCTAACCGTGGAACGCCTGCAATTGCACTGACCGCCGGTCTCTCGCCAGAGGATGAGGCCCGTTGCGAGGCGGCTGGCTTCCTGCGTGTACTGGTCAAGCCGATCGAAAGGCACACGCTAGAGCGTGAGGTACGCCACGCACTTGCCGCGAGCGCTGTTGCGGACGCCTTGACAGCTGGGCTCAATGAACTGGCACAAGAGCTTGGTCCTGAGCTCATTGACACCTTCAAATCCGCGATCCTCCGCGACCTCGAAAAATGGCAGAAGTGTTTGGCCCAAGCTCAGGCCAGCGGCGATAGAGCGGCGCTGGCTGCCGCCTTGCATGGCATCAAGGGCGCCTGTGCAACACTGAGGTTGAGCTCTATGGAAGCCGAACTTCGGCAACTTGAGACGCGTGGGGCGACGCCCGCGGCGCCGGAGATTATGGAGCTAAACGATCAGCTCGACCAGCTAAGGGCTCTGCTGGGGCGAAAACGATGAGTGAGTATTTCAACCGCTTTGAACACCGTCGCCCGCCCGAGCCAATACCTCATTCGCCCGGGCGACAGGCCGTGTTTCGTATTCTCGCCCTGACGACGCTAGGATTAGGCTTTTTCTATCTCTTTTGGCGCTGGACCAGTTCGCTGAATGGGGACGCGTTATGGTTTGCCGTTCCGCTCGCAATCGCCGAAACCGGCGCCTTTATTGGGCTTATCCTCTTCATTATTAATCTCTGGCGCGTCGAAGATCCGCCAATCTTGCCGCCGCCGCAGCGAATTTCTGAGTGCGTGGAAAGGCTGGACCATCCAGACCGACCGATAATAGTCGATGTATTTTTTGCGACTTACAGTGAGGATCCCGAGCTAGTTCGCCTTGGCCTGCGCGAGGCCGGCGCCATGCGCTATCCGTACCCGATCGACATGCGCATCCATGTACTGGACGATGGCGGGCGGCCGCAGATGCGAACGGTCGCCCTGCAGGAGGGCTGCAATTACATCACCCGCAACGACAATGCCGGATTCAAGGCCGGCAATCTGCGCAACGCCCTCGAGCAGACGTCAGGCGATTTTATAGTCATCTGCGACGCAGATACCCGTCCTTTTCCAACTCTTCTGGAGCGAACGCTCGGCTATTTTCGCGATCCTAAGGTCGCCTGGGTTCAAACGCCGCAATGGTTCTTCGACCTGCCGGAGGGGCAGTCGCTCGCCGATATGGGAGGTCGTTGGCTGGGAGGTGCCGGAAAAATGGTGGGACGGGCAATCGAAAACGTCTTCGGCCCAGTCCGCCTCGGGGCAGACCCGTTCGTGAGTGATCCGCAAATGTTCTATGACGTCATTCTCAGACGTCGTAACTGGGCCAATGCAGCCTTCTGCTGCGGCGCGGGCTCTATCCACCGGCGCGAAGCGGTCATGGAGGCTGCCTTGCGGGCCTTTGGAGCTGAGGTCGACCGCTCTACCAACCTCGCAACGGCTAGCCTCGGACGATCCCGGTTCGAGGTCGAAGTGTCGCCCGCGCTTCTGTCTGCGACGCGCGCCGAGGCCGCGGTCAGCACGGAGTTCACGCCTTACAAGTTCCATGTCTCGGAGGACATCTACACCTCGATAGTTCTGCATTCCGATCGGGAACGAGGCTGGAAGTCGGTCCAGCACCCGTTCGTGGAATCCAAGATGCTTTCGCCTCAGGATCTGATGGCTTGGATGGTCCAGCGCTTCAAGTATGCCGGCGGCACTCTCGATATCTTCCTGCATGACAGTCCACTGTGGCGTCCCGGTCTAACGCTGCCTCAGCGCCTGATGTATGGCTCAACCTTTTGGTCCTACCTAGGCGGGATTTGGAACGTCATCTTCTTGCTCGCCCCTATTATCTACCTGATGACGGGCATCTCGCCGGTGTCGGGTTTCACCGTCGATTTGTTCTATCGCCTCTTTCCTTTTCTCATAGCACTTGAGCTCACCATGCTGGTGGGGACTTGGGGTATTCCTGGACATCGTTCAAAGACCAACTACATTGCGTTCTTTCCGATCAATCTTAAGGCGCTGTGGACCGTGCTGCGTGGTGAGCAGATCAAGTTCAAGGTCACTCCCAAGGACCGCCAGGCCGGCACCTTCTACGGGCTTGTCAGAGTACAGGTGGGATTTATCTTGGCGACCGGCATCTCCATTATCTTTGCTCTATTGGCGCGTCAGCTGGGTTGGGTCGACTACAGCCTTACCGGCATCGTTGCTAATGCCTTCTGGGGCTTGAACAACATACTGGCACTCAGCGGCATCGTTCTTGCCGCCGGATGGAAGCCGGAAAGCGAGACCGATGCGATTGCGTGACGGATTGATCGCCGGGCGCAGCCACCTGTTCTTCATTTTGCTCCTCATTGGGCTGTTCTTCCTGCTGCAATGGCTGGATAAGCTGGACACAAGCCAGAACGCGAGTCAGGACGCACGTGCGTCGGCCGGTGCTTCTGATCCGATCCCGACGGAGTAAGCCGACTGGTGTGCGTCTGCTCTGGAGAATCAGTGTGGCATCCCGAGTCGGGGAGAACGAGCGGCTAGCGCTGGATCAGGCTACGGCGACTGGCTTGGCGCAGGGCAATAGGAGACACGACAGGGTTTGCTGCTGCAGATCGAGCGGAACGACTTGCTGGCGGCAGCCATGACGGGTCAGGATGGGCTGGTGTGTCGGTACTTGCTCCGAACGACAAGTCCACCGGCGGCGAACTTTAGTCACAGGTGGAAGTTGACGCCGAGCTTGACAGAGTCAACGCTGTAGCCGGACCCAATTGTGAACGGCGCGGGATCGGTGAAGTCGTAATTCTGCACACCGAACACGCATCGTCCGTACTCAAGCTTCACTGACATGCTCTGGGTCCGCATCGCTTCAACACCAAAGCCGGCAGTCCATCCGAGATCGACTCGACTTTCGCCCTCTTCCAGAAACTGCTAAAGGCGGATTCCGCGGCCATGGTGCCCGCCGTAGCAAAGATTAGGAGACCGTCAAAGGCAATGCCTGCGCGGCCTCGGACACTCGCCGTCCATCGGTGCTTCATGAGCGTGCTCGCGACCTCGGCCGGTCAGCAGACCGGCGCTTCAATGCAGCACGGACCAGCTTCGCCGGCGCACCCGTACGAGCCACGATCTGCTCGAGCGTCATGCCTTCGGCCCCAAGCTGGCGGATGCGCACGGACTGGTTGATGGGGACCGATATCGGCTGCGGGTGGCGGAGGCAGCCCGCCGGGCTGGCAATGAAAAGCCCCGCCGGTCGGGGCGGGGCTTGTTGCGCAGCTTCGTGCGGCTCCAGCAGTGCGGGGGCTCTGCCTAGCCTGGTGCGAACACCCGAGCGCAGCAACGGCGGCAAGCTATGCATGCCGAGCGATCGCCACAAGGCTTGGCGCGCGTGTACGAGTTTGCCCTACGTCGCCTCGGCCACTGAAAGACGTGATCAGAGCGCCACCGATTGCGGTCTCTTTACCGCGACGGACGGCATACGGTCACGTCAGACCGGCTTGAGCGGCCATCCAGCGGATGGCACCTGCACTCTGTTAGCCGGGGGGCAAAATCCTCAATCCCCGCTATGCCTGGAGATGCGGTCATGCCGTCACATCGTCACGACACGCTCAAGCTCACCTGCGACTATTGCTCTCACGAGATCACGCTCACGTTCCCGGCCGGCACCCTACGGCCGCGGAGCATGGTGAATTGCCCGGTGTGCGCAAAGAGCCTCGGCGAACTGCGAGAGCTGGCGCCGGACGATCAGCAGCAGCCAGCTTAGCCCCAGCATCTGAACCCCAGCCGCCTGTCAGGTTGGCGCGGAGCCTCCGGAACCCGTTCACGCTGCCCGTCGTTACGCGCCGACAGTAGGCGCGGCTAGGGGGCCAGATGGCACTGTTCATGACGTTGGCGGGCGCCATCAACCTCGTAATTGCCATCGGTGCATTTGGGTTTATGAATAGCTACATGCAGCTGCCCTTCATTGCCGCCTGCGCGATTGGAGGGCTTCTGCTCATCGCGATCGGGCATCTCTGCCAGAGGTTGGACGAATCGCAGGACAAGCTGCCGCGACAGTAGTCACACCCGTCGCAGGGTTTGTCGGATCACGTAACGGACCGGCCTGAGCATGAGCGAGCGGCGCACCTACTATCGGCTGCACGATGAAGGTGACCGCTTCGACAACACGATCATCGTCGGCATCGGCTGGGAGCTGCAGCTCCCGCCCTACCTTCGCCCGGCGCCGACGTGATGTGGAGCGACCTGCACGTCAGTGGTGAGATCATACACGCCGCGGTGCAGTCAGGTTTTGCGGGCATCGAAGAGGCGCTGCAGAGGGCGGATGAGATGGCCGCTGCCTATGGCGTCGCCCGCGTCCACATCAGCATTGAGCACCCCAACCACTGGCGTGACGAGTGGGGTGTTCTGGTGGGTGAGGAGTGAAGGAAATACCCCCGACCTGATCACGGGCAGCGACATCCATCATCATCAGGCCGGGGCAGTTGCTTACGTCACTCTCACAAGCTGCAAATCTCGGAGCAGGTCAACAGTTCCGCTCCCAAACCTGTAGCTGCTGGTCGAAACAGCGGCCCGCAACCGCGTGACGTCCTCCTAGTTCAGCCTGACGCGTCGAGGGAGGTAAACAGGTGAGCCGAGATCAGGTAGTGCGCACGGGGGGTTGTCGGTGTGGAAAGGTGCGCTATGAGCTGCAAGGCGCGCCAGGGAAAGTGGGGCTATGCCACTGCACGGACTGTCGCAGTGAAACCGGGTCCGCCTTCTTGTATTATGGCGACTGGCCGCTCGAGCGGTTTGCCGTGACGGGCATTTTCAAGACCTACGAGGGTCGGAGCTTCTGCCCCGAATGCGGATCGCGGCTTTTTCACCTTTCAGCTCATGGTGCGGAAATCTGTCTCGGCAGCCTTCATGGAGCACCCACCGCTCTGGTTCCGACGCGTGAGGGCTGGATCAAGCGCCGTGAAACCTGGATGGCGCCAATCGGCGCCGCATGTCAGGCCAGCGAGGATCCTCCGGGCAAAGTCTAAACTGAGGTCCGTTACCGTTACGGCGCATGGCGACACCTGGTTCATTGCTCACTCCCCGTCTTGCGCACGTGCACCGCATCCTGCCGCGCGAAAGCCATCAGCCCTCCGGCTACGGCTGCATCGAAGCGTGCCGTTACTCCGAGGCGGGCAATCCCACTGACCACAGGGTAGCGGTCGACGTGGCTCTTGCGCCATGATAGCTGCACTTACTTCATGGGGAATGCATGCCAAAGACCACTCGCCACAAGTTCACCGTCGAGCTTCTCGAACACTCCTACTTTGGCTTTAGGCGGTGGATCCGCGCTCGCGACCCCGGCGCGTCGCTGAAGCCTGTACCGGGCGCCCTTGATCGGTGGCAGGTCGCGTTTGCGACCAGCAAACGGTACTTGGGCCGCGCCGCTCGCCGGAAGTGGGCGAAGCAGTTGCAGCAAGACATTCAATAATCCGTGGCGGGCGTGTGAACTCGATGCAGAGTTGCCTGTGATCTATGTGTCCGGAGATAGCGGCATCGACTGGAAGGCCAAAAGGGGTGCGGGACAGCATCATGATCGAAAAGCCGTATGCCCTTGCCGAGGTAATTGAGGCTCTAGATCATCTGCTCCGTGCCGCTGAAGTGGCTGCAAAGTGACCCGAGGCGAAGGTCCCAGGGCATACCTGAGGCTTAGTTGGCGTTAGCCATTGTGGAGTTTTTCGTTGGGACAATGAGGTCGCGGCGGTCGGGCTCCTGGTGCATCGCCTACGTGGCCAGGGGCGGCTCTCCAAGGTCGAAATAGGTGCACTTGAGAGCCTGGTCGGATCTGTTCGCTGTTTCAAGCGGGTATGTCGCTCGTCCGACGCGGGGAAAAAGAGGCACATCTTTGGCTTACTGCAGATGGCTGGGCCTACAGGCAAGTGACCTTCAAGGACGGTCGGCGGCACATCATCTCAGTTGTCTTACCCCGTGAGCTGACCGACAAGGGGCCGGACCTGCCCTTAGCTCTGCAAAGGCGGTCGTAGTGGCCACGGAAACCTTGACCGCTCTGCCGATACAGCGGACACGGCTGCTGGACCTGCTGCATTCTTATCCTCGGATACAGCACGCCTTCTTCTACGAGGAAGTGACCCGGCACGTGAATACGCGCAGCTGGACTGCGGTGCTTGGCGCGCTCTCCGCGCGCGAGCGTTGCGCCTACTTCTTCTACGAAATGTATGCTCGCTTGAACGCTATGGGACTGGTCAGTGGGCAGGAGTTCGAACTTCCCCTGACGCAAAGCGATCTAGGCGATCTTCTCGGCATGTCGGTCGTTCACTTCAACCGCACCCTGCGCCGCTTGAAGGATGAGGGTTTGCTCACATGGGACGCTGGTCGCGTGCATCCGACCCTGATACCTGGCGCAGCAAGCGCAGTTTCCTGGCGTTTTCCGGAGCGAAGCAGAACGGTTCGGCAAGCTCCTGGTCCAGTAGCGACCGGTGCTGCTGCGCCTACGAAAGCCGCTGCAACGCCGTGCAGCCTCAGTCCTTCAAGGTCTGGTTCGATGACCTATCCGGCGGTAGAAGCTTACATTAGGCTGTAGCAACGAGCCTAACATGCGGGACATTGCCCTCAATCTCAACATGAACCGAGCCTATCCATCTCTCGCGGAAGCCACACGCATCTGGGCCCGGATCGGCCTTCTGAGCTTCGGCGGCCCGGCGGGGCAGATCGCGCTCATGCACCGCGTGCTGGTCGAGGAGCAGCGCTGGTTGGGCGAGAAGCGGTTCCTGCATGCGCTCAACTACTGCATGCTGCTGCCTGGGCCGGAAGCCATGCAGCTTGCCGTCTACATTGGCTGGCTGATGCATCGCACGGTCGGCGGCATCATCGCGGGCGTCCTTTTCGTGCTTCCCGGTGTCGTCGCCATCATGGGGCTCAGCTGGGTCTACGCCCTTTACGGCAACGTGGACGCTGTGGCGGCACTCTTCTTCGGGCTCAAAGCGGCGGTGCTCGCCATCGTCGTGCAGGCCGTCATCCGCATTGGGAAGAGAGCCTTGAAGAACAGCGCCATGCTTGCAGTCGCAGCCGCGTCGTTCGTCGCCATCTTCGCCTTTGGTGCGCCGTTCCCCGCGATCATCCTTGCCGCCGGGGTCATCGGGTATGCCGGCGCCCGGGCGGGCCTGCCTGCCTTCCAGGGAGGCGGCGGTCATGGCAAGGTCGGACAGGCGCAGGTCGCTGATGCCGATACGCTGCTGGGCGAAGAGTCGCCCGAGCACACGCAGGTGAATCGCGCCTGGGCTTTCCGGATTGCCGGAGTGCTTATCCTGCTCTGGTTGGCGCCAGTCGCGCTGCTGCTTGTCCTGCTGGGCCCGGCCCACGTCTTCTCCCAGATCGCCGGCTTCTTCAGCCTCATGGCCGTCGTTACCTTCGGCGGCGCCTACGCGGTGCTGGCTTATGTCGCGCAGGAAGCCGTTCAGAACTATGGCTGGCTTGTCCCCGGCGAAATGCTGGACGGGCTTGGCATGGCCGAAACCACGCCCGGCCCGCTCATCATGGTCACGCAGTTCGTCGGCTTCATGGGGGCGCTGAGGGGCGAGAGCGGCCTTCCGCCACTCCTCGCCGCGACACTGGGTGGCCTGCTCACCACATGGGTGACGTTCGTGCCGTGCTTCCTCTGGATATTCCTGGGTGCCCCCTTCATCGAGCGCCTGCGCGACAACCGGGTGCTGACGGCAGCCCTCACCGCAATCACTGCAGCGGTGGTAGGCGTGATCCTCAACCTCGCCGCGTGGTTTGCCATGCACGTCCTTTTCCGCGAGGTGCGGACTGTTCAGGCCTTCGGCCTGGACCTGGACGTGCCAGTCTGGTGGACGCTACACCCGGGTGCCGCTCTCTTGGTCGGCACGGCGCTTATTGCAGTGTTCTGGTTCAGGCTGGGGACACTCACTGTGCTGGCAGGCTGTGCTGTCCTCGGCGTGGCTATGGGATTGGCAGGAGCTAGATAAGCAGCGACTGTGGTCGTTGCGACAGAACCGCCAGCGGCCGGCTAAATGATCTCTGTGCAGAACCGGTGGCGTCGAACCTTGGCCCAACAACAACTAGGAGGTTGCAGTGCATTCGTCATCGGTCGTTCGGCTGCTGAAATCTTCAGAAGCGCCTGCGGTAGACATCGGGTCCTTCGGTGCACGTTTTCTGATAAATTCTGCTGAGGCTGCTGGCCGGTTTTCGCTCATCGAGCATTGGGTCCCTCCCTACACCCTTGCCGCCCCACTTCACCGCCATTCTCGGGAAGACGAGTTCAGCTTAGTCTTGCACGGGCGGTTGGGCGTACAGCTGGACGATCGGCTCGTGACGGCAGAGACGGGGGATGTCGTTTTCAAGCCAAGGGAGCAATGGCATACGTTTTGGAATCCCGGGGATACGGAATGCCGGCTCGTCGAGATCATTACGCCGGGCGGCTTTGAAGAAATGTTCAAGGAGATGGCTGCAGACCCTGCGGCACTGACAGGGGAGGCCGCTGCAGCTCTAGACGCCAGATATGGGCTTGAGGTGGATTATCAGAGTATCGAGCGGCTCTGCCACGAGCTTCGCCTGTCATTCCCCGGGTAGAACGGGCAAACGCGATAGCTGGCGATCTTCATTTCCTCCGGCATGGCGTACCGCTCGGCTTTGCGGTTCTACCATGCCGTTGTATGACGGTCCCAGGCTTGCAACCCGCAACCCCCGCAGCCAGGGAACTCCATCTTGGCCCCGTGCCACTTGTGGCAAAAGCCGCCGGCATTCACTATAGCAGGCAGACGTAGGTCTCTGCCTTATCCGAAGCTGAACGCGGCAGTTCCTCGACCCGCTTTACCAGTGCCTCGAACTCAGCGCTGATGAACCGGTGCAACAGGGCAACTATGGCGGCTGGCGCAACGGCTTCAATAGCAGCCGTAAGCTTGTCCCGTTCAGTCTGCGTCACCTGACACCCGGTAAAGCCTAGTTCATGTAGGGCTACAACTGGTAGATGCGGCCAGATCATCCCTCCCTCAGGCAGACTGAACATGCCGCGGCGACGTCCTTTGATCCGCGCGACGCTCAGCCCGCGCTGCTTGCAGGTCCTTGGCTGACTGCCCGAAAGGCATAGTTGCCCAGTTCATAACAAATGAGGGGCATCGCCTAGTTGTAGAAACTCGTGACCACCACGCGGCCCGCCTCCCCCGGCACAACCTCCTGGCCTTCATCGTCCAGCAGTTCAACGAAGAGGCCCTCGTGCGCGACGTGATGCTGCCCGCGGCGCGGGCAACCAGATGCCACCAGCCCGAATTTCTGGGTCGCATACGCATCTGCCGCGTCGCAGGAGAACGTTTCTGCTATGGGCGCTTCCGCCTCGGGATCAAGCGTTTTGCCGACCGTCATGACCTTGTCGAAGGTGAGGGACATGCCCTTGCTCCGCGCTGCGAGCGCCATCTGAAGCGCCACGCCCGGAAACGTCCTTGGTAATTCGCCCCTACGCCCGCCGCTTCCTCAACGGCGCGGTCAATCGCAAGCGAAAAAAGTGTGACCTCTTCGCCACCGACCGGCTGGCGCTTCTTTACAAGCTGTCGACAAAGTCGAACTCGTGCTTTTTTAGCGTGCGGATCGTCAACACGCGGCCGCTCAGACGGATGCCCCAGTCGGTGAAATAGGCTCGATACTTGATCTGGCTAAAAATGTCGGCAAGGCAATTAATGTTGACTTCAAGCGGCTGCCCGGACGTGCCGCTTGTGATGGCGGAGCGAACAGGCCAGCATCAGGGGGGAGAGATCGTGCCGCAACATGCATGTCATGCGCGCGCATTCGCACCGTGTCGCGGTCAAGCACAAGTACACCGTGCGTCGGTGACGAGGTGGGCCGTCATCTCCGCATTCATCGCCAAGCCCATGATTCGCTGTGAGAGCAGGTCGATGACACAGCAACCTAGAGCCAGCCTTCGGCGGTCCAGATGTAGTGAAGCCGGCGATCCACTTCTGGTTCAGCGCTGCAGCCTCGCAGCTGCGATTGAACTGGTTCCTGGATAGTGGCGCGTACGTCTGTATCCTTTGGATGGTCGCAGCGCCGTAGACGCGCCCACAGCCCTTTCCCCCGCATCGGTGGCTCGACTCTATGCAGGCCGCAGTTCAGCCTCTCTCCCAACATTTCGTTTCAGACACGCCGGGCGCGATATGTCCTATCGCTGCTCGTGAAGCTGCAATCATCTGCAGCGGTCGCCTTATATTCGGCGGATTACTCGGCTACCGCGACTTGATTTCTACCGTTTTCCTTCGCTTTGTATAAGGCCGCATCAGCTCGGCACAGCAGCGCGTCAAACTTGGCGTCGGATGTTCTCAGTGTTGCGACGCCAAACGAGGTCGTAAACCCAAAGCTCAACGGCGGATGCGTATGATCGACAATCACTTGATTTGCTTCGATGGCCCTCCGCAGCCGTTCGGCTATGGCACGGGCTGACCGCTGACGCACGCCCGGCAGCAGCACCAAGAACTCCTCCCCGCCGAGGCGAGCGAACATGGCCGAGTCTGCCTCCCGAAAGGACGGCAGCAAACCCTGCACCAGTCGCGCCAGACTCACCAGAGCCGCATCGCCGGCCGCGTGACCGTAAGTGTCGTTCACGTGCTTGAAGTGGTCAATATCGAGCATCAGGATGCTGAAGGGCAAAGGAGAGCCGCCACAACGGTCCATGTACAAGCTCGCCTCGTAGAAAGCGTGACGGCGATTGTAAGCACCGGTCAGCTCGTCGGTGATCGTCAACGCCCTTAGGCTCGCCTCTGCCTTTTTCTGATCGGTCACATCCTGCAGAATGACTTGTAGTACCGGAGTGCCTGGCCAAGGAAGGCGTCCAAGAATGATATTGGCGATCCGCCGCGATCCATCAGGCCGCTCGATCGCTGCCTCTGCGGTAAGGGTGGATCTGTTCTTAAATGCTAGCTGCAAAGTTCGGTCAAGATTGCCCGCGTCTTCCGGCGCGACATGGTCCAGGAGGTGCTGTCCCCTAAGCGTTGTGCAACTTGACCGCAGCAATTTGGTCGCCATAGCGTTGGCGTAAACGATGCCCTGCCGCGTGTGAATCAGCAGGCCCACTGGCAACGCTTCAAGCACCGCGCCAGTGTGCTCCTGCGTCTCAACCAAAGAGGCTTGAGTGAGGCGCGCCTCGTCCAGCCCTAGTTCATCAACTTCGAACAGATCAAACCCGGTCAAGCTACGCGCTCCAATGCACCGTCCGTTCATGCGGGAACACCACTCCACTCCACAGGTTCTTAAGGTCCAAACGTTACAAATGCCTTCTTTGGGCGGGAGTGCGGAGCGGCAATGTTCTTGTCTCGCAAGAAGGACGCGGCCGTGGACCAGAACCAAAGCGGTGACGTCCGCGGGTTCAAGCGGCTCCTCGCGCATATGGATCGACTGGGCTCGTCAACGTTGCTCACGGCGGTGGTGCAGCTGGCAGGGTTATCAAAGCGGTTGGACCACCGGAAATCGGCCGAGGGTGAAGCAGCTGCAAGGGTGGCTTCTGTCGCAGAGGCAGAGATTCACCGACGGCTCAGCTCGAGCGACCACTTTTCTCGGTTGGACAAAGGTTACCTACTTTCGTTCGGTCACACAAATTCAGCGGCCGCGGAGCAGACTGCGGCAGATATTTCTGCAGGCATCTCGCGAGAACTAAGCGAGGCCCTGGGAAAGGACGAGGGGAATCCCATCGACATACCGACGTTCGTCGCTCCTGTTCCCACGGCAGAGTTTCGGTCTGCGGTCAGCATCCCAGAAGCTTTATATGCAGCACTCGACCGGATGCGGTCCGAAGCACAAGTGGCTGCGCAGTCTCGGCCAGCGGACAGGGCGCTGTTGCATGCCAGTGTGCTTTACCAGCCAGTCTGGCCTCGACATGAGCAGCACACGGTGCATAACCGTTCTGTGCTGGACCCCATTAGCGGATCCGCCATACTTCAGGTGGCAGAGGGAACTACGGATCGCCACGTGTTGGCAGACGTGCTGACGGACCTCGACTGCGTGATACTGTCGAAATCGGTTGATGGGCTGCATGAAGCGCTAAAGGCTTCCCGATCCACCTCGGTAATCGTGCCAGTACAGTTCAATACGCTGGCCGGCAGACATGCTGAGCGTCTCCTGGCTCTGGGCCGCACCATTCCCAGTAGCTACCGCAGGTCGATTGCCCTCGAGATCGTCGGGGTACCGACCGCAGCAGATCAGCGCCAACTCGTAGAAGTTGCACAAGCGGCGCAGGATGTTTCGGCGCGACTGGTCCTGCAGTTGTCGCCGCTAGATCCAAGACTGGATGCGCCGCTGCGGACCATGATCTGGGGTTTGTCCTCAAACCTGCAAGATTTTCCTGGCGCTGACGCTGCCCTGACCCGCACCTTGGTAAGGTTCACTGCAGCCTGCAATGAGATGGGATTGTGCAGCTTCGCCTTTGGCGTCAACACGCTGGGTCGCGCCGTAGCAGCGGTCAAAGCCGAGTTCGACCACCTTGCTGGAACGGCAGTTCACCATACCGTTGCAGTTCAGCGCCCCCATGGGCGCTTCAGCCCCCTGTTCGGCGACTTGATCAGGAAATTGCGCAAGAATGACCCTGGAGCAGCTCGACGAGCACACCCGCGATTTGTGCCGCTCAACCCCAACGCCATACTGACCCTGCCTGGCGGCAAGCGCGAACCGGCGCGCATCATAGATCTGTCGGCTACCGGAGCAGCGTTGGAGGTCGATGCACGTCCTGCCATAGGATCGGTCGTTGCTGTTGGCTCGCTCCCGGCGCGCGTCATCAGGCAGCTCCCCAATGGTTTTGCCGTGGCATTTATGAAAGTTCAGTCGCTCACGACTGTCGAGGCCGCCTTGCTTGCGCCATTCCAGCCAAGGCGGGCCGCTCTACACTCGCCACGCCCTGCTCGTGGCTGGATAGGCCGGGAATAGTGTCGCGCGGCTCGCTCCAATTTGTTGAGGGTGTCTTCACAGGGCACCGTTTCGGGCGCCACCCATTCCTGAGCGCGGACAATCAGCATCGGCCAATACCTATGCTGCTCTTTACCCTCCGTTAGCTCCGGTGGCCCAATCCTCGCCAAGCCTGCAACGCAGGCAGTGGTACGATCCCGCAGTAGGGCATGACAGGCAGCTGCGGCTGACCCGCGGGACGGGAAGAACGGGAACGCGTCATGATGAGGAACACCTTGCTGTTCCAAACCGCGAGACGGCTGGTTTCCCTGCTCGGTGTCAGCAGGCGGCGTCTATGGCCGGAGGTGCTGCTAGCGGCGCTTCCACTTGCGCTCAGTCTCGGTCTGGCCTTTGGCCTCAGCCAGCGGGAACTCCAGCAGCGGGCGGACTTGGTGACCGAATTGTTGGTCGAAAGAACTGCTCAGATCACCACACAAGTGTCTGACGCATTGAAAGCCATGCATGTGTACGCTCCCGCGAAAGCATGTTCAGCCTCTTCAATCGACTTCATGCGCAGCATCGATCTCAGCTCCAGTCTGTTGCAAGGGGTAGGGTTCATTGCCCGGGATGCGCTGCAGTGCTCTTCCCTTGGATCCGTGCCGACACATGTCGGTTCACCCGATTTTGTGACACCGAACAATCGGTATGTTCGGCGCAACAGGACTCTTGCGGAGGCTCGGCGTACCGAGTTGCTGTTGGTCAGTGACGAGGACGGCTACACCGTCCTGATCCATCCAGCGCTGCTGTTCTCGAGTGGGCGGTCCGAGGCGTCTGCTGGGGAAGGTCTCATATCGGCCGCCACCCGCGATCTCATCGCGCAAAGAGGAGAGGCGTTGCTGGACTGGAGCGTCGCAACTTTGGGCGAGGACTCTGGAGTATGGCGACAAGGCGACTGGATCGTGGCTTGGCAGCGCGTGCCGGACTGGGATTTCGTTGCCTATTCGACTGCGGCGAGCAGTCATGTGGGCAAGATATTCACATCCATGATTGCGCTATTGGGGCCCATGGGGCTTGTCTGCAGCTTCATCTGCGTTGCCATGAGCCGCCGCCTCGCCTCTGCCAAGGCGTCTCTGGCAACCCAGTTGCGGGAAGGATTGCGGCGGGGCGAGGTGGTGGTTGTCTATCAGCCCATCGTTCATCTTGCCACATCCGCGTGGGTCGGTGCGGAAGTACTGGCGAGATGGCGGCGTCCCGGCGGTGAATGGATTTCGCCTGACCTGTTCGTGCCGATAGCCGAGCGGAACGGTCTGATACGTGATCTCACCCGTGTGGTTGTCGCACAAACGGCCTCGGACTTCGCTGCTTACTTTGGCAAGAAGGAAGGATTCTTTCTCAGCATCAATGTCTGTGCCACCGACCTAGCTGCACCCGAGTTTCCCAAAGAGATCGCTCGCGTACTGGCAGAGAATGGCGTTCCTGCGGAGCTTATTCACCTCGAAGTCACCGAACGAGCCGAGGTCAAACTGGAAGCGGAACTAGAGGGCATAGCCGCTTTGAGACAGCAGGGACTGCAGATTGGGATCGACGATTTCGGCGTCGGTTACTCCAACCTTGCCTACATGAACCGTCTGCCCATCGACTATATCAAGATTGATCGCGCCTTCGTTGCCGATCTTGTCAGTGGACATGTCGGAGCCAGTGTCGTCGACCACCTGATCGACATTGCCCACGAGCGAAAACTTGTAGTGGTGGCCGAGGGAATCGAGACAATCGAACAGGTGGCCGCGTTGCAGGCCCGTGGCGTTGCCTATGGTCAGGGTTGGCTGTTTGCAAAGCCAATGCCAGCTGCGGAGCTTGCCACGGCGCTGTATCAGTCAAGAGGCGGGGATTTCGCGGGAACAGACACTGTCGCCGCTTAGCTGCCTTTGTGCAATCACCACAGCTGAGCGGTCACCCTCTCATGGCACCCATGCTCAGTACCTTCACTGCGGGTCCGGATCTGAGCTGTTCGGGCATAGCATTGTCCGCGACCACCAACGTCTCTTGCACTGCGTCTCCGAGCTGCTGCGGACATGGACTGCAAGTTACCCGCGGTTCCTTCCGCTCGAACCCATGGCGCTCTTGCGGGACAGAGAAATGCTCCGGCACCGGGTGGCTGACAGAGGAGAGGCGCTGAAGCCGGTGCCGGAGCTGCCGCCGTCGGCGGAACAGGAACAGGGCGTGACCAGGGAACATGGGCCGGGAAATTTAGTTCCCATCAGCGAAACGCAGTTCTGGCAGGCGGCCGGTGACGGAAAGGCTTATGGCAGAAGCGTCAAATAGAGACGCCGCCGCTACATGCTGCGCTAGCGGTCGAACTGTCAGATTGAGTCCATGTTTAGGGATGGCCATATCAGCCGGGAAGAGGCCGAAAAGATTCTTCAGCGGTTCGAGCGGTCGGCGCAATCGCCCCCTCCGAGCTATGGGTCGGAACAGGCACCAACCGCAGAGGTGGCTGCAAATTTCTCGCTGCTTCTCCACATTGCCCAGGCGTTCCCGGAGTACAGGGCTCGCGTCAGGGGCATATGTGATGAGAGTTGAGGTCGTCGAGGGTGTGCGAAGGGTTGACGCACACAATGGTCGCCACCTGGCGATAGAGCTGCACTGCAGCGCAACGCAGCCGCCTCACGTTATGACGTGCCACTGAACTTTCATTTAGTGGTGTTTAGAGCTAAGGCCGTTTCTGTTGCTCCGTAGGGGGCGGTTTGAGCAACTGGCGGAGACGCGAGGCCTGCATTGAGCGGAGCATCGGCGCCGCTTGCGGTAAGGGCCTCGGCGAAGGGCTCCGGGTCTGATGGCTGATCAAGTGCAGCCTCGCATTATTGAAATCTTGTCGCCCTTCTGCGGTGGCGCAGCGTGCATGGTCCACGCCGAAGAACAGGCTCTCGTTCAGGAGCCAATCCCGCGTGCGGCCGTTGAAGGATAGCCATTCTACATCCGCCTTCCGGGGGCGATGTGACCATTCAAGAATGGCGTCCGAGGTGAGCCTGGTGCCGTGGTCGGAAACGATCATGTCCTGACCTGCCACTGACCTTTCATCCAGCGGTGATCAGGGCCTCGGCCGTTTCTGTTGCGCCGCAGGGCGTGGGTTGAGCAACCGGCGGAGACGCGAAGCCCTTATCGAGCATAGCGTCGGAGCCGGTTGCGTTGAGGAGTTTCGGCAAAGGCCGCCGGGGTCTGGTATTAAGGCAAAGAGTGCGGCCTCGCGGCGTTGAAATCCTCCATCCATGCGGCGATGGCGCTGCGGGCGTGGCCGAGGCCGAGGCCGAGGCCGAGGCCGAAGAACAGGCTCTCGTTCAAAAGCTCGTTACGCATCCGGCCGTTGAAGCTCTCGAGCTAGCCGTTCTGCATCGGCTTTCCCGGCGCGATGTAATGGCACTTGACGCGATGATCCTTCGACTAGGCGAGGATGGCGTTCTACGTGAACTGCGTGCCGTGATCGGAAACGATCATGTCCGGCTTGCCGCGACTGCTGATCACATTGGTCAGCTCAGGTGCCACTGACGTTGCCCCCTGCAGCTAATCCAGTTTGAAGTAGGCTCTGGCCCATGACCAGGACCAGAGATGAAGCGCAGCAGGTTCACCGAAGATCCGATCATCGGGATTTTGAAGGAGCACGAGGCCGGCGTTCCGGTTGCGGACCTTTGCCGCAAGCACGGCGTGAGCAATGCCAGCCTCTACAAGTGGAAGGCCAAGTATGGCGGCATGGACGTCAGTGAGGCCCGGCGACTTAAGGCTCTTGAGGATGAGAACGCCCGGCTCAAGAAGCTGCTTGCGGACAGCCTGCTCGATAATGCCGCGCTGAAAGATCTTCTTGGAAAAAATGGTGACGCCCGCTGCCGAGCGAGATGCCGTCGCCATCTCCAGACTGCGTTTGGGATGAGCGAGCGGCGGGCGTGCCGAGTTCTAGGCTGCTGCCGGATGACGATGCGCTATCAAGCGCTCCGCACCGACGATGTGGTGCTGCGTGAGCGGATGAAGGCGATTGCCCATGAACGGCGCCGGTTCGGCTATCGCCGGCTGCATGTGCTGCTCAGGCGCGAAGGCTATCAGGTCAATCACAAGCGGCTGTTCCGCATCTATCGGGAAGAGAAGCTCGCGGTGCGCCGGCGTGGCGGCCGCAAGCGGGCCATGGGCACCCGAGCGCCGATGCTGATCCCGATGATGCCCAATGACCGGTGGTCGCTGGACTTCGTCTCCGACCAGCTCACCGGCGGTCGCCGCTTCCGGGTGCTGACAGTGGTCGATGACTGCACCCGCGAGTGCCTGGCACTCGTCGCCGACACCTCGCTGTCGGGCCTGAGGGTGGCTCGGGAGCTCGAGGCACTGATCACCAACCGAGGTCGGCCCAGCATGATCGTCAGTGTCAACGGCACCGAGTTCACCTCGAACGCCATCCTTGGCTTCGCCGACCGGCAACGCATCGACTGGCACTACGGGCAAGCCAATCCAGAACGCCTTCATCGAGAGCTTCAGCGGCCGGCTCAGGGACGAACTACTCAACGAGACCCTGTTCCCCTCGCCTGCGCAGGCGAGGGGAACTGTGGCGTCCTGGCGGGCCGACTACAACCTCAACCGACCGCACTCCCGGCTCGGCTGGCTCACCCCGGCTGAATACGCCGACACCTTCAACCCGCGACGGGATCTGGCACTGCGCTCGATGCAAGGCTCACCAGCCCCCGTCGCCCAACCCGGCCAGATCGGCCAAAACAGCCGCCCGAGTCTACGTCACGCTGGATAGAAGTTGGGGGCAACGTCACCACCCGTCGATCGGAGATCGACGTGTGGGGATGGCGGCCAAGCGTTCGCACGCCACGTGATCCACGACGTTCAGCACGCGGAACCGCCGGCCGCAGGCGAACTGGTCATGCACGAAGTCCAGTGACCAGCGCGCGTTCGGTCTCGCCTCGACCAGGATCGGCGCCCGTATGCCCACCGCGCGTCGTAGGGCGCGGCGCTTGCGCACCTTCAGCGCTTCCTCCCGGTAGAGCCGATAGATGCGGTTGATACCGGGTGGCTCTCCCTCCCGCCGCAGCAGGATGAACAGGCGACGATAGCCGAAGCGCCGGCACTCATTGGAGAGATCCCGTAACCGATCGCGCAATCCGGTCTCCGGCGGACGGCTCGAGCGGAAGCGCATCATCTTGCGATCGGCGCCGACGAAGGAACAGGCCCGACGCTCCGACTGGCCCATGCAGGCCTGCAGATGCGCGACGGCTACCGCTTGGCGGCGGGCTCTACCATTTGTTTGACAGAAGCTCGCGAAGTGCGGAGGCTTCAAGCATCTGCTCGGCGAGCAGCTTCTTCAGCTTCGCGTTCTCGTCTTCGATGCCTTCAGGCGCTTGGCGTCGGACACATCCATGTCGCTATACTTCGCCTTCCAGTTATATGTAGGGTCGCCTCCGAAACCCCGTGCTTGCGGGCCAGATCGCCCGCCCTCGCACCCGCCTCGTGGTCGCGCAGAACCGCGATGATCTGTTCTTCCGTGAACCGCTTCCGCTTCATCTGTCCGTCCTTCAATCGAGGCCGGATTCTAAGTCCAAGTGGAGGAAACACTCAGCGGCATGTCGCTGCTCCTTCATGCCAACTTGAATAGCGACAGCCTTGACCGAAAATCGTCGCCGGGTCATCTTGGCGGGCCGTTGGTCACCATCCACTCATCCGGTGCCTCAGGCTCCCCTCGCCGAAAGTAGCTTCTTAGGGGCTTCTAACCGCTAGTTGCGCCTTCATCTCCGCCACGTAGGGGGTGGCACAGCCCACATCGCCTCTTATTGGCGCAAAAGAGTGTTTAATAACAGGTATCTTCAGCCACTCCGATAGTTGCTGTAGCAGCTGCTGCGGTGCCTCAATCGCTGTCTCATACTTTATTGATCGCACACGTTCCGGAACTAGCCTTTGCACCTGCGCAGAAAACTCGCGGTACCACGACACGTAAGCTTCCACATTATTCAAATTGTACGCATAATAGTTGCCCTTATTATAGTCCCTGGAATAGATTTTCCAGATTAGATCGTACCGGTCACGGTCGACGAAGAGAATGTGCAGATTAGGGACTAGGCGAAAAAGATCCGGCAGTTCGTTGATTAGCGCCGGGGTGGTGGCGGTGAACAGCGGCCGTCCCTGCGAAAGCCGTGTCACCGCGGTCCGGTAGCTGCTCTTCGCTATCGCGTACCCCTCTAAAGGCAGCAACGCTATGCTGGTGGAACTGGGATAGCCAGTCTCTAGCAGTCCTTGTCGAACAGCCGCATGGAACTCGCTTGTTTCGCGGCCCGATGCGGCTCCCAAGCCGGTGCCAACCAAGCCCTCAATGGTTGTCTTGCCTGACCTCGACGGACCTAAAATCAGTAGGGAGATGGGCAAAGAATGGTCTAGTGGCAGCACCCCTTCTACGTCCTGCATGCCCAGCGCGTGTTGTAGCAAGGCGGTCTCCACAATGCGGCCCTCTGCAAAGAGCAGAGCGCTCTCCCTAGCCCTGATACCATTTGCGGTGTGAAGATCCGGCATCACCGCATCATGATCCCCCCGCAAGTGGCTAAACCGGGCACGTGTAAAGTAGTAGGTCGCTTCTTGAAGCTTTGGGACACGCTGGGGGACAATGCGGTCAAACGCTCTGTAGTGCGACTCGTTGAAGACTTCTGCTGGCATCTCGCTCAGGACAGACAGCACCTGTAGGGGAGAAAAGCCGTTCACCAGCAAGTGCTCTAGCTCCTGCGCCGCCTTACGGTAGTCGCCGCTGTAGAGATGGGACATCGCCAAATAGTATCGTGCTTCGTGCCACCGCCGCTCCGCTCTAACGGCTTCAGAAAAGTACTGTTCGGAGTAAGTATACTCCTTCTGATCGTAGTGAGCTTTTCCGAGCAGGAAGGTCGCGTTTGGGCTGCGTTTTGGGCTTGTGGCCAAATGCCGTTGAAGAAGCTCAATAGCCTGCTGCCTAAGCCCCATTTCTACATAGACTGAAGCGAGAGCCGTGATCGTGGCTTCGTTGGACGGCGAGTTGGCCGCAGCAAGCGAAAGATGCTGAACCGCTTCGCCGAACCGAGCTTGCGCGGAGGCGATCAGTCCTAACGTGTGGAGGGCGGCGTAGTAGTCAGGGAACTCAGCGAGCAGTCGCTCGCACTCCCTCCTGGCAAGATCCAGACGTCCCTTGCCTCTCATGCGCTCGGCCTCGATTAGCCGAGATCGCGCACTTGCGAGCTGGCCCTGAGTGGCTACATGTCGCTTCAATGGCAACCCTCTCAAAGAAAAGGGCGGGGAAGCCTCCCCGCCCCGAGGAAGCTGGCTCGTCCTCGTCACTTCATGTGGAACGACAGTCCCGCGGTGACAGTTGTGACGCCCTGCCACGTGACCAAGTTGTTAAAGTCAATCCCGTCCCAGTTGCTGTTGGCTCCGTCTCCGAGCTCTTCGACGTTAGTGGAGCCACTCACGAAGTAATGGGAGACGCCCGCTCGTAGCGAAAATGCCTCGGAAACTCGCTGCTCCACGGTAAGACCTACCACTGGTGCGAACTCGGAGATATTTACCCGGCTCAAGAGATCGGTGGAGTCTGTGGAGGCAGCAAATTCGCCTTGTACGTAACCCACACCAGCGGATGCACTCAGCAGCGTGTCGCCGAAGGCAAAACCAATGCGCCCCCGTAACGAAGCAAGCGCGTCAATGGAGAGCTCTGAGACGTCTGAGTCGTTCTGGTTCCAGGGATTTTCCATGTATGGAGTGACGTTGACTAGGTTGCTAAGGTGCAAGTCGGCCTCGGCGCCGTAAACCAGCGCTCCGTCCTGCATGTTGAACCCGACATGGGCGCCATACATAGCGCCGGGCATATCCTGGGACTGCGAAGGGTAGCGGCAACCGTCAAAGTCGATATAGGGGTTCCATTGGTCTTCTATTACGATGTAGCCGGGATAGTCGTCTGCAGTCTCCCCCTCCTGCAGATAATAATCGTACTGGTTACCCGGGCACCAACCATTGTCGAAACGGGGAAGCGCAAGACCTGCGGAAACACCCGCGTAGCCTCCGGCCCACGTTTTATCCACGGCCTCATGACTCAGCGTCACCCAGTCTGATGACCATCCCGGGGTTATTGTGGCAAGCAGTGCAACTGCAGACACCCCTAGACCGAACCTACGCACTTTTTGATCTCCATGGTTGCGTGATAGCCCACGGTACGCTCGTTCGCTTTCCTGTCAATCGACGCTGGAGGAGCGTCTGCTCAACCCCTTCAAGTGCGGCTTTTTTGTGACAACGAAATATACGTAGATGGTAGTGCATTGAACCGGGCGGCGGGGTTGGCTGCATTGCGGCGCCTGGGCTTGCCCGGCCTGCGGGGACCCGGTTGAGCCGGATCGGGGAAGACGTCACCGAGACGCCCGAGGTGATCCCGCGCCGATGGAAGGTCATCCAGACGGTGCGCGAGAAGGTCGCCTGCCGGGACTGCGACAAGATCAGTCAGCCCCCAGCGCCCTTCCATGTGGTGGCCCGCGGCTGGGCCGGGCCCGGTATGATGGCGATGACGCTGTTCGAGAAGTACGGGCAACACCAGCCTCTTAATCGGCAGGTCGAGCCCTATGGCCGCGAAGAGGTGCCGCTGAGCCTGTCGATCCTGGCCGAACAGGTTGGTGCGGCTGCGGCCGTGCTCGAGCCCTTGCACTATCGGCTTGCCGCCCATGTCATGGGTGCCGAACGGCTGCACGGGGACGATACACCGTGCCGGTCCTGGCTAGAGGCAAGACGGCAACGGCCCGGATATGGACATATGTCCGGGACGATCGACCCTTTGGTGGTCCAGCCCCACCGGCGGCGCTGTTCTTCTATTCGCCCAACCGCGCTGGCGAACATCCAAGGCAGCATCTGGCTGACTGGTCCGGCATCCTGCAAGCCGATGAATATGGCGATTATGCCCGGCTCCATAGAGCCGGCGGCCAACCTGGGCCGATCGTGGAGGCAGGATGCTGGAGCCATGCGCGCCGCGCTTCTTTCGTGGTGGTAGATATCGAGGCGAGCGCCCGGCGCAAGGCCGACGGCAACAAGCCTGCGCCGATCTCGCCGCTCGCCCTTGAGATCGTGCAGCGCATGGGTCGCCTATTCGAGGTTGAGGGCTCCATCAATGGCCGCTCATCGCCCGACCGCTTTGTCGCACGCCAGGAGTGCAGCACTCCACTGGTGGACGAACTCGAAGCGCTGATGCTCAAGCACCGTCGCGGACTGTCGCGGCACGACGACCTGGCCAGGGCCATGGACTACATGCTCAAGCGCTGGCAGGTGTTCACCCGGTTCCTCGACGACGGGCGCGTGTGCCTGACCAACAATGCCACCGAGCACGCTCTGCGCAGCATTGCCCTGGGGCGAGGCCTGGCTGTTTGCTGGCTCCGATTGCGGTGGGTAACGGGTTGCGTTCATGTATAGCCTCCTCGTCACCGCCAAGCTCAACGATGTCGATCCCCAGGCCGAGCGGCACCAGCCTCTTGGCTTGCTCGCGAGACGAGGCGCCGATGTCGATCCATAGCTCGTCTATGGAAGGCTTGCGATTCAGCTCCGACGGCTCAAGCAGTTAGATGGATGGCCTTGCGGCCGACGACGCCAGCTACCCGCTCACGGCCATGCAGCCATAGAGTTTGCCCCAACGGGGTGGGACTGTCGTGACCGCCCACGGGCTTGAAGTAGAGCAAGCCCCACTCGTCGATTTCAAACTGGTCAACATACTCGCTCACGTAGTTGCGATACACGGTTGCGACAGCAGCCTCGAAGCCGCTGGGCGACGGGGCGCGGACCAGGCAGCCAGATAACGCAGCGACGAATCATCCATTGAGCACCTACGTCTCGGTTACGACGTTCGCGTCAGATGATGTCGGCGATCAGCTGCAGATTGAATGCCTCCCGCGCCGTCAGATAGAAGTTCCTTGTTGCGCGGTCGTAGAGCTCTTCCACGGAGATGGAGCTGCCAGCTGCAAGCTCCGCGAACCCGTCCCTCTCGAGGCGCTCCGCCGTCTCGACGAGCGCCAGTTGCTCGCGCAATATCTGAATGTTGCTGCGCATCGGACCGCTGAGTTGCACCGCTTTGTCGATCCGCCTTTCGTGAACTAGCAACATGGTATCCTCTGTCAGGAACCGGTTCTGCCGCGGCACAGCCGCCATAATGGTGACTCCGGCTGAATAGACATAGGTCTTGCCGACAAAGTGGGTCTCTCGTTTGTGCCATTCGCGGCACAACCTGATCTCCGAGGCGATGCGCCGCGCCACCTCGGCGTCGCCGCCTTCGGTGCTCAGCTCCAGGACCATCGCCTGTCCGGGGCTCTCGCGGACCTTGGCGAACTGGTCCATGAAGTCCCAGAAGCTGCCATTGGTGATCGGCCCGAAGAGCCGTACGTTCGGGTTGAACAGATGCTCTCTTTCGTTCATCGCTACAGCTCGGCGGCCGCCTCAGCAGCCGCGTTCAGCTTCTCCGATCTGTGGTCGTTGGCCATAGGCTCTCATCTTTCTGGGGCTTGTGCTGCATCAGGCGAACCTGCGCATCAGGTTCCTGTTCCAAAGAGTCAGTCACCTCGCGCCTTGGATTACGCTGAGCGAGGCATACCGGCCCCAAATACAAAACTCACTTCCGAGTCTGGATGCAGTTCGGCACCGGCTAGCTAGGTCGCTTCGTCGGCGAACGCGCCCGAATGTCGCCCTAACAACCGAAGTTCACCTGAGCATCGGCACTGGGGCTCCCAGACGCTTAGGGTCAACCAGGAGCAAGTATGGCGCTAGCAAGTGCGGCGTCCGACACCGGCTTTGCAAGAAACCGCACAAGGTGGGGCAATTCCCCTTCCATCGGCGCGCGAGCTCCAGATATTACCACCACTTTCATATGTGGCCACACCCAACGGACATGCTGTGCGAGCACCACACCGCTACGGGTTCCCGGCATCTTGATGTCTGTTATCACCCCCTCAACGTTCAGTGACGATGCCTCGAGGACACGAAGAGCCTCGGCTACGTTGGAGGCTTCCATTACTTCGTAGCCGCACTCAGCGACAACCTCTGCAAGGTGGGCACGGAGCATGACCCCATCGTCAACGATCAGGAACGCCTTGCGGCAAAGCGTCTTGGTTGCCATTGCAGTTGCCACCACATGCTGCGTTCGCTCGTAACGCGCCTGATGGCACTTGGTGGCACAAGCGGCTGCTGGAGCGAATTGTCGTGGCATCGCTTTAGTGGGTCATGCTGAACCAGCAAGAGGTGGCGCGAGCGTGGTTCAGGGCGCACGATCTGGTTCTTTGAACGCCTCGGCACCACGCCACGTGCTGCGCCTAGGGGGACACGCAACTCCGCGGATGCGGTTAATATGGCGTTGGGCAGCGCAGCTACTACTGCAGCGGTCCACAAGGCTGCAGTTCCCGCCGCTTTCGAAGACCCTCACCTCTGCTCTGCGGCCGGCGCAGCGTTCAGCAACTGGGAGATTGCGGTAATGACCTGGGCAAGTGCGTACGGTTTCTCGATCATGATGCTGTCTGGTACCCCGTTGGCCTTCCAGTGAATTCCGCTGTCTCCGGACACATAAATCACAGGCAGGTCTGGATCGAGTTCGCGCGCCCGCCGCGCCACATCCCACCCGGTGAGCGGGCCGTTCAGCCGGATGTCGGTTATGAGCCCCGAAATGTCGCTGCGCTGTTCAAGGGCAGCGATTGCCGTCTCTGCAGAGACGACGAGCTGTACTTGGAAGCCTGCTTCCAGAAGTGCATCTTCGACCGGCATCGCCACAATGGGATCGTCTTCCACCAACAGCACGACTTTTTGCATAGGAACTCTTCAACAGCTGGACGCCGCTGCTGCAACGGCAGAACCTGGGTTAGGTTCCGGAAGGTACTTTACTCAGAAACCCATCCCTTTGGCAGCGGGAATCCATGCGTACGCATTCTGAAGCTCCGGCCCGAGCAACCCTCTGTCACTCCAGGGGATCGGGCTCGCGTGGTCGCCGCATCTCGGTCTGCAGACCAAGCGGATTTGTGCGGAAGTTGGGTCAAATGTCCTTACTTCTTCTTGTCATCTTTGCCGCCCTTCTCCGGCGACTTGGGGTCTCGGGCGCCTTCGGTCTTGTCCTTGTCGTTCGTTGGCGCCGGTTTGTCAGGCTGACCACCGGGCTTTTCCTCTTTGTCGTCCTTGTCAGCCTTCTTGTCGTGCTTGTCCGCCTTTTCAGCGGCCTTGGCCTGCTTTTCGGCTTCCCTCGCAGCTCGCTCGAGGGCCTTCCTCTCCTCGCCGGTGGCGTTTTGCGCAGCTGCCCGCAGCTGGGCCGCCAACGCAGCCGGGTTGGCAGCGCTGTTGACCGGTTGGCCCCCCACGGAGAGAAGCTTGCCGTCAGCGCCAACCACTGGAGGAAGCGTGCCTTTACCTTTTACAGTCAATTCGGCCCCCTCGGCAGCAATGGCGCTTTGACCGGACGAAAGCACAGTTCTGGCGCCGGTCCCTTCGCTCCGGACCGCGACCTGGCCGCTCAGGACCTGGACGACCGAGTGGTTCTTTTCTGACCGCACCACAAACCTGGTTCCCTTGACCACGGCAGCCAAGAACGGTGTCGCGACTGCGAAGTGCTGCAACTCGCGAGCCTCGGCCTCGATGGCCACTTCGCCGAAGTACTGCGTAACGGTGGTGAACCGTTGGCCGTTGCGATCATGAATCTGAATCTGGGTGTTTGGACCCAGGTCGATGATCTCGCGGCCGCGCCGGAACTGAACGTGACCACCCTTCAACGTACGGACCACGCGGTCGTCGGATACGACATTGCCTCTCGCCAGCGGGTGCCACTCGTTGTCAACGAGCTGGAGCACCTGGCCCCTCAGCTTGACCGCAACCCAGTCATCCGCCGAAGCGGCGCTGGCCATGGCAGCCAACAGTAGCCAGACGGCCAAACATAGTCGCAACAGCATCCTGCTCATCCCCCTTTTGCCAGCGGCATGATCTGCTGCTGTGACAATCAGGTTTTGAGCGAGTGGGGTTACCAAGCCGCTACCGTCGAGCTTCGCGGTGACAGGAAGGCAAAGTGAACATGAACGAGCCCAATACGATTGCAGGTCATCCCGCCCTCCGCCAGCGAGACAACCGTTGCCACTTCTGAATTCTTTGTTGCCGCGATTGAGCTGCTGCCATCAGCGCAACTCGTCGGGACTAGCAGAATGAGCTGCCGCGCCCCGATGAGAGTGCCGGGGCACCAATACAGCAGCCAGATGCCGAGCTTTGGACTCGGCCGTGCCCCCCTTGCCCTGCTTTGGCGGCCTAGCGCTCACACTTTGCCCAAAATTCCGGTATGCTTCGAAAACGCTGTGGGCGGCGTTTTGCTTGTGCTACTTCAACTGAGGCTGTGATCCAGCCTGTGCGGTGTTACCGGGAGCACCATTGGACGCCTCTGCTGCCCACGGCCGAACCAACCTGACGTCGCCCGCGGCGGCGGGGTTGCGCATTCTTCGGATTGGCAGTGTGGTGCTTGCGCTGCTGGGGTCGACGCTCTGGGGTGTCTGGACCTTTTTCGAGGAAAGAAAGCATGCCGTCGATGAGGCCTATGCCAATGTCGCGCTCGTTCGCCAGTATGCGGAGCGCCTGATCCAGACGCAGACAATCCTCCAGGAAGCAGTTCAGGTTCACGCGGCGGCGCGCTCGGAGCCGGACTATCTGCACACGGAAGCTTTCCATGCTTTCCTCCGGGATATTGAAGCCGCGCAGTCCTTCACGCTCGGGTTGGCGGTGGTGCAGTTTGATGGGCGACTGGTCGCTTCCAGCCGATCGTTCCCCGTCGATGCCACGTTCGGCGAACGCGAGTATCTGACGCGGATCAGCGGTGGCAGCGAATTGTTCCTGGATCGGATCACGCTGCAGCCAAGCGGCGAGGACGCGCTCGTCGTCGCTCGGCCTTTTTCCTACAACGACTTCCGCGGCGCAATCGTGTCGGCGGTTGGAATCGAGGCCATCCGGGAATTTCTGCGCAGTATAGCCTCCGATGACGGTGCAGCTGCGTCTCTGCTGCGCGACGATGGGCGCCTACTTGTACGGAATGTTCCGTCGCAGCCAACGCAGCTGCAGGCCAGCGCGCCCGCCCTGCAAGCGATCAGCTCCGCACCCTTCGGCCACTATGAAGCGGTCGCCGTGTCCGACGGCGTGCAGCGGCTTTACGCGTACTCGCAGCTTGCCGACCTACCGGTGTTCGCCAATTTCGGCATACCCGTCGGTGCGATCTGGGCCCGCTGGTTCATGACCTCTGCGCCGGTCTGGCTGTTGCTGCTTTCAGGGGGAACGTTCTCCTGGATCCTAAGCGGGCTCATCCGGCGCAGCTTTCAGGAGCGCCTAGAAAAAGAGGAGCAGGCCAGCCTGCGTGTCAGCGCCGAGCAGAAGGCCGCGCTGCAAGAGCGGTTCATGCGAGAACTGAACCATCGGGTGAAAAACAACCTGACCCTGGTCGATAGTCTGATCGCGTTCCAGATGCGCCGGCCAGATGGCATCGACGGAAGCGAATTGCGCGCGCGGGTGCGGGCCATTTCGGATGTTCACGACCTGCTCTACAAGGCAGCAGATTCCTACCACGTCGACCTCGCGACGCTCGTCCGGCAACTGTGCGAGAGTCCCGCGCTTGTGCCACAGGAGTCCGGGATCACCCTGACTTGCGGCGCCGAGCATGAGATCGTGCTGGACGCCGGCACGGCCACCTCGATCGCCCTTATCGTGGTGGAGCTGGTTACCAATGCGGTTAAGCACGCCTTTGTGGGTCGAGCGGAGGGGACTATCCGCGTGCAGCTTGCTGCGGTCGGGGCCGAGGCGGAACTCCTGGTCGCAGACAACGGGGTAGGGTTTCCCGCAGCCACCAACCGGAGTTCCGGCACCAGGATCGTGCAGGCATTGACGGAGCAGGTGCAGGGGAGACTCGAGCGTGCCAGCGCTGGCGGGACCGAATATCGCCTCCGTTTTTCGTTGCAGCAGCAGTGAGTGGCCGGTCAGCGTCCTGATTGGGCCGACGACACTGCTGCTTGGCCTCTCCGGGTGTAGTTGCCCATTTCGGCTGCTCCGAGCGACTCCCGGCCCTCGGCGGTGGCGTATTTTTACCCGCGTGCTCTTACTTCACCTTAACGGCTGTCTCCTAGACTGTGTCGGATGGGAGAGCTGGCGATTAGCGATGAGCCTTGCGGGGCGTTTCTGTTCAACAGGGATGTGGAGTTGGCCCGCCGCATCATCGATGGCGCTGCCATCGGAATGGCTGTGGCCGGAATGGACGGTCGCATCGTTTACGCCAACCGCGCCTTGAGGCGGGACTTCTGGACCGCAGCGGGCGCCGGAGAAGAACTCACCCTGCGCGACATCATCTTGCCGGAATGCACGGAGGGTCTGCAGGCGGTCGAAAATGCGCTATCGGCCCGGAGCGCGGGTTCAGAAGGCGAGTTCCTGCTGCGTGGCGTGGATGGTCGGGCCGTTTGGGCGCGGGTAGCCCTATCAACGCTTGATTCCAACTCCACCGGCCAGCCCGTCTATGTCATCGCGCAGTTCGCCAGCATCGCTCAGCGGAAGCAAGCCGAGGCCGCCCTAACCGAAAGCGAGAGCAGATGGAACTTCGCCCTTGCCGCTGCGCGCCAGGGGGTTTGGGACCATGACGCCCGCACTGGACGGGTATACTATTCCGCCGTATGGCGCGCGATCCGCGGCATTCCCGAGGACGAGCCGGTGGATGATCGCCAGGAAGTCTGGCTGCAGCGCCTTCATCCCGAGGACCGGGAGCGCATTCGGGAGACCGTCGGGCGGCAAAATCTCGGCGAGGACGGATACGACACGCTTCAGTACCGCGAACGACATCGCGACGGCCACTACATCTGGATTCTGAGCCGCGGCAAGCCGGTAGAGTGGGATGCTGATGGGAAGGTGGTCAGAACCATCGGCACCGACACAGACATCAGCGAGCTGAAGGCGATAGAGGCACAGCTGGCGCACGCGGCGACGCATGACCCACTAACGGGACTGGCCAATCGTGCAGCCTGCCGTGAGGCGGTGGTGCAATCCACCTCTAGTCAACCTGGATGCCTGCTGTTCATCGATCTCGACCATTTCAAGCCGGTGAACGACGGTCTCGGGCATTCGGCAGGAGACGCGTTACTCATCAAGGTGGCCGAGAGAATACGTGGCACCGTCAGGCACACGGATCTGGTGGCGCGGGTGGGTGGCGACGAGTTCGTCGTGCTGCTGCGCAACTGCGATCTTGAAACCGGCGAGGAGATCGCAAATGCGATTGCGATGTCCGTACAGGAGATAAGCGTCAGGATTGCCGACAAACCGCACCGGCTCGGCGCGAGTATTGGCCTCGTGCAACTCGACCGCGGAACTGATGCGGACACCATTTTCGTGAAGGCCGATGAAGCCTGCTATGCGGCCAAACGGGCAGGGCGGAGCAGGGTAGTGACCTATCCATCACTCCCGGAAGCAGGTCCCTCGGCGGCAGGTGCGCGCAGCACCAAATCGAGGCGGTAGTGCGGTGCGCGCGCTTCGACCATCGTTCCCCCCCACTTCGTTTCGACAAGTGCGCGAACGAGCCTGGCGCTGAACCCCGCGCCGGTCCGAACAACCGGGCTGCGTGAGACGGAATCCTCCCAGGCGAGCTGGAGCATCTGCCCCTCCGCCTGCTCCGGATGAAGAGCCCACGTCAGCTTGACCAGTCCATCCTGCGCCCCCAGTGCCCCATACTCACCAAGTTCCGTAAGTACCGAAGCGCCATCCATGCTGGGGCCAAGAGGGGCTGCAACTGCCAACTTCTCCTAATGTGCTGGAAAAGTCAGCCGGAACTCTGACCCTTGTCCGGAGGTGAACTCGTGCTGTCCACGGATCTGCTGCGCGAGGCCACGAACAAGTCTTCTGCCAATGCCTTTTCCCGGTGCAGTCGGGTCGAACCCGACACCGTCGTCGGAGACGAGCAGTTCGACCTGATCCCCTAACTCTCTCAAGCTTACGGCAACCGTGCCCACGGCGCCTTCGGGAAAGGCATGCTTGAAACAGTTGATCAGCACTTCATTCAGGATAAGGCCGACCGGTCCCGCCAATTCGTTGTCGACTGTGATCGACGCCAGGCTCTCCACAAGGTGTATTCTTGGATCAGCGCTGGCTCGGAACTGCTCAAGCAATTCGTGCAGATATGCGCCAAGGTCGACTTCAGAGAACTGGTTGGAGCGGTACATGTGCTCGTGGATGGCGGACATCGCGCCAATACGACTGCTGAGATCTTTGCGTGTGTCTGCAGGCACGGCGTGCAGCTGCAAGAGCGCATTGACCGACTGCAGGTTGTTCTTCACGCGGTGATGCACTTCGCGAAACAGCGTCTCGTTGCGTTCCAGTGCCTCCGCCAGAGAGCGCGAGGTGGATTGCATGCGTCGCAGCACCTTGGCTGTCGCAAATGATCCCGCGAGAAGGACCACTGCGAAAGGTGCCAACAGGAGAGAGACCACCCAGATCGCGTTCCACAGCCCCGCAAATGCGGTGTCGCGGGCGATTGCAGCTACGGCAATTAATCCCCACTCCTCGATCTGCTCGAAGCCGACCACGCGCGCAACTCCATCGGCCGGCGACGATTCCGACAGATAGGAGCCGCGGCTAGCGCTGGTGAGCTGCTCCATCACTGGTCCGGGGAGGGCCAGCTGTCGTGCCAACGGAGGGTCCCGCGCCACCACCCAGCCGGCGCTGCTGATCACGCTCACGGCGGCGCCTGCGCCAAGGTCCTGTGGCACGGCAAACCCTGCCAGCGCGTCACTAGGAAGCGTAGCCACTGCTACCCCCATGAACTCCCCGACTCTATAGACGCTCCTGTAGAGCGAGAACGCCGCCGACCCACCATCGCCACGCTGTACCGCCATCGAGCTTTGGCCAAGTGACGCCAGCCTCTGGAAGACCTCGGTATCGGAAATGTCGGGGGAGGCGTCGTCACCGGCCTGCAGTGCTCCGGTGGGGGAGTAGATGTGGAGCCTTACCGTCTGCGGCAGCCGATCGCTCGCCTGCGCAAACGCCACCAGCGCGTCGTCCGGAGACGCGTTGCCGCTCCAGGCCTCCGCGGACGCCACCAGCGCAGCGCCACTCGAAGCGAGGATCCAGCGAATGCCCTCCGCCACGCTTGCTGCGGCGCGCTGGGCGCGGGCATGCGTGTTGTCTGACGTGGTCTGGTAGCCCTGCACGCAAAGAACGACAAAAACCACAAATATTACAGAGACAAACGCACCGGCTCCACCGAAGACGATGGCGCCCGCGTCGATGCGTCGATTCTCTATCGTCCGGATCTGTGGCTGGACCTTCAGTGTCACAAAAACCTGCTGAACCTACTGTACGGGCCTGTTCCCACAGATCACCGCAATCCCACCTCCTTGCAGGACAGGAGTCGATGTGTTCCCTGCAGCTGCTGTGCCCCACTCCGAAGGCTCATCTGCCTGAGACCAGAGTTGGACGCTTCAATATGAATCGGTTACGCCTGCGGAGCAATAGGCGATGGGCGTAGCGCTTTAGGTGCGAGCAGCCGGGATTCGGCCGCCGCCTAACGCCATTGTCGTGGACTACGAGTCCCATCTCTAGCGGCAGCTAGACAGGATCACCCCAACCGTGCCACTGGCATGTTTGGCTGCCTTTGTTGGAAGCTTTCTCAAATGTGCCCCAGATGCACGGCTGTCTCGTGGCTCAGTTCGCCATGGTCGACGTAGACGTCAATGCTCACCCCGTCGCTCACGGTCATGCCTGTCGCATCGCAAAAAAGCGAAAGTGGATATCGTTCCCATAATCTGAGGTTCGTGCATTAAGGCCTGGAGCGACACGATCGCGGCGATGCGGTGAATGACCTTGTCCAGGATCAGGGGCGCCGATACGCTGGTATTTTCTCGCCGCGCCCCGGCCATGGGGGCGGTGAGCATCTGCAAGTCGTTCCATACAGATGGTACAGCTCGCGCAGTAGAACCTTGATATTTCGCAAAGTTTCTTTCGGCGCCGGAGCCGAAGTCTCTTGACAGCATCGCCGCGCTTTGCAGCATCTGTCTCGCAATGTGTCATTGGCAATGGCCGCTAAGTGCGCGCTGCGCGGGTAGATGTCGGAGGATATCACTCCAAGAACCTGGTGAATCGCCCTGATTGCGACGGCACCTCAGCTGATTTCCATCTGCGGCGGTCAGTTGTTATTTATGACCAATCGGTTACCGCGCAGCGATTTCTGCCGTCTTCCTTCGCTTTTCATAAGGCCGCATCAGCTTCACAGCAGGCGTAGAATTGGCGTGGGAGGTTCTCAGTGTTGCGACGCCAACCGAGGTCACTGCGGTCACGCTCGCTTCGGGCCGTTCCAGATGCGAACTGGTGATCGCACCTCCTAGAAGCGACATAGTGTCAGGGCGCCGTTTTTACGGATCGAGCATCTCCTCCATCAGCCTAAGCAGATGGTCCCCCGCGTCTTCCGCAACGTGTGCGATATCCCGAAGAGCCCGTTGCAGCGCCCGCGAGACCAGGACGGAGCTTCCAGCATAGGCCAAAGCCCAGCGCCCGAACCGACGCAGCTCCGCCCGTCCATCGGCAATAGTGGTAACCTCCTCATGTCGAGCATCCGATAAGATGGAGGATCTGAGCGCAACTAGGCTCGGCGCCGGGCCTTCAATGAATTGCCCAAAAATCCTGTCGCTGTAGACAAGCGCGCCAGTGACCTCGAGCCTAGTGTTGCGCGCCCGCGACACGCCGACAATGTCCTGGATGATCTGATCTGGTCCGCCCGCAAATGTGGCTCGGCTTACGTACAACCAGAAGTGTATCTCCACGTGGCTGCTCCCCTACTGCGTCGATCCAACTTCCACCTGTCTCACGCTCTTTTCGCCAACGGCATCGACGCACCGGCAAGGTATTCCAGACCTGGCCAGGTTCTCACAAAGTGCGGGACGCGCTCGGCTATCATCGGTTTGCCGACGAGAAATCCTTGCGCCACCTCGCAGCCCCTCTTGTTGAGGATCTGCCATTGCTCGAGTGTTTCGATACCCTCTGCCACTACACCTATGCCCAGGTTGTGGGACAGCCCAAGCACAGCTTTCACTATGGCACTGGCGTCGGGGTCGACGCCAAGACCGCGAACAAACGATCGGTCAATCTTCAACCAGCTCACCGGAAACTTGCTCAGGTGGGTCAGAGACGCGTAGCCGGTCCCGAAGTCATCAAGTGCGATGCTGACGCCGCTTTTGTGCAGCGCTGCCAAGGCGGCCTCAACCCGGTCCGAACCGTCGTCGAGAAAGACTGTCTCCGTAACTTCAACCTCAAGGGTATTCGTCGGCAGATGCGCCGCACAAAGCTGACCAAGCACAAGGTTCGCAAAATCCGTGCGTACAAACTCCTGAGCTGCGACGTTAATTGCTATACTCCCAAACTGAACCTCGGCGTCACGCCAGATTTGCATGTCGCGCACAACGAGCTGGCGCATGCGTTGGCCCAACTCCACAGATAGCACCGGGTCCTCGAAAGCCGCTCCGATAAGGGATGGTGACTGCACTGCGTTCCGTGGGTCCTTCCATCGCAGGAGTGCCTCAAAGCCTACGATCTTGCCGGTCCGGAAGGACACTTTGGGTTGATAAAAAGGAACGACCGCACCCCGCTCAAGCGCATCCCGAGCACAAGAGAGGGCCGACACCCGCTTTTGCATCGCTTCACGCACCCTCGGATCAAAGAAGGCAAACTGCTTTCCGCCAGAGCGCTTAGCTTTGTAGAGCGCCATGTCGGCGTTCTTCATCACCTCGGACGGGCGGGCGTCACTGTCTGGAAAGAGCGATATCCCAATACTCGCCCGACACACAAGTTGTACATCGCCGTATTGGAAGGGCGCCGCCAATCGCTCCTGAAGCTGCCGAACCTGCATTTCAACCTGGGCCATCGATACATCCTGATCCAACAGGATAGCGAACTCGTCCCCACCGATGCGTGCAGCCACCCCTCGATCCTGAACGCAGTCCCTGAGCCGCTGAGCGGTGACGGCGAGCAACGTGTCACCTGCATCATGTCCGAGGGTGTCGTTGACCGACTTGAAGTCATCGAGGTCGAGGTAGACCACGGCCAACGCACTCTGCGCCGCGATAGCTGCCTGCGTCGCCGCATCCAGGCGTTTCACGAACATTGATCGGTTGGGCAAGCCTGTGAGCTCATCATGATGAGCAAGGTAGAAGATCTTGTCGCGGTCTAGTTTGGCCGCGGTAATATCCCGAAAGAAAATGGACAAGCCTTCTAGTGTCGGGCAAGCGTTGACCTGCAGCCAGATGCCCAACTCGGCAAGATAGCCTTCGAACTCTACCGGACGCTGCTGCTCAAGGGCAAGGCAGTAGTTTCTGTAGAACTCTGACTGTGCGGCGCGGGGATATACCGCCCAGAGATTGCTACCGACCGAGAGAGCGCCGTTCCTGCCCACCATGGCAGAGGCGCGTTGGTTCAAGTAGGTAACATTCCAGGAGCAGTCTACAGCTACAACGCCATCTGTGGTGCTGCTCAAGACCGCGTCGAGTGTCTGGCGGGCGTGGTCCATGGCCAGAAAGGCCTCACGGGCACTCGTCACGTCGCGGGCAATGACCACGAGTTGGGAGACATCGCCTGCAAGATTCTGGATTGGCGTGACGGTCACGTCCCACCAAAGCTGCCGCCCCTTTGCCGTGGGCGCTACGCCCTCAAAGCTGCCATGCATGCCTTCCTGAGCGGCAATCAACGCCCGCAGCGCGTCCTGTCGGTGTTCCCGCGGCCATTGGTCAACCCAACTGAGGCCAACGATACCTCTTCGGTCAGGGAGCTCCAGGAGCCGCGCGCCTGCTTCATTAATGAATGTTACCGTCCCGGACCTACTGAGCAAGATAATGCAGTCGAGGCTGGCTTCAAGTATCCCGCGCGCCAGACCGTCAGATCCAGAAGGAACCATCTCTGAGCTAAGCACATACATTCCTATACCTCATCGGCGGATGTACTACCTGTGCCTGGCGTGGCCGTCCCGCCTCCTTCAGTGAACCGCTCTTTGGGACGTTCAAGAACTCGATAGTCGCGCACATCAGCCCGCTATGCCCTGCGTTCTCATTTTCTTCTTGTTAAGGTGACGCTACGACCAGTCGAGCATGATGGCGTGTCGATCCGATTAACACGGCCAGTAAACTGCCAACCATCGGAGACCTATATGGTCGGCCAGGCCGCGGCGCCCTTGCCAGATCATTTGCAGCTCGGCCGCAAATGGGGGATTCCCGCGGGCAGTAACACAGCAATGCCGAGCGCCCCAGGAGGCGAGCCAGGTGTCGAGCGGCGTCACCCGCGCCGCGACCATGCTGCGCAGTGGTCGACTGGTGACGGCGCCATTGAGCTTTCCCGGGACTAGGGCAACTTGCAAAGCTCGCAATAGAGCGTGGTCACCTCGAACGTCCCGTAACTGTCGGCGACAGTTCGGGCACTGTGGCCACTGAGTGCATCGCTGATGTCAGGTGAAATTGCGTAACGACGGCAAAGTGTCTTGAAGCGGTGTCGCCAGGCGTGGCTCGGGGCGACTCAAGGGTCCACAATATGCAACTCGTCGCGCACCCAACGCGACATGAGCTTCGTCATGTTGCCACCACGCACGCCAAACCTGTCCGGCGGAACTTCTGAAAAAATCGCTCCAGCTCTTCGCTTGTCCACGAACTTCAAGAAGCCGGCATCTACGATCCGAGGATGCAGCGGAATAATCCGTTCGGAGCTCGCGTTCTTTAGGCTGCCGGCCTCAGGCGTCAGTTGGATGCATCAGATGCCCTGACGCTCGACCACATCCTGCTTTCGCAATTGCGATACCTCGGAAACCCGTGCTCGCGTATAGGCGCAGGCAGGGGGAACCCAGCGTCTGAGCGCTTTCCTCTTTCTCTGCCGCCTGCAAGACAAGGGCCGCTCCGTCGCCGCTGTAGCCCCTGCGCCTCTCGCCCGGCCTCTTCTTGACGCTGATCGATACCTTGGAGAACGGACTGTCGGAGATAAGGCCATTTTCGGTGGCCCACTGAAAGATGACTCTGATAGCCCCGAGCTTACTGGCTGCGATGGTCTTGGCGATGAGCCCCTTGATTAGCAAGTGGGCCTTCCAGTCGGCGACGTTCTTCTGGGTCACCGCCACCACATCGTCTTTGCCGACGAAGCCCATGAACGCCTCGAGGACCCGTTGGTAAGAGTACAGCGTCTTCTGGTTCGGTCGACGCTCAGCCGACCATCCATCAAAGATGTCTTTTGCGGGTACCGGCCTTGGCGGTCTGGGCAGCATGACGCTCCCAGGCACGTGCGTCTGCATCGTTCGGATCGCAGGTCGCCTTCTCGAGCGCGGCGAAAATAATACCTCTGGACGACACGGGGATTAAGACGCCACAGTCCATGACAACGGGCAGCGGATCAACTTTCTCGGCGACGCACTAAACATGAAAAGCGAATTCGATGCCTCGATACCGCACAGCAACAATTGACGGTCGGACGTCCAAGCAAAATCGTGGTCGCCGTTAAAATCAGCAAGTGCGTACGTAGTTTCCGCAATCACGCACGATAGTATCATTTTTTTCTACAAACACTCTCATAGCACAAGCGTGCAGAGTGTTTGCATTTAAACGGGACCGTCTGTATGTGGCTTCAGAGACAGACAATAGTCTGTTGACTGGGGCGGCCAAGGCAGACTATAGCCGTCGGGTCAGCTTCGGCTGACATCAGAGCAGCCTCTCTTTGGGCAGCACTGGCATTTTCAATCCTGTTGAAGGAGCGATCAGCCATGGCTGAGCCCATCTCGCATTCCGAACACAATTCGGGTTCTCCCACCGTTTCCGCAATCGACAAAGCAAAGTACGCTGAGTCGCGAGTCCGCCCGCGCGCGCGGGTCCCCAAGCCCAATCGCCCCAAGCCGACCCTGAAGGTCGCATACTGGGAAATCGATCGCCTTCAGCCGGCGGACCGAGTGCTGCGCAACCACAGCAAAGCCCAGATGGCGGCAATCATGGGGAGCGTCGCCGCGTTCGGCATCTCGGCTCCCATCCTCGTTGATCGTGCGGGCAAGGTCGTTGACGGCCATGCCATCCTCGAAGCGGCCAAGCGCCTGGGCTGCAAGACTGTGCCCGTGATCATGCTCGACCACCTCACGACCGAGCAGGCCCGGCTCTACCGCATCGGTGTCAACAAGCTCGGCGAACAAACGCGCTGGGACACCGCCGCCCTGCGCGAGGAGGTCATCGAGATCCTGCCGATTGCCGCCTTCTACGACATCGCCACTGAGGTGATCGGCCTGCCCACGGTCGAGGTCGATGCTCTGCTGCTGGCGGAGGCCACGACACCCACCGAGGAGGTCGACGCGGAGGTTCTGGCTCCAGAAGCAGTTTCTCGCCCGGGCGAGATGTGGGAGCTCGGCAGGCATCGCCTGAACTGTGGCGACAGCACGTCGCTCGAAACCTTCATGACGCTGATGGGCGATGAGTTTGCCCGCATGGTGATAACCGACCCGCCCTTCAATCTTCCGGTGGATGGCATGATCTCGGGCCTCGGCAAGGTCAAGCACCGCGAGTTCTCGATGGGCTCGGGTGAGATGACGACGGACGAGTTCCAGCAGTTCCTCGAGACCTACATCGCGGTCATCTCGAAGTTCTGTGTCGATGGCGCCATCCAGTATCACGCCATCGATTGGCGCCATGTGCACCAGCTGATCTCGGCCGTGCTGGCGGCGGGTCTCGACTACAAGCAGCTCTGCGTGTGGAACAAGTCGTCGGGCGGCATGGGGACCTTCTACCGCTCCAAGCACGAGCTTTTCGTCGTGGCCAAGGTCGGCAAGGCCCCCCATTCCAACAACTTCGGCCTGGGAGATACTGGTCGCTACCGCACGAATGTCTGGGACTATCCGGGCGCCAACAGCTTCCACAAAGGCCGCGACGACGACCTCGCCGCTCACCCCACGGTCAAACCGGTTGCGCTGGTCGCTGATGCCATCCGTGATGTGTCGGCTCCCAACGAGATTGTGCTCGACCCCTTCAGCGGCTCGGGCACCACGATCCTCGCTGCCGAACTGACCAACCGCCGCGCCCGTGCGTCGGAGCTCGACCCGCTCTATGTGGACCTCGCTGTTCGCCGCTGGCAGGGCCGCTTCGGAAAGGCGGCGACTCTGGTCGGCGATGGTCGCAGCTTCGATGAGATCGCCGCCGAGCGTCTGGGTCAGGAAGTGGATCAGACCAATGACTGACGGTGAGAAGAAACCCAAAGGCTATGTCGGGCGCGGTCATCCGCCCGTCGAACATCAGTTCAAGAAAGGTATTTCCGGCAATCCCGCCGGACGGCCCCGCAACCGGCACCGTCTGGTCACCGAGATCTACGAAGAGCTGCAGAAGGACATTCCGCTGCCCAACGGCAACACGGTTACGCTGCCCCGGCTGATCGCCTCCTCGATTGCCTCCCAGATCAGCCGCGCCAAGCACACTCAGTCGATAGAACTCGCGCTCAAGATTGGAGAGAAGGCAGAGGCACTGATGGGTGATACTGCAGAGCACGAGGCGGTCGAGGAAGGCAAGCAGGCGCAGTTGGAGGCCGCCCTCGAGCGCATCGCGAAGGCCCGTCGCAGTGAGCCTGGCGATGGCTCCGAACCGCTGGGCTGACAATGCTCCTCCCAGCCTCCAGCTATACGCAGAACATCCTCGACGCCGCGTGCGCCGAGGACTTTTTGTTGTTTGCCCATGAAGCGTTCACCGAAATTGAGCCGAGCAAGACGCTCGTCGACAGCTGGCACATCCACCACCTGGCGTGGCTCCTCGGCGAAGTGGCAGCCGGGCGGGAGCGCCGGGTGATCATCAATATCCCGCCCCGCGCACTGAAGTCGCTCCTTGTCTCAGTGATCTTCGTGGCTTTCCTGCTCGGCCGAGATCCGACCCTCAAAGTGATTGTTGCCTCGCACACGGCGGAACTGGCCCGGACCCACGCCGCCAACTTCAGGCGGCTCATCGACTCCGAACTGTTCCACCGCGTGTTCCCGCAGTTCCAACTCGCGGTAGACGGGGATCGCATGTTCACCCAGAAGACCACCGCCAATGGCTACCGAAAAGCGACCTCGGTCGGGGCGACCATCACCGGCCATGGCGCAGATCTGATCATCCTCGACGACCCAAATCGGGCCAAGGACATCTCCTCGGTGACCCACCGCGCAAAGGTGAACGCCTACTACGATCAGGAGCTGTTCACCCGACTGAATGACAAGAGCCGTGGCAAGGTGCTGGTGGTCATGCAGCGTCTGCATGAGGACGATCTGACTGGCCACCTGCTCACTCGCGGAAAGTGGACGCATACCGTCATTCCGGCGCGGGCGACTGAAGAACTGGCTTTCCGCGTCGGACCGGACGACGACGATGTGTATGTCCGGCGGGCGGAGGACATCCTGCTCCCCGAGTTCAACAACGAGGATACGCTCGAGGACCTCCGGGCTACATTGGGAAGCCTCAGTTTCGAAGCCCAATACCAGCAGAACCCCGTGCCGCTGGACGGCGCGGTGATCAAGCGGGCGTGGCTCCGCTACTATGAACGCCCGCCAGAAGAATTCGACTTCATCCTCTGCTCGTGGGATCTCGCCTCAACCATCGAGGAGGAATCGGACTATTCGGCGGGCACTGTGTGGGGACGCAAGGGCAGGGAGTTTTATTTGCTGAACGTTATCCGAGGGCGCTACGAGGCGCCTGACCTGCGTAGAAAGATCGAGCAGACGCACATCGACGGGAAGGCGCACGCCACGATCATCGAGAAGGCAGGTATTGGCGACGCGATTGGCGCCGAGATGCGCCGGCAGAGCCGTATCCGGCCCCTCCTGATCAAGGTACGAGGCGACAAACAGTCCCGGCTGATCGCCGAGTCTCCAAAGTTCGAGGCAGGCCAGGTTCTATTACCGCGGGACGCGAGCTGGCTCGGTGAATATGTGAGCGAACTCCTAACTTTTCCTGCAGGGCGCAACGACGATCAAGTCGACAGCACCTCCCAGGCTCTTAGGTATTTTACCGGCAAGATGCAACCGGCTCCAAAGGTAGCATCGGCAACGTACGCCCACGCCCACCGACCAAGTCCCCTCCGCCCTGCGGGAAGAGCACTCCGAAGACCATGAGTAGCAAGTTCAGCACAAGACAGTGGTAGGCTTTTGGCCGCCCTTTTTCTTTGCTCCACGAGGACGCGAACTGCGGAGATTTTTCCCTGTTTTTTCCCTGTTATGCAGGGAAACGGAGCCTGGTTTCGCTGGACTACAAGCACCGCCACTTCCTCTCTCTTTGATCGTCAGCCGGCCGGTGCAGCGCGTGGCCGCACCGGGGGGCGTCGTGTGGCGAAGCGGTCAGCCCTGCGGCGAAAGCCGCAGCACGGTGCCGTTCTCGTGGTCGGTGACGAGCCACAGATCGCCATCGGGGCCGATATGCACGTCGCGGACGCGCTGGCCCACCGCGATCAGTTCCTCGTTGACCACCTGACCGCCCTCGAGCGTCACCCGGACCACACCCTCGCCGGCAAGGCTGCCGACCAGCATGTCGCCGGTCCATTCCCCGAAGGTCGAGGCGGCGGGCACGAAGGTGAGGCCGGAGGGGGCGACCGTCTCCTCGAAGACGTGCACCGGCGAGATCATCCCCTCGCGCGCCAGCCCGACGCCGATCGGGGCGCCGGAATAGTCCTCGCCGCCGGTGATGAACGGCCAGCCGTAATTATTGCCCGCCGCGATGAGCTGGATTTCGTCGCCACCGAGCGGGCCGTGGTCGCCGGCCCACACCTCATTGGTGGTCGGGTGCACGGTCAGCGCCTGGATATTGCGGTTGCCGATCGAGAACAGATAGGGGTCGGGCTCGCCGGCTTCCGGATCATCGACGCTGAAGGCGACATTGTCCGGATGCGGCTCGCCCGCATCGGTCATGCGCAGCACCGAGCCGGCCTGGTCGGCCGCATCCTGCGCCCGCTCGAGATTGCGGCGTTCCCCGATCGAGAGCAGCAGCGCGCCATCGAGATCGAACGCCATGCGGCCGCCGAAATGCAGCCCGCTCGAATCCTGATCCTCCTCCTTCATGACGAACACGTCCTCGACGTCCGAAAGCGTCATCTCGTCGGCCGCAGCATCGCTGAGCACCCCTCGGACGACCGCGACGGCGGCGCCGCGCTCGGTCTGGCGAGAGTAGCTGATGTAGACCAGTCGGTTGTCGGCGAAGTCCGGATGGAGCTTCACATCGAACAGCCCGGCCTGACTGCGCCCGGTCTCACCCTCGAAGCGGAACAGGTCATCGACCTGCCAGATCGGCTCGGAGAGCGTGCCGTCGACGGTCGCGACCCGCAGCGTGCCGGGATTGCGCTCGGTGACGAGGAAGGCATCGTCGGAAACGAAGGCCATGGCCCAGGGGTGCTCCAGCCCGTCCACCACGGTCGCGATCTCGAGGTTGTAGTGCTGGCTATCGGCCGACTGGTTCTGGGCGAAAGCCGGAATGGCGGTGGCGAGGGCGAGCAGCGAAACGGCGGCGGTGCGCGTGAGGAACGGCATGTGAAGGCTCCGGGGTAAGGGGTTTTGGTTACGGACGCCAACCTGTGCATGCTCGCGAGGTTCCGCCGGTGCAGCGGGTGGGGGGGAACGCCGGCTATTGGGGCGAGATGGTGCCGCCGGGTTCCTCCACCGTTTACGGGGGCTTCGAACCGTGCCGAACGCAGAAGCGCTCCAGTGGAGCGCTTCTAGGGGAGAAGGCCATGAGAGCTATGCTCGAATGGCAGGGGGGACCGGCGAAGCCGGTGGAGGGGG